>JAESGW010000056.1_pt1 | contig 339010 bp, 322 predicted proteins | sample 9269791 | NCBI WGS metagenome assembly JAESGW01 (sample SAMN16773120, study PRJNA677053) | algae metagenome | isolation source: Aphanocapsa lilacina HA4352-LM1 and co-occurring heterotrophs from near cave... | place: USA: Maniniholo cave, near Haena, Kauai, HI | collected 2009-07-28 | reverse complement strand
ACTCTCCGGCATGGGTTCCCCCCTCCACCAGCTTCGCTGGTCCCCCTCCCCCGCCCCGCGGGGGAGGATTGCGGCGCGGCCGGTGCTCCGCCCTCTTAACCCCGCAACTCCTCCGCCAGCTGCCGGCACGCACGTACCGTCATCGCCATGATGGTGAGTGTCGTCCCCGAGACGCCGCCGCCGGGGAAGGCGCTGGCGTCGGTGACGAGGAGGTTGGGGACATCCCAGCTGCGGTTGTAGCGGTCGAGCACCGAATCCGTTGCTGCCGCGCCCATGCGCGCGCCGCCGGCTTCATGGATGGCGGCACCCATCACCATGGTCTTTCTGAACAGGGCGCGGAAGGCCAGCCGGCTGAGCGGATCGGCATCGGGGTAGGCGCCGCGGCCCATTTCCGTAAGGCCCAAGGGCGAGCCGACATATTCGAGTTCGCCACCGGCGCCGGCGATGGTTTCGACCAGCGCGGCGACCTCACGCTTCAGCGTAGCGACGTCCTCGGGGCCAATCTTGCAGCGGATATGGGCGATCGGCATTCCCCAGGCATCCTTGCGCCGCGGGTTCAGGGTGATGCGGTTATCGGGGTCGGGCGCCATCACGCCATAGCCGAAAAAGCTCAGCCGGGTCGGACGATCGGGGGCGGTGCGGCTGCGGCCGATGGAGCCCTGGTAGGCGAAATCGGTGCCGGCCGTGCCGTCCGGGCCGACGAAGCGGGGCAGGTAGACGCCGCCCGAGGGGCGATAGAACGGATCTGATGGAGCCGTGTCGGCGGTCGACCAGCCCTTGGCGGCGGGGAAGCTGCCGGCGGCGACGCATGGCAGCTGATCGACGAAGTAGCGCCCCAGCGTGCCCGAACTGTTGGCGAGGCCGGTGGGGTGGCGGTCGGAGGCAGAGTTGAGCAGCAGCCGGATGCTCTCGATCGGCGAGGCGCAGAGCACCACGGCGCGGGCGCTGAACACCTGCACCTGACCGGTTACCGTATCGATGGCCTCGACGCCGGTGGCGCGGGTGCCGGTTTCGTCGGTCAGCACCTTGCGGGCGATGGTGTCGTAGCGGATGTCGAGCCGACCACTCGCGATGGCCTCGCGCAGCGGGCGCAGCACGCGGGTCGGCTCGGGCCCGATATAGCGCCAGGTGACCACCTTGCGCTCGGGCCACTTGCCCTCGACGGCAGCCTTGAACTGCTGCTCCGGGCCGGTCAGCTCGGCGCGATGCGCATAGAGGCTGTCGGGCAGGGTGGGGACGTTGTCGGGCTGGCCATAGAGTTCGAGCGCGCGCTCGACCTCCTCGTAGAACGGGGCGAGCTCGGCATAATCGATCGGCCAGTCGACGCCCGTGCCGGTACGGCTCCGGACTTTGAAATCGTCATCGGTCCAGCGCAGCAGCACCCGTCCGAAGGTGTGGGTGCGCCCGCCGGCCTGGCGGGCCCGGATCCAGACGAAGGGCGCGTCCTTCGGGGTGGAGTAGGGGTGGGCGCGATCGCTGACGAACAGGTGCCGCATCCGGCCATCGAAGAAGGCGGCGCGCGCCTGCACGCCCTGACCGGCAAGCGTCGCCTTGGCCCGCTGCCACAGGTTGATATCGGTCTGGCGCGGTGTGTTGGACGCGTCGAAATCGGCCGGCCCGATTTCGGGCCCGGCCTCGAGCTGCAGCACGCGGAGCCCTTGCGCGGTGAGTTCCTGCGCCGCGAAGATCCCGGAAGCGCCGGAACCGACAATCAGCGCGTCGTAGGTGGCATCAGCCATGGTGAGAATTGCTCCGTTTGAAGAAAAGTCTGGCCAGAAGTGACACCGGCCTCTCAGTGCTCCTCCACCGCGGAGCGGGGGAGGGGGACCGCCGAAGGCGGTGGAGGGGGCGACAGGAAGCGCCGGTGTGTGCGGTCGCCCCCTCCACCAGCTTCGCTGGTCCCCCTCCCCCGTTTCACGGTGGAGGAGCACTGAGAGACCGGTGCGCCCATCCCTCGACAGCTAACCAATCCGCACCAAGGGCTTAGCGTGCCTGGCCCGCCGTCGCTCGTAACTGCCCATCTCATGTGCACAAATCCCGCTTGCGTAGAAAATCATCATATGCAACCAATAGCGTCATGGCAATCGATTGCCAAGCCTAACCGGTGTCTCGAGGGAAGACGTCTAGATGGCGCCCGGGGACACCAGATGTGCCTACTCATCACCACTCGGGGAAACAGGTATGATGTCCACCAATCGCGTAGCCCGGAGAGCCGTTCTTGTCGGCGCCTCCGCTCTGGCCGTATCGCTCGGCCTTGCCGCCACTGCTCTTGCGCAGACCATCGATGACGCTCCGGCCAGCGGGGTGCTGCAGGTGTGGATCGGCGGCGCCGAGGGCGAAAAGCTGCCGAGCTTTCTTGCCGAGTTCGAGCAGGCCAACCCGGAGCTGAAGGTCGAGATCACCCAGATCCCGTCCGACCAGTTCGATGCCAAGCTGTTGACCGCGATTGCCGCCGGCACGGTGCCCGACCTGGTGCGGCTCTATTCGCAGAGCCAGGCCAGCCTGATGGCGACCGGCGCGTTTGCCGCGGTGCCCGAGGGGCTGGTCAAGGCTGAGGATTTCTTCCCCGGCGCTTATGCCACCAACGTCAAGGCGGGCGTCGCCTACGGCGTGCCGATGGATGCCTATGCCACGATGTTCCAGTATCGCAAGGATCTGGCCGACAAGGCCGGGCTCGGCGCGCCCAGGACCTGGGATGAGATGAAGGCCTTCGCCAAGGCGATGCAGGGGCAGGGCGCCACCTGGGGGCTCGGCATGGATATCGGCTACGATATCTACAACGCCCAGGGCCTCAACGAATATGTGCACCAGAACGGCGGCAGCTTCATCAGCGCCGACGGCACGCAGTGGACCATCAATTCGGACGCCAATGTCGCGGCGCTCGACTATTGGGGCTCGTTCTTTGCCGAGGGGCTGGCTTCGCCCGATGGCCCGAAATTCCTCGATACCGTGCCGTGGTTCACCGCCAACGAGATCGCCGGCAAGGATATCGGCCCCTGGTTCGAGCAGTGGCTGGTCGATGCCAATGGACGCGAATGGGTTACCGCCAACCTCGCCACGGCAACCATGCCGGCCGGCCCCGCCGGGAGCGTGTCGGCGCTCGGCTCGGGCAGCCTTGCGGTGCTGAAGGACGGCAAGAACCCGACCGCCGCCTGGAAGCTGGTGCGCTATATGACCAAGCCCGAAACCCAGGTCGGCTGGTACAAGTATTTCGGCAGCCTCCCAGCCGTGAAGGCGGCCTGGGACGATCCGGCAATTGCTGCCAACGGGTTGCTCAATGCCCAGCGCGAGGCGCTGCAGACGGCCGTCGACGTGCCGCAGGTTTCCACCTGGAACCAGGTGGGCACCTATCTCGGCCAGCAGATGGAACTGGTGGCCCGCGGCCAGGCAACGGCCAAGCAGGTGCTCGACGATGTGCAGGCGTTTGCGGAGTCGGCTGGGGTGGGGAGCTGAGGCCTGGGGGCAGGGGCTGGCACGCGGTGACCTGCCCCTCACCCTAACCCTCTCCCCAGAGGGGAGAGGGGACGCACTTTGCACCGGCCGTGCCCCATCGCCCCCTCTCCCCGCTGGGGAGAGGGTCGGGGTGAGGGGCAGTCACAAAGCTCGGAGAATTCTGTTGGCCAATGTGGGCACAAGGCGGGGATCGTCGTGGCAGACTGCCACGGCCTGGCTGTTCGTCGCGCCGTTCCTTGCGATCTTCCTGGTCTTCACCGCCATCCCGGCGCTGGTGGCCCTGGTCTATAGTTTCACCGATATGGGCGTGGCCGATATCCGGCGGCCGTTCGAGGTGGATTTCACCTTCCTCGATACTTTCGCCCGGGTGCTTTCCAATGCCGGGTTCCTCAAGTCGCTGTGGACCACCGGCATCTTCATCGTCATCGGCGTGCCCTTGACCATGGCGATCGGGCTGGTCCTCGCCCTCGCCCTCAACAGCGGCATCAGGAAGCTGCGTGCCGTCTACCGTTCGGCCTTCTATCTGCCCGTGATCACCAATATCGTCGCCGCGGCGGTGATCTGGCAGTACGCCTTCACCCTGAAAGGTCCGGTCAACGCCTTCCTCGGCCAGTTGGGCCTCGTCGGTCCCAACTGGCTGGGCGACCCCAACATGGCGATCGGCACGGTGATCCTGCTCACCACCTGGCGCAATGTCGGCACCTGCATGGTGCTGTTTCTCGCGGGGCTGCAGGCCATTCCCGAAGATGTTTACGAGGCGGCGGCGATCGACGGGGCTTCGGCCTGGCGGCGCTTCCTTTCCATGACGCTGCCGCTGCTGAAGCCGGCGACCGTGCTGGTGAGCGTCCTCATGACGGTCTCCTACATGAACATTTTCGATGAGCCGTACCTGCTCACCAAAGGCGGGCCGCTCAGTGCCACCAAATCGGTGGCGCTCTGGGTCTACGAGCAGTTCGGGCATGGCAATATCGCGGCGGCGATGGCCGGCTCCTACGTCATGCTGGCGATCGTGGTGCTGCTCGGCATCCTGCAGCTGCGGCTGTTGAGGGCCTGGCGATGACCGGCAGGCACCCGCTGCGCACCACGCTGCTCTATATTGCGTTGACCATGGTCGCCGTCATCGTGCTGCTGCCCTTCGCCTGGGTGCTGTTCGGCGCCTTCAAGACGCAGGGCGAGATCATGGCGGCGCCGGGCGCCTGGCTGCCGCAGGATTTCTCCAACCTTGCCAATTTCGCCGAGCTGTTCGAGCGTCGGCAGTTCGGCACCTATATGGGCAATTCGCTGGTTGTTTCGGCGTTCACCGTCGCCTCGAACGTCTTGTTCAGCTCGCTCGCCGGCTATGCCCTGGCAAAGCTGCCGTTCAAGGGCAGCAAGCTGGTGTTCGGCTGCATCCTTGCGGCGATGATGATCCCCTATATCGCGCTGTTCGTGCCGCAGTTCTTCATCATCGTGCAGTTCGGGCTGGTCAATACGCTGGCCGGCATCATCCTGCCGATCGCGGTGATGCCGATCGCGGTGTTCATCATGCGCCAGTTTGCCGACTCGGTGCCCGATGAACTGCTCGAAGCCGCCCGCCTCGATGGCGCCGGGGAGTTCCGGATCTTTTTCGGCATCTTCCTGCCGCTGGTCGGGCCGGCCATCGCTACGGTGGCGATCATCACCTTCCTCAACTCGTGGAACTATTTCCTCTGGCCGCTGATCGTGGCGCAGGACCAGGGCACCTACACATTGCCGGTCGGCCTCGCCGTCGCCAGCCAGGCAGCGCGCTCGATCGACTATGGCCTGCTGCTCGCCGGCGCCATCGTGGTGCTGCTGCCGGTGCTGATCCTGTTCCTGTTTCTGCAGAAATACTTTGTGCGCGGCGTTGCCGTGACCGGGCTCAAGTAGTCGCGGCGGGCTCTTGCCCGTCCGCCCGCGGCGGGCTCTTGCCCGTCCGCTCAACGCGGCGAGCTCTTGCTCGTCCGCATCCCGCGGCGGGCTCTTGCCCGTCCGCATCCCGCGGCGGGCTCCGGCCCGTCCGCAGTCTTACATAGCGGAGATAACCCCATGGCCAGCCGGCTCGCGACCGACATCATCACCTTCTACCACCCCAGCTTCTGGGGCCTTACGAGCGAGGCCGAGCTCGGCAGCTGGGCGGCGGCCAATCTCGACAAGTTCTGGAGCACGGTGCTGGCGACGCTCAGCGAAACCGGCGTCAGCGGCATCGAGCTGACCTTCAACCCCGGCAGCATCGACAATGTGCTGAAGAGTTTCGGCAGCGCCAAAGCCTTCCGGGCCGAGCTCGAAAGCCGCGGGCTCGAGGTGGTCAGCGCCTTCATGGCCGATGCGCCGGCCTGGAGCGGCACGCCCGATCTCGGCGCCATCGTCGCCGATGCCGAGCGGCGCGCCGCCTTCATCGCCGAGGCGGGCGGCCAGCTGCTGGTCACCGGGCTGCCGATGCGGAAGACCCGCGGCGAGCGGCCGCCAATGTTCATCGACGCCGCGTTCATGGCTGAGATGGCCGGCATCGCCCATGCGGTGGGCGAGGCGATCAGCCAGGCCGGCATCAAGCTGGCGCTCCACACCGAATCCAACAGCGCGCTGTGGTACGAGCGCGATATCGAGCTGTTCATGGCCTATACCGACCCGCGCTATGTCTGGCTCTGCCCGGACAGCTGCCACATCACGCTGGGCGGCGGCGATCCCGTGCGGGTGGCGCGCCACTACGACCAGCGCATCATCCTCGCGCACTGGAAGGATGCCGTCGGCCCGATCGATACCGACCTCGTGATCGACCACACGATCTACAGCCAGCAGCAGCGCTACATGGCCGATTTCGGCGCCGGCACCGTCGATTGGCAGGCCTGGTCGGAGGCGATGCTCAAGACGCCGGGCAGGGATATCGTGCTGCTCGAGCTCGATGCGGCGAGCGACCCGGTCGCGGCGCTCAAGGCCGGGCGGGCGGTGGTCGACGCGGTACGCACCAAGTGATCGACTTTTCCGTCTCGATCGAGCTGGCCTTTGCCGAAGAGGATCGCCCGTTCCCCGATCGGGTGCGGGCGGCGGCCGCGGCCGGCTTTCCGGCGGTGGAGATCTGGGACTGGCGGGACAAGCCGCTTGCGGCTCTGGGGCTGGCTTTGCGAGAGACCGGCACAAAGCTCGAGACGCTCTGCGTCGAGGATTGGCGCGACAAGTGCCAGCTGGCCGACCCGGCCGAGCACGCCGAGTTCGTGCGACGGGTGGTCGAGACGGCGCGGGTGGCGGTGGAACTCGGGTGCCCGAAACTGGTGGTGCTGGCCGGCGACCGCCGGGCCAGCATGGGGCTCGAAACGCAGCTCGGGGCGGCCGGCGAGGCGCTGGCTTGGGCGTCGGATGCGATCGCCGAACTGCCGGTGGAGCTGCTGGTCGAGGTGGTGAACCGTCAGCTGGAGGGGCCGAACGCGCTATTGCAGGATTCGGCGACCGCGCTCGAGCTGCTGCGCCGGCTGGACCGGCCCAATGTGCGGTTCCTCTATGACCGCTATCACGCCATCCTCAACGGCGAGCCGCTCGGCTGGGCAGTGGCGGGGAACATGCCATTGATCGGCCACATCCAGGTGGCGGACATTCCCGGGCGGCACGAGTGTGTTCGGGGCCGGGGCGCATGACTGGGCGGCCGAGCTCGGCTGGCTGCGGCGGGCCGGCTATGCGGGGTTTGTCGGGATCGAGGCGGTGCCGGTGGGGGCAAGCGCGGGGTTGTACGCGGGGGCGCAGGCGGTGTTGCGGGGCGTGATGGATAGTCACTGAAGCTCGCCTACTGCGCGTTCGGCGTTCTGCGTGCGCCTTACCCCTTGGGAGCAAACAGCCTGTCTCGCGAGCCCTGCAGGTGCTCCCGCATGCGGGCGCGGGCCGTGTCGGGGTCGGCGGCGTTGATGGCTTCGAACACGGCGGAGTGTTCGGTGAAGACGTGCTGCAGGCCGTCGCTGGTCGCGCGCAGCGAAATGCCGTGGAAGCGCATGCCGACGGCGATGTGTTCTTCCAGCGCCTGCATGGCGGTGGAGAAATAGGGGTTGGCCGAAGCCTGGGCGATGCTGAGGTGGAACATGAAATCGGCATCGGCGCGGTGCGCCTGGCGGTTGGTGGCATCGCGCAACAGGCTCAGCGCCGATTTGATCCGCGCCAGAGCCTCGGGGGTGCGGCGCTGCGCGGCCATGGCGGCCGCCTCGGGCTCGATGGTGAGACGAAAATCGTAGCAGTGCTGCAGGTCGGAGAGGTTTTCCATCTGGCCGAAGCCGAGCGGTTCCTTCAGCCCCTGTTCGCGCACGAAACTGCCGGCGCCCTGGCGTGAATAGATCAGCCCCTGGTCGCGCAGCCGCTGCAGCGCATCGCGCACCACCGGACGAGACACCTGGAACTCGGCGGCCAGCGCATGCTCGGTCGGCAGCCGGGCATCCACCGCATAAGCCCCCGACTTGATGGCCCGCTGGATGCGGTCGAACACCGCATCGGAGAGGCTCCGCCGGACGTTGAGACCATCGCTCATGGTCATGCGATGCGCGCCTCCTCTGCGTAGAACGGATAGAGCAGCTGTTGCAGCGTTTCTGCGCCGCCAAAGCCGCCCGATTTGGTGACAAAGGTCAAGCCGCCGCCTTGCGCCAGCGGCAGACCCGGCAGCGCTTCGCCGATGAGGTGAAGCACCTCAACGCCCAGCCGGTCGAGCAGCACCTGCGCGGTGGCGCCGCCCGAGAGGACGAGCAGCGCGCCGGGCGGTGGGTCGAGGCGCTTGAGCGTCTCGGCGAGCGCATGGGCCACCGCCTTACCGTCGGCGGCGGTGGCGCCGGGAGTGGCCTGCAGCACCGTCAGCCGTGCCGGAGCCGGTAACTCGGCCGGACCGACGCCATTCGGCGCGGCGACATAGACGAGGCCGGGGTCGGCCGCCCGCAGTTCCGCCAGCTGGTCGAGGGTGATCGGGTCGGTCGAGCCGATCACCAGATAGGCGCGCCGGTGGCGCAGGCTCACGTCCGGCGCCGGGGCATTGGGCGCCATGGCACGGGCCATGGCTTCGGCGAGGCCGCGGGCGCCGATCGGCAGGTCGTGCGCGATCCCCAGCGCTGCGGTGATATCGGCGTCGTTCTCGATATCGGGGATGCTGGCGCGGCCGGCATGGGCGCCGAGGCGGGCGGCGATGGCGACGGGGGCCGCAACGCCGAAGCCGCCGAGCGCTCCCTCGCGGACCCAGCGGCCGAAGCCGGGGATGGCGGGGATGACGAGGCTCTGCACATGCGGGATGGCGTCGAGTTCGGCGGCGATCTGGCCCTTGAGGCGGGAGTCGACTTTCTTGAACAGCCGGGTGCCGGCGGGCAGGGCAGCGAGGGCGGCGGCCACCGCGGCGCATGCCTCGGCGGGTGGCAGGTCGCGGCTGTCGGTCGAGACGCCGATGACGCGGGCGCCGCCGGCGATCGCCTCGCCGAGCGCCGCCGGGTTCAGCGCCACCGCGGTCGCAATCGAGTGCATGGCGAACGGCGCCGCGGCGTCGAGTGCGCCGGTCAGATCGTCGGCGATGATCGCCAATTCAGGCATGTTGTACGGCACGGCGGCTGGCCTGTACGTCCGGATCGGGGTCGAGATTGGCGGCCAGCAGCCGCTGCGTGTAGGGGTGCTGCGGGGTCTCGAAGATCTGCGCGGTCGGGCCGCGCTCGACGATCTCGCCGGCTTTCATCACGATCACCGTATCGGCGAAATCGCGCACCACGCCGAGGTCGTGCGCGATGAACAGGAAGGCGATGCCGAGGCGGCGTCGCAGGCCATCGAGCAGCGCGATCACCTGGGCCTGGATCGAGACGTCGAGGGCCGAGACCGCCTCGTCACAGATGATCAGCTCGGGTTCGAGCGCCAGGGCGCGGGCAATGGCGATGCGCTGGCGCTGCCCACCGGAGAACTGGTGCGGATAGCGCTCGGCATGCCCTGGCTCGAGCCCGACCTGCTCCAGCAGTTCGGCGACGCGGGCCTTGCGCTGCGCCTTGTCGGGCATCAGCTTGTGGATATCCCAGCCTTCGGCGATCAACTGGTACACCGACATGCGCGGATTGAGCGACTGGGTCGGATCCTGGAATACCATCTGGATCTCGCGCCGCACCCCGAGCAGTTCGCGCGCCGCCATGCGGATCAGATCGCGACCTTTCCACAGCGCCTCGCCGCCATCGGCGGTCTCGAGGCGCAGCAAGGTGCGCGCCAGGGTCGATTTGCCCGAACCGCTCTCGCCCACCACGGCGAGGCTCTGGCCGCGCAACAGGGTCAGCGAAGCGCCCTTCAGCGCGGTGAAGCTGCCATAGCTCTTCGTGAGGTTTTTGGTTTCAAGCAGCAGCGGCGCGGCGCTATCCAGCTGCCGGATCTCGCCCTTGCCGGGCGCGGCGCCGATCAGCTTCCTGGTGTAGGGGTGCTGCGGCTGGTGGTAGACGTCGCGCACGCTGCCGGTTTCGACGATCTCGCCCTGGTTCATCACCACGACGCGGTCGGCGATTTCGGCGACGACGCCGAGATCGTGGGTGATGAGCACGAGGCCCATGCCGGTTTCGGCCTGCAGCTCCTTCAACAGCACCAGCACTTCGGCCTGGATGGTGACGTCGAGCGCGGTGGTCGGCTCGTCGGCGATCAGGATGTCGGGCTTCAGCATCAGCGCCATGGCGATCATCAGGCGCTGGCGCTGGCCGCCCGAGAACTGGTGCGGGTATTTCCGCATCGCCGCCTCGGGGTCGGCAATGCCGACGCGGGCGATCAGCTCGAGCGCCCGGGCCCGCGCCATGGCGGCCGGACGGCCGTGCGCGGTCATCATCTCGACGATCTGCCAGCCGACGCTGTAGACCGGGTTCAGGTGGCCCAGCGGATCCTGGAAGATCATGGCGATCTTCTTGCCGTTGAGCGCCCGGTGCTCCTCGTAACTGACCCGCAGCAGGTCCTTGCCGCCATAGAGGATCTCGCCCGAGACGATCTGCGCCGGCGGGGTATCGAGCAGGTTCATCACCGCGTTGGCGGAGACCGATTTGCCCGAGCCGCTCTCGCCGAGAATGGCGAGGGTTTCGCCGCGACCGACCGACCAGCTGACGTTCTTGACCGCATGGACGGTGCCGCGGGCGGTGTGAAAATCCACCGACAGGTTTCTGACCGTGAGCAGTGCTTCAGCCATTGGTCCTGCTCGTCGGTTTGTCTGGCTTCGTTTCGAGGCGCCAGCGCTGGTTGGGATCGAGGGCGATGCGCATCCAGCCCGAAAGCAGGTTCAGCGCCAGCGCGGTGATGACGATCAGCAGCCCCGGCCAGAAAGCCAGCCACCAGGCCGTGGTGAGGTAGGGGCGGCCCTGCGCCACCATCAGGCCCCAGGTGATATCGGGCGGTTGTACGCCGATGCCCAGAAAGCTCAGCGAGCTCTCGGCCAGCATGACGAAGGCGAAATCGAGCGTTGCGATGGTCAAAAGGGTCGGCGCCACCACCGGCAGGATGTGGCGGAAGATGATGCGCCGGTGCGAGGCGCCCATCACCACCGCGGCCTGGACGAACATCCGCTCGCGCACTTCCAGCACCTCGGCGCGGGTGGTGCGGAGGTAAATCGGGATGCGGGTAATGGCGAGCACCAGGATCATGTTGGGGATCGAGGGCCCCAGCACATAGAGCACCACCACGGCGAGCAGCAGCGAGGGGAAGCTCATGATCACGTCGGCGAGCCGCATGATCACCTGCGAGGTGGTCTTGCCCATGTAGCCGGCAACGAGGCCGCAGGCAGCGCCCAGCACGGCGGCAGCGGCGACGGTACCGGCGGCGATCAGGATGGTCGAATGCGCGGCAACGATCAGCCGGGCCAGCATCGGCCGGCCCAGCGAATCCCCACCGAGGAAGAACTGCCAGCCGCGGGCGAGGCTGAACGGGGCAAAGTTGCGTCCCCTGAGATTCTGGTCATTGGCCATTTCACCCAGCAGCGCCGGGCCGAGCAGCGCCGCAACGATGATCAGCAAGAGGATCACCGCCGAGGCGAAGGCCAGCTTGTCGCGCCACAGCATGGCGAGCAAAGGCGGCGCGCTGCGCGGGGCAGGAGCCGTGGATTTGGCGAGCGACGTATCGGTCACGGGCGACATGTCCTTAGTGCCGGATGCGCGGATCGAGCAGCGAATAGGCGATGTCGATCAGGATGTTCATGAGGAAGATGGCAAGGGCAGTGACCATGATCGCCGCCAGCACGACGTTGAAATCGCGCTGCAGGATCGAGTCGATCATCAGCTTGCCGACGCCGGGGAAGCCGAAGATGGTTTCGACGATCACCGCGCCGTTGAGCATGGCTGCCGCCTGGTCGCCGATCACGGTGATCACCGGAAGCATGCCGTTGCGCAGCGTATGGACGAAGATCAGCGGCAGGTTCTTCACCCCCTTGGCGCGGGCCGTCTTCACGTAGGGCGCCGACAGCGCCGACAGCATGGAGCCGCGCACCACCTGCACCACGAGGCCAAAGGGGCGGATGAACAGCACGACGATCGGCAGCACCCAGTGGAGCGGCGTGCCGACGCCGGAAGTCGGCACCCAGCCGAGCCCGATCGAGAACACCACGATGGCGACGATGGCGATCCAGAAATCCGGGGCGGAAGCGCCGACCAGCGAGATGATCGAGACCAGCCGGTCGAAAAAGCCGCCGACCTTGAAAGCGGCGAGCGAGCCGAGGACAATGGCGGCGACGACGACGATCGCCATGGTGATGAGCGCCAGCGGCAAGGTCCAGGCATAGGCCTCGAGCACCACCTCGAGGGCGGGGCGGGCCTTGCGCAGGCTCTCGCCGAAATCGAGCTGCAGCAGATCGAGCAGGTAGCGCCAGAACTGCTCGATGATCGGCAGGTCGAGCCCGTGCAGCGCCCGGAACTCCTGTTTCATCTGCTCGGTGGCATCGATCGGCAGGAACAGCACCGCCGGATCGCCGGTCAGGCGCGACAGGAAGAACACCAGCACCATCAGCCCGAACAGGGAGAGCAGGCTGGCGATCGCGCGTTGTCCGATCAGTTTGGTCATGGCGCTCTGGGGTTTCCTTATGGGCAGCGGCGCCGGACGCTGGGGTCCGGCGCCGCCAACAGTGTAGAGCGGTTGAGCGGCTTACTTGAAGCCGATCTCGCTCAGCTGCAGCTGCTGGTTGGTGGCGATGGTCGGGGTGAAGGCCAGCCGCTCGCTCACCCGGCTGTGGCCGACCATGTGGAACAGCAGGGCGTCGGCGACGATGTCCTTCTGCACGTAGGCGAACAGCTCCGACCAGAGCGCGGCGCGCTCCTCGCCGGTGGCGGCGCTGGCCTGTTCGATCAGCGCATCGACCTTGGGGTCGTTGACGCCCGACTGGGTGCCCTGGCTGTGATACTTGAAGTACATCGAGAACACCGGATCGCCGCGCGAGTTATCGTGCTGGGCGACGACGAGCTGGGCCGGGCGCCCCTCGGGATAGGGCTTACTATAGTACTGCTCGTGCTCGGCCACTTCGACCATGCGCAGACTGGCGTTGAAACCGGCTTCGTTGAGCATGTCGACCAGCGCCTCACCCACTTCGGTGACGTGCGGGAAGTTCTCGGTGCGGGCGATCACTTCGACCGGCGCCTTGACGTTGACGCCATCGGCGGCGGCCGCGGCGAGCAGAGCCTTGGCGCCTTCGAGATCATAGGCCGGCGGGGTCAGGGTGGGGTTCCAGCCCAGCGTCGTCGGCGGCACCATGGCGACGGCGAGCTCGGTGCCGGCGGCGAGCACGGTGCCGATAAAGGCCTCGCGGTCGATGGCGGCATTGAGCGCCTGGCGGACGCGCAGGTCCCCCATCGGCTCGACCGTCTGGTCGATGCGGAGGTACACCGTTTCCGAGTTCGGGTAGGTGAAATCGGTCTTGGCGTTGGTCGCCTCCACCTCGGTGATCTGCGGGGCGATATCGGCCTCGCCGGCTTCGACCATGGCGGCGCGCACCGCCGGCTCGGAGCGGAACAGGTAGGTCGCCTTGGTCACAGCGGGGGCCGTGCCCCAATAGTCGTCGCGGCGGGTCAGCACGATCTGCTGGCCGGCGGTCCACTCGGTCATCTTGTAGGGGCCGGTGCCGATCGGATCGCGCACGAACTCCATCGGGGTTTCGGAGGGTACAATGGTGACCAGCGACATCAACAGCGGCAGGATCGGCTGCGCCGGGGTAGCGGTGACGTCGATGGTGTTGGCGTCGACGATGTTGAAATCGAGCTTGGTGTCGGCGAAGTAGCGCTTGCTCTCGCAGGTGATCTGGTCGCTGAATACCCGGTCGAACGAGTGCTTGACGTCGGCGGCATCGAAATCGCTGCCATCGGAGAACTTGACGCCCGGATGCAGCTTGAACTGCCAGGTGCCGTTGCCCTTGTCCTCCCAGCTGTCGGCGAGGCGCGGCATCAGCCCCTTGTCGCCGCGCACGTCGAGCTCGGTCAGCGTTTCGGAGATGTTCTCCATGATGACGCGGCCGATATTGGAGCGGGTCGCCATGCAGGGCTCGACGAGGTCGAGTTCTTCGCTGAGCACCACGGTGATGTCGGTATTGGACTGCGCCATGGCGGGGGCAACCAGCCCCGTAGCCATGAGGGCGCCGGCCAGAACGTGCTTGATGATCAAGTCATCCTCCCAACGCAGCTTTCACGATTTGGCGCGGGCCGAGCTGCGAACAACCTCACGCGAAACTCCCGGCGCCGAATTGCGAGCGCCCGGCGCCGCCCCTTGCGGTCGCCTCGATGCCGCTCAGGCGGTCACCGATCGGGCTGCACCTAACCCGAGTGAAGCGAAGGTTGTCAAATTAAAAGTGTATGAACGAGCCCATCAGCTGCATGGATTGAAGCTAGTGCATTGAAAATACATTGCTATATTTCACATCAGACGATCGCATGAGTCGCCGACAACCGCGATAATAACTTGACAACATGTGTTTCGATGTGACTTTTGCGGCCAACAGCAAGTGGGGGAGAGATGACTCCGGACGAGATCGCCGCGCAGATGAATGGTCGGCTGGCCGGCACTGCCGATGGCCGTTACGAGGCGTTTCTCGCTTCGCCCATGGTGCAGAACCACGCCGCCTTCATCGAGCTGATGGATGACGGTACGCTCGCCTGCCTGTGGTTCGGCGGCACGCTCGAGGGCAAGTCCGATATTTCAATCCACGGCACGGTGCTGGCGCCGGGCGCCGAGGCGTTCGGCCCGACGGTGCAGCTCAGCCACGATGCCGAGCGCTCGGAGCAGAACCCGGTGCTGGCGCGGGACGGGCAGGGGAACTGGCAGCTGATCCACACCGCCCAGCCGGCCGGCAACCAGGACGAGTGCCTGCTGCGCAGCCGGCCGATCCGCCTAGAGGGCGACCGGCTGGTCGGCGGGGCGCCGCGCGACCTCGATCTGCCGCTCGGCACCTTCGTTCGTGCCCGCTTCGTCCGTCGCAAGGACGGGGCGACGCTGATGCCGGTGTTCCGCTGCATCTCGCGGCCCGGGCAGCGCTGGAACGGCAGCCACGATACTGCCGGCGTCGCCGTCAGCCATGACGACGGCCGGAGCTGGACACTGAGCGAGGTGCCCGGCTCGATCGGCTCGGTGCACATGACCATCGTGCCGCTCGACGGCGACCAGATGGTCGCTTTCTACCGGCGCCGTCAGTCGGACTTCGTCCACCGTTCCGAAAGCCGCGATGGCGGCTTCACCTGGTCGGCGCCCGAACCGACCGACGTGCCCAACAACAACTCTTCGATCAACGTCATCCGGCTCGCCGACGGCCGGCTCGCCATGGTGTGCAACCCAAGCTCGGCCGCCACCTCGGCCGATCGTCGGGTGTCGCTCTATGACGAGATCGAAGCAGGCGACGACCGGCCCGATGCCAGCGGTGGCTGCGCCCCGGTGTGGGGGGTGCCGCGCGCCCCGCTGACGCTCTGCATCTCCACCGATGGCGGTGTCAGCTGGCCGCTCCGCCGCATCGTCGATGACAGCCCCGGCACCTGCCTGACCAACAACTCGGTGGATGGCAAGAACAAGGAGCTGTCCTACCCCTATCTGCTGGAAGGACCGGACGGCGCACTGCATGTCGCCTACACCTACTTCCGGCGCGCCATCAAATATGTCCGTCTCCCCAAGGGATGGATCGACGGAGACAAGTCGTGAGCGACATCATCGGCATTACCATGGGCGATCCGGCCGGCGTCGGCCCGGAAATCTCGGTCAAGGCGGTGGCCGAAATGGGCGCCGAAGACCGCGCCCGCACCCGCATCTATGGCAACCGCGCGACGCTCGAGCAGGCGCTCCGCGCGACCGGGCTGGCGCTCGAGCTCGAAGGCCTGGTGGTCGACCTGCCGGTCGAAGGCGGCCCGCTGCCCTGGGGCAAGCTCGATCCGCGCGCCGGCGATGCGGCGTTCCGCTTCATCGAGAAGGCGGTGCGCGATGCGGAGACCGGCCGGATCGGCTGCATCGTGACCGCGCCGATCAACAAGGAAGCGCTGAACCGCGCCGGCCACCATTATGATGGCCACACCGGCATGCTGGCGGCGCTGACCGGGCAGAAGTCGGCCTTCATGCTGCTCGGGTCGGAGCGGCTGAAGGTCATCCATGTGTCGACGCATGTGTCGCTCAAAACCGCCATCGACCGCGCCACGCCCGAGCGCATCCTCGCCACCATCCGCGCCGGCAACGAGCACCTCAAGCGCATCGGCTATGCCAGCCCGCGCATCGCGGTTGCCGGCATGAATCCGCATTGCGGCGAGAACGGCCTGTTCGGCAGCGAGGACGACCAGCAGGTGGTGCCCGCCGTTGCCATGGCGCGAGCCGAGGGCATCAATGTCGAGGGGCCGATCTCGGCCGATACGGTCTATCACCGCGCCTATAACGGCGGTTTCGACCTGGTGATCGCCCAGTATCACGACCAGGGCCACATCCCGATCAAGCTCGTCGCCTTCGATACCGCGGTGAACGTGTCGCTGGGGCTGCCGATCGATCGCACCTCGGTCGACCACGGCACGGCCTTCGATATCGCCGGCACCGGCAAGGCCAACCACACCAACATGAATTCCGCCATTGCCTATGCGCGGCGCCTCGTTGCGGGGAAGAAGTAATGAATCCTGCCACCACGTTCCCCGTCCACGGCGTGTTCAGCGCCGCGGCGACGCCGGTTCTCGCCGATGGCGCGCCGGACTTCGCGAGTTTCGCAAGCCACGCCAAGGCGCTGCTGGCGGAAGGTTGCGACGGCATTGCGCTGCTCGGCACCACCGGGGAAGCCAACTCGTTCAGCCTCGCCCAGCGCCGGCAGCTGCTCGAGCACGTCATCGCGGCCGGCGTCGATGCCTGGCGCCTGTTGCCCGGCACCTCGCAGACCAATGTCGCGGATACCGTGACGCTGACCCGGCACGCGCTCGATGCGGGCGTCGCCGCCAGCGTCGTGCTGCCTCCCTTCTACTACAAAGGGGTGAGCGACGAGGGACTGTTCCGCTTTTATGCCGAGGTGATCGAGGGGGTGGGGAGCGATAGCTTGCGCGTCGTACTCTACCACATCCCGCCGATCGCCCAGGTCGGTATCTCCATCGAGCTGACCGGGCGGCTGCGCGAGGCGTTTCCCGGCGTTGTCATCGGGGTCAAGGACAGCTCGGGCAAGCTCGAGAGCATGGCGGCCTTCGCCTCGGCCTTCGAGCATTTCGCCGTGCTGGCCGGCGCCGACCCGCTGATGCTGCCGCTGCTCAAGGCGGGCGGGGCAGGGTGCATCACCTCGAGTTCCAACCTGATCGCCAAGCACCTGCGCGTGGTGTTCGATCACTGGTTCGAACCGGAGCGGGCTGCCGAAGTGGAGGCAGCGCAGGAGCGGATCAATGCCTGGCGCGACCTCTCCAACGCCTATGTACAGCTGCCGACCATCAAGGCCATGCTGGCCAAGCGCCGCGGTCACGATGGCTGGACGCGGGTGCGGCCGCCGCTCGTCGAGCTCACTGCCGACGAGATCGCCACTGTCTGGGCCCGCATGGACGAGTTGGAGGCGGCCGACCATGTCTGACGCCCTGCTCTCCATGGCCCGTCCGATTACGCTCCTGCAGCCCTCGCGGCTCGAGATCGGGGCAGGGGCAATTGCTCGGCTCGGCGCCTGGGCCGCCGGCTACCGGCGCATCTTCGTGGTCGCCATGCCGCCGACCGTCGGCTTTGTCGAGCGCATCGGGCTCGGCGGCGAGGTCGCGACCTATACCGATATTCCGCCCGAGCCGGATCTCCCTGCCGTGGATGCGGTGCTGGCAGCCGCACGGGCATTCCGGCCCGACCTGGTGATCGGGCTCGGCGGCGGCTCGGTGATGGATGTGGCAAAACTCGTGGCGGTCCTGTGGGAGGGCGAGCAGTCCGTCCTCGACGTGGTGGGGGTCGACAAGCTTGCGGCACGCCGCGTGGCCCTCGCGCAGGTGCCGACCACCTCGGGCACCGGCTCGGAAGCCGGCATCCGTTCGTTGGTCACCAACCCCGCGACGCTGGCCAAGCTCGCGATCGAGAGCCGGCACATGCTGGCCGATATCGCGATACTCGACCCCGAGCTCACCTATTCGGTGCCATCGGCGGTTACCGCGGCCACCGGCATCGATGCCCTGGCGCATTGCGTCGAGGCCTTTACCAACCTCAAGGCGCACCCGCTGATCGATGGCTACGCGCGGCTCGGCATCGAACTCGTCGGTCGATATCTGCCGCGCGCCGTCGCCGAAGGCGCCGATACCGAAGCGCGCGCCGGCATGATGCTGGCGTCCTATTATGGCGGCCTGTGCCTCGGCCCGGTGAATACGGCGGGCGGGCATGCGCTGGCCTATCCGCTGGGGACGCGCCTCAAGCTGCCGCATGGGCTCGCCAACGCCATCGTTTTCCCGCACGTGCTGGCATTCAACGCCACCGCCCGCCCCGACAAGACCGGCGAGATCGCCGCGGCGCTCGGCCTCGGCCCATCGTCGGAGGCGCGGCAGGTGCTGGCCGGAAGCATGGCCTACTGCCGCGATCTCGGCATCGAGATGAGCCTTGCGCGCCACGGCGCGCAGGAAGCCGAATTGCCGGATTGGGCCGCGGAGGCTTTCGCCATCAAGCGCCTGATCGACAACAACCCGCGCGCCCTGGGGATTTCCGACATCCTGGCGATCTACACAAGCGCGCTGTAGTCACAGCAACACCGCCGCCTGGCCAGGCGCCGGGGCCACGGGCGTTACTCGATGGGGAGGCCACTGATCTCGGTTCCGTCGCAGGGCCGCCTGGCGTCGCCGGAAGCGGACATCCTGCGTCCTGCCACCTGGCGGCACCGCGCGTCGCCATTGCCACTAAGCCCCTGGCGCGCCTAAATGTGGGTCCTCCTCTCAAGGACGCCTCGCAAGCGGCACAATCGTCATGGCAAAGGCATGATCCATGAGCGACCTCACGCCGCCCGAACCGACGCTCCCCGAACCTCCCAGGCTCGGCCGGCGGATCGCCTGGACGGCAATGGCCTCGGCTGTGTTGCATGCCGGAGTGCTGGTGTTGCTGCTCCGGCAGCCGCTGCCTGACAGCGCCGAAGCCGCACCGCCGGCAGCCATAAACGTGGAGCTCGTGCAGCCGCCGGAGCCGGTCAGCGCCAGCGAGTCGCCGGTAGAGGAGCCGGTGGAGGAGCCTTCGGCGGCGACCTTGCCGCCAGCTGACGCGACCTCGGCCGAACCACCACTGCCGCAGCAAGCAGCCGCTCCAACGGCAACGGCGGCGGAGACATCCGCGCCTGAAACGCCATCCGAAACGGCGGTCCCAAAGACCCTTTCCGAGGCCTCCGCCACTGCAGCATCGGAGCCGGTGCGGGGGTCGCAGACTTCAGCAGAGGCCGCTCCGATACCCCTGTCGCGCCCCAGAGTAAGGGGGCTGACTGCCCCCGCCAATGAGCCGGCTGAAGCCGTCTCCACGGTCACGGCCGGCACTGGCGCGCCGGCGGAAGGAACAACCCCGGCTCCCCTGTCGGCAGAGCCCGATGTCGCGACTCTCGAGCTGGGCGCCCTGCGCCGCGCCGAACGGTTTTATCTCGAGGCGATGCTGAGTGTTTCCAGCATGGCGCGAGCGCGTGCGATGCTCGAAACGCTGCCGCCCGAAAAGCGGCTGGCGCAAACCTGCAACATCGAGGCCCTGGCGCAGATCGGCAATGCCGGGGAGGGCTTTGCGCCCGACGTGGTGATGGCCGACGCCTATGCCAGATCTGAGACATCGGGCACGCACCTCGCGGCGACCGGCGCGATCTTCCGCTCCGGAGAAAAGTGGTATGGCCTCGCCTTCGATTGCACGCTCAGTGACGACCTCACCAGCGTCACTGCGTTTTCCTATCGGCTCGGCACCGACGTGACGGATGCGGTGCTCGCCCGACTGAGCAAGACCTGACCGCAACCGCCGACGCCGGGTTCAAATACGCCTCGGCTTGACGCTGCCGCCAGCCATGGGGCTTGGTGTCCGCGTCGTCGGGAGATAGCGGACCGTGTTCGACCTGTTATGTGCGTGCATCCGGTTCGATGCCTCAGAGGCGGAGGCGAGTTGGCTGCGTGCGCAGATTCCCCAGGCGGGCTGGGAAAACCTGCTGGAGTACGCAGCAACGCTGCGCCTCGATTCCGTTCTGGTGCGGGCGGCTGCCCGGCTTCGCCTGGCCCCACCGATTCCGGCGATGACGCTGCCCGATGGCCGGGTGACGATAACCGAGGCGTTGCGGCTGCACGGGGCGAGCCACAGCGAACGTCGGCGAGTGCTGCTGCAGCGGTTGATCGAGATTGCCGCGGCGCTGAACGGTGACGGCATCGTCCCCTTGGTACTGAAGGGCGGCCGATCCCTGGTTGTGGGCCGGCCGGATTGGCGGATGCTGCGCGATATCGACCTCCTGGTCGAGCCGCGCCGTGCCGGCCGGGCGCAGGACCTGGTGCGCGCCCTGGGCTATCGCGGCGCCGACACCCCGCACGCCCGGCTGGCGCATCACCACCTCGAAGAGCTCTATCGCGACGACCTGCCGGGGTGGATCGAGATCCACCGCCGCGGCGGCCTGTCGCGCGTCGAGCAATTCCTGCCGACGCGGGAGCTGCTCGGGGCGGCCGAGAGCGTCACGCTCGAGCCGGGCGTGCGGCTCGCCATCCTGCCGCCGCACCTCGATCTGCTGTACGGGGTGATCCACTACCATATCGGGCATCGGGGGATGAATCGCGCCGAGATCGAGCCCAAGGGGCTCTATGAGTTCGGCGCCGCTGTCCTCGCCCTCAGCGAGGCGGAACGCCGCGCGCTGCTCGATCGAGCGGCGCTCAATCCGCGGCTGCTGGCGATCCTCGAGTTCTGGACCGTTGCCGCCGCCGAGCAGTTCGGCATGCCCGTTCCTGCCGAGCTCACCCCCGCCCCCGATATCGTGGGCTGGTGGAACGAGCTCGCCAATGCTGACCAGACCAGGCCCACCGGGATTGGCCGCGAACTGCGTGCCGCGCTCGACCAGACACGGATGCGCCGCGCCAGCGGCGGCCACAGCCCGCTGCGGCGCGCCCTCTGGCGCATCTCGATTCCCCTCAGTTTCCTGAAGCGCCCGGTATTGTTCAGCTAGTCAGGGTCAAGCTTGCGCTCACCCCGACCAGTGGACGATCTCCAGGTCGGGCAACCCCCAGGGCTGCACCCCCATGTCGAGCGCCATGATGCCGAGCCCCTCGGTCTCGATTTCGCCGCGCCCCCACACCGGATGCTGCGGCCGCGCCTGCTCGCTTTGATTGCCGTAGCGGAAGGCCGGAAAGATCAGCCCGTCGCGATGCAGGTCCGCCCGCACCAGCAGCATGGTGCCACCCACCGATTGCAGCCGCACCGGCCCTTGCCCGCGGCGCGCGTCGAGCGTCACCTTGCCGTGGTCGGCCCAGGCGTTGAGATCGAAGCTCTTGCCGCCGGGCGCCACGACGCAATTCGGCGTCACCACGTCGAACCCGGTCTCGAGCCGGTGCAGCACATCGGCCGGATAGTCGGCAAGATCGACATCCAGCCACAGCACATAATCCTCGTCGCCGAGTGCCCGGAACAGCAGCTGGTTACGTGCCCGGGCGAGGATCTGCCGGCGCGCCATCTGCAGCCCGGGCGCCCAGCGCGGCAGGCCGGCCGGCATCTGGAAGCCATAATCCTTCCTGTGGAGGCTCACCCGCGCCGCGCGCGCCGCGAGCCGCGGCAGCATTGCCTCGAGCGCGGCGTAGCTGCCATCGGTGCTATCCCCTTCGAGCAGCCCCACCGACAGCCGCGCCTTCGGCCAATCCAGTTTTTCGAGCAGCGCTGCGTATGTTTCGAGATAGCGGGTGGCGTTCTTGACGGGCGTCAGGATCAGCACACTTGGCAAGTCAGGCAATACTGATCTCCTCCGGCGCAACCAAGAATTGCCCCTGACCGACGGCCTTGCTATCGATCCGGACTGCCGGAGTATTCGATGAACCAAGTGCCGAACACCAGCGAAGATCTCGCGGCCCTTGCCGAACGTATCGCCGCCGCGCGCCCCGACTACCCGTCCGAGCGTTTTGCCGGCCGCGGCATCGTGGTGTGCGCCGGCGGCTCGCGGGTGTTCACCAACGCCTATGTGCTGCTGTCGCTGCTGCGCCACACCCTCAACTGCACCCTGCCGATCGAGGTCTGGCATTTCGGCGCCGAAGAAATGTCGCCATCGATGGCCGGTCTCATCGCCGAACTCGATGTCGAGGTGGTCGACGCGCTGCCGCGCATCGCCGCCGAGGCGGCCGCGGTGCGCGATGGCTGGCAGCTGAAGCCCTTCGCCATCCAGCATTCGCGTTTTGCCGAAGTGCTGCTGCTCGATGCCGACCAGGTGCCGGTGCGCGATCCGGCCGAGCTGTTCGACTGGCCCGAATATCGCGAGAGCGGCGCCGTGTTCTGGCCCGATGTGGTCGAGTTGCGCGAAACCAACCCGATCTGGGCCGCGCTGGACCTCGTGCCGCGCCGCACCGTTTCGCTGGAGAGCGGCCAGGTGCTGGTCGACAAGCGCCGGCATTGGCAGGCGCTCGGCGTGGTCGGCGCGCTCAATGCCGAAGCCGAGCGGCTCTACCAGATGATCTATGGCGACAAGGACACCTTCCTCATCGGCTGGCAGCTTGCCGATGCCCGGTTCGCCCTCGTGCCGCACCGCCCGTTCGGCGATGAGCGCTACCTGGTGCAGCGCGATTTTTCCGGCGCGCCGCTGTTCCAGCACCGCACCAACGCCAAGTGGGTTTATGCCGGCGCCCAGCACGAGCTCGAAGGTTTTGTGCATCTCGAGGCCTGCAGGTCGGCCATCGCCACCCTGCGCGACCGCTGGAACGGCCGGGTGTGCAACCCGCCCGATCGCAGCGCCGCGGCCCGGGCGATCGAGGCCGAGCTGCTTGAGGCCGGCCCGCTGCTGCTCGATGTGCTGGCCGACGAGACCATTCGGCTCGAACTGCTGCCGGCAGGCGAGATTGCACGGCATGGCGGCCGCGCCAATGACCGGCAGAACTGGTGGTGCGAGGAGCGGCCGGATGGGTTCGACTTCGTCATCAGCGATGCCGACCGCGTCACCTACCGGCTGCGCAGGCTCGATCAGGACAACTGGGAAGGCCTCAGGACCCGCGTTCCCGAACACGTCGTGACGCTCCGTCCTGCCGCCGGCGGCGATGCTACCGCTGCTTCGGGGCCCGGCCTCGTCGATCAGCTGCTGCGCGCCGCCGGCTATCCGCACCTCAGCCCCGACGCCGAAGCCGAACTGCGCGCCGCCCTGCGCCTCCTCTGCCGCGTCGAGCCGGGCGCCGTCCGGCGGCTCGAATTCCTGGCGGCGCAATCGGCCGGCCTCAACGAACTGCTCGAGGCCGTGGCGCCGCGGCGCCAGCGCGACGAGGTGCGGCGCGACATGGTAATTGGCCGCTTCTATCATTTCCCCAGCCAGAATGACTGAGCCGCGGGCGCTGTTCATTGCCCCGGCGACGCCGGCGCGCGCCGGCAACGGCCTCGCGATGCGGCTCGGGATCTTCCAGGATGCGCTGGCCGAGGTCGCCGAGGTCGAGACCCTGGTACTGCCGGTTTCGGGGCCGCCGCCCGACGAGCGCTTCACCGATGCTTTCGGCGCCACGGCGCTGTCGGTTTCGGTGGCCGGCCGCTTCGACACCCAGTTCGCGCTGCTGAGCCGCATTGCCGACCCGGCAGAGCGGTTGCGACAGTTCCGCCTTTATGGGCGCGGCAGCCGCCACGCCGCGCTTTCCGGCCCGGTGCTGGCCGATGTGAAGCACGCGCTGGCCGGCCGTCGCTACGATCTCGCCCATATCGGCCGGCTCTATCTCGCCGATAGCCTCGACAGCGCCCCGGCGCCGCGCCTCAGCCTCGATCTCGATGAGGACGATGCCTGGGCCTGGCGCCGCCTCGCCGGAGCGCAAGCGCCCGATGAAGCTGCCTGGTCGGCGGCCGAAGCCGAGGCCGAAGATCGGTTGGTGGCGCGACGGGGGCCGGCCTTCGCTGCGCTGTTCGTCTCCGGGCCGGCCGATGCGGCCGCGCTGGCGGAGCGTCATCCGGGGCTGCGCTTCGATATCGTCGCCAACGCCATCGCCTTCCCCGCGGCGCCCGTCCGCCACGATGACGGCGCCACGCTGCTGTTCGTCGGCGCCTTCGGCTATCGGCCCAATGTCGATGGCGTACTGTGGTTCATCCGCGAGGTCTGGCCCAGGGTTCGCGCCCACGCCGCCAGCCCGCCGCGCCTGCTGCTGGTCGGGCGCGATCCGCCTGCCGAGATCAGGGCGCTCGATGCCCCCACCAACGGGATCGAGGTGCTGGGGCCGGTCGACGACATCGCCACCGCCTACGCCACGGCGACGCTGGCCATCGCGCCGCTGCACGTCGGCGCCGGCACGCGGCTGAAGCTCGTCGAAGCCGCAGCGCATGGCGTGCCGCTGGTCACCACGACGCTGGCGGCGCGCGGCCTCGATTGCATCGACGCCGAGACCGCCTGGCTCGCCGACGAACCCGCCTCGTTTGCCGACGCCGTGCTTGCCGCGCTTGCCGATCCTTCGGCCCGCCGGCAGCGCGCCAGCCTGGCGCGGCTGCGGGCCCGGGCGGCGCACGACCGGGTAGAAGTCGTTGCCGGGCTTGCCCGAGTCTTTGCCGACATGCTTCAAACAGGCGACGCCGCGCAGGGACACCGATGAGCATCGACATCTCCGACGACATGACCTTCTCGCCCACCGAGGGGCTGGAGATTTCCGAGGTCCCCGATGGCCGGGTGATCTACCAGGCGGCCAACGAGCGTGTGCATTACTTCAACCCGACCGCCGTGGTGGTGTTCGAGCTTTGCGGCCTCGGCCACACGGTGGCCGAGATCGGCGCCTTCCTCAAGGATGCCTATGGGCTTGCCGCCGAGCCGGCCGCCGAAGTGCGCCAGTGCATCGAGGCGCTTGTGAAAGAGAACCTGCTACGTCCCTCGAGCCCATAATCAGCCGCACGCTCAGGCGCGAGTACCGGCTGTTCGCCCCGGACGAAGCAGCGCGCCGGGCGCTCGCCTTCGTCGCCGCCGATCCGGAAGTCGAAGGGCGCTCGCTGGAGCCGGTCGATATTGCAGTCGAGCGACGGTTCGGCTTTCTCGCCACGACCCTGCCCAACGGCGCCCTGGTCGAAGGGACCAGCCGGCACGTGCTGGGCATGCTGCATGGCCTGATGAGCTGGGATCTCGCCCAGTCGCACCCCGCAAGCCCGCTGATTCACGGGGCCAGCGTGCTGATCAATGGCCGGCGGTTCGTCATCACCGGCGACAAGGGGGCAGGCAAGACCACCTTCATGCTGTCGCTGCTCGCTGCCGGACACGAGGTCGAGGGCGATGAGCACCTGGTGCTCGAGGATGGCGGGGTGATTGCGCGCCCCCGCACCCTTCGGGTGAAGCCCGGCACCCTCCGCCTCGTGCCGGGCCTGCCCGATGGTCTCGAAGCGACGCCGACCATCGATATCTGGGAAGGCGGGCTGATCCATGCGGTAAGCCCGGCCCTGTTCGGCCGCCCCTGGGTAGTGCGCCCCGGCAAGCTCGATGGCATCATTTTCATCGCCCCCAACCACGGCGGGCGCAGCGTGGTGGCGCGGCTCTCGCCTAACGCGGCGTTTCAGCGGCTGATGCGCACCGTGCTCTTTCCCGGGGCTTCCGTGCTCGCCGAAACCGTGCGGGTGCGTCGCCTGGTCAGCGAGGCGCCGGCCTACGAACTGCGGCTCGGAGACCTCAGTCAAGCGCAATTCCAGATGCAACAGCTGGCCGGCACTTGACGCCCTGCGATGAGTAAACTCTAGTTCCAGTATGTAGCTCGAGGGCCAAAATGTCCGATTCCAGCAAGAAAGATCTCGACACCGCGCTCGATGGTGTTGATGCGAAGCGCCGCCAGTTTCTGCGCAAGGTGGTCTTGACCACGGCTTTTGCGGCGCCGGTCGTGGCGTCGTTTGCAGTCGATGGCATGATGATCAGTTCCGCTTCTGCCGCCTTGTGCGGTAACCTCACGAATTGCTCCTGATCGTTAGGTGAGATCGGACATCCGGATCTCAGCCGTCCTTATCGTCAGGAACGAAGAGGGGTTTCTGGAAGGGTGTCTGGCGTCCATCGCCGATCATGTCGATGAGACGGTCGTTGTCGATACCGGTTCGGTCGACGGTACGATGGCTATTGCCCGCTCGTTCGGCGTCAAACTGCTGGAGCGGCAGTGGCGGCATGATTTTGCCTGGGCCCGAAATCAGGGGCTCGAGGCGGCCAGCGGCAACTGGATCCTCTATATCGATGCCGATGAACGGCTGAAGGTGCCGCAGGGCGCATCGCTGCGCGACAACCTCGGCGGCGCTGACACCTGGTGCGCGATGGTGTGGTTCAGCCCCACGGTCAATGCCACGCCGTATCGCGAATACCGGCTGTTCCGCAACGATCCGCGGTTGCGTTTCAAGGGCTCGATGCACGAGACCATCCTGCCCGACCTCGACGTGCTCAGGCAGACGGTCGGCGCAAAGATTGCCGAAAGCCCTGTCGAACTCGTGCATCTGGGCTATGAGAGCGGGTCGGAATGGAAGCATCAACGCAACCTGCCGCTGCTGCGGGCGGCGATCGCCGAGGACCCCAACCGGCTCTACTACTACCATCACCTGTCGTACACCCTCGCGGCGCTCGGGCAGGCCGACGAAGCACTGGCGATCAGCGCCGAAGGCCTGCGCCGCGCTGACCGGAGCACCATGGCGGCCACCGACGGCGCAATCGGCGCGCTGATCGCGCATCAGCATGCGCTGCTGCTGCATGAGCGGGGCGACGATGGGCTGCCCACCATCGCCCTGGGGTTCCGTCACTATCCGCACAACCCCTCGCTGCGGCTGCTCGAGGCACGCATCCTCATCGACCGCGGGCGTTTCGAGGAGGCGCTGCCGATCCTCGATGAACTGGCGGCCACGGATTCTTCGAGCTATCGCGACCGCCGCATCGCGCATGACCGGCGCATCTTCGACCTCTACGCCCACGATCTCAAGGGCGTGGCGCTCTTGCGCCTCGGCCGGCGCGCCGAGGCGGCCGAGAGTTTCCGGCGAGCGGCGCTCGCTGCGCCCGACGAACTCTCCTACCGGGTCAAGGCGCAGGCGCTGGGCGCGCAGTTGTGACCCTCGTCGCCATCCCGGTCCATCAACGCGGCGACCTGGTGCGGCATTGCTTTGCGACGGTGGCGGAACTCGAATTGCCCGAGGGCAGCGAGGTCGTGGTGTTCGACGACGAAAGCCCGACCCTCGACGTGCCGGGTCTGGTCAAGGCGACCCGGCTCGATTGCCGCCTTGAGCGCTCGACCACCCGGCTCGGTGCCGATCGCATGGTCTCGCATATCTGGCGCCATTTCCTCGACAGCGGCCACGAGAGCCTGCTGTTCCTCGACAGCGACATGATCGCCAATCGCGACGCGGTGACCGTTGGCTTGCGCCTCGCCGCAGAGGTCGATGGCCTTCTCAGCCTCTACAATTCGACCATGCATCCCGGCACGCCGCTCAATGGCGAGCTGCTGAGCAAGCCGACCGTCGGCAATGCCGGCACCTTCTGGTCGCGCCGCCACGCCCAGCTGGCGCTGGATGGCGTCGGCAACGAGGTTTCCTCGATCGACTTCGCCTACTGCCGGCTGTTCGCAAAGCTCGGCATCCCCATCGCCACTCCGATCCAGAGCCGCGTGCAGCACCTGGGCATTATCGGCTTCAACAACCGCTACTATGGCGATCTCGACCACGGCATCGGCTTTGTGCCCGACTCCCCGGTGCAGTGGCATGCCATCGGCTATGTCTACAACGAGCTGATGACCAGGCAGCGCGAGTTCCTGCGCCCGCCCGCGCCGAACTGGCTGACGCGCTGGTGGAGACGCAGGTAGCGATCACGCCCCCCGAAGACATCCTCTCTCGCAAAATCAGAGGCTTAGCCAACCGGCTAAGCCTAGGAACGATAAATGGGTAACAGATCAGACCGGATAGATGGGTTACAGATTTTTGGTTTTCGGGACAGATGAAGCGTTTTCTGTCGATGACGCCATCCTGTTCACCGGCTGGAGCCTGGCCGATCCGCTCATCGGCGGCGATCGGGCCGTTCATCGTGCCGCGCACCTGGCGCTGCTGCAGCACGCGGTGAATATCCTGCTCGAAGGCATGCCGGCCGGCTCTAGTCTCGGCGGGCTCGATGCGGCGTTGCGGGCGCTGCCGGAGGTCGTCCAGGTGCACGACCTGCATGTGTGGACCCATCACCTCGGGCATCGATGCGATGAGCGGGCGCCTCTTAATCGGCGACGGTGCCGATCAACAGGCCCTGCTGGTCGCGGCCCGCGAGCTGCTGCACGAGCAGTTCGGGATCGAGCATTCCACCATCCAGATCGAAACGGCAGCCAGCCGCGCGGAGGAGGCGGAGATGCCGGGTGTAGGGCGGTGTGCCGATGCCGGCAGTCGGCGGCCCTTCTCCGCAAGCGGGAGAGGGTGCGCCGACTGCACGTTCAGGGCCCCCTCACATCGGCGTAATCGAAGCGCTCTTCTTGCCGCTGGCGAACTGCTCGAAGGTGTAGCGCAGGCGGATGGTGCTGATCTGGCCGGCGTTGGAAACGCGCAGCGAGATGGCGCAGACCAGTTTGTTGCGGCTCGCGTGGATGGTCCTGGCGCCGGCAATGTCTTCGACGAAGACGCCGTAGGAGACGAGCGAACGACCGTCCTCGACGGAGTTGCGGAGGCCATCTTCCATCGCCTTGATCACCTGCGGGTGGTCGCAGGGGATGCCGGCAAGGCCGGCGGCAGCGGCGGGAGTGGTGGCGACGAGGCCGAGCAGCAGGGCGGCGGCGGTGGTGAACTTCATGGTGATCTCTCCCGTCAATGAAGCGCCCGATCGCGCTTCGTTAAGGAGAGGAAAGCAGGTCGTGCCGCCGGTTTCGATGACAGCCCGGTGGCCGCCCTCCAAGCCGATTGGAGGGGTTAGCTGCACCCCTTGGCGAGCAGCTGCAGGATCACCGCGTGGTCGCCCTGGCCGGTTGCGACGCCTGCCGCCTGCATGCGCGCCTTGGCCTTGTCGAGCACCGGCATGGCGTCCCTGCAGCGCCCGGCGTCGATCAGCAGGCGAGCATAGTTGATGGCGATGCCGCCATCGTCGACCGACGGGGCGGAGCCGGCGCCATACATCATGGTCACGGCGCTTTCGGCATAGCCGAGAGCGCGCTCGAGTTCGCCCGAGCCGGCGAGCAGCCGCGAATAGCCCTCGAGCCCATGGGCGTAATAGATGCTGTCGGGGCCACTGGGGTTCAGCTTCTCGTAGCCGGCGAGCAGCGCTTCGAAGATCTCGGCAGCCTCCTGGCGCTTGCCGGTGGCGTTGAGGCGCGACGCGAGATTGCCCTGTTCGACCAGAACGCGCAGATCGCCTGGGCCGGCGAGGCGGGTGTAGATGGCGATGGCGGCGCGCGAGGCGGCGATCGCCGCCTCGATCTCGCCGATACCGCTGAGCGCGCCGACCATGTGGTTGCTGGCCTGGGCGTATTCCATGCTGTCGTCGCCGAACTGTTTTTCGGCGAGGTCGCGCCCCGCGCTCATCGCCCGGAAATAGGCAGCGGTATTGCCGGCATTGGCCATGCGGCGGCCCTCGTCCCACAGCGTCTCGAGCTTCTGCCGGGCCTCGAAGGCGCCGAGCAGGGTTTCGGTCTCGGTCGGCGCCGGCGCGACGGCTGCGGCCGGTTTTGCCAACGCCTCCCGCGCGGCACGCGCCAGGTCGGCGAACACCCCTTCGGGGTAGTTTTTGAGGAAAGCGTCCCACGCCGCCTCGGTGCCGAGATCTTTCGCCCGGTCGAAGGCTGCCGCCTCGATCGTCGCTTCGGCCGGCGCGCTGGTTGGCCGCGGGTCGGCGTTGACGACGAAATCGCTGTTGAGCTCGTCATAATAGGCTGGCGATTGTTCGTGCCCGACGCTGAGCGCCAGCGCCGCGACATCGACGCGGACGCCGCGGGCGATCTCGCTGATCGAGATGCCGGGCTGGCCGAGCCGATCGAGCAGCACGCGGGTATAAACCGAGGTGGGGCTTTGATCCTCCGGGCCGAGCCGATCGAGCGCGGTCTGCCGGAAGCCGGCCGAATAGAGCACGAAGCTGCCGGTGGGCGGCGCGCTCATCGCCAGGCCGCCATCCGCGCCGAGGCCGCGCACGCCCTTACGGGCGAAGGGGTTATTGCGGCAGGCATCGACAACGAAAATCCGCACCGCCGCGCCACTCTCGGCGACGCGCTGCATCAGATCGTTGAGGTCGATCGCCTCGGCCATAAGGAAATCCTCGTCGCCGCTGGTGGGGATCGGCACGTCGCGCGGCAGCAGCAGGTTGCGGCCGTCGACTTCGACGCCATGGCCGGAATAGTGGACGAAGGCGGCGTCGCCCGGCTGCAAAGCGCGGCGGAAGGCGGTGATCGCCTGGTTGAAATCGCGCCGGCCCGGGTTCAGCACCGTGGTGACCTCGTAGCCGAGCGTCTCGAGCCGCTCCGACATCGCCTCGGCATCGCCCACCGCTTTATCGAGCGGCGGCAGCGTGTCATAGGCGTCGATGCCGATGACCAGCGCCAGCCGCGCCGCCGTGGCGGAGTGGGGCGTGAGGCCGGCGAGGAGGACGAGACAGGCGAGCAGCAGGCGCATCGTGGTCTCCGTTGTCGCTATTTCGGTTTGCTGCCGCCGGCCGCGGTGCGGATCAGCAGCAGCAGGTCGGCCGAAGCCTCGGGCGAACTGCGCCAGACCTGCAGCAGGGCAGGGTTCTGGCCGAGCAGCTTGACGTCGGTCGCGTCGAGATCGTCGAGCCCGCCGCGGGTGTTGGACGGGTTGGCGAGCGCCGTAGCGATCAGATCGAGCGCGGCTCGCAGAGCCTGGGGATCGCCGGCGAGCTCGGCGAGGGCAGGGTTCTGCTCAACCAGCTGCAGCTCCGCCGGGCTGAGCCCGGCGGGGATCACCACCATTTCGGCCTGGGCCGGGGCAGTCGCGAGGCCGCCCGCAATACCGAGCGTTGCGGCGATAGCGATCGCCCTAATGAGCTGCTGCAGCACGGCGCGCCTCCCTGATCACGGTTCCATAGATGGCTTCGATGGTGCCGAGCGAGACGATCAGCACGGCGCCGAAGGGCGAGCGGGTGCGCTCGACGAAGCCGGATTTTTCCGCCGCCAGCAGCAGCTTCCTGCAGGTCTCGGTCGACATCACCGTGACGAGGAAACGCGCCAGGTCCGATTGGTCGATCGCGGGTGTCGGCCCGGCGAAATTGGCGAGAAGCTTTCGCAGATTATCACCGGTGAACAGGGCGGAATCGATGCGCTCGGGGGTGAGGCCGTAGCGGCGCATGCGCTCGCGGTCGTCACGGACGCTGAGCAGATACTGGTTATGCAGGTCGGCGAAGCGATCGAGCTTATCGGGCGAGTCGATGCCGTAGGTTTTCATCGCGAACAGGAACTCCGCCAGTTGAAAGAACGATTCCTGCCTCAGGCTCAGCAAGACATCGGGATCGGTCGCCTCAGAGGCTGCAAGAAGTTCTGCCTGAAAACGCGCCTTCATCCGCCGGATGGTTTCGATGAACCCCAGGTCGAGCGCCAGTTCAGCAGTATCTGTGTCCCCAGTCAGCACGGTTTACTCCACGGCGGGCAATCGAGACGAGAGGAAGCATGCCCACGCGGTTGGTAGCAAGGGCGCAAGCGCGTTGATGGGCCCCAAGCCGATTGGACCCGACCCATCCGGCTGTGGTGGCGGCGGGGCGATAGACGCGGCTAGCTCGGTGGATTGGCCACGGGAGCAAATGAGATGAACTGGGCAGCCGCTGCCGCCGTCGCCAGCCTGTCGATGGTGTCGCCTGGATTTGGCGCGCCATTGCCCGAGCTGGCCCTCAACAAAGCGCAGCTGCTGCTGCAGGCCGTGGCGCCAGAGCCGGCGGCGGGGTTCCTCATCGAAGCCTGGGCCGACAGCCCCGACGGCGCCTACAGCATTGGCGAAGAGGTGCGGCTGTTCATCCGCGGCAGGCGCGACGCCTATTACACAGTGCTGACGGTGGGGCCCTCGGGCGAAGTGCTGCAGCTCTATCCGCCGCCGGATCAGCCGCCGACCCTGGTGCGTTCGGGGGAGGTGCTGAGCATTCCCGGGCATGAGGATGCGACGAGCATCCGCGCGGCCTATCCGGCGGGGCGGGAGCTGATCCGCATCGTCGGTTCCGTGGCGCCGCTCAGCCTTCTGCCCGGAGCGCGCGGTGCGGCGGATCTCGCGGCGGCCGAGCTGCAGGCCGCGATGCTGCGGCTGCCGGATGGGCTGGCGATGACGGATCTTTATCTGACGACGCTGGCCGATGCGCCTTGCTGGTGTGTTGGGCGGTAGGGGTAGGGCACTGATGGTGCAGTCATGCTCCCCCGCGTGGCGGGGTCACGGATGAGCGCCGTGGGCGCTCACCGTTGGGGGACCAGCGAAGCTGGTGGAGGAGGAGCCAAGCCAGCCGTCGACTCTTGCCGCCCCCTCCACCGCCTTCGGCGGTCCCCCTCCCCCGCCACGCGGGGGAGGATCACGGAGAGGCCGGTGGACCCCCGGCCCACCCCCCTCCAATCGCTCTGGAGGTGCTCCACCGACCTGTACTCGCGGCGCTCAACAGCCCGGGGTTAGCTCCTCCCATCAGACCGGCCCGCAAGCCCGCGGCGGTCACACCAGGGAAAACCGAGATGAACAGCTTCGCCAAATCCACCCTCGCCGCACTGGCCCTCGGCCTTTGCCTCAGCGCCTCGAGCGCTATCGCCGCGACCGCCGAAACCGCCGTCGACGCGGTCAAATGTGTGCAGCGCGAACTGACGGCGCTCGGCTTTGAAACCGGCCTCGCCGACGGCCTCGTCGGAGTGAAGACCTTCCTCGCCAGCGAAGCCTATATCCGCTACATGCGCGCCAATGGCGAAAAGGGCTGGGCGCAGCCCGGGCTCAATGTCGATACCGCCCGGCTCTGGTGCGAAAAGGTGGCCGACGCCCACCCCAAGGTGGCGCCGTTCTGGCGCGCCTTCGCCGAGACCGAGATGCCCACCGACCCCAAGGCGATCTTTGAATTCGCCTATCGCTACGATATCGGCATCGGCGGCAAGAAGAACGAGGCGCTGGCGGTGCGCTGGTATTTGAGGGCCGCCGAGCTCGGCTATGCCCCGGCGCAGCGCAACCTCGCCGGCATGTTCGGTTCGGGCCGCGGCATCGCCCGCAACGATGACACCGCCCGCTACTGGTTCCTCGCTGCCGCCAACCAGGGCGATGCGCAGGCCCAGTATGTGCTCGGCAAACACTACAGCGCCAACCGCGAGATGAGCCTCGGCTGGCTGTTCAAGGCGGCCCAGCAAGGCCACCAGGCCGCCATCCTCGAGCTCGAGAGCCTGCTCGAAATCTGACGCACCCCAGCCCAGGAGAGACCAAATGCTGAAACATCTGATCGCCGCCGCCATCGTTGCCATCACCTCGGTCCCCGCCCATGCGGCGGGGCTTCCCGGCCAGGCCAGCCGCAGTTGCCAGATTCCGCAGAGCGTGGCGGTCGACGCGGCCAAGGCCGACAAATCGAGCCCCTTCCTCGGTATCTTCGATGGCCGCTGGGAACGGGTGCTGCCGGTGACGCTGATCATCTACGAGGTCGAAGGCAGCAAGGCCTATGGCTACTACGCCTGGAAAGACTATGGCCCGTGGAAGGTGAAGGCCGGCTGCCGCGCCGTCCTCGGCCGCATCTCCGGCCAAACCCTCAGCTTCCGCGGCGACGACCACATGACCTACGTGTTCAAGGGCAACAAGCCCGCCGGAACGTATATCTACAAGCCGGGGACATCAGAGGAGTTCGTGGAGAAGGCGAGCTTTTCAAGAAAGCGGTGAGCCACAAGAGGTTGGCGCCCTTACACCAGCGACGCCATCCTCACCTCGCCACGCAAACGTTGGGCGTCCTGGCTGGGTGGGGCGCCGAATTGGCGGCGGTATTCGCGGCTGAACTGCGAGGGGCTGTCATAGCCGACGCGGAAGCCGATGCCGGCGACGTCGTCGGGAGTGGCGGCGAGGTGCAGCCGGGCCTGCTGCAGCCGGATCTGCTTCTGGAACTGGATCGGGCTCATCGCCGTCACCGCCTGGAAATTGCGGTAGAAGGCCGAGGGGCTCATGCCGCAGATTTCCGCCACATCCTCGACCCGAAAGGCACTGGCATGGTGCTCGCGGATCCAGCGCACGGCGCGGGCGATGTGGCTGAGATGGCTGTCGGCGAGGCCGAGCTGGCGCACCGCCGCCCCCTGTTCGCCGACGATCAGCCACCAGAGGATTTCGCGCTTGATCGATGGCGCCAGCACGGCGAGATCGCGCGGCCGGTCGAACAGCCGCAGCAGCCGCAGCACGGCGTCGAGCAGTTCGCTCGGGGCATCGGAGACGATCAGGCCGGAGGGCACACCGCCCGGCCGGCCGAGGCCCGGCGAGCCGGCTTCGAGCAGCAGCTCGGCGATGCTGGGCGGGTGCAGCACCATGCCGAAGCCACGGGCCGGGTGGTCGGGGCTGGCGTCGACGAACCGGCCACTGATCGGCAGGTCGATCGAGGCGACGAGATACTGGCCGGCGCCATAGCGATAGAGCCGGTCACCCAGCGCCAGGCGCTTCTCGCCCTGGGCGATCAGCGCCAGCACCGTGCCGGTGGTCGAGTGCTCCTCGATCGAGGCGTTGTGCTCGGCGAGCAGCACGCCCTCGACCGGCGTCGAGGCATCGGGGCGAGCGTGGCGGGCGATCAGGGCGTTGAGTTCATCGATCTGCATTGCGGTGGATTAGCAGGTGTCGGCACGCCATTCAAACGATTCTCCCGCAAGAGGTAGGATTGTGCAAGGCGTCGGGAGCCCTGTGATACCGCTCCGCGCTGCGGAAATGGTTTGGTGTCGTTGCCGCCGAGCACTGGGCTCCACGGCATCGAAAGGACATCCGAAATGACCAGCAAGCACGGTTTTCATGCCGCCATCACCGCCCAGCCCGGCCAGGGCGATGCGCTCGTCGCCCTGCTCGAACGCGCCCCCTCGCTTCAGCATGACGACTGCCTCGTCTTCCTGATCGGCCGCTCGGCCAGCAACCCCGACCTGGTGTTCGTCACCGAGGGCTGGAGCAGCGCGGAAGCGCATGGGCGGTTCTTCGCCAGCGAGGTGGCGAAGGCCTACACCGCCGAGTTCGGCCCGCTGGTCGCCGACAGCGCCTATGCCGACGAAGTGCCGCTGGGCGGCAAAGCCGTCCTCTAGCTCTCCCCAACCCTCCGCGACATCCGCACGCGCCAGTCGGCGTGACGGCAGCGCTTTGCCTAAAGGAACCATCCATGACTCTCCCTCGACCTACTCTCGACCCCGAACTGGAGCGGCTGCTGGCGCAGTTGCCGGCGGCGCCGGCGCTCGATGCCGAGAGCCTGCCGCTGCTGCGCCAATACAAGCTGCCGGCCGAGCCGTTCCTTCAGGGGCGCTCGATCGAGCGGCGCGAACTGACCATCACCGCCGCCGATGGCGCCGGATTGCCGCTGTCGGTGTTCCGCCCGGCCGGGCTCGCGGCGGCGGCGCCCTGCATCTACTGGCTGCATGGCGGCGGCATGGTGATGGGCGACCGCTTCGCCAATCTCGATATCCCGCTCGAGTGGCTCGAGCGCTTCGGCGCGGTGGTGGTGACGCTGGATTATCGGCTGGCGCCGGAGGCCACAGGCATGACCCCGGTGGAGGATTGCTACGCCGGTCTCGTGTGGGTTGCCGAGCATGCCGCTGAACTCGGCATCGACCTCACGCGGCTGATCGTTGCCGGGGCCAGCGCCGGGGGCGGCCTCACCGCGGGGATGACGCTGATGGCCCGCGATCGCGGCGGCCCGGCAATTGCCGCGCAGGTGCTGATCTGCCCGATGCTCGACCATCGCAACGACAGCGTCTCGAGCCGGCAATATGCCGAGGGGCCCGCCACCTGGACGCGCGCCGCCAACGCGTTCGGCTGGCAGGCGCTGCTGGGCAACGTCACCGGGGTCTCGGCCTATGTATCGCCGGCACTGGCGGCCGATCTCGGCAGCTTGCCGCCAACCTTCATCGATACCGGCTCGGCCGAACTGTTCCGCGACGAAGACGCCAGCTATGCGAGCCGCATCTGGGCAGCCGGCGGGGTAGCCGAGCTGCATGTGTGGCCCGGCGGCTTCCACGGCTTTGACGCGCTGTTCCCCACGGCGCGGCTGTCGCGCATTGCCCGCGAGACGCGCAGCGCCTGGCTCGGTCGCATTCTCAACCCCAGCAACTGAAGGAGAGTTTCATGAACACCATTCTCATCACCGGCGCCTCCTCGGGCTATGGCCGCGAGACCGCACGGCACTTTCACGCCGGGGGCTGGAACGTCATCGCCACGATGCGGAAGCCCGAGCCGGGCATCCTGCCGGAAACCGAGCGGATGCGACTGCTGCCGCTGGAGGTCACCGATACTGCCAGCATTGCCGCCTGCATCGCCGCGGCCGGGCCGATCGACGTGCTGCTCAACAATGCCGGGGTCGGCCTGGGCGGCGCCTTCGAGATCGCGCCGCTCAGCGACATCCGCCGCATCTTCGACACCAACACGTTCGGGGTGATGGCGATGACCCAGGCGGTGCTGCCCGGCATGCGCGAGCGCGGCAGCGGCACGGTGGTGAACGTCACCTCCTCGGCAACGCTGGGCGCCTTCCCGTTCTCGGCGCCCTATACCGCGAGCAAGATGGCGATCGAGGGATTTTCGCAGGCCCTGGCGCCCGAACTGGCGCCGTTCGGCGTGCGGGTGAAGCTGGTGGAGCCCGGCCTCGGCGTTACCACCCGTTTCGCGCAGAACTCGGCCTTCGACTTCGCCGCGCAGGTGCCGCCGGCCTATACGGCGCACGCCATGGCGGCGTTCGGCAGCCGCCCGGAGGTGACGACGACGGAAAGCGACGTGGCCGAAGCGGTGTGGCGCGCCGTGCACGACACGAGCGGACAGCTGCGGTTTCCGGCCGGGGCCGATGCGCTGGAGCTGTGGGAGAGGCGAGGGTGGTGAGGGGGCGGCCGTCGCCAGACTGCACGCTGCGGCGCTTCAATACCCCGCGAGCGCAATGAACTCGCGGATGGCGCCGAGGTCGCTCACCTCCGGGTGGGCCACCAGATATTCGGCCGCCGTCGGGGCTGCGCTCAGCTCGGCCTTCCAGGCGGCGCATCCCGATATCAAGGTGCAGGTGGTTTCGGGCTCGACCGGGCCGATCACCGAACGCGTGACGGTGCAACTGCCCAATGGCAACCTCGAAACCATGCTGTACAACCCGTCCAAGATGCGGGCGGACGAGGTGCTGAGCCGCCACCTCAACCCGTGACGGGCTACACTATCGCCGCTTTGCGCCCTTGCCGCGGCGTATTGCTCAGGTCGCGGCTGGCGGCGGAAGGTTTGCGAGCTTTTCGAGCAGAAAGCTCTTGAGCATCTCGAAGCGCCAGGGATCGTAGATCAGCACGCGCGCCGGGGAGGCGCCTTCGAACAGGCGGACGACATCGTCGACGCTGTCGAGCCCGGTGAGGTCGGGCCGTCCGATGATGATGGCCCCGGCATTCATGTACACCCGGACCAGCGATTTGGAAGTGGGTGGCTGCTGGTCCGTCAAGGCGTTGAGGAACAGCACGCAACGCTCCAGCAAAGCGGCGGGCGGGTGGAACTCCGAGGCATAGTCGGGAAAGCCACGGGCTGCCCGGAACGCCTGGATGGTCGCGACCTGCAGAATATTGGTGGCAATCGAAATCTGGGTCTGGAACGTCGTTGCCGGGCCGAATGGTTGCAGCGGATCGTCCGAGCTGCCCAGCCCCTTGAGCAGCCGGCTCGCCGCCCGGTAAAGCGGCTCCATCCGATACTTGCGGAGATCCGCGGCCGTTCCCTCCTGGGTGTCCCGCCAGCGCGCCATGTAATAGGTGCTCAACTCCTGTGCCAATTCCTCGCAGTCGAAGCGCAGGCCGTTCAGTTTGGTCGCGAGGCTCGGCTTGACGTAAACATCCTCGGCGTAGGCGTTCCTGGCGCGCTTCAGGTAGTCGGCTGCCGAGGCGCTGCCCATGACGTGCTGGTTCTGCCCCATGCTCGAAACCATCCGGCTGCAGAAGGCGGCGAGGTAATAGGCTTCGCGGCCGGAAATGTTGGATTCCATGCTGGGGTCGTCGGCCTTCCTGATCGCCACCGGCTCGCGCGGGTAGCGCTTGATGGTGTTGATCGCCCGGGTGGCGTGACCCAGCGCGGTGGCCCATTTCTCGGTGCTGGCAAACACCGCGCCGAGCGCGAGAAACTTCAGGTAGCTCAGCAGCCGGTCGTCGCCGCTTTCGGTTTCTTCGATCGGCACGCAGTCTCTGTAAATATCCTGATAGTCCCGAACGAACTGGGCGCCGTTGTTCTCGTAAATGTTGCTGAACAGGCTTTGGAAGATCGTGTCGGTATGGTTGAGCGAGGAGAAATAGAGGTCGGGCGGAAAGCGTACGGCGAGCTCCTTCTCGATGATGAGCGACATGGCGCCCATATCCGAGAGCTCCAGCATCGAGCGGTCCCGTTGCCGATCGACGAGTTCGCGGATCAAGGCGGCGACGTCGGCGGCATCAACGCCCGAGGTGCCCGGGAATTTCTTCTGCAGCGTGTCGATGGCTTCGTGCGTCAGGCCGAATTCCGTTTCGATCCGCTGCTCGACCGAGCTCTGGATCAGCCGGTCCCATTCGGCGAGCGCCGACAGGTAGAGCTGGTCGGGGTCGGATTCGGGCAGCGTCAGTTTCAACAGCCAGGGACGCGCGATCAGGTCTTCGACTTCCGAGCGGGAGATCGCCGCTTTTTCCGAGCGGAGCGCGAACAGGCCATGGAAGAGGTTTTCGAGCTTGCTGGTCGCGTCGCTTTCGATCAGCGCATCCTTGGCAAAGGCCCACAGATGGCGGACGTAGTGCAGCGAGAAGCGGGCGAACCAGTTGCTGTGCCTGGCGACCTCCTCGCCAGTGACCGGAAAGCCGAAATAGCGCCGCCAGGCCAGATGCTCTGCATTGGCTTCCTCGCGGTCGCGTCCGCGAATGGTCTCCTGGATCGCCCGATCCCTGAGGAAGCGCTGCAACTGCCGCTCGCAGGCATAAGATTGCCGCGACAGACTGAAGGTGCCGGTGACAAAAACGACCCGATGCCGCACGCCCGCTTCGAGCAGACGCTTGTTGAGCACGGTGAGCGTTGCGAGGCAATCGGCGTCGCGCAAGTCTGACGCGTCGTCGTGGCGCAACCGGCCAGCCGAGATTTCCCGCTGCCAGAAGTCCCGCAGCAGTTGCAGGGCCCGGCCATGCTCGGCCTCGCCAGTTGGCGAGAGCGGCGGCAGCACCACGTCGGGCAAGTCTGCGGGATGGGCGAGAATGTGCCGCGTGCTGAAGGTCGATTCGAAACTGTCGAGGCGCTCCAGTTGCCGCAGCAGGCGGTTCGGCCCCAGGTTCTCGCGGCGCAGGTGGATCGCCGCAACAGTCCGCACGCTGTCGGCGACATCCTGCCGGCTATAGTCATCGTTCAGTCGCCCCAGCCGGGCGCGCAGGATCAGCACGGCGTTCCGCAACTGCTGGTCCGGCTCGTCGAGACGGCCGGCCCGGCCGACTTCTCCGGCGAGGTGCCGGGCCCGGGCGATGTTGCGCTCCGTCTCGCCGTAATGCTCGTTGAACTGCCAGATCAACTGCCGCTTCGAGCCCGGCGTCAGACAATAGCGGGTCAGCAGGTGGGTGATGTGCTGAGCCCGGATATCCTCATCGCCGCGCAGCGCCTCCAGTTCTTCCGGCGGCCGGCCGGTCAGGGCGTTGCTGCGCCGCGGCAGCAGGTGCCCCAGCACCGGCCCCGTCCCCTCGTTACCGAAGCGGTCCGGGCCCAGCTCCCACGGCGCCGCATAGGCGGCGATGATGTCATTGTCGAAAACGTACGAGACCCGGGCCTCCGGTTCGGTCAGGAAGCGCTCGGTGGCGCGTTGCCCGAGAAACTCGCGGTGCAGGAACGCAGCGGCGAAGATCAGGCTTTCGAGGCGCTTGGCGCTGGCTTTGGCGTTCATTCGAACGCCTCCTGCGGCTCGTCCTGCCGGCTGGCGAGCACCGCAGCAAACAGTTCGGCGGCGGTGACCGTGTCCCCGGAGGCCTCGTGAAACGACGACACGAGTTGCCCCTGTGGTCCGATCGCCAACTCGCGGATGGCAGCGAGCTCGATCAGCTCGTTCCAACTGCTGGCATGCGCCTGGCCAAAGGATTGCGGCAGGCGCGGCAGAGGAGTGTCGAAGCTCTCCAGCGTCCGCAACTGCTCGATGGCGGTGACCAGCCGCGCCATCGGGGTCGCCCGCGGGGCGCTATAGCCGAGCAGGTCCTCCAGCCATTCGGCCAGTTCTCTCGCCCTCACATGCAGATCGCTGCCGTGGAAGCTGCCGATGCTGTTGTTGCGGTAGCGCAGGTCGGGCCCATCGGCGAGGCTCAGCCCCAGCGCTGCGAAGCGCTCGAACAGGCCGGACCACGGCACCACGGCGGCCAGCAGCCGGGCCGGCGACACGCCGACCGTTACGCCGATCGAATGGCCATCGATGCAGCAGAGCGCGCCGACCATGGGATGGTTCTTGCCGACGGTTGCATAGCTGACCAGCACGACCTGCGGCTCGGTGCCGGCGTGGAGCAGGGCAAAATCGCTGGCAGTGCCTGCGACATGGCCGGAGATGGGGCCTATCGACACGGGCTCCAGCACCGCGGGGACACGCGCCAGCGGCGAGGTGGTATGGGGGTAAAGCGCGATCGTCGGCGGCACTTGCACGCAGACGAATCCGCCGGACGGCGCCCTGAGATGCGCGCCATGCAGCGCACCGGCCGAAGCGGGAGTGGTCCGTTCGGCATCGGTGAAGATGCGGCCCTCGCATTCCTCATAGAACAGCTTGGGCACGAGGGCCCAGGCGTTGCCGCCGCGGTCGAGGAACGCCGCTCCGATTGCCGCCGCTGGTCCGCGCCCATCACGGCGCTGGGGGCCGAACACCGCATCGCCGACGCGCAGATCAGTCATTGCTGCGACACGAACTGGAAACCATCGAGGTGACCTTTGGAGTAACGCAACGGCAGGCCGAAAGCCTCGGGGTCATAGCCGCCCAGTTGCCGGTAGACGCCGTCATTGGCGTCGCTGTCGGGAAGGGAGATGATCACTTGCAGATCGCCGGCAAGGTCGGCGGTAACCAGGGCAGCGGCGCCGTGGAAGTAGCGGCTGGCAAACTCGCTGGCGAGGTGATGCACCACCTCGCCGCTGCTGCTGCCAAGCAGCACCGCCACCTTGTCGCGCAGCCGGTCGAGCTGGGGGGATTGCTCGAAAACCACCCGGTCCTGGCTGGAAGGCGATACGGTTTCGATGCTGGCGCCCTTGAGCAGTTCGGCCAGCTTGGAGCGAGCGCCGTGCCGCAGCACCATGACGGATTTGTCGCTCTCGAACAGCGGCTTCAACGGGACCGGGCAGTTCTCGAGCTTGCGGTTTACAATCGAGGCGCCGCGCAGGATCAATTCATGGTGCTGGCCCCACAGGAACGCCACGAGGATCTGGTTGGCGACCGAGGCCTTGGGGCTGAAGACGCGGCCGCTATGTGCGACCAACCCGATCCGCTTCAGCTCATGGCCTCTGACGAACTGGTCGGCGAACTTGCGATCCTTGAACAGCTCCTGAAACTCAGCCAGCAGCCGGGTGCGGAGCCTGTTTTCGTCCTCGGCCGCTTTCGTCTTGCCCTCGGGCGAGCCGGGACCCGAGGGGTGGTCGGCAATGCCGAAATGCGCGGTAAACTGCTCGTTCAGCTGGTTCTCGAGGTCGGAGAGTTCGCCATCGATATGGGCCGGAATGGGGCTGTCGAGTGTCTTGAACTCCGGGCGCCTCGCAAAGGCCGCGATCTCCAGGGCGACGTTGTGGTCGGGCGCGGCATGCGGGTCGCGGGCGAACCGAATACAATCGATCAGCCCGCCATCGCCGGTACCGCTCACCAGCATGCCATGTGTTCCGTACTCGTGCCGCTCCTGGCTGTAATGGCCGATATGATCGGGCCACCAGTAGGATTTGCTGGCGGAGTCGCCTAGGTCGGTCTCGTAGCCATAGCCAAGCGCCGACACGACCAGGTGGAAGGGTTCGGTGTCGTCGCCGAGCGGGGTGTGAAAGCTCACGCCTACCTCGGGAAGGCCGAAGCCGCGGGGCAATTTGAGCACGCTACTGGTCGAAGCATCGGTGATCTGCCGGATGACGTGGTTGGGTTTGACCAGCGCATCCTTTTCGACCAGCAAGCGCTGCAGCAGCCGATCGTCGCGCAATTGCCGGACCACATCGTCGGCGGTCGAAGCGTACCAGTTGGCGAAGGGCCAGGCAGTGGTCGAGCGGAACCGGCGCTGCCCATCCCCGACATTGGGCCACTCGTTGATGCTGGGATGGGCGAAGCGATGCGTGCTCTTGGCCTGGCGGTTCAGCAACTGATGCGTCGCCTCGAAGATCGTGCTGTCCTCGAAGCCGAGGATCTGCATGGCCATCCAGAAGGTGACGCCGGCAACGCCGCCGCCCAGCACCGCCACTTTGAGCTTCGGTTTACTGGCGTCGGGGATCGCCTTGTCCAGGGTGACGGCCAGCTGAAAGGCGCGGCTTTGCTGAGAGTAGAAGCTGACCACTCCGGCGTTCATGCCGATGGTGTAGATATTCGGGAACTGCTTCAGCTGAAAATGTTCGAGCCAAGCAATATCGGCGTTCGATAGAGGAATCGACAAAGCAAGCCCCGCAACGTCCGACAGATGTCGGCCCCGAGCTAACTGTGCGTGGCTTTTTGGCAACTGTCTAGTCAAAGAACCAGCAAGAACACCGGGAGAGTGCCGGGTGGCCTGAATATTACGCGGCAGGGAAAGGGCGCTGCTCAGTTCCTCCGGTCGAGTTGCCGGCATGTCCGGGCGGTTTCACGGTCGGAGCCATAGTCGTAGATGACGCGACGATCGTTCGGGCCGTCATAACGCTCGGCGATGCGCAGTTCCAGCAGCTGGGCGCGGGCGATGTCGGCATCGCGGCCGGCCCTGGCGGCGCTGCGGCTGGTAAATGTGACGAGGCAGACCAGCTCGTCGCCGCTGTCGCGCGGCGCGAACAGGCCGAATCCGAACAGGCCGCCGCCCAAGCCGAGCTCCGAGGCGCGGCCGATCAGCCTAGGGTAGCCGTCATCATCATCGGAGCGTTCGGCCGCAGTAACTGCGCCGCGGCCGCCCGGCGCGTTGTAGTAATCGGCGGGGTTGCCGTTGTCGGCGAGGAGCGTGGCGGAAACCCAGCCGCCGGCGATGCGGCACCAGCCGGCTGCGGCGCACTCGCTGACCGTGACGTTGTCGCCGGCTGCCAGCTTGCCGACCACCGGGTAGTTGGCGCCGGGGCCGGAGCGGACATTGGCGCCGCTGATCGCCTCGGCCGCCAGGGCGCTGGTGGCGATCAGCCCGGCAACGAGCAGCGAAGCGAACAGGAAGAGGTTTTTCATTTGAGCGCGTCCTTGCTGGTGACGTGGCCCCGCCGGACGCTGCAACGACTGAGGCCGCCCGGAAGTTCCATGACGCACGCTGCGCCGCTTCAATACCCCGCGAGCGCAATGAACTCGCGGATGGCGCCGAGGTCGCTCACCTCCGGGTGGGCCACCAGATATTCGGCCGCCGCCACATCGCCGCCGGTGAGCGGTACGCCGCAGAGCCGGCTGTCGTGGCCGAGTTCCTTGTCGAGCACGATGCCCAGCCCGATGCCGGCGGCGACGGCTTCCTTCACCGCTTCGCGGCTCGCCAGCACCAGCTGGCGATCGATCTCGACGCGGCGGGCGGTCAGCGCCTGTTCGAAGATCTGCTGGGTCATCGAGCCTTGCTCGCGCGTGACGAAGGGTTGGCCGGCGAGCTCAGTGAGATCGACGCTGTCGCGGGCGGCCCAGGGGTGCTCGGCCGGCACCACCAGCACGACGTGCTGGTCGACGAGGCGGTGGCACACCAGGTCGTTGATCGGCGCGGTCAGGGTGACGATGGCGAGATCGACCCGCACCTGCGCCACCAGCTCGAGCAGGGCGCTGGAATTGTGCATGCGGGTTTCGATATGCACCCCCGGATGGCTAGCGTGGAACCGGCGGATCAGCGGCAGCGCCACATGCGGGCCACACAGCCCGATGGCGAGGTGGCCGCTGCGCACCAGCCGACCGCTTTCCAGCCGGGCCGCCACATCCTCCAGCCCCTTGATGATCTGGTGCACGTGCGGCAGCAGTTCGCTGCCATCGGCGGTGAGCTCAACCCCGGTGCCGCGGCGATGGAACAGCCGGCCGCCCATCGCTTCCTCGAGCGCCCGCACATGCTGGGTAATGGCGGGCTGGCTGACGTTGAGCAGCTGTGCCGCCGCCGAAAAGGTCCCCTGCTTCGCCACTGCGTGGAAGGCGCGCAATTGAGAAAGGTTCATGTGAGCTCCAGCGTCAAATAAGTGTCACTTAAATCGCACATGGTCTCCATACAGCAAACTTATAACGGTTCCGCAACTGCCACACACTCGGATCCAGAGGGCAGGGCAATCCAAGGAGACAGGAATGCGCCAAATTCTCTTCACCACCGCCGCCGCGATCAGCCTGCTGCTGAGCGCCGGCGCAAACGCCCGCGACCTCGTGCTGTATGATGCGTCGGAAGATGTCGGGGCTGCGCTCAGCTCGGCCTTCCAGGCGGCGCATCCCGATATCAAGGTGCAGGTGGTTTCGGGCTCGACCGGCCCGATCACCGAACGCGCCATTGCCGAAATGGCCAACCCGCAGGCCGACGTCATCTACCTCGTCAACAACGTGGCGCTCGAGCAGCTGAAGAATGCCGGCGTGTTCGAGCCCTATGCGGCAGAGAGCTCGGTGATCCGCGACGATTTCCGCGACCCGGACAACTTCTACACCCGCTACTTCGCCACCACGATGTGCATGGTGGTGAACCGTGACCGGCTGGCCGACAAGAAGCTGCCGATGCCGACCACCTGGGAAGACCTGATCAAGCCGGTCTACAAGAACGAAATCTCGATGCCCTCGCCGATGCAGTCGGGCACCGGCTCGACTATCCTCTCCACCTTTGTCGATGCCTTCGGCTGGCCCTTCGTCGAGAACCTCGACGAGAACGTCTACCAGTATTCGGATGGCGGCTCGGGCGGCGCGCAGCTCGCCGGCACCGGCGAAGTGACGATCGGGCTCAGCTACGACACCACCTGCTACGCCACGCAATCGGCCGGTCGGCCGGTCGATGTGGTGTTCGGGCGGATCACCCCCAATACCAGCGAAGGCGGTGGACTGGTGGCCGGTGCGCAGCACCCGGAGGAAGCCAAGCTCTTCCTCGACTGGATGGCGGGCGAAGAGGCTGCCAAGATCCTCGGCGGCCTTGTCGGCGCCACCGCGGTGCCGGGCCATGGCCTCGTCAACCTCGACGAAGTGACCACCTGGGCGATGCGCCGCCCGGTCGATATCGAGGCCTTCCGCAAGGAATGGGCCAGCAAGTTCGTCACCAACTGATGCTGCACGTGGCCGAAAAACAGGCCGAGAAGCGGTCCGCCCATCTGGGCGGACTGCACTCTTCGGGCGGATTGCACCCTGCGAGCGGACTAGACCCCGCAGGCGGACTGCACTCTTCGGGCGGGTTGCACCCTCTGAGCGGGCCGCATCTGCGTGTCGAAGGGGTCAGCAAGCGGTTCGGCGAGATGCTGGCGGTCAATGCCGTCGATCTGGCGATCGGCAAGGGCGAGTTCGTCACCCTTTTGGGCGATTCCGGCTGCGGCAAGACCACGCTGCTCAGGATGATTGCCGGCTTTGCCACCCCGGATACGGGCCGCATCTGGCGCGGCGACGCCGATGTGACGCATGCCCCATCGGCCAGCCGGCGCATGGGGTTCGTGTTCCAATCCTATGCGCTGTTTCCGACCAAGACGGCGGCGCAGAATATCGGCTTTGCGCCGAAGATGGTCGGCCGGCCGCGCCGCGAAGTGGCGCAGCGGGTCAAAGAGCTGGCGGCGATCGTCGAGATCGACCGGCTGCTCGAACGTTATCCGCATGAGCTGAGTGGGGGCCAGCAGCAGCGCGTGGCACTGGCCCGGGCGCTGGCGGCAGAACCGGAAATCCTGCTGCTCGACGAGCCGATGTCGGCGCTCGATGCGCGGATCCGGGCGAAACTGCGCACTGAGCTGCGCGGCCTTGTCGATCGGCTGGGGATGACCACGCTTTACGTGACGCACGACCAGGAAGAAGCGCTGGCGCTTTCCGACCTCGTCGCGGTGATGCGGGCCGGGCGGATCGAGCAGGTCGGCAGCCCCGGCGAAATCTACCACCGGCCGCGCTCGCGCTTCGTCGCCGAGTTCATCGGCACCTCGAACCTGTTGCGCGGCACGGTCGAGGCCGGCGGGCTGCGGATCAACGGCCAGCTTTGGCCGATCGGCATGAATGGCGCGCGCCAGGGCGACAAGCTCGAGGTGCTGGTCCGCCCCGAGCACCTGCGGCTGGTTGCCGACAACCAGCCGGGGATGCGCGGCACCATCACCGGCTCGACGTTTCTGGGTGCCGCGCGCCGCTTGACGGTGCGCTGCGATGATGGGCTGGAACTCTTGGTCGAGGAAGCCTCGTCGGCGAGCGCCAACCGATCCGGCCGGGTCGGCATCATCGCCGATTACGCCCATGTGGTGCCGCTCGAGCCCGAGGCGGCAGCGTGAGCATTCCGCTGCGCCGGCTGCCGGGCATCATTGCCGCGAGCATCGTTGCGGCGCTGCTCCTGGTGTTCATCGTCGTGCCGGTCGGGCTGGTGCTGCTCAAGAGCTTCGACAATTCCGGCCGCCTGCCGGATTGGCGCCTCGCCGAAATCACCGAGGAGGCGCTGCAGCTCATGCCGGAGGCAGAGCGGACGGCTGCCACGGCGCGCTGGGTTGAGCAGGCGACGGTGCCCGAACGGGTGGCCGCCATGGCGGTGGCCTATGACCTCGCCGGGCTGACGCCAGCCTGGGATGTCGCGGCGCCGTTCGAGCACCAGCAGACCGCCATCGAGGCGGTGCTGCCGGCTTTGACTCGGACCCAGGCGCAGGCGGTAGACGCGGCATTCCCCATCGCCCACATCATGCTGCACAAGCGCATCGCGCTGGCCTTCGCGGTGCGCGACCAGCTTTCGGTCCAGGATTTCGAGCGGCTGCGTGCGGCCAAGCAGGAGCGCTACGGGCTCGACAATTACGCAGCGGTGTTCGCCGACACGTACCTGAGGCAAGCAGCCATCAACAGCGTGACGCTGGCGCTGATCTCGGTGCTGACGACAGTCAGCATCGGCTACGCCATCGCCTATGGCCTCAATCGCGGCGGCATCGCCCGGCCGGTGCTCACCCGCAACATCCTGCTGCTGCCGCTGGTGGCGCCGCCGATCATGGTGGCCACGGCCACTACCATGCTGTTCGGCCGGCGCGGGCTTATTACCTACACGCTGTTCGAGCAGACGCTGGGGATTTCCAGCGCCGACAGTTTCAACGTCTATGGGCCGCTCGGCATCATCATCGCGCAGACCCTGTCGTTCCTGCCCACCACGCTGATCGTTCTCGACAATGCGATGCGGCGGCAGGATGGGCGGCTCGAGGAAGCGGCGCTGATGCTGGGGGCAGGGCGGCTGAAACTGTTCAGCAGTGTCACCCTGCCGTTGAGCTGGCCCGGACTGAAGCGCGCCATGGTGCTGGTGTTCATCCAGAGCCTCACCGATTTCGGCAACCCGATGATTTTGGGGCGCGACACGCCGGTGCTGGCCGGGGTGATCTATAACGAGATCACCAGTTTCCAGAACACCCCGCTCGCTTCCGCCATCTGCCTGTGGCTGATCATCCCTTCGCTGCTGCTCTACCTGGCGCTCGAGCAGGTCGGCCGCCGCAAGCGCTATGTCAGCAACGATGCCGGCACCCCCGCCGAGCAGCGCCAGCCGCTGCCGGTGCGCATCGCGCTCAGCAGCCTCGCCGGGTTCTTCTGCGTGATGATCCTCGCCATCTACATCGTCATGGCGCTCGGCTCGGTGACCAAGATCTGGGGCATCGACTGGACCTTTACCCTCGCCTACTTCACCCCCGAAGGCCTGGGCGCCGGCATGGAAGGCACCGGCTATGGGTCGCGCGATGGCGGGCTCGACGAGGTGTGGAACAGTGTGCGCGTCGCCGCCATCGCCGCGCCGCTCGGCGGGCTCCTGGCGCTCTGTATCGGCTATGTCGCCGAGCGGATGCGGCGGCCGTGGGGCGATATCATCGCCTTCGAGGCACTGATCCCGGCGATCCTGCCCGGCATCATCTTCGGGGTGGGCTACATCATCGCCTTCAACGCGCCGTTCGGCATCAGATGGCTGTCGCTGAGCGGCACTGAGGCGATCATCATCATCAACATCATGTTCGGCAACCTGTATGTCGGGGTGCTGGCGGCCCGCGCCGCGCTGCAGCGCATCGATCAGTCGGTCGATGAGGCCGCGGAAAACCTCGGCGCCGGGATGATCCGCCGGTTCTGGGAAGTGACGCTGCCAATGCTGCGCATCGCCGCGCTCTTGGGCATCCTCTACGTCTTCATCGACGGGCTGACGACGCTTTCGTCGATCATCTTCCTCGTCAGCGGCAATATCGACCTCGCCTCGGTGGCCATTTTCAGCGCCGCCAGCGCATCGAACTACGGCTATGCGGCGGCCAAGAGCGTGGGGCTGCTGGTGGTTTCGGCCGCCGCCATGGGCGTGGTGGTGTGGGTCGAGCGGCAGACCCGCCGCGCCCAGGGCATGCCGGCCAAGCCCAGCGCGCGGCAGCAGGAACTGACGGTCATGGGTGCAGGAGCGACATTCTGATGGACGGCGAGATCTCGGCGAGCGCCGCGCTGGTCGAGCGCGACGCCAAGGTGTTCTTCCACCAGGATGGCTCGAGCCCCTGCCTTGCGGGCCTCCGCAACGTTTCAGGCAGCTGGATCGAGGATCTCGACGGCCGGCGCTATCTCGACCTGCACGGCAACACCACGCACCATATCGGGCACGCCAACCCCGAACTGATCACCGCGCTCAAGGCGCAGCTCGACACGCTGACCTTTTCGCCGCGGCGCTATGCCAACGAGCCGGCGACCGCCCTGGCCGAACTGTTGACGGCGCAGTGGCCCGGCGGACAAGCCAAGGTGCTGTTCACCACCGGTGGCTCTGACGCCATTGAAGTGGCAATGAAGCTCGCCCGCGTCGCCACCGGCCGCAGCGCCACGATTTCGCTCGAGGGATCCTATCACGGCCATGGCTTTGGGGCTTTTGGGCTGTCGCGCGCCAGCCCAGATGCGCGGCTCGGCAGTTTCCTTGGGGATCGGGTGCATGTGCGCTCGTACTGGAAGCATGGCGCCGAGGCGATGCTGCAGGATATCGAGCGGGCATTGGTCACCACGCCCGGCGGCGTCGCGGCGGTCATCGCCGAGCCGATCCGCTCCAACTGCCATGTGCCGCCTGCCGGGCTGTGGCCCGAAGTGCGGCGGCTCTGCGATGCCGCCGGCACGGCGCTGATCTTCGACGAAATCCCCTCCGGCCTCGGCAAGACCGGCAAGTTCTTCGCCTTCGAGCATTTTGGCACGCGGCCCGACATGGTGGTGCTGGGCAAGGCTTTGGGCGGCGGCCAGCTGCCGATCGCCGCGGTGCTGGCCGACGCGCGGTTCGACGTGGCGCCGGAGCTGGCGCTCGGCCACTACACGCACGAGAAGAACCCACTGACCACGCGGGCGGCGCTGACCACGGTGTCGATCATCCTGCGCGACGGGCTGGCGGCGCGGGCGGCGCGGCTCGAGCAGCTGATCCGGACGCGTGCGGCGGCCAGCCCGTGGCTGCGCGGCGTGCGGGGCAGGGGCCTGCTGCTGGCGCTGGAACTGACGCAGCCGCCGGCGGACGAGACCCGGCTGCTCGCCGCGCTGCTGGCGCAGGGCATTTCCTCCACCACCAAGGGTGATGATGCGATCGGCTTTTCACCCCCGCTGACGATCACCGAGGCCGAGATCGAGCTGGCGCTGGACCGGATCGGGCGGGCGGTGCGGAGCCTGGGATAGGCGCTTCGCGTCCCTGTGCGGCTGTCCGCCGAGCCGCTTGCCGGCCGGCTTCAGACGACCTTAGTAACCTGATGGTCGAGCACCGCTTCGGCGTGATGGCGTCCGGCGGCGACCAACTGGTCGAAGCTCTGCCAATCCAGCAAGCCGACGCGCGGCAGCCTGGGCTGGAACAGCAGGTCGGCCTGGCGCTGCTGCTGGCGCTGCCGCGACAGCGAGGTGACAAAGGTAGACATCAGCATGGTTTCGGGCAGCGTCGGCACGCCGCGGAAACGCTGCTTGTGGCGCGCCCTGAAGCGGTCGAGCAGCAGGGCGAGCGGGCTGGGGATCGCTGCAATATCGAGCGGCGGCAGCGAGTGGCCGGTGACATCGACGGCGATGATCTTGCCCACGCCCTGCCGCGCCATCACGTCGATGGGCAGGTTGTTGAAGGTGCCGCCATCGAGCATCAGGCTGCCATCCACCAGCACCGGCGGGAGCGCGCCGGGGATGGCGGCGCTGGCTGCGACGTTGCGGACCAGCCGGCCGGTCGTCAGCACCTCTTCGCGTCCATGCGAGAAGTTCGAAGCGACGACTGAAAAGCTCTTCCAGCAATCCTCCACGTCGATGTCGTGGCCGGCGAGGTGCTGCACCGAGCGGGTGAGCGCATCGCGGCTGCGCCGGCCGTTGAGCAGCGACAGCACCGGCAGCAGGTTGAAATCGCCGGTGACGCTGCCCCGGCGATCGCCGAGGAAGCCGCTGCGCACCCCGTGCTCCATTTCCGCGCCGCCGATATCGAGTGCGACGAGCGTGCCCATCAGCGCGCCGATCAAGGTGCCGCAGACCATGTCGATCGGCATGCCTGCGGGCGCGCCCGGCCGGAAGCGCGCCAAAGGCGCGACGGCCCTCGCCGGGCCGGCGGAGCAGCCGCCGACGGCAGATCTGTGACCTCAGTTCACCGCCGCGCCCGTGCTCAGGAACAGGCTGGCGCGTTCCGGTTGTGGGGCCAGCCGCAGGTCTTCGCCGATGCTGACTTCTACATCGCCCGGCAGGGCGGCGATGAGTTGCTGGCCGGAGGCGAGGGTGAGGGCGGCGAGGGTTTCGTTGCCGAGACGCTCGACCAGCTTCACCGTTCCGCCGATCTGCTGTTCGCTGGACGCGGTACCAAGGTGGTGGGGCCGAAGGCCGACGGTGACTTCGTCGCCGCGGCTGACGCCGGCATTGGCGCGGGGCAGCACCAGGGTGCCGAGGTCGGCCGAGGCGAGCTTGACGCTCGTCGCATCGACGCCTTCGACGCGGGCCTGCAAGAGGTTCATCTTGGGCGAGCCGATGAAGCCGGCGACGAACAGGTTGGCCGGGCGATGGTAGAGATCGAGCGGCGAGCCGATCTGCTGCACCACGCCGGCATCGAGCACGACGATCTTGTCGGCCAGCGTCATGGCTTCGACCTGGTCGTGGGTGACGTAGATCATCGTCGCCTTGAGGTCGGCGTGGAGTTTCGCCAGCTCCATGCGCATGTCGACGCGCAGCGCCGCATCGAGGTTACTCAGCGGCTCATCGAACAGGAACACCCCGGGGTGCCGGACGATGGCGCGCCCGATGGCGACGCGCTGGCGCTGGCCGCCCGAGAGCTGGCTGGGGCGGCGCTCGAGCAGGTGCTCCATCTTGAGGATGCGGGCGGCTTCGGCCACCTTGGCGTCCTTTTCGGCCTTGGGGGCCTTGGCGATGGTAAGGCCGAAAGCGAGGTTTTCGCGCACCGTCATATGCGGGAAGATCGCATAGCTCTGGAACACCATGGCGATCGAGCGATCCTTGGGCGGCAGGTCGTTGACCACCCGCTCGCCGATGGTGAGCGTGCCGCCCGAAATATCCTCGAGGCCGGCGATCATCCGCAGCAGGGTGGATTTGCCGCAGCCCGAGGGGCCGACAAATACGCAGAACTCGCCGTCGGCAATGTCGATATCGACGCCCTTGATCACCTCGGTCGAGCCGTAGACCTTCCTGATACCGTCAAGCGATACGCGTGCCATTTCCGCTACTCCGCTGCAGCTCTGATCGGGGTGACCGTGAGCAGCCCGTCAGGGCCGACGGTGACCGGGTCGGGGTCGGTGACATAGCCGCCGAACGTCGCCTTGCCGGTATCGGCAAAGCCGAGGATGCGCAGCCCGTCGGCGGTTTCGACGATGCGGGCGGCATAGCGCCGGCATGGCTCGGCGCCATCGAGGAACGGGCCGGGGGCCACCTGCCAGGGGCCGCGCGGATCGTCGGCGATGAGGTAATGCGTGCCGGTGACCGGGCTTTGCGGGTTGAAGCTCTTGTACGCCTCGGACCAGTGCGCGCTCGAGGTGCAGAACAGGCAATACCACTTGCCGCCGTACTCGAAGACCTGCGGCACTTCGAGCTGGCCGAAGCCGCCCGCAAACACCGGTGGCTGCAGCGTCCAGGTCATGAGATCCGGCGAGGTGGCAAAGCCGATGGCGCCGCCGGCATTGGGCTCGGCGATACCGGGGACGCGGGCGGTGAAATACATCAGCCAGCCCCCGCCTTGGGGATCGCGCATCACCCAGGGGTCGCGCATGGCGCGATCGTGCCAGTGGCCGATGGCGTGCTCGACTTCGTAGTGCGCGGCGGCCGGACCTTCGAGATCGAGGCAGAAGCCGGTGCCGACGCGCTGCCAGTTATGGAGGTCGGTCGAGGTGGCGTGGCCGACGCGCTGGTAGAGCGCCTGCTCGGAGCGGCGCGTGCCGGTATAGAACAGGTGCCAGAGCTGGTCGTCGCCGCGGACCACCGAGCCGGTCCAGGTGGTGTAATCGTCCCAGGCGGGGCCGGCGCTGGGAGCAAATGTGGTGCCCAGGTGCTGCCAATCGACCAGGTTGTCGGAAACGGCATGGCCCTGGGTGACATTGAGATGCCTGAGGTCGGGATCGCCGAGGCGCTTGTCGGCCTGGAGGAAGAAGCCGTGCCAGCGCTGGCCGTCATTGACGTACCAGCTGTCCCAGATCCAGTTTTTTTCGAGGGCAATGACCATGAGGAACTCCGTCAGCCTTTGACGCCGGTCGAGGCGATCGAGGCAATGAATGCGCGTTGCAGGAAGAGGTAGAAGGCGAGCACCGGCACGGTGATCAGCGAGAGGTAGGCCATGATCTCGCCCCACGCCCGGTTGAGCTGGAAGAAATACTGCAGCCCGACCATCACCGGCCGGTAGCCTTCCTGCTGCACCACCATCAGCGGCCACAGATACTGGTTGTACATGACGAGGAATTTGAGGATCGCCGCGGTCGCCAGCACCGGGCCGGCGAGCGGCATCACCACCTTGCGATAGACCTGGCCCCAGCTGGCCCCCTCGACGCGCGCGGCCTCGATCAGTTCCCCCGGCAGATCCTTGAAATACTGCACGAACAGGAAAATCGTCAGCCCATCGGCGATGAACGGGACGATCTGCACCTGGTAGGAGTTGAGCCAGCCGAAGGTCAGGCCGTCGAAGCCGATCCAGGGGAGTTTCGAGGCGATCAGCAGCAGCGGGATGGCGATGGTCTCGAACGGCACGATGAGCGTCGCGAGGATCGCCGTCAGCACCAGCTCGCGGCCGCGCCAATCGACGAAGACGAAGGCGAAGGCGGCCGCCGAGCACACCAGCAGCGACAGCAGCACCGTGACGCCGGTGACCAGCACCGAGTTGAAGATGAACAGCCCCACCGGCGCGCGCTTGAACGCATCGGCATAGTTGTCGAGCGAGATATCGCCCACCGGCAGGAAGGCGGCGAAGCTGCCGGTATCGTTGAGCAGCTGCTGGTCGGGCTTGAAGCTCGACATCACCATGAAGATCAGCGGGAAGATGAAGATCACCGCGATCAGGATCAGCACGGCATAGCGCACCGCGAGACGCAGGCCGTGGTTGTCGGAGGCGATGCTCGCCATCACTGCTTCTCCCGGGTGAGGTAGCGCTGGATCAGCGAAATCGAGAACACGATGACGAACAGGATGACCGAGATGGTCGAACCGCCGGAGATATCCTGCTTGCCATAGCCGCGCTCGACCGCCTGGAAGACGATGGTCTGGGTGGAGTCGAGCGGCCCGCCGCCGGTCATCACGTCGATCTGGCTGAACAGCGCGAAGGCCTGCATGGTGATAACGATGAGGATCAGCACGGCGGTGTTCCTGAGGCCCGGCCAGGTGACGTAACGGAATACCTGCCACTTGCTGGAGCCTTCGATGGCGGCGGCCTCGTAGAGCGAGGGGCTGATGGTCTGCAGCCCCGAGAGCCAGATCACCATGTGAAAGCCCACCGCCTGCCAGATCGACATGGCGATGATGGCGCCGAGCGCCGTCGACGGCTCGCCGAGCCAATCGATGCGGGGCAGGGCGCCGAAGCTCAGCGCCGCCAGCAGGTTGTTGAGCAGCCCGCTGCTGCCGTCATAGATGAAGCGCCAGAGCAGCGAGACGACGACGATCGAGACCACCACCGGCATGAAATAGATGGCGCGGAACAGGTTGATGCCCTTGAGCCGCTGGTTGATCAGCAGCGCCAGCACCAGGGCCAGGCCCGCCTGCACCGGGGCGACGACGATGACGAAGATGAAGGTGTTGACGATGGCCTTCATGAACACCACGTCGCGGGCCAGCACATAGGTGGGGTGCTCGCCCAGCTGGAAGCTGAACCACTCGCGCATGCCGGCAAACTGCGGAAAATCCGGGTTGTTGCGGGTGACGCTGCGCAGCGTCGGGTATTTCGGCGCCCCGTCGGCATCGCGCAGCACGGCGCCCGCCGCGTCGCGCTCGGGCTCGAGCGTCAGCATGCCGACGCCGAGCAACTGCTCATAATTGGCCAAGCCGACGAATTCGGTGGGGTTGGGTGAGATCAGCCGCTGATTGGTGAAGCTCAGCCCGATGGCGAAGATGAACGGCAGCACCACGAAGACGGCGATGAGCAGGGCCGCCGGCCCGGCCATCAGCCAGCCGACCCGATTGGAGCGTGTGAACCTGGAAGCCATGTCGATCTCGCGAAGGCAAGGGATGGGGACCCCGGCCTAGGCCGGGATCCCTTCCAGAGTGCCCGAGGGGAGGGAGGGCTCTAGAAGCCGTAATTGCCGTTCTTTTCGATATCGGCGTCGATCTCGTCGACGGCCGCATCGAGCGTGTCGGCGACGGGAGCGCCCTTGGCGATATCGGCCAGCGCCTTCTCGAACACTTTTGCGGCGACGACGTAGCTCGGGGTCACCGGGCGCACCAGGGCCTGCTTTTCGGAGAGCCCGTAGAACACGGCGAGCTTGCCGCCTTGCTTGTAGTTGTCGGTCATCGCGGCCGCGCTGGCGGTGGCCGGGATCAGGCCGATGCCGTTGGAATAGGCGGCGATATACTTGTCCTGCAGCGCAAACTCGATGAACGCCGAGGCGCCATCGGGGTGCGCCGATTTGGCCGAGACGCCGAACTGCCACGATGCCGCGCCGATTTTAGGGCCATTGCCGAAATCGGGAGCGGGCAGGAACAGCACGTCATCGAACGCCTCGAGCGTACCGAGCGCCGCCCAGTTGCCGTTCCACGAGAAGGCATATTTGCCGGAGTTGAAGCCGGCATCGCGGGCTGCCGGATCCTGCGTCGCTTCGGCATAGCCGTCGGTGAACAGGCCCTGCCACCAGGCGCCGAATTCCATCGCCTTGTCGCCGTTCAGCACGCCTTCGGCCGTGGTGTAGGTGGTGCGATCGATGATATCGCCGCCAAAGCTCTGCAGGAACGGCGAGAACGCATAGGGATACCACTCGCCGGTCCAGGCAGTGCCCAGATCGAGCGCATATTCGAACTTGCCCGAGGCCTTGGCCTTCGCCAGCGCATCCATGAACTCGTCCTTGGTCCAGGGCTGCTCGAGCGTCGGGGTGCGCAGCCCCAGCTCATCGAGGATCGACTGGCGGGTGACCAGCGAAATCGCCGCATCCCATAGGCCGATCGAATAGAGCTTGCCGTTCCACATGCCCTTGGTGCCGGGCAGGAAACCGGCGATCTTCGTCTCATCGATCTGCAGCGGCTGCAGGTAGCCGGCCCAGGCCCAGTTCGGCATCACCGGGCCATCGACGTCGACGATATCGGGCAGGTTGCCGGCCAGCGCACCGGCGACGATGCTGTCATTGTAGGCCGCCTGCGGGAAGGCCTGCAGCTCGACCTTCCAGTCGGACTGGCTGGCGTTGAAATCGGCGGTGATCTGGTTGAGGATCGAGACTTCCTGCTCGCTGCCGGCGCCGTGATACCACATCGAAAGCGTGGTCTGGGCGAAGGCGGCGCCCGATGACAGCGCCGTAGCGAGCAGAATGCCCGCAAAGGTTCCGAACTTGCTCATATGTCTTAGTCCTCCCTGACGAGTTTGAGCTGTGAGACGGTTACGGGGCGCCGCTCGGTGACCGAGTTGCGCCAGTAGACCGGGCCGGCGACGATGTCGGGCCCGGCCTGATCCCGGCCTTCGCCGGAAATCAGCTGCAGGAGGCGCTGCGCCGCGCGCACGCCCATGGCGGTATAGGCAAGCTCCACCGTGGTCAGCGGTGGGTAGAGGGTCTCGGCGATCACGCGGTAATTGTCGTAGCCGGCGACCGAGATATCGTCGGGCACCGCCAGGCCGCGCGAGCGCAGGATCCCGTAAACCTTCAGCGCCTGCCGGTCGTTACCGCAGCAGAACACCGTCGGCGGCTCTGCGAGGTTCAGCATCCGGTCGATGGCGGTCCACAGCACCTGCGTTTCGGTTTCCGGGGTGCCGATCTCGCCGCATTGCAGCAGCGCCGGATCGTAGGCGATACCCGCCTCGCCAAGCGCATCGCGATAGCCGGCGCGGCGCAGCCCGGTGGCGACGATATCCTCGCGCAGCGTCAGGTAGGCGACGCGCTGGTGCCCGGCGGCGATCAGCCGCGCCACCAGGTCGTGCTGGCCGCGCCGGTCATCGGGAATCACCGCGGGGGTGCCGGCATCGTCGAAGCAGTTGGTGAGGACGACCGGGGTATCCTGAGGCACCGGCGGCAGCCGGACGTTCTGGTGGTAGGGGGCGACGTAGAACAGCCCCTCGACCCGGTGCTCGAGGAAGGTCTTGATCAGGTCCGGAATGCGTTCTGACTTGTTGCCCGAGTCGGCGATCATCAGCGTCTTGCCGGTGAGCCCGATGGTCTGCTGGATGCCGCGCACCAGCAGCAGCTCGGGTAGGCCGGCCGGCTGGGCCGGCTCGACCTGGTCGGAAATGGCGCCGGTGATCAGCCCGATCAGCCCGGATTTGTTGGAGCGCATCATCCGGGCGGCACTCGAGGGGACATAGCCCAGCGCGGCGATCGCTGCAGTGACCGCATCGCGGGTCTTCTTGCCTACCGGCGCATCGCCGTTCAGCACCCGGCTCACCGTCTTGGGCGAAACCTTGGCGGCTTTCGCCACATCATAAATCGTCGCCATCGCAGCCTCCCGCGGGTCATGTCTCGATTTGTGACACCGATGTCATGACACCGATGTCATCTACTGGTGGATGGAGTGGGAGTCAATGGTGGGAACGTGCAGTCGGGACTCCCTCTCCCGTTTACGGGGGAGGGGGGACCACGCGAAAGCGTGGTGGGAGGGGGGTGCCCCACGCACTGATCTTAGGTGCCCACGCGCGGACGGTGGGCGGCCGGGGCAGGTCCAGTGTCTGCGGCACCCCCCTCCCACCAGCCTTTCGGCTGGTCCCCCCTCCCCCGTAAACAGGAGAGGGAGTCCCGACTGCCAGTTTCTGCGGGCGCTAGCCCCCCAACCGCAGCCGCGCCTCAAACCCATCCGCCCAGCCCTCCACCGGCGAGCGCAGCACCAACTCCCCGCCGGTCTGCTGCATGATGGTGGCGACCACGGCGAGGCCGAGGCCGGTGCCGCTGGCGCGGGTGGGGCCGCGGGCGAAGCGGTCGGTGAGGCGGGCCATCAGTTCGGCGGCGACGACGGGGCCGTGATTGCGCACCACGACCAGGGGGCCGGGCCCGGCCGCAACGAACACCGGGCCACTCGGCGCGCCGTGCAGCAGCGCGTTGAGGATCAGGTTGCGAATGGCGATGGCGAAAGCATCGGGGTTGATCCGCTGGGTGAGCTCAGCCGCCGGGTGAAGCTCGAAGCGCACTCGGCCCTTGGTGCTCGATTGCTGCTCGAAATCGCGCAGCACCAGGTTGAGCACCGGCGCGAGGTCGACCGCCGCCTCGGAGCGCGCGAAGCCGGCCTCGAGCCGGGAGAGCTGCAGTAGCTTTTCGGAGAGATCGGCAAGGCCGCGCAGCGACTGTTCGATCTCCTTCAATCGCGGCGAGGCGTTGTCGCCGAGTTCGCGGGCCAGACGCTGGGTCTGCGCCAGCGCCCCGGCGATCGGGGTTCGGAGTTCATGCGCGCTGCTCGCCGCAAAGGTGCGTTCGGCCTCCAGGGCGGCACGCAAGCGCTCCAGCAGGCCCTCGATCTCGCGGGCGATCGGCGCCAGTTCCGCCGGCTGGTCGTCATCGTTGAGCGGGGTGAGGTTGGTGCCGCTGCGCAGCGCCACGTCGCGGCTCAGGCGCTTCACCGGTTGCAGCGCCAGCCGCACCGCCTGCCAGATGCCGAGCCCGACCAGCGGCAGCAAAGCCGCCAGCGGCCAGAGCAACCCGGCGACGGCGCCCCACAGCGCATCGCTCCGCGCAGTTGAGGTTTCGAGCACCAGGATGCCCATGCCGTTGCGCCGGTCGGTGGACTTGAAGGCGCGGTGGCCATCGATGAAGGTGAGACCATCCGCAGCCGGCAGGGTCGGCAGCACTTCGGGCGCGTCCTCGGCGCGGAGCCGGATCACGCCGTTCTGGTCGAACACGAGGTAGGTGAAGGCTTCGAGCTCGGGGGCCATTTCGTCGGGCCGGGGCAGGGGGCGACCCTTGGGCCCGCGGTTATCGTCGTCGCGGCCGAGCCGCGGCACCGGGGCGCGACCGTGTGAATCGTCGCCGACATCGCGGTTGGCGAGCGGCAACAGGCGATAGGCGCTCTGGCGCAGGGTTTCATCGAACGCCTGTTCGAGCTCGCTGCGCAGCACCAACGTGGAGATCGCGGCGCCGCCGAGCCAGAACACCAGCATGCCGGCGCTGAGCCGGATGGCGAGCTGCAGTGCGATGGAGCGGCGCTTCACGGCTCGACCCGGTAGCCGAGGCCGCGCACCGTGGTGATGACCGCCTGGCCGAGTTTCTTGCGCAACCGGCTGACATAGACCTCGACGGCATTGCCCTCGATTTCGGCGCCGAACGGATAGAGCGAATCCTCGATTTCCGCCTTGGTGACGATGCCGCCGCGCCGGCTCAACAGCCGCTCCAGCACCGCCCACTCGCGCGCCGTGACGGCGATCGGCTTGCCATTGAGGGTGATGCTGCGGGTCGCGAGGTTGACGCTCGCGGCGCCCAGTTGCAGCTCGGGCGTGGCGATGCCGGCATAGCGGCGGGCCACGGCGGAAACGCGGGCGCTCATCTCGTCGAGATCGAAGGGTTTGACCAGGTAATCGTCGGCCCCGGCATTCAGCCCCTCGATGCGGATGGCCACCTGATCCTGCGCCGTGGCGATGATCACCGGCACCGGATTGCCCGACTTGCGCAGGTGCTTCAGTAGATCCAGCCCGCGCCCGTCGGGCAGGTTGAGATCGAGCAGGATCAGCCCATAGTCGACGGTATCGAGCGCCGCGCGTGCATCATCGAGCCGCTGCATCCAATCGACGCCATGGCCATCGGCGCGCACCTGATCGCGCATTGCCTCGCCGAGCACATGGTCATCCTCAATCAGCAGAATGCGCACGCCATGGGCCCCTTCGGCCGGCTGTGGAGCGTTTTCAGGAAAAGTTGCAGACTTTTCCGGTTCGAAAGCGCGACGAAATCAAAGACTTGGAGCGTTCACCGGTTCGATAGAACGGTGAACTGCTCGTAACCCGCCAAGCTGTCGCCAGCCTTACGAAAAATCTGCGCCCCCGCAAGGTCGCCGACAGCTTGGGCTGGTTGGTTGGCGCCGAGATCGCAGCGACCCCGCCGCGACCCCGCGCCGGCTCCAGCCGGCCAGCAAAGAGGATAGACGATCATGAACAACCGCATCCTTCAAACCACCGCCCTCGCCGCCGTGATGGGCCTCACTGCCCTCGCACCCGCCTATGCCCAGTCGGCTCCGGCTACCCCCGACGCGCCGGCCGTGACCCAGCCCGACGACAAGGGCGGGATGCGCCCCGGCAAGGGCGACCGCCCGGGTGAGCATAAGCGCGGCGAACGCGGCGGCATTGCCGGGCTGATCTGCAGCACCGATGGCGCGGCGCAGCTCGAAACGAGGCTCGCCGATATCGCCGCCAAACTCGCCCTCACCGCAGAGCAGCAGCCGCTGTTCGATGCCTACCGCACCGCGGCGCTGACCGCCCAGACTAGCTTCGCCGAAGCTTGCGCCACGCTGCAGCCGGCCGCCGCTCCGACCACGCCGCCGGATGCAGTGACCACGCTGAAGGACCGCCAGGCCCATGAGACCGCCGAGCTCGACGCGCTCAACGCCGTGCTGCCGAGCTTCGAGGCGCTCTACCACAGCCTCACCGATGCGCAGAAGGCGGAACTGATACCGCTGGTCGGCGGGCCGCATGGCCCGCGCGGGGATGATCATGGCGGCGACCGAGCCGGTCGCGGTGATGATCACCGGGGTGGCAAGCACGACGAACGTCGCTGGCGCGATGGGCGGGCTGGCTGAGCACCACCAAAGCACTGCGAAGGCGCAGTCAGGACTCCCTCTCCCGCAAGCGGGGGAGGGGGGACCAGCCGAAAGGCTGGTGGGGTGGGGGGTGCCCCACGCTCTGATGGTGGGCGGACTGGGCGGAGGCCGGTGCGTGTGGCTCCCCTCTCCCACCACGCTTTCGCGTGGTCCCCCCTCTCCCGCAAGCGGGAGAGGGCAGCCCGACTGCACCCTTGGTGGGCCACTACGCCGCCAGCTCCACCTGTCCAACTGCCAGCTCCACTGGCGTCGGCCGGCCGAACAGATCCAGCAGCACCTTCAGCCGATCGAGCGAATCCACGGCTTCCACCGTGCCGGCAAAGCTGGTGAACGGCCCGGCGGCGACGCGCACCGGCTTGCCGGTCAGCCGCTTCTGCATCGCCTTCAGCGTCTGCTTGGTCGTCTCACCGCGCAGCCGCCGGGCGGCATCGGTATCATCGAACAGCTGGCGGGTTTCGGCGTCGCGCAAGGCCAGCACGTCCGCTGTCGGCACCGGCATCGGCGGGTGCGGCCGGCCGGGCAGCAGCTCGAGCACCTGGGGGCAGGCGAGCACTTTCGAGGTGTCCTCGAGCCGCTCCATGCGGACGAACAGGTAGCGCGGGAAGTGGCAGAGCGTGGTGACCTTGCGCACCCGCAGCCGGCGGCTGAACCGCTCGATGCGGTATTGCGGCAGGTAGGCCAGAAAGCCTGCCTGCTCGAGCTGGCGCAGCGCCAGGCGCTCGCCCTTGGCCCGTGTCCTCAGGGCGTACCACTCTGCCATGTTCGGTCTCCTTCAGCTCTCGGTCGAGGGCGCGCAGCGCCGCCCGGATCTCTGCCATCGCCGCGCTCGCCCCGAGGCCGCGATCCGAATATTCGGCCGCCACCTCGCGGATGCGTTCGATGAAGTTCTTGCGGCCACTGCTGCGGTGTTCGGCGCCGGTTTGCGACCAGGTCATGGCTCGCCCCCTGCCTGTGGGGCGCGGCACCTGAATGGCCCGCACCAGCATCTGAGCCGGCCGAAGTCGCCGGTGCGGATGGCCTGGCTGAGGCTGCCTTTGCCATAGGCGGCGTGCGGCGCTCCGCAGCCGTCGCAGCGGCGCTCGAACACGTGGGAGCCACGGGCGGTTTCGATTGCGCGGATCGGCATCAGTGCACCGCCTCGGCGACCAGCGCCCTCGCCGCCGCCACCACTTCGGGCTCGAACGACCAGGGGCTGGCCGGCGCCGGCTTGCCGCGCACCGTCTCGCAGGCGGCCCACAGGGTGGCATCGAGAATGCGATCGAGCCGCACCATGGTCACCACCGGCCGCTCCGGATCGACCGCCAGCGCCAGCCCCGCCGCCTCGCGCCAGGCGCCATCGCCGAGCCATTTGCTCAGGTGCGGGGCATAGCGCCGGCCCGCCTCCCTGCTGCGGCCGCGCGCCGCGCAATCCTCGGCGAACCACCTCTGGTAGCGCCGTGCCGCCGCCAGCACCGGCTGGCGCTCGGCGGGGCTGAGCGCCGTGAACGCCGCCTCGGCCCTGGTCCGCGAACTGGTGGGGTTGCGCGGGAACACCGACCAGAGCGTCGCGAAGATTTCGCGCGCCGCGGCCTCAGGCACCGGCGGGGGAGGGGTTGATTCCTCCTTCTCTCCCCCTTCCTCCTCCATCTGCGCGAAGAGTTCGGGAATGGTGGCGGCGGGGTGGGGAATTGCTTCGGCATTGGCCGGGCCGAGCCCGACATAGGCCTCCCATTCGGGCCGTAGCAGGCCCGAGGAGTTCGGCTTTTTCGGCCGCTGGAAGGCGCGGAAATTGCGGATCAGCCCGATCGGCCGGCCAAGCACCGCCTCGCGGCGGACGAACCCGCCGGCGATCAGCTCGTCGAACAGGCCTGCCATCTCGACCGTATCGACCGGAAAGATCCGCGCCCTCAGGGTCAGCGGCTTCCACTCGAACACGCCATCGTCGTACGCCTCGGTCCACAGCCCGATCAGCAGCAGCCGGGCGGGGGCGGAGAGCGCCATGAAGGCCTCGTCGGTCCACAGGCCCGGGTGGATGGAGCGGATGCGGCTCATCGCGCACCCGCCTTGGTGGCGAGTTCGGCCTCGTAGCGGCGGATATTGTAGAGCACGGTGGTGTGGTCGCGGCCGCCCAGGTGCCGGGCGATCTCGGGCAGGCTGATCTGCCGGCCATTGACCAGCACCTCGTGCCGGATGCGCCAGCTTGCCTCGCGTCGTGCCGCGGTGACCGGCGCCCGCCGCGACGCACCCGACAGCTCGCTCCGGCTGATCCGATGCTTAGCCACCACCGCGTCGATGATCTCGCGCGCCGTGATCGGACGGGCGGTCGGGGCGGCGTATTCCATGGTGTCCCAGGGTGCCGGTTCGCGATAGTCCGGCCAGATCTCCGGCGCCGGCAGCAGCGGCGCTGGGCGCCCCGCATGGTATGGCCGCACCACCAGGCTCGAGGCGGGCAGCGGGTGCCGGGCGGCGCGGCGGATGCGCGCCTCGCGGGCCCGCCGCTCCTCGGCGAGGCGCTGCTGGCTGGGGCTGGCATCGGCCGCCCGCACCGGGGCGAGGCGAAGCTGGCGATAGAGCATCATGAGCTTGGCTCCATGGGCAAAGGGGTGGCGTTCACCGGCGCGGGGGGCGCCGGCGGTGGGGTGGTCGCAGTGCCCGCGCGGTTCTCGCGGGCAGGATTTGAAGGTCAGTGCCGGCGCGTCAGCGACGAGGTCTTCCTCGTCGCCTCAGCGCGAGGTCTTCCTCGTCTCGGCCGTGACGGTTGCGAGCAGCGCGACGACTCGGAACGGGTGGTGTCGTTTCTGCTCATGGACAGAAACTGAGCATTAATGCACAATATGTCAAGCGCGAATGCACGATGCATTTGTGCACGATGGTGCTAGGTTATGCACATGGCAGAACCCAACCAGCTCGCCGTCGAGTATGTGCGCCACGTGCTTCAAGTCACCGGACTGTCGCCGACCGGCCTGGCGCTCAAGGCCGGCATTTCATCGACCACGCTGACCCGGCCGCTGAACTCGGCCGAGTACAAGTTCGCGCTCACCAACACCACGCTGGGCAAGATCGAGGCGGCAACCGGCATCGCCTATCTGAGCTTTGCCGCCGCCCACGGCAGCGGCCAGATGCCGCCCGGATCCGAAGCGCCGCCCCAGCCGCGCACCGCCGGCCAGCCGGTGCGCTTCGTGCCGGGCGAGCAGGTGGTGCTCTCCGGCCGGCGGAACCTCTTGCCGGTATTTTCGGGCGCCATGGGCGGCGACGGCAAGCTCATCGTCAGTTCGGATTTCGTCGACCACATGGCCATGCCAGCCGCGCTCGAGGGGGTGCAGGGCGCCTACGGGCTGATCGTCGATGGCAGTTCGATGAACCCCGAATTCTGGGAAGGCGACGTGGCCTGGATCAACCCGCACCTCAAACCGGCGCGCGGCCGCAACCACGTGTTCTTCCACACCCCGCCGGGGGGCGAGGATGCCGAAGCGATCATCAAGCGGCTCAACGGCTGGAACGATCGCGAGTGGCAGCTCGAGCAGTGGAACCCGGCCCGGCAATTCACCGAATCCCGCCGCATCTGGCCGATCTGCCACCGCGTGGTAGGCAAATACGAAGCGCCTTAGGGGCTGGATCAGGTCGGGATCCAGCCGCAAACTCGATGCCACCTCCCCCTCGACGGGGGAGGCAAGCGAAGCTTGGGAGCGCCAGCGACCTAGCGCAGCTCGGAGGGGGTGCGAGGAGTGCAGGGTGCCCGTGACCGCCCCCTCTCTTGGAATTGCTTAAGCCCAAGAAATTCCATTCTCCCCCGCCAAGGGGGAGAGGATCCGTGGCCCCCGCATGCATCGAAGCATCAGTCGGCCACCTCCCCCTCGACGGGATAGGCAAGCGAAGCTTGGGAGCGATAGCGACTTAGCGCAGCTCGGAGGGGGGTGAGGCGGGGCAGGGTGCCGCCAGCGATCGCCCTCGTCTGGAGGCCCAAGCACCATCCTGCCCGCCGCACACCCCACCCCATCCCTCCCCGTCAAGGGGAGGGTGTCCCGCCGGTGGCGCAAGCCAAACCCAGCCCCAAGCACGATGCCCACCTCCTCCTTGACGGGGGGAGGCAAGCGAAGCTTGGGAGCGCCAGCGAGCTAGCGTAGCTCGGCGGGGGTGTGCGGCAGCCACAATGCCGCCGGCAACCACAAGGCCACCCCCTCAAGCCGCCGCCTCCGCCAGCAACTCATCCGAAACCGCCCCCAACCGGCAGATCACCACCGCATCCTGCCACTCCCCGGTCGCCGGGTCGCCGCTGCGGGAAAACGCCACCGCCGCCATCCGATCGAGCATCAGCCGCTCGCACAGTGCCCGGGCATAGCGCGCATTGGGCACCTCCTGGCTCTCTTCGGGGATCGGATAGCCGTTCTTGCCGCGCAAAAACCCCTGCACCACGTAATAGGTCACCATCCCCCGCAATCCCCATAAGTTCACTGTTTGTTCACATTCAAACACCAGCGCCGCGACGGAGTCGAGTCGGTCTCGTGACCAGAGCGTGATGTGCATTCGTGCATGGCATCGCTTGACGATGTTTATGCATTAATGCATCGTTGTGCCATCTCACCTGGAGTTGGCAATGACCTCCTATTTGATCGAGCGCGGCCCTTACCCGATCGCCGCCGAAACCATCCGCACCGCCCTCGGCCTCAAAACCACCGCCCTCGACCTGCTCATCACCGCCGGCATCACCTCGATCTGCGCGATGAGCGTCCACCCGGTGACCCGCGAAGTGTGGGATGTCACGATCGACGACGACCCGGCAGGCTTCGGCGTCCCGCTCTCGATCGGCGCCCCCCGCGAAACCGCCGCCGACCGCCGGCTGGTGCGGCGGGTGGAGTATGTGGCGGATGATCTCGCGGTGGCGAAGGCGCGGGAGCGGGTGGAGCGCTGGTGCCGCAACCAGCACGATATCGCGCTGGCGCTGCTGGCGGAGCGGGCGGGGCAGGGGGAAGTTGCGGCGGCGTTGGCGGAGGTGGCCTGAGGTGGCCTGAGGTGGGGGGCCATCGGCGTGCTTCATAAACAGTCGCGAGATGCGCTGAAGTTCTGTTTATGGAGCGAAATTGACGTCTAGGCCAATCCGCTGCAGGCGGGTTTATCCGAGGTGGATCGGGAGTTGCTGCGGGGGCGGCAGTTTCTCAATGCGTATGCGTTTGAGGGGGCGCCGGAGGGGGTAAGTGTGGCGTGAAGGGGCAGGGGTGACTGCCCCACTCGGCGGCGGGTCCCGCGCCGATTAGTCTTCGTACCCCCTGGCATGTCGCCGATCAATCGCATCGTCGCCGCAAACCCGTTGCATGCGCCGCAGGCTTATGGTCCTGTGCGGCGGGGGATTTCACTTTGTTCTATTGTCGATGAAGCCGTTCTACGAGCAGCCAATACTCAATTCGCCTTACTACGCGCCGACGCGTCATCACGCGCTTGGCGACGATGGTCGTCCGCTCGAACATGCCCCGATCAGTGGGCGTAGGAGGTCGCGGTACATGGTGCCGGTGCCCAAGAGCCGGCGCGACGCGGGTGGCACGAAGCAGACGGAGTTCGGCTTCGGGGACGAGGGCGAGAAGGGCCGCTACAGCGAGAACGCCATCGTCAACGAGATCCGCGGCTATCTCGAGAGCTGGCGGACGCTGCCCGACCCGGTCGATTGGGGTGTTACCCCGGCGACGCAGCGACTGCTACAGCATTGGCGGCACTACAACTATTCGGGCCCACGACCGTTCTTCTGCCAGCTCGAAGCCGTCGAGACCGTCATCTGGCTCACCGAGGTGGCGCGAGGGCGCAGGCAATACGCTCACATCTTCAGGGACCTCGAGAAAGCCAACGCCGAGGCCAACCCTGAACTGTTTCGCCTGGCACTGAAGCTGGCTACGGGCGCCGGCAAGACGACCGTGATGGCGATGCTGATTGCCTGGCAGGCGATCAACCATGCACGCCAGCCGGGCTCGTCGCTGTTCTCGCGCGGCTTCCTGATCGTCACCCCGGGCATCACCATCAAGGATCGGCTGCGCGTGCTGCTGCCGTCGGACCCCGAGAACTACTACCGGGATCGCGAGTTGGTGCCGCCCGAAATGATGGGTGATCTGAACAAGGCCAAGATCGTCCTTACCAACTACCATGCGTTCCAGCAGCGCGAGACGCTCGAGACCAACAAGGTTGGCCGGGCGGCGCTGAGCGGCTGGCGCAACGAGAAGCTGATCACCAAGGAAACCGAGGGCGAGATGCTGCAGCGGGCCTGCGGCGAATTGCTGTCGCTCCGCAACATCGTCGTGCTGAACGACGAGGCGCACCACTGCTATCGGGAGCGTGCGGGAACGGCCGAGGAACAGGCGCTAAAGGGCGAGGAGAGGGCGGAAGCCGAGGAGAACAACGAGGCCGCCCGGCTGTGGATTTCCGGCATCGAGGCGCTGAAGCGCAAGGTTGGCCTGCGCGGCGTGTTCGACCTGTCCGCCACGCCGTTTTTCCTGCGCGGGTCTGGCTATGACGAGGGCTCGCTATTCCCGTGGGTAGTATCGGATTTTTCGCTGATCGACGCCATCGAGTGCGGCATCGTCAAACTGCCGCGCGTGCCGGTATCGGACAATTCGATCAACGCGCCGACGCCGATGTTCCGCAACCTGTGGGACCACATCGGCAAGAAGATGCCGAAGAAAGGCGCCGGCAAATCTGGGCAGCTCGATCCGCTGGCGCAGTTCCCCACACTGCTCGCGCAGGCGCTCAACTCGCTCTACAGCCACTACGAGCAGACGTTCGATGCGTGGGAGAAAGCCGGCATCGGTGTGCCTCCGGTATTCATCGTGGTGTGCAACAACACCGCGACGTCGCGGCTGGTCTACGAGTGGATCTCGGGTTGGCAGCGCGAGAGCGAGGGCGAACTGCAGACCATCCACAGGGGCCACCTCAAGCTCTTCTCCAACTACGACGAATACGGCAATGCGCTGCCGCGCATGAACACCATCCTGGTGGATAGCCACCAGATCGAAGCCGGCACGCTAGACGACGCGTTCAAGGAAATCGCCGCCTCGGAGATTGAGAAATTCCGGCAGGAAAAGGCCGAGCGCGAAGGTGCTGCCTCGGCCGGCGCCGTCTCGGACAGCGAAGTACTGCGCGAGGTGATGAACACCGTCGGCCGCAAGGGGCGCCTCGGCGAGAAGGTGCGCTGCGTGGTGTCGGTGTCGATGCTCACCGAGGGCTGGGACGCCAACACCGTGACCCACATCCTCGGCGTACGTGCCTTTGGCACCCAACTGCTGTGCGAGCAGGTGGTCGGCCGCGGCCTGCGCCGGCAGTCCTACGAGTTCGGCGACGAAGTTTCCATCGACGGTCACAAGCTGTTCGACACCGAGTATGCCGACATCCTCGGTATCCCGTTCGACTTCGCCAGCGAACCGGTCGAGGTGAAGCCGAAGGCGCCCAAACCGGTAACGCGGGTGCATGCCGTCAAGGAGCGGGCGGCGCTGTCGATGCGGCTGCCCCGCGTGGCCGGCTACCGCACCGAACTGCCGCCCGACCGCCTGACCGCGAGTTTCACCGCCGAGCATCACTTCCAGCTCGATCAGGATATGGTCGGCCCGACCATGGTGCGCATGGAGGGGCTAGTCGGCGAAGGCGTGGACATGACGCCGGCAGTGCTCGACGACATGCGCGACAATTCCGTCGCCACGCATCTCACCAAGCACCTGTTGCAGCGCTACATGCGCGACGATCAGGGCAACCCGCCCTACCACCTCTACAATGCAGTGCAGGCCATCACCCGCCGTTGGATCAAGGAGTGCCTGATCCTCAAGGGTGGCACCAAGGTGGGGATGCTCACCTACGCCGATATCGCTGGGAAGGCCGCGGCGCTGATCTACAGCGCCATCGTCCAGGCGAGCGGTGCTGGCGGCTCGCCGATCGTCAAGGCGATGCTCGATCCATACAATCCCGCGGTGGTCACCGACCACGTGCAGTTCATCACTTCGAAGACCAACCTGCTCGCCACCGATCCGAAGAAGTGTCACGTGAACTTCGTGGTGGGCGACAGCGGCTGGGAAATCCACTTCGCCGAAATCCTGGAGCGGCATCCGGCGACGCTGGCCTATGTCAAGAACCAGGCGCTCGGCTTCGAAGTGCCGTATCTCGATAAGTCCGAGCAGCACATGTACCTGCCCGATTTCATCGTCAAGGTTGACGACGGGCATGGGCCGGAGGATCCCCTCAACCTCATCGTCGAGGTGAAGGGCGAGCGGGATATTTTCGACCAGATCAAGGCCGAGACGATGCGGGCGCTCTGGGTGCCGGGCGTCAACGCGCTGGGCACCTGGGGGCGCTGGGCGTTCATTGAGCTGACCGACGCGCCGGGGATGGAGGCTGACTATGCAGCGGCCGTCGCCAGCATGGTCACGAGAGAGCCGGAGGCGCAGATTGCCTAGCTCCCTGCCACGGCTCCGCACCGCTTCCTTTGTCTCCAATGAGCGCCGCCTTCAGACGGCGTATTTCGAGCAGTTCGACCCGGCCTCGCTTCTGGAAGGGTGGCCATACCGCCTCAGGCGCGAGCATTGGGCGCTCAACCTGGCGCCGATGATCCGCGAAACCGCGGCCGAGTACTTTCGGGCCAACGGCATCCAGTGGCACACCCACGCCAACCACGCGCTTTCCTCCCAGGTCTGTTGCGTCAACTTCCTGATGCCGCTCGCGCGGCGCCCTGAGATGCTGGCGAAACTGGTGCAAACCACGCTTGGGGACGAAATGCCGGTGATGCAGCCGGTCGAGCGTGCCAGCGACGGCACCAAGCTGTTCGTCGGCTTCGAGTGGATCGGCGGCAACTATCTCAATGAAGCCGGCAAGTCGGGGGTGCGATCGCGCGGCGCCAACGCCACCTCGGCCGATGCGGTGCTGAAGTTCAAACGGGCCGGCCGCTGCGAGACCCTCCTGATCGAGTGGAAGTACACCGAGAGCTACGGCCCCGGTACCTCCGCATCCGGCAACGCCACCCGTTCGAACCGCTACCGGAACCTGGCATTCGCCCCAAACGGGCCGATCAAGCCTGATCTCGAACTGAACCTCGAGGATTTCTTCTACGAGCCGTTTTACCAGTTGCTGCGGCAGCAGATGCTGGCGTTCCACATGCAGCAGGCCCGCGAGGACGGAGCGGATCGGGTGAGCGTGCTCCACATTTCACCGTCGGGGAATAGCGCCCTGCACAAGGTGACATCCCCGGCGATGCGCCGCTTCGGCGATGACGCGTTCGCAATCTGGCCAAAGCTGCTGGTCGATCCCACGACTTTCGTCAGTCGCAGTACAGAGGCAGTATTTGGCCCGTTGCTCGCAAGTGCAGCGAATGACGACTGGTCGTCGTACCTGCTGCAACGCTACGGCTCGTTCGCAAGGGCAATGTCATGAGCGGTCAAACCAGTCGACCCGAACCAGGCCTACTCGCTGACTTCCTCGGGGGATTTTTCGGCTATGGAAACCCGGCAGCACCGCTGTGGTTCGTTGGCATGGAGGAGGGCTGCGAGGCGCGGGACAATGAGGGCATCCAGGCCGAGGCTTTGCGCCGCATGTCCGTCTGGGCGCACAGGGGGCACCGAGTTGTCGACGACCTAAGGGGCTATCACCAGGACCTTGGCGTAACGCGCCACTTTGAACCGACTGCACCACTGCAGGCGACCTGGCGTGGGTTGATGCGCGTGCGTGCCGCGGCGCTCGGCGCTGAATACGACACGCACGATCTTCGCCAGCACCAGATCGAGGGCTGGGGAAACGAGCGTGGTGACTGCTGCTTGTTGGAGCTCTTTCCCCTTGCCAAGCCGAAGCGAGCCTCGTGGCCGTTCGCTCCCTGGTCCAGCGACGTTCCTGCCCTTGAAAGCGATCGCGCCTACCGTCGGCACATGGCGCCGCGCCGCGAAGCGGAACTCTCTCGCTTGATCGAAGAGCATCGTCCGGTTGCGGTGGTATTCTATGGCTCGGAGCACAAGACCCATTGGGATGCCATTGCCCGAGCGCCGTTCCACCCAATGGCTGGAACGAACCGTCCGTTCGATCGCGCCAAGCGCGGCGACGCCACCTTCTACCGGATGTGGCACCCGCAGTATCTTTCGAATGCCGACCTGAAGACATTGGGCGCGGATATCCGTCGCCTCGACCGCTGGAATTACTGATGGCCAAGCCGCCCAAGCCCAAAGACATTTCCTCGCTCACGCACGACGCGGCGCGCCGGATCAACAATCCGACGGCGGAGATGGCGTCGCTGTATGAGCAGCAGGAAGAGCAGATGCGGACGCGGTGGAAGGCCATGCGGGTGCCGCGCGACCGGCCGCTGGCCAGGGGTGAGGTGCGCGATCGCGATGGTGACCTCGATCCACAGATTGTCTGGAACGGGGTGAAGATCACGCTGACGCCGGCGCAGGTGCAGCAGTTGGGTGAAACCGGCACCATCGAGATCGGCGATGCTCAGCTGGTCTGGCGTGGCAAGGATACGCAGGACTGGTCCGACCTCGTGGTCAACGCGCCGCCGCTCTACATCCAGGAGAAGGTGCACCCCAAGGCGATCATCGACGACCTGAAGCGGCGGTCGCAAGTCTCACGTGAGAGGACTTCTAACGAGCCCAGCATGTTTGATGATTTCAATGGCCTCGCCGACCCTGAGGCGCGGGCCGAGTTCTATCGGCATCCGATGCACTGGCAGAACCGCTTCATCCTCGGCGACAGCCTGCAGGTGATGGCCAGCCTGGCGCAGCGCGAGGGGCTGAAGGGCAGGGTGCAGGCGATCTATTTCGATCCGCCCTACGGCATCAAGTTCAACTCGAACTGGCAGGTGTCGACCCTCAGCCGCGACGTGAAGGATGGGAAGCAAGCCGACATCACCCGCGAACCGGAGCAGGTGAAGGCGTTTCGCGACACCTGGAAGGACGGCATCCACTCCTACCTCACCTATCTGCGCGACCGACTGACCGTGGCGCGCGAGCTACTGACGGAGAGCGGTAGCATCTTCGTGCAGATCGGCGACGAGAACGTGCACCGGGTGCGGGCGCTGATGGACGAGGTGTTTGGGGCAGAGAATGCCATCACTACTATAGTTGTCGAGAAGACTTCTGGCGCCAGCATGCGCTTCCTCGACTCGGTCGCTGACCACGTCCTTTGGTATGGGCGTAGCAAGGACTTTACGAAGTATCGACAGTCCTTTGAGCTGAAGGCGATCGAGGACTTCGATTACGAGTACAAGTTCCGCCAAGACGTAGCTGGATATCGCGATCCGGATGCACGGTTCGCCAGGGGGCAGGCGGCCGATCGCGTCTACGCGGTGAAGCCCTTGACGTCACAAACTGACGCCTCGACCACTCGGTACGACTACACGTTTCGCGGCACTCGCTATGCATCGGGGAAGCGTCAGTGGGCGACCCCCATCGCTGGGATGGATCGACTGACCCGAGCCAACCGAGTTGAGCAGAGGGCTTCGAACATCGGGTTCGTACGGTTCTTTGATGACTTTCCCGTAGTACCTCGATCCAACATCTGGACCGATACTGGCACTGGTAGCTTCACAGACGACAAGGTCTATGTGGTCCAGACCGGCGCAAAAGTTGTCCAGCGCTGCCTCCTCATGGCCACCGACCCCGGCGACCTCGTGCTCGATCCCACCTGCGGCTCGGGCACCACGGCAACCGTAGCTGAGCAGTGGGGCCGGCGCTGGATCACCATCGATACCTCGCGCGTGGCGCTTGCGCTGGCCCGGACGCGGCTGATGAGCGCGCGCTACCCCTATTACCTTCTCGCCGACAGCCCCGAGGGCCGGGCGCAGGAGGGCAAACTGACCGGCCGCATCCCCTCCGACACGCCAACCGGCAACGACATCCGCCAAGGCTTCGTCTGCGAGCGCGCGCCGCACATCACCCTCAAATCCATCGTCAACAATGCCGAGATCGACATCATCTGGGAGCGCTGGCAAGCGGTGCTGGAGCAGCTGCGCGCCGAGCTGAATGCTGCGCTCGTGAGCGGTGGTGTCGCCTGGGAGGAATGGCAGATCCCGCGCGATCTCGACGTTTTCCTCGACAGCAAGGAGGGCAAGCCGCTCGCCGGGCTGGTGTCGGCCAAGGTACGCGAGCTGCACGCCAAATGGTGGGAAACGCGCATTGCCCGGCAGCAGGAGATCGATGCTTCCATCGCCCGTGCCGCCGATGTCGAGCTGCTCTACGATCGGCCCTACGAGGACAAGTCGCGCGTCCGCGTTGCCGGCCCGTTCACGGTGGAAAGCCTCAGCCCGCACCGTGTCGTCACCGCGCGCGACGAAAGCCTCGGCGACGCAATCGCCGCTGCCGAGGGCACGCTGCAGCCCGACCCGGCCAACGTGCCCGAGGCCGATTTCGGTGCCATGGTGCTGGAAAACCTGAAGGCCGCCGGCGTGCATCAGAAGGACAAGGCCGATGCCATTCGCTTCAACTCGCTCGAACCCTGGCCGGGCAAGTGGATCGCCGCCGAGGGCCGCTACACCGATGGCGATGGTAGGGAGCGCCGCGCCGGCATCCTGATCGGCCCCGAGTTCGGCACGCTGACCCGCAGCCAGATCACCGCCGCCGCCCGCGAAGCCTCGGAAGCCCGGTTCGATGCGCTGATCGCCACCGCCTTCAACTTCGAGGCGCAGGCGACTGACCTCGACCGGCTGGGCCCGTTGCCGATCATCAAGGCGCGGATGAACCCCGACCTCCATATGTCGGACGAGCTCAAATCCACCGGCAAAGGCAACCTGTTCGTGGTGTTCGGCGAGCCCGACATCACGCTGATGGATACACCTGAAGGCGAAATCCGCGTGAAAGTGAACGGGGTGGACGTGTTCGACCCCTCAACCGGCGAAATCCGCTCCGACGGCAAGGACGGCATCGCCGCCTGGTTCATCGACACGGACTACAACGAAGAAAGCTTCTTCGTTCGGCACGCCTACTTCCTCGGTGGCGGCAGCGACCCGTACAAATCGCTGAAGACCGCGCTCAGGGCCGAGATCGACGAGGATGCGTGGGCGACGCTGTACTCGGACGTTTCGCGCCCGTTCGCGCGGCCGAAGACGGGGCGCATCGCGGTGAAGGTGATCAACCACTTCGGTGATGAAGTGCTCAAGGTGTTTGGGGTTTAGGCGATGCTTATCCGAAACTATGGCCTGTTCTGGCGAAGAGACAATGTGCATTGGGGGGCCGGGAAGAATGCCGGCCACCTCAAGGGGCGGAGAGCGAATGAGAAGTCGGCTGGAGAAGTGGACTTTCGAGAGCAACAGGGCGTTTACGTTCTTTACGATGACAGTTTCAGGATCGTATACATCGGGCAGTCCGGCGCCAAAAATGATCGGCTTTTCAGTCGTATCAAGCGGCATACCTGGGACCAACTCGCCGCGCGTTGGACAAAGTTCTCGTGGTTCGGCATCCGCGAAGTCGATTACGACAAGAACGAGTTGATGAAGGAGCTGGTCGAGTTCAAGACCAACATCAACGGCCTGCTAAACCATATTGAAGCCATCCTGATCACGGCGGCGGAACCACCCCACAACCGGCAGGGTGGGCGCTTCGGAGCAGACGTTGAGCAGTTCCTACAGTGGCGGGACGAGGTCAACCTCGGTCCGACCCCTGAACGGATGCTCAAGGAACTGCACAAACGGTTGGTGCAGCAGCAGTGACCACCATCCTCGCCGACAGCTTCACCTCATCCCTCGCCAAGCTCAGCAACGATGAGCAGAAGCAGGCGAAGCTGACGGCGTTTGACCTGCAGGTGAACCCGGATCAGCCGGGGCTGCAGTTTCATCGCATCGACAAGTCACGCGATCCGAATTTCTGGTCGGTCCGCGTCAACCGTGATGTGCGGATCGTCGTGCACAAGACCGGCGACAGCCTGCTGCTGGTGCATGTGGCGCATCACGACGACGCCTACAAATGGGCTGAGCGCCGGCGCATCGAGACGCATCCCAAAACCGGTGCGCTGCAGATCGTCGAGGTGCGTGAACTCGTCGAAGCGTCGGCATCGGCGTACTCGGCACAGTCGGAGTTGGCATTCGACGCACCCGAGCCCACCCTGGCCTCGCAGCTGCTGTTTGGTGAACTCAGCGACGAAAACCTCTTGTCGGTTGGCGTGCCGGTGGATTGGCTGTCTGAAGTGCGAGCGGCCAGCGAGGACCGGTTTTTCGCCATCGCCGGACACCTGCCTCCCGAGGCGTCGGAAGCGCTGCTCGAGTTCGCGGCAACCGGACGGCTCAATGCCGCGCCGCCGCCGACGACCGACCCGCTGCTGCACCCCGATACGCTGCGTCGGTTCCGGGTGCTCGAGGGCGTCGAGGAGTTGCAGGCGGCGCTCGATGCGCCGTTCGAGAAGTGGCTGGTCTTCCTCCACCCCACCCAGAAGGGAGTCGTCGATCGCACCTATTCGGGGCCGGCGCGCGTCGCCGGATCGGCCGGGACGGGCAAGACGGTCGTTGCGCTGCACCGGGTGTATCGCCTGCTCCGCGCCGACCCCGACGCGCGCGTGCTGCTCACGACGTTCTCGGAGCCGCTGGCCCGCTCACTTCGCGACAAACTCAAGATCCTTTTCGGAGAGCGGCCTGGGTTGATGGACCGAGTTTCGGTCAGCTCGTTCCTCGACACCGCGGCGCAGCTCTATGCCCTCGCCACGGGCCGGAAACCTCACCTGGCGGTGGATGACATCATCCGCTCCTTCTTAACCAAAGCTGCCGCGGCAGCAGGTGTCACAGAGTTCACGCCGCAGTTCCTCTATTCGGAGTGGACCTATGTGATCGACGCCTGGCAGATCACGACGCCCGAGGGATATGCCGATGTGCCCCGGATGGGCCGGAAGAATCGGCTGGGTGCAAAGCAACGGGAGCGGCTGTGGCAGGTGTTCGACACCACTCGCAGCAGCCTCGCGGAACGCGGCCTGATGACGCCGGCCGGCATCTTCGCGGCGGTGACCGAAACTTATGGTCGCCGAACGGAAAAGCCATTCACCCACGTTGTGGTCGACGAGGCGCAGGATCTCGGCGTGGCCGAGCTTCGTTTCCTTGCGGCCATTTCACCGGCCAAGCCGGACGCACTGTTTTTCGCCGGGGACCTTGGACAACGGATCTTCCAGCAGCCCTTCTCTTGGAGTGGCCTGGGGATCGATGTGCGTGGGCGTTCCGCCACGTTGAAGGTCAACTACCGAACCTCGCACCAGATCCGCCGGTCGGCCGACAGGCTGCTTCCCAAAAAGCTCCGGGATGTCGACGGGCTGGAGGATGATCGGGCTGGGACTGTGTCAGTCTTCGATGGTCCCGACCCGGAGGTGCTCATCGCTCCCAGTATGGACGACGAGACTGCTGGCGCAGCCGCCTTCCTTCGGCAGGCGATCAGCGATGGCATTGTGCCCGCCGAGATCGGCGTCTTCGTGCGTTCGCCCAACGAACTTGGCAGAGCCCGGGCCGCTGTAGCTGCCGCCGGCCTGGAGGTTCGCACCTTTGTAGACGGCAACGCGGGGGATCGTGCGGTGCTGGTCGGCACGATGCATCTGGCCAAGGGCCTCGAGTTCCGGGCCGTGGTGGTGATGGCCTGCGATCAGGGCGTGCTCCCGCTCGGGGAGCGGGTCGCCGATGTGGCCGACGAGTTCGAACTGGATGAGGTCGTCGCGACCGAGCGTCAGTTGCTCTACGTGGCTGCGACGCGCGCCCGCGACCGGCTATGGATCTCGGGTGTCGAGCCGGCGTCGGAGTTCCTGGAGGAGTTTCGCCACTGCTGAGCTGCGGTGCCATTGCCACAGAACCTGGGCTCTTCAGAAACCAGACCAAGGATATGTGGCAGTCATGTTTGTCACATATCCTGGGTCTAATTTATTGCAGACCCAGAATATGTGGCATATCTAGTGATCATCGGCATTGAACGGAGCGGAGAGAAGGGGCGCATGGATCGGTCTGAACCAACACAGCGCGGGCTGCTGAGCGTCCTCCTCGACGCCACGCCAATCGTGCGTGCCTACGAGCTCCGCCAGGCGGGCGTTGATGGAAAGACCATCTCACGCGCCGTTGAGGACGGAGATCTGATCCGCATCGCCCGCGGGCTCTATCAGCGGGCTGGAAGCGAAATCGAGGCGGGGCAGGCGCTTGCAGAGGCCGCCAAGCGCGTTCCGAGAGGCGTCATCGCCATGGTTTCCGCGCTTGCCTTTCATGGGCTCACCGACCAGATGCCGCGAAAGATATGGGTCGCGATCCGAACCAGGGATTGGGCGCCCGTTCCATCCTATCCCCCCATCCGCACTGTTGCGTTCCGCGACAAGTACATGCAGCAGGGGATTGAGCACCACAGGATTTCGGGGGTCGACGTCCCCATATTCTCTGTGCCCAAGACGCTCGCCGACATCTTCCGGAACCGCCGGCTGGTTGACCGCTCGATCGCCGTCGAGGGGCTGCGAGCAGCGCTCGAGCAGCGCAAGGCAACACCGGGCGCAATCGCGGAAGCAGCAAGGGCAGGCGACGCCTGGACGATTATGCAGCCCTATCTGGAGGCCCTGGTCTCCAGTGGCTAAGGGACCTGCAAATCTCGCTGCCTCAATCAAACAGAGACTGCTGAACCTCGCCCGCGAGGAGGGGCGCGTCTACGATGTCGTTCTGGTGCGCTACGCGCTTGAACGGCTCCTCTATCGGCTGTCGGTTTCAGATCAGCGCGATCGGTTCATACTAAAGGAGGCATGCTCGTTACCCTGTGGATCGGCGGCGGCGCCCGCGAAACCCGCGACGCCGATTTCCTGGGGCACGGTGACCCCGATCATGAGAGCCTCAAGGCCAGCCTCGCCCGCATCATGGCAATCGAGGTCGATGACGGGCTGGTGTTTGATCTCGAGAACCTTGCCGCTACATCGATCCGCGAGGGCGCGGATTATCAGGGGATTCGCATAAGCACGACGGCCTCGCTGGAGCGGACCCGAATCCCGGTCACCATCGACATAGGGTTCGGCGACGCACTCGGTGATGCCGCACGACCGCTCTCCTATCCATCTTTGCTTGGCATGGAGAGACCGCAAATCCTGACCTACCCACCTGCAACGGTTATTGCCGAGAAGTTCCAGGCAATGGTGGCGCTCGGTGTCGCTAATGGCCGAATGAAGGACTATTTCGACCTATGGGCCATCCCTGAGGCGGTTCCAATAGCTGATGCGGAGCTGGACGCGGCCATCCGGGCGACATTCGAGCGGCGTCGAACCGCTATTCCAACCGATCGTCCACCGGGCTTGTCCGTCAGCCTGATTGAAGACCCGATCAAGCGGCAGCAATGGCAGGCCTACGCGCAATCGATCGGCCACGATGGTCTGTCGCTCGCGGAGGTCGTTGACGCAATCTGGGCGCTGGTTGGCCCGTCATGCGGACGCGTCACCGCGCAGGGACGTGCCTGACTATCGGTCCCTCGGCCATGCCGCAGGAAAACCAAGCAGTGACTACCGCACCACGATCGAACTCCTGAGCGCGATCGGGTCCGCGATAAAATGCAATCCCTCGATCCCCGAGCCCGTGCCCCGCACCACGATCGAGCCATAGCCGAAGATCCGCCCGAGGATGGATTGGTCGACGATGACCGACTCGACCTTTTCCATGTTCATCTCGCCGGTCTGGCGGCGGATGAGGCCGCGTTTCTGGATGACGCGGCGGGTGGTGACGGCGATTTCGGTGGTCATCTGTTCGATCCAGGCGCCGGCCAGGCTCCAGAGGCCGAAGAGCAGCACGATGGCGCCGACGATGGCGAGGGCGGTGCTGATGCCGGGGCCGGCGGGGGCGAGGATGAGGATCAGGCCGATGGCGGCGAGGATGAGGCCGCGCAGATAAACGATCCAGTGCATGCGGCCGATGGCCAGCACCTGCTCATCGGGTTTCAACACGCTTTCGACGTAACCCATCTCGGAAGGCCTCTCATTCACGCTGACTCTATCCCTCCCCGCCGCGGCGGGGCGGGGGTCGACTCAGGGCGCCGGGCCCTCGGCCAAACCAATACGTGCTGTTCCTTATTACGCGGCTAAGGACAAGCAGGGGGGCTGTGCGTCGTGCTTTGAGAGTTGCCGTCTCGAGGCGCCAGGGGCGGGCGCGCAACGGCGCGGGGCGGGCCGGTCAAGCTCGCCCGCGTAAGCCGGCAAAGGCCAGCAGCGGACCATAATCCTGGGCATCGGCGGCGCGGAGCGCGGCGATGTATTGGGTCCGTCGGTCGTTGCTGCTGGTGAGGTCGGCGCCGCCGCTCCAATCGATGGGTGGCGCCGCGAGGCGCTTTTCCAGCAAGGCGTCGGCAGCGATCCGCGCATGGCGGCCGTTGCCATTGGGGAAGAGGTGGATCTGCACCAGCCGGTGGTGAAACCTGAGGGCCGCCTCGGTGGGGGAGTAGGTGCGGTGTTCAACCCACCAGGCCACGTCGTCCAGCAGCATTTTCGATTGGACGCCGATCTGCAGCGGGTCGACGCCGATGGTCTTTTCCGTGCGCCGGAAGGTGCCGGCCCAGCTTCACACTTCGTCGAACAGGCGAGCGTGCAGCTTGCACATCTGATCGACCGATAGCTCCAGCTGCTTCTGCCGAGCGAGCCAAAGCAGGCCCGCATCGAGGTTGGCCTGCTCCAACTCGTTCAGCTGGTCGCGCGTCTTGACGTGCTTGAATCGAAGCCCCTCCAGCTCGTCGGGATCGAGTGGGGTTGCCCCTTCCGGGGTGGCGATGATGGCGCTCACGCCTCTTCCCAGAAATCAGGTGGGCGGTGGGCGAGGATGTCCTGGGTAATGCGCGTCAGCTCGGCGCCGCGCGCCGCCTTGGTGAGGCTTTGATCCTCGAGCGCCATGTGGGTGCTCGAGCGGCGCACCAGCGCGGTCGCTTTTTTGCGCGCTTGCTGTTCCACCACGCGGGCAACCGTCGTTTCGGGGACCACGGCATAGACCAGACGGCACCCCATGGCCTCGGCAGCCTCTCCTATGGTCTTGAGGCTCACGGCGCCGTCGAGCTCCGAGAGTTCCAGTGTGGAGATGCGGGCGCGGCTGACGCCGAGGCGTTTCGCCAGTTGCGGGCCGCTCATGCCGAGGGCCTTCCGAACCGTGCGGATCCAGCCCTCGGCCGGCGTCTGAAGGCCGTCAGCGAGGGGCACGGCCTGGTCGACCAGTCTTTGGTATTGCGCGCCTGCCGCCGCTTTCACGCTCATCTTGTAAACTCATATGTTGACGCATGAACTCGTCATGTAAATGAATATGTAGACGGATAGTGCATAGTTGTCAATAAATGAGTTGACGATAATCGAGCAATTGTCAACTCACGGGTTGACACGCGTAGTGGCCACTGCCCGCCGCAAGCCCTAGGAGCTGGTCACCTCAAGTGTATGTGTCTTCGATGACCGCGAAGACGAAGCAGACCGCCAGAATGCACAGCAGTGGCAGGATGCGGCGGAGGAACTGGCGGTGCTCGTGCTTCTTTCGCACGCGCCGCGCGATATCGCTGACCGCCTCGTAGAGGCCGGGGCTGCGGCGATAGATGCGTTCCATTTTCGCTTTGCGCTCGGCGGCGGCTCGAACTGCCACCTGCTCCGGCGTCATGCGGGGCGTGTCGCGGGTCGCTTCGACGACCAGGGTTTTGATGCCCCGTTCGAGATCGTCGTCGCCGCGCGCGGGTTCATCGTTGTTCATGGCGCGGCAACGATCCCGGCGCTCCTGAACAACGCGGCGGTCATCTCCGGCTCGACGATCACGCGTGGCGTGGTCGTGAGCTGGTCGAAATAGAGGACGCGCCAAACTTCAGCGCCGTTCTGGGCGATGTAGACGGTGCTCGGGTAACGGCCCTCTGTCATCTGGCCGCTGGCCATCCAGATCTCAGGGGTGCCTGACGCCGTCCAGGCGCCGAGGGTGGTGAGGGGCGCGAGACTCTGCGACGTGGCGGCGGTGTAGCTCGCCATGTCGATGCCTGCCGGCAGGGTCTCGCCGCTGAGGATGGCCGCAACGCCGGTCTTCATGTTGGTGAAGCTGTAAACCGTGCCGTTGGCGGTTGGGATCGCCTCATAGTCCCAGCCCGGCGGGATGGTGACCCCGATTTGCGTTATGGGGTTGGTCCAGGTGCTGGGCAGGGCGAGGGCGTCGAGGGCGCGCTTGTCCACTGCGTTGATCGCGGTGATGGCCACATAGAGCGCGAGGGCGAACAGGATGCCGAGGGTGCGGCGCAGGCGGCTATCGGAATAGGCGCGCACGGTGGCGAGCCCGGTGTCATAGGGCGCCGGGGCGCCGCGCAGCACGGCGCGATAGGCCGGGATCATGGTGAACAGGTTGAGCACCGGGATCCCCAGTGCCAGCCCCTGGGCCCAGACGCGGAACTCGCGCATCAGGTTGCCGCCGAAGCCGAAGCGGGCGCGGCCATCGACGGGTTCGGCGCGGATGCCGAAGATGGCCTTGCCCAGCGAATTGCCGGTGAGCGTGATGAGGATAGCGTTGACCAGCAGCGTCACCGGCATGGCGAGGATGACCAGGGCGCGGATATCGACGAAGTAGAGCTGGAGATAGAGTTGCAGGCTCACCGCCGGTAGCACCCAGTAAAAGCCGGTCAGCAGCACCGTGGTGATGATCGAGATATCGATCGAGCGGGCGAAATAGCGGCTCCACGGTCCGGCGAGCACCGGAGCCACATGGGCGGCGGAAAAGTACGTGCGGCCAGCAGCGTCGTCCATCGTGCGATCATCGGCGTCGTCGGCGCCGTCGCTGCCCGGGCGATAGTCGCCGAGGCGGTCGGCGACCAGCACATCATCGGCGGCGCCATAGGCGGTTGCTTGGCGCGAGGCCGCGGGCAGGGGCGGGGGCAGTGCGTCATCTGTAAGGTGCGCGAACTCGGCAGTATCGGCGAGCGGCGTCCATTCGGCGAAGCCCTTGCGCCACACAAACGTTTCTGCCGTTAGCTTCGAGGTGGCGAGCAGGTGCTCGATCTCGTCGGCGGAATGTGGGCCAACAGATGCCCCGTCGGCGGAATAGTACCAATTCATAATGAAATCCCCCCAGATTGAGCGGATCGTTACATGGTCCCGCGGCGGCTGTCATTAGTTTGTTTCTGGTTTGTTCCTTGGTCTGCGGCGATGGTGCCATTCCCGGCGGGAGCCTCGCGCGATCCGGCGACGCCGGTGCCGGCTGGAGCATCCCACTGGGTCCCCGCCTCCGCGGGGATGACGCCGGTGGGTGGGGCAGGGTGCGCCGTGACGCGCGCTTCCCGCCCCGAGGCGAGGGCATCGGCGGTGGCGAGCATTCCTCTGATGTGTCGCAGACGATCACCTGGGCCGAAATCGGCCGAGGTGCCCTAAATCTCGATCGAAGTAATGCTCCCCACGATCCTGTCGCCGACTTTGGCGAAGATCAGGTCGCGGACGGAGCGGAGGACGGTTTCGTCGATCGAGAGGTCCGCATAGGAGGCGCGCAGCTTGGCGCTGGTGCCGGCGAGCTTGAAGAACAGGATCTGGGTGGCGCTGGCCGAGGCTTCGACGCGATAGGCGGCGAAGTTGAGCCGGGGTTGCTTATTGGGGCCGCCGTCGACGTAGCTGATCTGGAACAGGGTGGCTTCGGCGTGCTGGCTGGCGCGGTCGAAAATGGTGAAGAACGGCTGGTCCTTCTCCATCTGCTTGAGGCCGTTGAGCACGCTGAGGATGATCGAGGCCGCCGCGGCGCCGGGCCCCAGGGCGGCGGTCAAGACGCCGATGATTTCCGAGTGCACCTTGGCGCCGTTGCCGGAGACCGATTTCAGCGAGGTCTCGTTCTTCTCGATCAGCCAGCCGCATTTCTTCAGCACGGCGACATAGCAGTTGTACCAGTTGAGCTCGTCGAGATTGGGGTGGGCCTCCACAAAGCGATCGGACGCCAGCTGGGCGAGGAGGATGCAGTTGGCGATGGTGGAGCGCAGGTCCGCCGGCACGCCCTCGGAGAATTCGGCGATCTGCGAGCCGATGGTGATCACCTGTGGCACGCCCGGCTTGAAATCGGGAACCGCCGGCAGTTCGGCGGCGGCCGCCTCGATCTGGCTTTCGGCCGGCAGCTCGAGCGCCGAAATCTCGGCGCGGATCTGGTCGAGAGACTGTGTCATCGTTCCATTACTCCGCGATGAGGTGGCGCAACGCCCAGGCAGTGAAGCCCGTGGTGATGTCGCCATGGCCATTGATCCGGTCGGCGGAGCCATCGAGCGCCACCAGCTTCAACCCCGTGAGGTCGCCGAACGTATCCCCCGGTCCGGGTATCGGGCTCAGCAGCTTTTCGCCGGCGCCGCGCGGGCCATAGCCGCCCATGGCGGCATAGCGGCTGGGCGGCTCGCCGGCGGCGGCGGTAATTTCGGCCTCGCCGAGATCCTGTCGGCGACGCAGCGCCAGGTGGAACACATCGTGCAGCGGCATGTCCTTCCTGCTGAAGGTGGTGAAGATCTGTCCGGACACCCGATCCAGCGCCGGGCGATAGCCGCCCGGGCCCGGCCGGCCGGGAACGCTGGCGGCCATGGCAAGGTGCGACAAGGCCGGCTGCATCAGCAGCATCGAGCTCACCGGGCGGCTGAGCGGCGCGCCGACGCAAAGGGCCGACAGCATCACCTTGCAGCCGAACGAGTGGCCGAGCAGCCGCACCTTGGCGGTGCTGGCGCCGAGGATCTGGCGCAGCAGGATGCTGACGCCGCGGGCGCCGACGGCGCCGGAGCGATCCTTCATCTGGTAGAGCGACAGCATGCGGACGATATCGCGCGGATCGAACCCGCCATCGCCGCCCAGCACCCCGGCTTCAGGCATGCCGGTCACCGGATCGAAATTGGTCGGCGCGACACCGCGGCTCACCTCGCCCAGCTGCTTGGCGGCGTCAAGCAGGGCCTCGGCATCGACCGCGGCCTCGGTGTCGACCTCGTCTTCTGCCGTCGCGACGGATGGCAGCAAAAGTTGGACGAGTTCGAGCGCCTCGTCGCGGCTCAGCGCGCTGGAATTGGTCAGCTCGTAGAGGCGCTGCCGTTCCGGATCGGCGAGCGGCGCCGCCGCTGCGGCCAGGACGATGTCCTCGACGTCGGCCGCGACGCTTTCGAGTTTGGGGCCGGCATCGGCGGCGAACCAGGCACTGGGCCAGGTGATGCCGACAAAAATGGGGTTGAACCCGGCCACCGGATGGTTGGTGCATACCGTCTTGAACGCCGCGAGAAAATCGCGATAGAGCGCCACGGCGCCGGAAAAATCGGTGTTCCAGCCATGCGAGAACAACAGGATGTCGGAGTAGGGCTGGCTCTGCAGATGGTCGACCAGTTGCCGGGCGGTGACCGGGGAGGTGCATTGTCCCCGCTCATCGAAGCGGATGACGAAAGTCGGCATCGTTGCGTCGTCAATCGGATAAGCACCGGGCGGCTGAACTTGCGGCACGACATCCTCCTCACCCGACAAGCAGCCGGCGCTTTGAACTAAACTGCGACGCAAATACAACCGGCTATCTGTGAATACGGCATAACGATGGCGTCACGTTGCTTGCGACGGACAACAATCAATCTATGCGTTAGAGTTTTTCCTTGCAAGTCGTTGACAACGTCGGTGGCCCAATTGTTTAATTGGGTGAAAAATTGCGGCCATGTAGACTATTGAGCGAGCTGCCACCGGTCCTTTGACCGGGCGATTATCTATGCGCCACCGACATTGACGAAGATGTAAACCAGAGCATTCCCAGGGAGGACGGCGATGAACGACACAGTGTCTGCAGCGGCGCTCGGTACCTCGGAGGGGCACTTCGAGGCGTTCGAGGCACTGCTTGCCTATCGCGAACGCGAACTCGAAGAAGTGGAGCCGGAAAATCTCGCTCCGGAAGCCTCGGTCCTTGCGAGCGCCCCGTCGGCCGACGCGATCGCCGCCGCGGCGCGCGTTTCGGCGGCGGCGTTCAAGCTGATCGTCGATTATGAAACCGGCGGGCGGGCGTTCTACGACACGGTCATCAAGAAGCGGCCGATCTGGCCCAAGGGGTCATCGGGCATCACCATCGGGTTCGGCTATGACCTGGGCTATGTCACCTCCGATGAGTACCAGCGCGATTGGGCGACGCTGATCGCCGGGCTGTCGGCCGGCCAGCGCAGCGCGCTTCAGGCCTGCGTCGGCTTTCACAGCGGCAAGGATTCCGAGGCCAAGCTCAAGGCCCTGCTGCAGACGGTGCTCGATATTACCGTCCCCTGGGAAATGGCCGAGGTGGAGTTCAAGGCGCAGACGCTGCCCAAGTTTGCGCTGCTGACGCAGAACGCGCTGCCCAATACCGATCGGCTGAGCGGCGATTGTTTCGGCACGCTGGTGTCGCTGACCTTCAATCGCGGCGCCTCGTATTCGAAGCCGGTGAACCCCGCGAACCCGAAGGACCGCTTCTTCGAGATGCGCGAGATCAAGAAGGCCATGCAGAGCCAGGAGTTTGCCAGGATCCCCGGTTTGCTCAAGGACATGATCCGGGTCTGGGAGGGGACGTCGATTGCCCAGGGTATGAAGCGCCGCCGCAATGACGAGGCGGCATTGTTCCTGACTGGCCTCGCGGCGGGGCCGGCCATCAACTCCGAAGCGTCGATGCTCGAGGCCGGGGTTGCGGCCGCCGAGGCGGCGTTGCCGCCCGAGGCCGAGAGCACCACCGGCAAGACGGACGAGGATTTCTGGACCGAGACCGGCGAGGACGAACTGGCGGCAGCGGCGGCCGAAGGTTTCATGGTCGGGGTGGCCGGGGTCGGCGCCACCTGGGCCGCCGATGAGGTGCAGCCCGATTACGCGCATCTGGGCGGGAACCTCGCCCAGGGCGTACCGTTCGAGCTCGTCGCCGACGACCTGGCGCTGCTGGCGCGGCTCAACGACTTCAATGTCGAGGCGCTCGGCAACGGCGCGCCGATCCTGTTCGGGCTGCGCGGGGCAGGGGTGGTGAAGGACCATACGAGCGGCGGCATCGTGCTGATGGACCAGCGCCCCGACCATGTGGTGCCGCGCTGCACTATCGGGGTGTGGCACCGGGCCGAGGGCAAGCTATCGGTATTCCAGGGTTCGACCGTGCCGAACCAGGCGGCGGTGGCCAAGTTCAAGGCGGATGGCTCGGCTGGGAACCTGCTGGCGACCGGGCTCTACCACTATGTGTGCGGCCCGCACATCACCTCGAGCACCACGCCGGGGTGCTTCCTGTTGCGCAACCCCGATATGTCCAAGCGGGTGGTCGTGGTGCGGCGCTCCAGGAACGATCTCAGCTACGACAAGACCGATATGGTCGATCGCTGCGCGCCGGGCGACAATATCCATCCGGCATTCTTCAGCAACGCCTCGGGGTTCAGCTCGCTCGGCTGCCAGACGGTGACCGGCACCTTCAAGCAAGGCGTGCATTCCGGCCCCTGGGCGGCATTCCGGAAGGCGGCAGGGCTCACCGACAAGGATGGCGAGCCCGGCAAGCGCTATCTCTATATGCTGCTGACCGGGGCCGAAGCCCGCATCGCCTCGCGACTGCGCCTCGATGGCCTCGCGGGCGATCCGATCGCCGCCCGCCGGCTGCGGCGCATCCGTTTCGGCTCGACCAGCGAAGCGACGAAGCGCCTGCAGGCAAAGCTCAACCTCAATAAACCCGACGGCGCCATGGGCCCGTTCAGCACCGAAACCCTGCACAGGGCGCAGGCCGGCATGGCGGGAGCACGCGGCTCGGACGGGATTTTCACGCCCGATATGGATGCGGCGCTGGGCTGGCAGGTGTTTGGGGCGTTGGGGATTTAGGCGCGGAAGTCGCAGTCGGCGTACCCTCCCCCGTTTACGGGGGAGCCCCACGCGCTGAATGTGGATTAGCCGCGCACGAACTGTCGGTAAATGCCCCCACTCAAGCATGGTGCGCGGCTGGGGCAAGGCCGGTGTCTGCGGCTCCCCCCACCCACCACGCTTTCGCGTGGTCCCCCCTCCCCCGCAAGCGGGAGAGGGGCGCCGACTGCACGCTTCGATCAAGGCGCTGGCGCCATAGCGACGCCGCTGCCGCGGTCGGCGAGGGTGGTGCGGGGGGTGAAGCTGCCGGAGCGGGTGTTGGCGGTGAGCCTGGCGCGTACGTTGGCGCCGCTGGCCCGGCCCGCATTGGCCGGCAGCCATTGCCACCACAGTGCCGCGAGGCCGGCGACATGCGGGCAGGCCATGCTGGTGCCGTTCATCGAGACGAGGCCACCGCCCGGCTTGGCCGACACGATCCCCACCCCGGGGGCGCAGAGCACCGGGTTGGTGTTGGAGAAGTTGGCGATGTCGAACAGGCCGCCGGCCGCCTGCGCCACGGCGCCGACCGAAATGATATCGCGCGACGAGGCGGCGGGGAGGCTCGTGTCGATGACGAAGTTGGGGTCGGTCTGCCGCATGCTCTCGTTGCCGGAGGCGGCGACCACCACCATGCCCTGGCTGGCCGGGTTTTCCAGCATCAGGAAGGTCAGCAGCGCGTCGAACATCGCAAGGTTCTCGCGATAGGCCTTCAGCGCCATTGAAGTGGCGAGCCGCTGCGGCCGGCCGGACTGCTGCAGCTTTTCCTGCATTGCCGGGAAATCGAAGCCGAGCGACATCGACACGACGTTGGCGCCCTGGGCGCCGGCCCAGTGCAGCGCCTTGAGCACGGCGGTGGTCGAGCCCCGGCCTTGATCGTCGAGCACCTTGCCGATCACCGCGTTGGTGACGCCCCGCGCCACCCCGATCCGTACGCCATCGACATCGCGCCCGAAGATGGTGCCGGCGCAGTGCGTGCCGTGGCCGTGCTTGTCGGCAAAGCCGCCGCTATTGGTGAAATCCTGCCCGACGATGGTGACGCCGGCAAAGGCCGGGTGGGCGGCGTCGATGCCGGTATCGAGCACGGCCACGGTGACGCCTTGTCCGGTCATCTTCGAGATATCGGCCCCCACTCCGGCAATGCCCCACGAGGCCTTGGCGGCCATCGCCTGCGCCAGGGGGTCGGCGGCGGCGTCAGCGCCGATATCGGCGGCCGACAGCGGCTGGATCAGTTCGACCGGCATCACCGGGGCGATCATGGCGTCGGGGTCGCGCGCCGCGTCCTGCGCCTGGGCTTCGCTGAGGGTGGTCGATTCCAGCGCCAGCGCTTCCGTCACCGGCGCCTCGGCAACCGCCGCTTCGAGGGCGCCGCCCAGCATCCCATCCAAATCGGGGGCTTCGGGTATGGGGGTGGCTGCCCGGTCGCGCAGGCTGCCGATGCCGCCGCTGCGGCCGCGCAGGCCAGAATCGGTCTTGAGGCTCAGCACGAAATAATCGAGGTCCATGATCGTCTCCCTTGGGGTTTGCCAGACAGTCTGTCGTCCTCGTCGAAATCGGTGGTCGTCGGTCAGTTCGCGCTCTGCTGCGCCGGCGTCGCCTCGTTGAGCAGAGTTTCGTCGGGCAGTCCGGTTGGCGGGCGCCCGCGCTCGAGCTGCAGGCGGGCAATGGCGGCGCGCGTGGCGAGGCCGAACACGCCATCCACCGGCACCGGGCCGTAGCCCGCGTCATTGAGGAATTGCTGGAGCACCGTACTGACGCTCTCGGGCTGGTTGGCCAGCTGGGTCGGCTGCAGCCGATCCGGGCGGCGCCCAATCGGGGTGGTCACCAGAGGCAGGGCGCCGACCTCGCGCGTGCGGGCAAGGTCGGTGATCTGCACCACGCCATCGAGGCTGGCCGAGGCCAGCAGCCGGCCATCGGCCGAGAGCAGCATGTGCTGGACGAGGCTCCCATGGCCGGCAATGCCGATGCGGTGCAGGCCCCCCTGCAGGTCGATGAGAACCATGCCGCCGGCGCTGTCGGCGACAACGACGAAGCGGCCATTCGGCGCCAGTTCGGCAGCCACGGCGGTAAGGTCGGGGGCGAGGTTGGTGAGAACGGGTTTGGCCTGAGCCTGATCGCTGAGGTCCCAGACATGCAGCTTGCCCTCGATGTCGCGCACCAGCAGCGCCGAGCCGTCGGCCGAGAGCTTCAGCCCGTCCCTGGCGAGGCGGGGCGGCGGGATCACCACGCTGTCGTCGGGCTGCTCGACATAGATGTCGACGCTGCCGCCGGCGGAGGTCACGGCGATGATCGAGGCGTCGGGCGAGGCGGCCCAGGTGCTGAAGCCGGGTGAGACGATCGAACCGAGCGCCGTGCGGGTCCTGGTATCGTAGACGACGAGTTCATCGGTCCCGCGGCGGGCGACGACCCGCTGGCCGTTGGCGGTCAGCCTACCCTCCGACAGCTCCTCGCCAACCGCGATGTTCAACAGCGCCGATTCCAGGCGCATGCGAAGCCCATAGGTCGATACCATTCTGCCGAAGTCCAGCAGCACGAGTTGGCGACCGTTGGGGGCGTAGCGCACCTGCTTGTCGGCGGGAGCCGCATCGGTCTGCACGCCCGAAGTGACGGGAGATCCGATGACGTCGAGGCGGACGCCGTCATCGGCGCGATAGAGGGCAGCCGCAATGCCTCGGAGCCCCACCGCCAGTTGCGTGCCATTGGGATTGAAGGCCACCGAGAGGGCCTCGGCTGGAAGGTCAAGCTCGATGTCGGCATCGCCCAGGAGGTTCACGATCTCGGCGCTGCCGTCGGCGCGGACGATGGCAATCCTGTCGCCGGAGGGGCTCAGCGCGATGTCGCGCGGTGTGTCGGTAATCGGGATGCTTCTGAGAGGGCGGCGGATGATGCCTTCATAGACGATTACCCCGGCCTCGGGATCGTGGCCGGCGCTCCATCGTCCATCCGGCGTCGCGGCAAATGGGGGCAGCAACCGCTCGGCGCCTGATGGGAGCGGCGCTTCCTCGATCGAAGGCGCAGCGAGCATGCCGAGGCTGGTTTCGCTCGAGAACAGCAGGGCATCGCCATGACTGGCGGTCTTCACCAGGATGGTCAGGGCCGCAAAGGTGGTTTGGCTGTCGAGCGCCCAGGTGCTGCCGCGCGACATCACCGGGCGGCTCAAGGCAGGCGGCTCGAGGGCTCGCGATGGCGCGGGTAGGTCAGGCCACCAGGCGTTGATCGAGCCATCTTCGGCCGCGGTGACGAGGCTCGGCCTGCCCTCGGCCGGCGCGGAGGCCACCGCGATGGCGGTGATGGGCGAGCCTTGCGTGCCCAGTTGGCGCAGATAGGCGTCGGGGTTGGTGCCCGACATCTGCACCGAGGCATCGATCTCGTAGAGGGTGCCGGTGCCGTCGCCGGCATAGACCATGTCGGTGCCGGGCTGTGGCGCCAGCACGCGCACATCTTCGAGCGTGCCGACCTCGCTGGCACGGGCCGGCACGATATCGGCGAGCGTCCATTGCGCCAGCCGGATCGTGTCGACCGGCTGCGCCGGTGCCACGGCCTGCTTGGTGCTGCTGTCGCCTTCGAGTGCGGTGGTGACGCGTTCGCCGGTGATGAGCGACGTGCCGGAAACGGCGAACAGCCCACGCTCGGCCGGGACCGCCCTGGTAGCCACCGACAGCTCGACGCGCCGCGTCCCGGCGAAGGCCGAGCCGGGCAGGAGCTTCCGGCTTTCACTGCGCTGGTTATCCGCGATGATGGTCGCGGCGATCTCAGGGGTCGTGCAGGCGGTGTCGTTCGGATTGGCGCTTCGCGGCACCAGGCCGTTGGCGCAGCCGGCGACGGTGTTGCGTCCGGCTTCCGCCTCGGCCCGGTCGGCCAATGCCTGGTCGCGGATAGCAGGCGGCACACAGACCAGATCGTCCACCGTGGCTTCGCGCCAGACATAGCCACTGCGGCAGGTTTCGTTGCTGAAGCCGCTCGCCTGAGCCAGGGAGCCACTCGGCGTTGCTGACAACTGCTCTTTCGCGAGGCTGACCGGCAGGACCGGTCCACCCGCTTCCGTCGCGATGCCGACGATCGGCGGCCGGATCAGGATCGACGGGCCGATCGTGCTTTGCCCGCGCAGGTTTGCTGCTCGATCAAGCGTCAGCAGCTCGCCGGACTGGGTGCCGACATAGAGGACCGGGTCGGCGCCGTTGCCCCATGACAAGGCGGTCACCGTGTCGGGGAGCCCGTCGGGGCCGATGAGGCGGATCCCCAGCTTCTGCTGCGTGCCGCCGATATAGCTCGCGGCCAGAAACCCCAGCACTGCCGGCACGATCAGGATTGCCGCCGCAGCCAGCGCCACCGGCCGCGGGATGGCGGCGATGGCCTGTTGGCTCGCCGCGAAGCGGTCGCGGAGGGTGGTGCCGAAATCATTCAGCCAGTTGCGTCTGGCGGGCTCCGGCTGGGGCGGCGGGGCCGGGGGCTCCGCTGCTGGCGGGGTGTCCTCGGGGGCGGGTTGGGGCTCCGGGTCGCTTCCGGGCTCCGGCTTGGGCTTGACCTTGGCGGTCTTCTTGGTGGCGGCCTTGGGCTTGGCGCCTTCGTCCTCGCGGTCGAGCTCCCAGCTCGGCCCCTCATTGGATGGTGTCTCGGGAGACTTGCTCATGTCGTCGCCTCCCGCACGGTGCCGGTCGCAATCGGCCGCCGGAAGAACCACAGGACGCTGCAAACACCGCCGATCACTGCCGTGGCCACGACATAGGCGACCAGTGGCAACCAGTGGCCGATCGGTTGCGGCGCCGGGCCGGGGGCGGGGAAGAGGAAGAAGGCGACGAGGCACCAGATCAGCCCGGCGCCGAGCAGCAGCAGGCGCAATTGCTGGGCCCTGAGCGCCACATCGCGGAAGATCGCCGAGAAGGCGCCGCCCTTGATCACCGGATCGACCTCCGAGCGATCCTTGAACAGCAGATCCGCCATCACGGCGTCGGCGGGGATTTCGACCCCCATCGCCTGCTGCCGCCAGATCGGCAGTTGCGCCTCGTGCGGCAGGTCGGCGAAATCGCTGTGGGCGGCGCCGTTGAGCATGTCGTCGATGGCGGCGCGGACGCGGACGCGCTGGGGCGCGGTCAGCGCCGCAAACAGGGCGCGTCGCAGCCAGGGCGGCATCCGGCCGGCGCGGAACCAGGGCAGCACGCAGAGTTGCGCCAGCCGCGGCTCGGTGTAGAGCGGCTCGCGAAACGGGCCCCGCTCCACCGTGATCCGGAGGCCCAGATAGACGGTGATGGCAAAGCGCAACTGCGGATAGGCGGCGCAGGCGGCGAGCCAGGTGAAGCCGAGCGGCCCCAGCCAGGCGCGCAGCTCGGCCACCAGTTCGGCCTGGAAATCTTCGGGCGGCTCCGCATCGGAAGTCAGCATCGGGTCGGCAAGCCGGATGCTGCGCGGCCGGTCGGCCGCGGCTGCCCGGCCGCCGAGCAGCCGCTCGGCGGCATCGAGCCAGCTCAGCACCCGCGCGATGCTGGCGCGTTCGGCGTCTTCGCTGAGATCGGCCGGCTCCAGCCGGGTCGCCTCGGGCGGCGCCTTCGGGTGCTCGCCGAAGGCGAGGGCGAGATCGGCAAAACTCTCGGGGCCGGCCCGGCCGATGATCGCCCCGAGCCCCTCGGAGAGGTTCATCTCGCGCTCGCCCCATTCGGCCAGAGGCACCGGGGTCAGCAGCATGCGGTTGGGCCAGGTGGCGAGCTCTTCGGCAACGAAGGGCAGGGGCTTGTTGGTGAAGTAGTCCACCAGTTCGGCGCCATCGGTCACCAGCACCAGCCGCGCCTCGGCCATGAGTTCGCGCACGGCGCGCAGGTCGAGCACGGTGTCGGTGGCGGCCCCGGGGCGGCCAATGGCGCTCGGATAGAGCGTGCGCGGATCGGGGGCATAATCGTAGACGGTGATGCTGAGCCCGCCGCGGCGCAGGCTGTCGATCAGCCGGCCAACCCGCTCATATTCATGATCGTTGTCGCGCAGCCGCGGCACGAGGAACAGGAAGTCGGAGGTGCGGCGCCTCAGGCGTGGCACCAGCGTCAGGTAGCCGCCATTGCGGATGGTGGAGCGGATGCTCGCCGCCGCATGGATACGGCGGGCCAGCCCCGGCTCGCGCCAGGAGATCTGCCGGGTGAGTTTTCGCGCTGGCCGTGGATCGGTGAGCGTCAGGGTTTCGGCCGGCAGGCGCGTGGCGATGCCGGTGGCGCCGACTTCGGGGTTGGTCAGCAGCGCCCGGAAGGCCGCGAGCCGGGTTAGCTGGGCCCAGGCGCCGATGCCGAGCATGGGCAGGAAGGCCAGCCATTTCAGCCAATCGGGCCAGCTCAGCGGCGGCTGGATGGCCGCCGCCTCCGGCGCCGTCGCCTGATCGGCGCCGATGCCGAAGGCGGTGACGTTGTCCCTGAGGATCTCGTCCTCGGTGGCGGTGCGATCGAGCGCCGGCCGGTCGACGCCATAGGGATCGCCGCGCTCGAGCGCATTGAAGGTCGCGGCATAGCGGGTCAGCGCATAGGCGCCGTTGCGGTCGCGCGGGATGGCCCGGTCGGGCGGCAGCGGCCAATCGTCCAGCATGGCCGCCAGAAACACCCCGGGATCCTCGATCACCGCCGACTCTGCCGCATAGACCTGGGCCAGCTCGATCGGCGTGATGCTGCCCTGCTGCTCGGCCGCGGCGGTGAGCGTCACTCTCAGGGCGGCGCGATAGCCGCGGCCGGCCTCATCGAGCGGCGCATCCTCTGTGCCGGTGCCGGTGTCGATCTGCACGTCGGCGCGCGGCGGCTCGACCGCTTGCGGTGTCGGCGTCGGCAACGGACCATCGATGGGGCCGGGTGCGCGATTGATGAACCACCAGCCGAAGCCGAGCGCGATCAGCACCACGGCCGCCGCGCCGAGGATCCTGACGTCCCGCAGCGCGGCGCGGGCATACTCCATGGCGAGGGGCGGCAGGGTCTGCCACCATGGATCGGCCGGCGGGGGAGACCAGCGGTGCCTGGAGCTATCGGACTTCGTCAGGGCCGTGGCCGTTCTTGCCGGGATCTCCGGCTCGAACAGGCCGGGCAGCCCGGCGTCGGCGGCCGCCGCCAGGGCGACTGCCGAGTCGCGGGTTTCGGCCAGCACCGGGGTCAGGTAGCGCAGCCACACCGCCGAGCCGGTTTCGCCGGCGTTTGGTTGCCAGCCGCCGGCACTGTTCAGCCCGACGATGGTGATGATCGTGTCGATGCGCTGCTGCGGCGAAACATGCGCGAGGCCCGTGGCGATTCCGTTCCGCTGCCGCTCCGCTTCATAGCGGCGGAAGAAGTCATTGAGCCTCTCCGCTGTCGGCACGAAGCGATAGGTTTCGCCAGCCATCCACGCCCCCGCTATTGGCCCTTCAGCTTGGCTTCGATCAGCTGCGACAGCGCCTGCCGGTCGTTGCGGAGCTTGGCGAGCGCCGGCACGGTGCGGCGCAGCCGCTCGTCGAGCGGCGGCGGGTCGCCGGCCGGGTAAGCCAGCAGCGCCGCCGCATCGATGAGCTCGGAAATGCCCGGACGCTTGTCGAGCGGCAGGGTCCGAAAGCTCTGCAGCAGCGAGGTCAACAGGCTCCGTTCGGCCTCGGGCAACGAAAATGCTCCGCCGGACTTGGGCAACCGCCGGTCGAGGCCGCTGGCGATGATCTTTCCCAGCACCTCATCGTTGGGGAAGGCGATCTCGTGAAAGACGCAGCGGCGCAGGAACGCATCGGGCAGCTGGCGCTCCTCGTTGGAGGTGATGATGATGACCGGCTTGCGGGCGGCCGGGATGCTGCCCGGGGTCTCGGGGGTTTCACCGCCCTCGCGCCCGCTGCCCATCTCCGGCACGGCAAAGCTGAGGTCCTCGATCTCGCGCAGCAGGTCGTTGGGGAAATCGCGCGACGCCTTGTCGATCTCGTCGATGATCACCACCGAGCGCTCGGGCTGGCCGGCATGCCGATAGGCCCGACGTCCGCGCAGCAGGTGAGCGACCTCAGCCTTGTCATGCGCATCGAGGATGGCGCGGCCAAGCGCCTGGAACTCGACATAGTCGGCGACATCGGTCACGTCGGCGGCTTGCCTGGTCGCGCCGACCGGGGCCTGGGCGTCGCGGAAGCGGCTCAGCGCATCATAGGTGTAGAACAGGTCGCGCGACTCCGAATTCGACTTGGTCGAAAAGAAGTGGACGCGCGGGATGCCCATGCGGCGGGCGACGGCATAGCCCAGCTCGGTCTTGCCGCAGCCCGGTTCCCCCGACACCAGCAGCGGGCGGCCGAGCCCCACTGCGACATCGACCGCCGCGATCAGCTCGTCGGTGAAAACGTAGTTGCGCCCCTTGTCGGGGACGGGCCGGCTATTCTCGACGATCTCGCTGTCGGCCGTCTTCCTGGCGCTCTGCGAAAAGCTCTCGAACCACATGAACTGCCTCCTATGCCGATCCCGTCAGGTTGCGCCTGAGGATCGGCGTCACGCCGCGCTCGGCCTCCAGCATCGGCAGCTTGCCGGTGCTGAACACCGCCTCGATCTCGTCGATGAAACTGCCCTCATCACCCTGCCACAGGCCCTGCACCGTGCGGCACCAGCCGCCCAGATCGAAGCTGTCGATGTCGGCGAGGTGCAGGCAGACGCCGCCGCCGGGGGGCCGGTTGTCCGGTTTCCACATCTGGGTGAGTTGCTTCCGCCGCTCGAACGTCTTGTCGTTCTCCGGCGCGGTGGCCTGGCGATCGTAGTAGACGATGAAGATCTGCATCCGCTCGGCGCTGGCGATACTGGCGCAGAACTGGGCCAGGGCCGGGACCAGCTGCTTTTCGCGGCCGACGCTGGCGCTGCCGATATCCACGGCGATATCGACCGCGGTGCGGTGCCTGGATGCAGCGATGCCCTGGAGGTCGCGGCGCATCAGCTGCAGCGCCCGCTCCGCTGTCTCCTTGGCCGGTGGCCAGGTCAGGCTGACCCGCTGCCACGCCTCGCCCGAGACGCCGACCGCGGCGGCGCGGAGGAACGCCTGCTCCCGCGTTTGGCGGATCTCGATGCCTTCATCCTGGGCCGCCAGCGACAGCCGCACCAGCCGCTCGAGGAAATTGCGGTGGCTGTCGACGTGGCGGCAGGCGAGCACATGGACGATGCCGGGCGGGCCGTTCTGCTTGTCGCGGGCCCAGGCGATGCCGTCCTCATCGCTGTCGCGGTCCATCAGGATGGTCGCAGCGCGGATCCGCTTCTCGATCATGTCGCTTTCCTGCGTTGAGCGGTCAGTGGGCAGGACGGCTGGCGGCAGGCGAGATGGCGCCGGCGGGACGACGCCGATCAGGTCTTGATGGCCGCGCTTGAGGTAATCGACGATGGCCCGGATCGGCACCGCCTGGTTCCACTTGCCCAGCTTGTTGGCGTCGAGCTTGGCGTCGCCGGCATGGTGCAAGGCCACGAGGTCGAAATTGGCATCAAAGCAGGCGGCGCCCGAAGAGCCCTTCAGCGTCTTGACGTCGTGCCTGAGGCGCAGGCCGCCATCGAGCACCGAGAGGACGGCGCCGGACGCGCATTTCACCGGCATGACCACCAGCTTGCTGGTCGCGAGGCTCTCAGGCACGACCGGGTGTTGCCAGATGAAGAGCGGCGCGCCGACCGGCGGCAGCGGCGGATCCGACGGAAGCGGCAGCCAGCCGCGCGTGCTGCGTCGATAGCTGCCGCGCGCCACCGGCGCCTCGCCGATCGGCTCGGCCAGCCGGATCAGCGCAAAATCCAGCCGGTCGGGCTCGAAGCCGGTTTCGGCGCCGTTCAGGTCGAGATCGCTGAATGGCCGCCATGCCACCTCCCAGCCCTCGGCGAACGGCACCCGGATTCCCTCCAGCTGCTCGCCGGTATCGGGGTCCTCGGCGAAGTCGAAGCGGCAGCTCGCGACGCGGAACAGCTGCGGATCATCCAGCAGCAGCTTGATGACATGGTAGTTGGTGAGCACCAGATCGCGGCCGACGAGCAGGCCGGTGCCGCCGCCCCTTTCGCCGATCGAAATCGCACAAGTCCAGCTGGCGCGCTCTTCGGCGCGCCGCGCCAGCTCATTTCCGGGCCGGAACTGAGATAACGGATTCACGCCGACTTCTAAGTCGCCCACGATCACTCCGCCGCAAAGTAGAGCTTCTACAACAAGATACTATTTTCCGCGTAGCTCGCTGTCGAGGGCGTATGGCGACAGCAATCGATCGAAACAGGTAGTGCCAAGGCTGCGCGAACTGTTACTGACCGACGGCGCCGGGGGGTAGGCAACTTGCCGGAGTACTGGTCGAGGCGGAGGTGCTGCGGCGACCCGAGTGGGTGACGCTGATCGATGCCGGCCGAGAAAGCCTGCGATGATTTTCTCCGCCATCGTCCCGCTGTCGCGACCGAGCTGGCTGTCGCGACCGAGATCGGGGGGAGAACAATGATTGATGCGAGCGAGCCATCCATGACCATGCAACAGATCTCGGGACTGGCGACTTTTCGTCCATACTGCTGCGGGCACTGAGCAGGCCCCGCCGTCGGCTTGCGCCGATTGCCACACTATCAGGCACGTTTGGCGCCTGTGGTTCAATCGATTGGCTGCTATCACGTTGTTTGGACAAGAACTTGAGCTGGTCGTGGCACCCCGAATGTACGAGCCGACTTGTCTGGTTGTTTGTAATACGATATTAGCATAAGTAGTTCGGCACTTACTGTAGATATGGATCGACCAGAAATCGTCCCCCGGCGCTGATTGGCTCCGGGAGTATCCTGTGCTGTCGGCATGAATAGGTATCCGTCCATACCTTTCGGACAGCGCTATCCGGCGACGTTATTGAAGTGCCTGTGCGACTGCATCAAAACAACAGATGGCGGATTTCGCTCATGGACTATCGTGCCGTTGACCAGGCGATAGACGCCGCCGAGACCTTCGGGCGAAGCTGTCGATCAATGCGGCGATCCTCGAGCAGGTCCGCGGCACGATCTTCGACAAGGTCAGCCATCGCATCGAGGGCAACGTGACCTCTATAGAGATCTAGCGCGACGCGGGTGGCGCGCCACGCCATCCAGTCGAATAGCGACCACGAGCACAGAGGACGGCCATGCCCAAAAAGGCAAAGTACGACGACGACCCCGCCTCCCCGCAGGCCGAACTGGAGATCAGTGAAACCGCTGGGCTCGAACTGGCGAGCGTGCTCGCCAACCTCGGCGCACCCGCGGCTATCGAGGCGCCTGCCGATGCGATGGCGATGGCGGCTGCCGTGCCGAGCGTCAATTTCGACGTGGCCCGCGCCCTCGGTTTTCTAAAGGCCTGCATGACCTCGAGCCCTCGTGTCACCTATGGCTTGGGCAAGAAGGTGCCTTTCCATGGCGCCAAACCAGGCAAGGACTTCACCCAGGTCGACTGCAGCGGCTTCGTGCGCGAGGCGATCCGGCTCGCGACCACTCCGAAGGTCAACTTCCCCGATGGCTCGGTGGTGCAGCATGACTGGATCCGCGACCATGGCTTCACCAAGTCGACGATCGAGGCGGCCGGCAAGTCCGATGACTTCGTGCGCATCGCCTTCCTCAGGCCGCAGGATTCACCGAGCAAGATCGGTCATGTGGCGCTGGTCTGGCGCGGCAAGACCATGGAGTCGCATGGCGGCACCGGACCCAATGGGCGGGACTGGACGGGGCAGGGCTGGCAGGCCAAGGCCTTCGTCTACGTGCTGGCCGAGGAGGGCGCCTTTGACTGGCAGAGCGACCTCGAGCCGATGATGGAGGCCGCGGGCGCCGGCGAAGCCGCTTTCACCGTGCGCCATGGCTGCCGCTATCGGGCGACGGTGCTGCTGGCCGGGCTCGAGCAGCTGGCCGGCAACAATCAGGTTGCTGGCAGGCTTTCCGAACTCGGCTTCGTCGATGTCGTGGTGAGCGGCAGTGGCAGCAGGCGCCAGGCCGAGGCCACCTGGAGCGGCCCGGACACCACGGCCGAGGTCGACCAGCATCTGGCCGATATCGAGGAACTGCCTGAGGACGAACCCCCACAGCTAATGGAGATGATGATGCCCGCAGAAGAGGTGAACGAGGAGCATTTCTGCGTCTGCATGATGCCCGAGACGGTCAAGCCGGAGGACAAGTCGGCGCTCAGCTTCCACCGTGCGGCAGTGCTGCGCGGGGCCAAGTGGGAACTGGGCGCCAAGATCACCGTCAGCTTCCTCGGCGGCTCCAAGAAGTTGCAGAAGCGGGTGATGGACGTGGCCAACGAGTGGACCAAGATCGCCAATATCAACTTCGAGCTGCGCAACCAGGGGCCGACCGATATCCGCATCGCGTTCGAGCCGGGCAAGGGGTCGTGGTCGTACCTCGGTACGCAATGCCGGAGCATCGACCAGTCGCGGCCGACGATGAATTATGGCTGGCTCACCGACACCTCGAAGGACGGCGAGTTGCGCCGCGTGGTGCTGCATGAATTCGGCCATGCGATCGGCCTGATCCACGAACACCAGAACCCGCAAGGCGGGATCAAGTGGAACAAACCCGCCGTCCGGGCCGACCTGAGCAAGCCGCCCAACAGCTGGGACGACGCCAAGATCGAGACCAACATGTTCAAGTTCTACTCCAAGGACAAGGTGATCGCGAGCGACGTCGATCCCAAGTCGATCATGATGTACCCCATTCCCAAGTCGTGGACCCTCGACGGCACCTCGGCGGGGCTGAACTCGGAGCTTTCCCCCACCGACAAGAGCCTCGTGCGCAACGTCTATCCTGGCCGACTGTGAACGAGCACTACGCCATCGTCATCGGGTTATCGAACTACCCCGGGTTCAAAGACCCGCCCGCGGATCTGCGCGGGCCGGTGAACGATGCCGAGGCGATGCGGGACTGGCTGCTGACGAAGGGCGGGATCGAGGAGAAGAACATGTGGTTTGCTGCGTCTTCGGCGCAGCAGCCAAAAGCCGCGAGGCCAACGCGCGACCAGCTCGAGAAAGCCATGACCTGGCTCGACGCGCGGGGGCTCAAGAATGAGAGCAAAGGCAAGGGGCGCAAAGTTGGCCGCCGGCTCTACATCTACATTGCCGGGCACGGCTTCTCGCCGGTAATGCGGCAGGGGTGCCTGTTGGCCGGCAATGCCAGCCCCACCCAGGTGAACGCCAATATCGGGGTGAGCAACTGGCTGGAGTGGCTGCAGGACGCCAACTATTTCCGCGAGTACGTCCTGCTGATGGATTGCTGCATGAACCGGGTGCTGGTGGCAACGCCGATGCCGGCGCCGGTGGTGCCATATGTCGACAGCGAACCGCCTTTCGCGACCTTCGTCGCGCTCGCGGCGCAGCGGCCGCTGAAGGCAGTCGAGGTGGCCATCCCCTCGGACCAGGGCAAGTTCCACGGCGTATTCACCTGGGCCTTTCTGAAGGGACTCGAGGGGGCGGCGGCAAACCGCTATGGCATCGTCAATGGCCACAGCATGGCGAACTGGCTCCGCAATGCCATCTATGCCTGGCTGCCGCCCGCCGATCGGGCGGACGCCGATGTTTCGAAGCAACCCGAGATTGTGGCCGAGGATGCAGCGTTGGTTTTTGCGACCGGCGTAGCTCCGCTGCAGTTCAAGGTGACGTTGCAGTTTCCAGCTGACGCCGTCGAGAAGCCGGTCCGGCTCTGGTCGGGGACCCCGCCCCGCGCGGAGGCGTTCGCGGCAAAGGCCCGGATGGTGCGCAAGTTGCCGGCGGGTCTCTACGTGGTCGAGGTCCCCGATGCCGGCTATCGGCAGGGTTTTGAGATCGTGCGCGACGAAACCGTGGTGGTGGCGGAGCAGGGCCCGAAAGTCATCGAGGCCGCTGCCGCCGACATGTTCGACTTCGAGATAGCGGGCAAAAACGCGGAGATCTCGATCGTCGCCGCCGATTTCGAGACGCTGATTGCCAATGCCGGCACGCTGAACGCCAGGCTGCCGGCCGGCATCTACAAGAGCGTGATCCGGATCGGACGCGACCTCGTGCCCCAGGTCGTGCTGCTCGATCGCCACACCCTGCAGAATTCCAAGGCGGATGGCCCTGTCACCAATATCTTGATCGGCGCCGCGATGCAGGTCGAGGTGGCGACCCCGCAGCTCGCCACGGCGGTGCCGTTCCGGAACGCCTCGAACTCGCATGAATACCAGGCCGACGCGGTGCAGGCGGCGGTGCGGGGCAAAGGCAGCAAGCGCTACCACAAGGTGTTCGGCAGCGGGGCCGAGCTGATGATCATGGCACGCAACTGGTCGGCCAGCGGCAGCTCGGCCGCGGCTGAACCCTGGCGCGACGTTCGGCTGGTCGACAAAGACGGTGCGACGATCGTTGACCTGTCGACCACCGGCCGGCATTTCACCAGCTTCGACCCGTTTGCGCTGTGCCGGCTGAGCGTTACGCCCGGTACATACTATCTGCGCCACCCGTTCGATGGGCACACGCTGGAACAGGCCCTGATCGTCACCGCCGGCTGGCGGCTCGAGGCCTACCTGCTGCGGCGCAAGGAACAGGAAAGCCGTCCGCGCGTGTCGCTGCTGATGCGAAAAATCGGGCAGCAATGGGGGCTGGGCGAGGACGAGACGATCGAGAAAGCGCGCGTTGCGCTGGCGGACGAGCGGCCGCTGCTCGACAGCGAAGTGCAGCATCTGCTGACCGGCAAGCTCGACAATCCGCTCGCCGGCATCCTGGGCGTCCACCTGCTGCTGCTGGCGAGCGAAACCGGTACGGCAAGCGCCGACCTCGAGGTGCTCAACAAGGTGATCAAGCGGCTCAGGCGGCTGGTCGGCGAGGATCACCCTGATGTCGAGGCCTTGTCGCTTGCCTGTCCCGACCCGGCGTTGCGGCGTACGAGGCCGGTCCTCGTACCGCCGCTGTTCGAGCGCAGCTGGCGCCTGTTGGTCGAGGCCAGCTACACCAATTCGGACCTCGTGCCGGTGGAGCTGTGGAAGCGCCAGGTGGCGCAGGCGCCGGTGCCGCCGTTCCTGGTGTGGTCGGTGGGCGACAAGGTGCGCAAGACCTACGAGACAGCGCTGGTCGAAGCGGCCTTCGGCAAGGCAGCCAAGCGATCCGCCAAACCGACGCAGGCTGCAAGTCCTGCCGCGCCGGTCGACGAGATGGAGATGGTGCTGGAAGCCATGCCGATGGGCATACCCGAGGCCATCGTAGCGACAGGCAGCGCGATGCCGGCAACGAGGGAACTGAGCCGCGATCGCGGGCGCATGCTGCAACTGCCACAGTCGGCGATCGCCGCGCTGCGCGACGTCGAGCGCTAGCGGGGCAGGGCGGGTGACATGGCGCAGCGGCGGATTCCGGTCGTGAACGGGCCTGATGTCTGAGCCACCGAGCTGGAGCATAACGCCCGACTTTCCGCAGCTCGCGTTCGGCACCCTGGTGGTTTCGTTCCAGCGCTACGCGCTGCCCGAGACGGGGCTGATCGAGGGCGAGTTGCCCTCCAGTCTTGGTGCGCTACCCGTTGCCGCGGTCGGCCGGCGCTTCTTGCTGCCGGTGGCCTTCGGCGAGGCCTTCTGGATCGGGCTGGCAATGGAAGCGCGCGTGGCACTGCAGTTGCGCCTCACCCCGGTGCCGGCCGAGGGGCAAGCTGAGGAGGAGCGGATCGCGCTGCCACGGGTGCGCGCGATCCCAGGCTGGCGGCGCCAGGGCGATGCCAGCCTCCGGCCCTTCACCCGCAGCGGCACTGCCGTCTCGATGTCGTTGGCGGAACTGCGGCTGGTCGCCGAAGCGGGCAAGTATCCGCCGGCGACGGCAACGATCGAACTGGTCGATTACCCGGCCTATGCCGCCCGCTCGGGCCAACCGGCGCCGGACCAGCTCGACCCGGAGGCCGGCTACAAGGGCTACCTGCTGCCATAGGGGTTAGCAGCATGGCGGAACAGACGATGGCGTCGAGCACCGGCATGCAGCGGCGCCGCGATGCCGAAGCGATCCAGTTTCAGGTTGGATTGTTGAAGCAGCAACTCGAAGGCAAATCGTAGTTCGGTTTCCTCGATCGACCGCTCCACTTGGCCACCGGCATCGATAAGCCCTAGGGTCAGCGGGAGGGCGCCGTACTTTCCGCCCACACCGACCATCAATTTCTCTCTGTAAACCGGTCAATTGATCGCAGGTCATTTACTCGGGGGCTAGTCTTGGGTCATTTGTTGCCACCGCGCCGAGGGCGTGAGAGGGTAGCTTAAATCAGTGCCACCGGGGAACTAGACTGACTGACTGTTGAAAATGCCGCGGGCATGGCCGCGTCCTGAAGTAATGCCGATAGTGCACAGCAGTCGGCGGACATCTTGAGGGGAAGGTTGGATGTCGAAATGGAGTCGAGAGGAGCTGACGCGTCTGCGCAAGGTGCTGACCCGGCTCTATCCGGGCCGCAAGGCAGCCGAGACGCTGGCCGAGGACGCCGGACTGAACATCTACGAAATCGACTTCGGCGGCAGCGCCTACGACATGTGGGCGAGCATTCTTCAGCATGCGGAGCCGCGCGACAAGATTGACGCCTTGCTCGACAAGGCGCTGGCCGACAATCCCGGCAACGAGGATCTGCTGCGGGCCAAGCAGAGGGCCTTGCCGCCGCCGCTCGACGGGCCGGACATTTCCGAGTGGCGCGGCGCCGCCGATGAGCCTTCGCTGGAAAAGATCATCGGCCCGCGCAGCACGCTGGTGGATGTGTCCTATCTCGAAAAGGGCATGCTGCGGGCGCGGGCCGTGGTGCGCATCAAATATCCCAATGGCAGCTCGGGCACCGGCTTTCTCACCCCGGGCGAGATCGTCGTGACCAACAACCACGTGGTGCCCACGATCGAGGCGGCAAGGCTCGCGGTCGTACAGTTCAACTACCAGGGTACGGTCGAAGGGTTGAGCGCCGCAGTCGAAGAGTTCCCGCTCGATCCGGACAGCTTCTTTCGCACCTCCAAAGAGGACGACTGGACCGCGGTCCGCATCAAGGGCACGCCCAGCGCCCGCTGGGGGGTGCTCGAGCTGGCGCCGGCCCAGATCGCCAAGGGCGATCACGTCAACATCGTCCAGCATGCTGGTGGCGGACCCAAGCAGATCGCATTCGCGGCCAATGTCGTGGTCTTTGTGGGGGAGGGACGGGTGCAGTATCTCACCGATACGCTGCCCGGCTCATCCGGCTCGCCGGTCTTCGATATGGGCTGGAACGTTGTCGGGTTGCACCATAGCGGCGGCTGGCTGACCGAGCCCAAGGCAAGCGTCAAGACCACCTATTACCGCAACGAGGGGATCGCCATCGACCGGATCATCGCCGGGCTGGCCGCGCCCGCGCAGCCTGGCGGCGGACCAGACGCCCCGCAGGATGGGCCAGACGCCCCGCAGGGTGGGCCAGGTACCCCGCAGGGTGGGCCAGATGCCCCGCAGGGTGGACAATGAGCGCCTACGACGACCTCATTCGCCTTGTGGCACAGCTGTTTGACACCACCCCGCGGCAGAAGGAGTTTGTCAAAGACGCAGGGTTCGCCGCCGAGGCCGTAGACTATAGCGGCTCGTCGCTCGACGCCTGGTACCGCATTTTCGCCTATGTGCAACCACGGCAAGGCGAAGACGCATTGCTCAAGGTGCTGCTTGCCGCCGAACCCACGCTGGCGCCGCTGGTCGAAGCCTATCGTGAAGAAAAGGCCCGAAACCCGGGCCGACCGCTCGATGATCTCGATATCCAGGCCAAGCGTGCCGGTCGCGGCATCGAGGCGGCCGGCAAAGGCGAGCTGCCGGAATCGATCCGCGCCACCCTTGCAGCGGCCAAAGGCAGGCTGGAGAGGGTCAGTGCGGCGATCAAGACGCTGCTGCTTTACAAGGAAATGCATGACCTGTTGCAGAAGCTGCAGGTGGTCAGTGGCAGCGGCCGCGACTTGCGCGCTGCAGCCCAGAATGTCGCAGATCCGACGCAAGGCCTGGCGCTCAGGCGGCACCTGCAACGGCTGGAGGATCTCTATGACCAGACCTCGCCGTGGCTGCTTGGCCTCGACCCCAGGCTGCAACAGACCGAGCGCGATTGGATCGCGGACCTGAGAGATGGCATTAACGTGCTCAAAGCCGCGATAAACACCGAAGATGCCGCCCTGGCGCTTTCGGCATTCGATAGCGTGCGCGCTATCCTGCTCGGGGCGACCGCGCATATGGACAGCCGCATCTTCGGCACCGCGACCTCGATGCAGCTCGGCGAAGTGCTGGAAATGCTGACGGTCATTGCCGGCGCGCCCGAGGCGGACGATCAGGCTTTGGCCGATATCGCCGACGCCATCAGCGCCGTGACGAAGCTTTCCGCCCTGCTGCTCGACCGGGTCATGCGACACAAGCTCTGGCAGGATGCGGACAGCAGCATCGAAGAGCTGTCCGACCTGGTGCTGCCCAATGGCGGCGCGATCCCGCCCAAGGCCACGAGACTGTGGAGCACCCTGAGCCAGCATATGGATATCCTGCTGGAGCAGAACGGCACCGAGCAATGGCGGGCCAGGATGACAAAGTGTGTGAGCACCATGCAGAAACGGGTGGAGACGAAGCGCGCCGACTACGACCTGGTGCTCGCGCTGGAGGGCTACCGTGACGTAGCGCTCAACCAGTTCGTCGAGGTCGATATCGAGCTCAAAGCGAACTGCGCCTCGCTGCACGGTGTCAGCACACCGCTCGATCTGCTGCTGAGGAGGCTGTGATGGCCAGGAAGCCGACGCCCACGCTCGATCCGCTCAAGGCTCCCCTCGATGCGCCCAATTCGCTCGCGGCGCTGCGCTTCGAGCATCTCGATTTCATGGCGCGGGCCGTTGGAACCAATCCGCCCTCCGGGCAAGAGATCACCGAGCTGCTGCAAAAGCTCAAGGCAGCCCTCGAGCAAAGCGCGAGCGAACTCGACCAGGGCGCCTTGTCGCGCATGATCGATTATTGGCAGGAGCGAAGCGGCGAAGCCGGCCTCGGCCGCCAGAACGAAGCACCGCTGGGTGCGGCAACCGAGCCTGATTCCGGCCAGCAATTCGAAGCCGACAGCGAGGGGGCCAGGCAGGCCAGCACCTATATCCGCCTCGCCGCGCTGGCCCGACAGTGGCAGGAGAGCGGCGGCTCCAAGGGCTATCTGCTGACCGACAAGGCGCTGAAGGAAGCAGAGGGGTTCGTCGGCTATGATGACGATATCCGCAAGCTGGTCGAAGCCAGCCAGCATCGGCAGCGCAGCACCACGCAGCGCACCCTGAGCATCCTCGCGGGGACGGTCGTCCTCCTCCTCGCGCTCCTGGCCTTGGCCGGGTTGCTCTACCTGCAGGCAAATCGCAACGCCGAGCTGGCGAGACAGAGCGCGTTGGAGGCGACTGCCAGCGCAAAACAGGAGGAGATCCAACGACTGGCGGCCGAAGCGAGTGCTGCCGAGGCACGGCAACTGGCCGATGGCTTGCGACTGCAGCGTGTGGCGGCCGAACAGGCGCGTGACAATGATGCCCGGCGGAGCGGCAGGCTGGTGGCGCTGCTGACCGATGCCATCGTCGAAAAGGTGAGTACCGGAGCCCTGCCGCTGGATGAACTCGCTCCGGAGGTGAGGTCGACGGTTCTGGCCAGTATCGAGACCAGCATCGCGAACAGGACGATCACCAAATCAAGCCTGCCGGCTACGGTGCAGGTGGCGCTCTACGACCGCCAGCCGGACGTGCTCGCCGAACTCGCCGCCAGCTCGCTGCTCAACGGCTACGATCCATCGATCGTCGGGGTGCCGCTGCCGGTGCCGGCCAAGCAGGCGAGCGCCGAGCTCTATGAGGCCGGAACACCCATTCCGTACGTGAACTACAGCCTCGTGCTCGACCAGCAGAGGCGCATCGCACTGTTGGCGGCGATCAATCTCAATCGGGAGCGGCGCGTGGCCCTGCCGGGTGCCGACTTGCCGTTCAAGCTGGACTCCAGGGTGCCGGTTGAAGCCCAAAGCGCTGATAGCTGGTTCGGCCCCGGACCGGAGGCGCTTGCGCCTGGCGTTCTTGCGCCGCGCGATTTCGTCTCGTGGGGGCCGGTGTTTTCCGCGCCCGATGCGCTGGAAGGACGGCTTGACCGGGTTGTGCTCGTCAGCACCAACCGCGTGCCGCAACTGGCCGGCTTCAACCGAAGCGGCTGGACCGCGCTGCAGCAGTGGATCCTGACGCAGCACAACCCGATTGCCTCGCAGGTGACGGTTCTTGCCGGGCCGGTCCTCAAGGACGACGACCCGGTGATCAATGGGGCCAGGACGCCGCGTGGGTACTGGGCCATTGCAATCTCCAACCGATCCCGCGATCTGCTCCAAACCTCCGCGGACCCTGCCGCGCTCGTGGTCGATGCGTTCGTGGTGCAGCAATTGGGCGTCGAAGGCGATGCATCCGCGGGCAATGCCGCCTTCAATCCCGACATCCACCGCGTTTCGGTGGCGATGATCGCTGCGCTGACCGGGCTCGACTTCGGACCGGCGGTAATGGCCGCGGATGCGGCCAACGCCCAGCCCTCGCTGCCCGGCCCATCCGGCGCGCCGCTCAGCGAGCGCATCGCAGAGCTCGACGCGCCCGACGCGAGCACCCGGCAAGTCGTCGTCCAGGATATGGTCGACGCCTTCCGGAACGACAAAGCCAGTGCAGCCGATCAGCGCCTGCTGGTTGAACAACTGTCCGCGACAACCCGCTCCAACGCGATCGCCGGCTGGAGCCTGAACGGCAGGTACAACCTGCTGTTCGTCCTGTCGCAGGTTCCGGCGGCGACCTGGCAACAGCCTGATTGGGCTGACCTGCGGGCGAAGGTCAGCGACGATGTCAGGGCGTTCGAAGCGGCGGCGGTGAGCGGCAGTTTCCCGATCGGTCCGCAAACGCGCTCACTGCTCGACCAACTGAAGCGCAACCTCAACGTAGCTGAGCCGACGACCGGCGACCGGCCGCCGGTGACCGTCTATTTCCAGTTCGCCGGCATGACGCGCAGCGCGGCGGAAACCGTCAGTGGCGAACTGCAGCAGCTTGGCTGGACGATACCGGGCGAAGAACGCACCGAAGCGGCGGTGGGGGTGAACGAAGTGCGTTTCAACCCGATCTCGGCCGAGGACGGTGCGGCGGCCCAACAGCTTGTCACAGACCTGAAAAATGCCGGCTACATCACGCAGCTGGCCCGCAACCCGCGGATCGAGCCGGGCTTCCTCGAAGTCTGGATTAGCAAGTGAGGCGTGCGACGCGGAGGCAAACGTAACCACATCGGCCCAATCCTTCACGGGGGAGAACGTTATGCATAGTTCGAGTGAGAAACTGGCACGCCTTCGGCGGTACAATCATTCCGTGCTGGAGGGCGATCCGGAACTGGCGGCTGAAGCTCACGACCGGGAGCCGGTGCTGGAGATGGCCTTGGAAGGTCTCGCGGTCGAGGATATCGACAGCCAGATCGAACTCGAGAGCATCGTCATGCGGCGATACCGGCCGGTGCTCGATATCAAGCAGAACACCACCCAGCTTGAGTTCATCGACCAGGCCGACAGCGAAATCTGGCGCGACCGCCTCAACAAGGCGAGACCGGCCCTCGACGGGTTCATCCCGGCCATCGGCCGCATCGACCTTGAAGGAGCCGATATGACCTGGGTGGGGACCGGCTGGCTGATCGACGAAGCGATGGTAGTGACCAACCGCCACGTCGCGGTGGCGTTCGCGGCACGGGGCGGAACGGGCTATGTGTTCAAGATGGGGGAAGCGGGGCGCATTACAGCTTTGGTAGATTTCCTGCGTGAGCTCGACCGCAGCGAGCAACTGGTGTTCAAGCTCGTCCGGCCCCTCCATATCGAGCCTGAGCCCGGTCCGGACGTGGCGTTCTTCGAGATCGAAATTCTGTCGGGGGATGCCAGGCTCGCCACTCCACTGACGCTGGCGAGCCGCGTCGAAGTGAGCGACAACGTCTCGACGATCGGGTACCCGGCCTTCGATAGCCGGATCCCCGAGCCCGACCTGATGCGAAGCATCTATGGCGACCGCTATGACCATAAGCGGCTGGCGCCAGGGGCGGTTACCAGCGTCGAAGCGACCCACTTGCTGCACAATTGCACGACGCTCGGGGGCAACTCGGGGTCGGCGGTCATCGACAATAACAAAGGTGAGGTGGTTGGGCTGCATTTCAGCGGCCGGTTTCTCACCACGAACTATGCCGTGCGCGCCGATATCGTGAGGCAGATCCGCGACGACCTGAAAGCCGGACGGCTTGGCACCGGACGAACGGAGGCGCCACGTCGAACCGGAGGGCTAAGCGCAACAGCCAGCGCCGTGCGGGCGGCCCGACCCGGCGCCTCGCTGTCGATCCCCCTGACGGTGAGGGTCACGGTGGAAGTCGACCGAGACCTGCTGCTGGGGCGCGCCGGATCGGTCGCGGTGGGGCCTCTGGGCGACAAGGCCGGTGATGTCAGCGACGATAGCGAAGCGGTTGCCGAAGACTATCGTGATCGCGAGGGCTATCTCGAGGGCTTCCTCGGCGAGGCGGCGAGCGTGCCACTGCCGACGGTCGATTGCGGCGACGTCCTGAGTTTCGACAGCAATGGCCAACCCGAGACGGTGCTGCGCTACCGGCATTTCTCGGTGGTGATGAACAGCAAGCGACGCATGTGCTACTTCAGCGCCTGCAACATCGACGGCAACCTCGCGAGGAAAGCCGCCCGGGTCGGCTGGAAGTGGGACCCGCGCATTCCCCGTTCCATGCAGATCATGAACGAGTGCTACGGCGACCCGCCCAAGTTCAGCCGCGGCCACATGACCCGTCGCGAGGACCCCAGCTGGGGAACGCCGGAGGAAGCCAAACGCGGCAACGAGGACTCGATGCACGTCGTCAACGCCACGCCGCAGATGCAGGCCTTCAACGCCCCGATCTGGCTGGCGCTCGAGGACTACGCCCTGCAGCACGCCCGCGAAGACGACATGAAGATTTCGGTATTCACCGGTCCCTATTTTGCGGCCGACGATCCGGTATCGCACGGCGTGAGGATCCCGGTGGCGTTCTGGAAAGTCATCGCCTTCATCCACGATGAGACCGGCAAGCTTTGCGCCACCGGCTACGAAATGGATCAGAGCCAGAGCCTGCCACCGGAGAACGAGTTCGTCTTCGGCGGTTTCACCTCGCCGCAACTGGGCACCGCAACCCAGGTTCCGATTCAAGCAATCGAGGCCCGCAGCGGCGTGAGCTTCGGCCCACTCGCGGCGCTCGACCCCCTAGCGACAGCCGAGGAGAGCCTATCGAACGGGGAGGTGCGCGGTCCGTTGCAGGCCATTGAGCAGATCCGCTTTTTCTAGCTGAAACGGGGCTTTCGAGGTCGGACGGCCGTGCTTACGCCCAAGCCACTGATCTTGGATGAATGGTAGCGGAGCAGGGATCTGAACCCCCGACACACGGATAATGTTTGCGCTGCTCTAGCCAACTGAGTTACTCCGCCCCCAGACAGCAAGGAGTTGAGCTGAACGCCAAGCAACCTCGACTGCGCGTCTGCAGTGACCGTTGCGTGTCTGCCTACTCGTTCGTGCCGGGCCAATATCACTGCGCTGCCAGCTAAACCAAAGATGCTGACCTGATGTTGGTGAATAGGGCCTCTTTACCCGTCGAAAACGTGAGTTGTTGCTTCGTTTTCTTTTGACTGCAGTAAATTATGATGGTTCCTTAGAAGTCGGGCACTCGATTGCTCGACTATCGATCCGTGTTCTGCCTGGGGGAGGGCATTCGTGGTTCGTTCTTCGGAAATCGCCATCTTCGCGGTTGTTGTCGGGGCTGGGTTTTGGGTGGTTTCGGCGCTGCTCGGCGTATGGTCGTTCAAGACCTGCTGGGATGCTAACGAAGTATTGGTTGGCGTTGGATCGTGCTCTGCGGCTCTGCTGGAGGCTGGCGGAATACAGAAGGAGGCTGGCTTCGTCGCCGCCATCAACTGGTCGATCGGCCTGATCCTCGTCTATCCCGCTTTCCTGTACTTCTTCACGCGAACCTTTAAGTGCGCTCGCCAGCTGGTTGTCGATCTGCTGGAGCGCGACATGCTGGTGACCGAGAAATTTCGCGTCTTGACGCAGAGCGACCTGACCCCTGCCATATGGCGTCGCGTACTGCTTGGTGCCGTGCTGCTGGCGCTTCTGGCGGGGCTCACAACCTTAGTTCTCTACGACGACTTTCTGTATGTCGTCGATCGGTACTATGCCGACCCCAGTCTGTTCAAAGGATTCCCGCTGAATGAGGCAGTGGCTGAAGTCGACTGGTCGGTAGCGGCGCCTGCATGCGATCACTTCGGGAGCCAAGCGGCGGGTTGCGCAAGGCTGCAGGACCGCTTCGAGTGGAACAAATGGTTTGCCGCCGCGGGCTATGTCATCCTGCCCTGGTCCGGGGGCATCGCGATTATTGCCCTGGTTGTTTACCTCTTCTTGTTCGCGTCCTTGTTCGTCTCCTCCGACTTCCGCAAAGAGCGGTTCTTCCTCGTTCCCAACCTTCACTCCCAAGATCCGCGCAAGGGTTTTGAGGTGTTCGAGGAACTTTTCCTGCATGCCGCCGGCGCCGCGCTGATGGCGTTTGCGCTGGGCTACCTGGTCGTGCTGCAGAACGTCTACCTGCGCTCCGATGCCGGGATCGTTTCAGAGATCATTTTCAGCTGGCCGCCGGTTTTCAAGAATGTCTTCAACATAAACACGATTGGCGTGGGCGTCATTGGGGCGCTGTTACTCCTCGTCATGCTGATCGCTGTATTCGTCTCCCTGAGCTGGATGGCAGTTCGGGGTCGTGACCATGTGCTCAAAGCCATTCAGGAAGACGATGCCAACGTCACAAAGCTGTTCGGGAGGGGGCTCAATGCGCTCCAGCCGGACGACGTCCAAACGATGCTTACCAAGATCTTTGTGTACTGGCCGGTGCGGTGGTTTTCGCTCAACACCCTGGTGGTCGCTCTGACGGTCGGCATCCTGTCGCTGTTTGCCGTGACAGTTGCCTTCTATTTGGTCGTGCTGGCTATCGGCATCGTCATCTTCGGACACCTTTGGCGGCGTTTGCGAGCCAGCCCGCTGCGTGTGCTTATGGCGGTGGCCAGCCCGCCCGAGGAAATGCCACTGGCGTCCGTCCTGGCCGAGATGCGCGATGTCGAAACCGAACTCAGAACGGCCCCGCTTCGCACCCGAACGACGTTCAGGACAGTGCCAGCAGCGCAGTGGCGGGATATCGTCGCAGCAGTCACGGAGTTTAGGCCAAATGTGCTGCATTTCAGCGGGCACGGCGGACCCAAGGGAATTGTTCTTCACGACGAGGACGCGCCGGATCGACAGCGCTATGTAACCCCTGACGAGCTTCGGAACCTGATCGACGGCAAGGGCGTGCGCGTCCTGGTGCTGAACTGCTGTTATTCACAGGATTATGCCGAGGCGCTGGTCGGATCGGTCGAGGCAGTAGTGGGGACCAAGGGAGAGGTCTTCGACGAGGCGGCGCGGGCGTTCAGCGCCGCCTTCTATCGGGCACTCGCCAGTGGCGCCAGTGTCGGGCAAGCGGTGAAGGGTGGCCGAAAGGCGTGGAACGGCAAGCCGGAGCAGTTCGACATCAGTGGCGACCGCCAGCTGGTGCTGATCGGCCGAGCAGTTCCGTCATCGGCGGCGGCGGGCGCCTAGCCGGACGCAAGACGCGCATAAGGGTGGCCATAGACCGTGTAGGCCAACCAGGTGGGCTCATTGGCTTGCTTGGCTTTTTCGCGGGCCAACCTGGTTGCCTTGACCACCGTGTCACCGCGCTTGAGCGAGCCGTAAAATACCTCGGCAAAGGTCAGGGCGGAGCTGTCGCCGATCGACCATTGCGTCCCGATAAACAGCCCGGCGCCGCGATGCACGAAGGCCTCTGCCATGCCGCCTGTCCCGCTCAGCGCCCTGCCGTTCCTGCCGGTTTGGCAAGCATTCAGGAAGACGATCGGCCGCTGGCCCGCGTTGCCTCTGAGTTTGGCATAATGACTGACCATGGTCACTTCCAGGAGATCGCCCCCGTAGCCCTTGGGAGGCGCCTTCACGGGACCGGTAAGCAATGCGGCATCCCAGATGCGGCCGGTACTGGCTTCGCCGTGGCAGGCGAAATGCAACAGGTCGAACTGGTCTTCAACCTCGATGAGACGCACGATCTCGTCGGCTCCGCCGGTAACTTCAGTGCTGCCGAAAAGGCCCTGCAGGAGCTTTCGCTCCTCGCGTGCAGCCGGCAAGGGAGGGACAGTGCCTCCATAGTCCGGCACGACATGGCGGGCTTGCCCATGGCGCACTGCGAGGCGGGCTGGAGGAAAGCCGTGGTTGGGGAACCAGCGCACCAACCCGAACTCGCCCAGGAATTTGCCTCCCGCAGTCGCCTTTCGCTGCGGGTCGGTCACATAGAGAAGCTCCCAGGGAATGAAGGGTTCATGCGAAACCACCTCGATGCTGCCGATCTCATCACGGTGATCCCAAATTGCCTGCCTGACGCTGGCGGGCGCCAACCGATCGAAAAGATCGCCACCCATCGCCTGGAGCCGCAACATAAAACTCTTATACCTCTGCTGCTGGTCTTGAGTTCCGGTCAGGCTCCAGTGGTTCTCCAGCTTGTCGTAAATGCTCTGGATCAGGGCCTCGCGATTGCCGTTGAGCGTCTGTGTGACCTCATCGATCTGCACTCCATCGGGCAGCGCCAGTTCTCTCGATTCCATCACGAAACGAAGCCTGAACCCGTTATCGGCCGTCTCCTCGTAGATCTTCAGAGAAACCAGTGGCGGGTCAGCTTCGGCCGTATCCACAACAGCACTGACCTTGAGCTGGTCCGTGGCAACGACCGTGACCTGCAGCACCAGGCGCACCAGGCGCCGCGAGCCCTGGCGCGCGTCGATCCAAAGCTCTGCCGGCCCAGGTTTGCCCCCGACGATCCGGAAGTCGTGCGTCTCGGGTTTGCCGGCGGCGGGCACCTCTATTGTCGCTGAGGTTTCGTCCACGCGTCCGGTATCCAGGAGAACCTTGCAATTATCCATTGCCCGAACATGAAGCTGGATGGGTTCATCCACCCGAACGTCAGTTGCGCCGCCGGCGAAAGCCATGTCGGCGTGCTTTTCGATCTCTTCGCGAGAGATCGTGACGGTGAGCTCTGCCGAACGTTCCGCCGGAATGGTGGGCGGCATCTCGGCGGAGAAGTTGCAGGTTACACGATCGGGCTTGTCGGGGGCCGCCGCTGCTGCAGTTGGCGCCCCGCGGTCACCGACAGAAGGCGGCGCCGCCGAGGGCTCACGCGAACCACGCATGACGGGTCGATCGAACGCCAGCGCTTCCAACCAAGGCTCCGGCGCGGGGCTTGACGGAGCTGCGACATCACTTGGTACGTCGGGCCACGCAACGCTGCCCAAAGCCACTGGCGGTGGTGCGGCTTCAGTCACCTTGCCCTTCACGATCCTGACCCAGCCGGTGCTGCCAACCGTGCGCAGCGGGGGATCGATTGCCCTGGACTGGGTGGCGGCTTCATCCTCATGCAAATCGAGTGCCTGGTGCAGCGGAACATCGCGTCCGCCGGAAAGCGTGCGCAACTGCTGTGCTGTCCGAACGTAATAAGTATTTATGTCACTGCGGCGGATCACGACCGCCGCATCGTCGTCGACTGGTCTGAGTTCGACCTTGGCGTTACCAAGACTCGTCAACGAGTCCAGCACCAGCGGACCAACAGAGATCAGTGGTGACGGTTTCGGTTTTCCAGCCTGGAGCCACATACGCAGCGAATGCGCCACACCAGGCTGCGCAAAATAGTTGAGATGGTGGACGACGGGATTGCTCTCCCAGGCAAATCGATCTCTCAAACGCCCATTGTGATCGCCGAACCTGGTCATGGCCGCCGTGTTCACCACCAGATCGTTCGCTTCGTCCATCAACTGATCGACCGCCCGGTCGGCTATCCAGCGCTGGAGCTGGAGGGGCAGGGATCGATCTTGCGCTGGGCGTGGCGCCAGTGCTGAAGAATTGAAGTCCGACGATATGGCGAAGTACTCGACCTTGCGCATTGGTTGGGGGGCAAGCGGACCGTTGAGCCGGAGGACGACATCGCTGTCGGGTGACATTGCCGCAATGCCCGGAACCATCTTCTCCGTGATCGCAACATCGACCACTGCCTGGGCGAACGCCCCCAGAGTCTTGATCGCCTGGGTGGCTATCGTGTCCCCGATCCCCGGGGCAAGTACGCCCAGGCCCTTGCCGGCGGCGACCGCGAGGTTGGTATAGAGATCCAGCATCGCCTTCCACTTGCCGCGGCTGGCCAGCGCGGTGCCGCCATTGGTAGCGCCCACAAAGACGACCTTGCCGATCCTGATGGGCCATTTGTCTTCTGGCAGCAGGCTCTCCACCACCTCCCTGGCGACAAGCCCGCCTCTGGAATACGCGACGATGTCGATGGTTGTGTTCTCCTCGATGGGTAGGGCTCGCAGTGCGTCCAACAGCGCCGAGGCATTCTGAGTTGGTGTCTCACTCAACGTGTGATGGTCAAAGCCAAGAACCGCGTCGTACGCGTTACCGACTTCGCTAAGCAGCGATTGACCCGCCGCAGTCGTGGTGAGTGCGCCAAAAGAACCGAGCGTCGACGAGAAGGTGCCGTGCAAGAACAGGAGGATCGAGTTACCTGAGAGTTTCACCTTGCCGCTCGCCGAGGGCCGCCACTCGCTTTCGTTCGCCGTCATATCGACGAGGCCCGTTTCGATCTTTTTCTCCAGGTGCTGCATGAGTTGATCGACTGCAATTCCTGCAGCAAAGCGGACCACTACCACCCGCACAGGTGTGACGATCTGATCGATGATCCAATCGAGCAACGGGCCGCGCCTGCCGGCGCCATGGGCGCGCGGAACCGACAGGTGAAATGTCCTGGTCGCAACGCTCGTTCTGGTTCGGCGCGTCACCTTCGGAGGATCCGGCAGTTGCCACTCGAGGATGCCGTCATGTTCGACGAGAAGCGCCACCTGCTGGCCTGAGTCCACCGGCACTTCGATCACGGGCGGTACGACCTTCTGGGCAGCGCGCCGTCCACCAGGAGTCGGATTAGGCGATAGAACTATCCGCTCACCTGTATCGACACCGATCGCGGCGAGTGCTTCCAGTACCGTGTCGCGGCCTTCCTTTTCGCCCGCGGCTGCGGACACCGTGGTCGTGCGCCTTCGCGTTCGGGGGGCGGCAACTTGACCGGTTTCCTCGCGGACATTGATCGTGTCGTCGTGGCGTATCACTGTACGGCGGCTGGTCGTGTCGCTCGTCATTTGCGCTCTCCCCCTTTAACCCGCGGTGGACGCCCTGGCGTCCGTCGCAGGTTTGTGCGTGCTTAGTCCTCTGAATGAACCTCCAGCATGATCCCCTCGCTGCCGGCTGCGAGCATTTTGCGGTGCTGCCCCAGGTCTGGTCATCTCCCTAAGCACAATCGCCAACACCCAGCGGGAGTGGGCGCCTCCGCCGCGATCAGGCGCTGTTCGTATTTGCCGCGGACTTCGGGGTTGCGCTCAAGGAACCGCCGCAGGAACTCTTCGTTCTGCTCGGCTCTCGAATGGCTCCGATGTGAGCGCTCCTGTGCTTCGTCCATTGATCCCCCGGCGATTGCTCGCATCAACAAACCTGCAAAGGGAAGCTTGGCCTCCCAAGCAACACTAGAATAGCGCCAAAGAAAAGCAAGGCGTGTATTTTCCGGCGGGCCGTGGCACACCAGAATCGACCAGGGAAACGGCTTTCTGCAAGCAGCCGGCCGACCGGCGTAATGATGAAACCGGCCCTTAAGGCTGCCGCGAGCACTATAGTTCGGTCACATCTGCCGGTCCGCTGGGTGCGATCTGCGCAGTGCCACGCTGACCGGCGCCAGCGAAACGGTGCGTTTATTGTCTCGGCCGGCGACGCCGGAGAGCGTACACTTGGTTGGTAACGCGGGCGTTGTGAGGGGCAATGGTCGCACTGGTCGCCGATATCGTTGCGCTGCTGCGGGCGCTGCGGCGGGAGTTCTTTCCCGCCACGCACTCCCCTTGCGGCGAACTCACCCCTACCCCCTCAAGGGCCACAAGGGGAGGGGAGCCGGAGAGTCCGGTTCAACCCCACTCCCGGCCTCGCGCCTAAACCCTCTCCCCGACATACCCGACATATTCCCCCACCTGCCGTTTCGACCCCAGCACCACCGAGATCCGCTGGTGAATATGGCTCGGGGGTACATCGAGCAGGTCGAGCTGGCCGGTGGTGGCGCCGCCGCCGGCGGTTATGACGATCAGGCTCATCGGGTTGGCTTCGTAGAGCAGCCGAAGCCGGCCGCCGTGCTTGGCGGTTTCGCTGTCGGACGGATAGAGAAAGATGCCGCCGCGGCTGAGGATGCGCAGCACCTCGGCCACCATCGAGCCGACCCAGCGCATATTATGGCGCTGGCCCAGCGGCCCGAGCTCGCCGATGAGGCAATCGCCGATATAGCGCCGGGTGCCCTCATTCCAGAACCGCTCGCGGCTGGTGTTGATCGAGAATTCCGGCATGTCCTCGGGGATCCGGATGTTGGCCTCGACGAGATGGAACTCGCTGCCCGACAGCACGAAGAGTTCGACCGTTTCCCCGAAGGTCAGCACCAGCGAGGTCGCCGGGCCATAGGCCACGAAACCCGCGGCGCGCTGGGCGCCGCCGGGCTGCAGCAGGTGGGCTTCGGCGGTGGCGGGGATGATCGAAAAGATCGAACCCACAGTAACGTTGACGTCGAGGTTGGAGGAGCCGTCCAGGGGATCGAACAGCAGTCCGTGCGTTCCGCCTGCGGCCAGCCGGATGGGATGGTCTTCCTCTTCGGACACCGCCCAGGCGATGGCCGGGTTGGCGCGGCAGCGCTCGAGAAAGATGCGGTTCGCCTCGATATCGAGCGGCTTTTGCGCTTCGCCCTGGACGTTCGTGGTGCCGGCGGTGCCCGACAGTCCGGCGATCGGGGCGGTGCGCAGCACCTGGGCAAGCTCGGCGGAGGCCGCGGCGACGTCGGCGACGATCGACGCCGCGTCGGCCAGTTTCGGGTTGCTCGCGATTTTGGCGAGATAGGCGGAGAGGGTGGTGCTCATGCATCTGCCACGTTGGGAAACCGGCACGACGCTAGCGTGCCGCTCCCTGGCGCCGCGAGATAGACATTGGGCGATTGGCGGTTCGGCCTACACCGAACGGATCATGCCGCCATCGACGCGGATCTTCGTGCCGGTGACATAGCCGGCACGTTCGCTGGCGAGGAAGGTGACGACGTCGGCCAGCTCTTCCGGCTTGCCGTAGCGACCGGCCGGGATGGTGGCGAGCGAGGCCCTGCGGACTTCGTCGAGGCTGAGGTTCTGGCGCTTGGCGGCGGCTTCGTCGAGCTGGTCGACCCGGTCGGTGTGGACGCGGCCGGTGACGATGATGTTGGCGGTGATGCCGTCACCCGCCACTTCGCCGGCCAGCGTCTTCGACCAGCCCAGCAGCGCGGCGCGGAGGCCATTGGAAATGGCGAGACGCGGGATCGGGGATTCGACGCCCGACGAGGTGAGCGTGACGATGCGGCCCCACTGGCGCTCGACCATTTTGGGCAGCAGCGCCTGGGTGATTTCGATGAGGCTCAGCACCATGGCGTCGAAGCCGCTGGCCCAGGCATCGGGAGCGGTGGAGCGCGCCTCGCCGGGGGCCGGCCCGCCGGTATTGTTGATGAGGATATCGACGCCGCCCTGCGCCAGCACCTGTTTGACCAGCGCATCGCGGCTGGCCTTGTCGGTGAGATCGAGCGGCAGGGCGGTGATGCGGCCGGTAGCGCCGGCATCGAGCTTGCCATTGAGTGCGGCGATTTCGTCGACGCTGCGCGAGGCGCCGATCACCTCCGCGCCCTCGTTGGCCAGGGCCACGGCGATAGCGGCGCCGAGGCCCTTGCTGGCGCCGAGCACCAGGGCTTTGCGATGTTCGAGCCCGAGTTTCATGCGCCGATCTCCTTGAGGCGTTTGCTTTGAGCGCTCAGCAGCCGCTCGACATCGGCGATGTCGAGGGCCGAAAGCACCGGACGTGGCTTGCGCAAGGCGCCGGATTTGATGACGCCGCGCTTGGCCAACACATATTTGCGCGCCGCAAGGCCGATGCCCTGCTGTTGTTCGTAACGGGCGAGCGGCAGATAGGCTGCAAAGAGTTCAGCGGCGCGATCAATATTGCCGGCGACGTGCTCGCGCACCACGCCGACCATCATTTCGGGGTAGCAGAAGCCGGTCATCGCGCCATCGGCGCCGCGACCCATCTCCTCGGGCAGGAACAGCCCGCCATTGCCGCAAAGGATCGAGATGCGGCGCGTCTCACCCTTGTCGGAGGAAGCGCGCAGCGCCGTGATCTTCGACAGCCCCGGCCAATCCTCGTGCTTCAGCATCACGCAGTTGGGCACATCCTTGACGATCCGGTCGATCACCTTGGGGACGATGGTGACATTGGTGGTGAGCGGATAATCCTGCAGCACGAAGGGCGTGTCGCCGAGCGCCTCGCCCACCGACTGGTAAAAGCCGTAGGCCTGGTCGTCGGTCTTGATGGTCCAGGGCGGCGCCACCATGACGCCGGCGGCGCCTTCGCCCATCACCGCTGTCGCCAGTTCCTGCATCGGCGCGAGGCCGGGGGCGGAAACGCCCACCACCACCGGCAGCCGGCCGTCGAGCCGGTGCAGCACCCGCTCGACCACCAGTTTCGATTCCTCGGCAGTGAGCTTTGGCGCTTCGCCCAGCTGGCCGAGCACGGTCAGCCCGTCGACGCCGGCCGCTTCGTAGAAATCCACCATGCGATCGACGCTTTCGAGGTCGAGCGCGCCGTTGTCCTCGAACGGGGTCACCGCGATCACGTATACGCCGCGGGCCGCTTCGGTCAGTCTGGTCATCTTAAATCTCCGGTCAGTCCAGCGGGGGGGAAGGTGATGCGAGCTTCGATTCCCGGGACAAGAAAGAACTCTAACTAGCGGGAAAAGAACAGCGTTTGCGCATTGGTGACGAGCACCTGATGCGCCACGCCTTCGTCTGCCAGCCAGTCATGGGTCAACTCGATCAGCTCGGCATCGTCGGGCATCCGATCGAACAGTTCGGTATGCGGCCAGTCGCTGCCCCAGAGCAGGCGCTCGGGGTGCGAGGCGAGGAGCTGCCGCGCTGCCTCCGCAAAGCCGGGGGAACCGGTGGCATGGGTCAGCCGATAGGGAGCCGAGAGCTTGGCATGGCAATCGGGCGCATCGAGCAGGTGCTGGATCTTGCTCACCTGCGCGCCGGCATCGGCGGCATCGAGGTCGAGAAAGCCGAGGTGGTCGAGCACCACCGGGCAGGCGATGGCGGGCAGCAGTGCGGCGAGCTCTTCCAGTTGCGCCGGCCGCACCTGGAACTGCAGCATCCAGCCGAGGTCGGCGATGCGGGCCGAAAGCGCGGCGATGGCGCTGAACGGCAGGCCGCCCTTGTTGCGGGTGTTGACGCGCACGCCGCGCACCCCCAGCGCATCGAGGCGCTGGAACTCGGCCTTGTCGGTCTCGGGATGCAGCACGACGATGCCACGCAGGCGGGCCGGTTCGCTGGCCAGCGCCGCCAGCAGCACGCTGTTGTCAAAGCCGTAGACGCTGGGCTGGACGAGGACGCCGCGGGCAATGTTCGCCGCGGCGGCATAGGCCTGCCAGTCGGCGAGGGTACGCACCTCGGGGGTGTAGCTGCGCGGGGTGGTGAGCGGCGCGGCAGGCGCGAAGACATGGAAATGCGTGTCCACCGTGCCGTCGGGCAGGGGGCGGGCGATCGTGGCCAGCGGCCGTGGCGGCAGGCAGCGCGGCGCCTCGCTCACGTTCACGAGGGCTGATCCTGCATGAAATCGAAGTCGGCGCCCTCGTCGGCCTGGGTGACGTGGCTGTGGTAGAGCTCGGCATAGCCACGGCGCGGCGTCGACGCGCCATCGGGCAGGGCGGCCATGCGGCGGTCGAACTCTTCGGCCGGGAGATCGAGATGCAGGCGCCGGGCCGGCACATCGAGGACGATGAAATCGCCGGTCTGGACGATCGCCAGCGGGCCGTTATCGGCGGACTCGGGCGCGATATGCAGCACCACGGTGCCGAAGGCGGTGCCGCTCATCCGGGCATCGGAAATCCGCACCATGTCCTTGACGCCCTGCCGGGCAAGCTTGCGCGGAATCGGCATGTAGCCGGCCTCGGGCATGCCCGGCGCGCCCTTGGGGCCGGCATTGCGCAGCACCAGAATATCGTCGGGGTTCACGTCGAGATCGTCGCTGTCGAGGCGGTTGGCGAGGTCCTCGGTGTTCTCGAACACCACGGCGCGGCCGCGATGCTGCATCAGCGTTTTGGAGGCGGCCGATTGCTTGATGATGGCGCCGCGCGGCGCCAGGTTCCCCTGCAGCACCGCCAGCGTGCCGATCGGCTTCAGCGGCGCCGCCATGGTGCGGATGATGGTCTGGCCGGGCTCGTCGACCACCGCGTCGATGATCTCGCCGATGGTTCTGCCGTGGATGGTGAGGGCGCCGGTATCGAGCTCGGAGCGCACTTGTTTCAGCAGCGCCGGCACGCCGCCGGCCTGGTGGAACTGCTGCATGTAGTGCTGGCCCGAGGGCTGCAGGTCGACCAGCAGCGGCACGCGCCGGCCGACCTCGTCGAGCAGCGCCGTATCGAGCTTCAGGCCCAGCCGGCCGCAGATGGCAGCGAGGTGCACCACGGCATTGGTCGAGCCGCCCATTGCCTGCAGCGCCACCATGGCATTCTTCAGCACAGTCGGGGTCAGGAGCTCGCGCACCGTCGGGCCGCCTTCGGCGGCAAGGCGCCCGGCGAGACGGCCGGTTTCCTCGGCAAGGCGGACGCGGTCGGCTTCGGTGGCCGGCGCCGAGCCGGCCCTGGGCAGGCAGAGCCCCATCACTTCGGTGAGGTTGGCCATGGTGCTGGCGGTGCCCATCACCGTGCAGGTGCCGACCGAGCTGACCAGCCGGTTATTGACCTCGTTGATCTCGGCTTCGTCGATTTCGCCGGCGCGATAGCGGCCCCAGAAACGGCGGCAATCGGTGCAGGCGCCGAGCCGCTCGCCCTTGTGGTGGCCGGTGGCCATCGGCCCGGTGGGGAGGAACACGGCGGGGATGTCGCTGCTCGCCGCCGCCATGATCTGCGCCGGCAAGGTCTTGTCGCAGCCGCCGATCAGCACCACGCTGTCCATCGGCTGGGCCCGGATCATCTCCTCGGTTTCCATCGCCATCAGGTTGCGCAGGTACATCGAGGTGGGCGAGGCAAAGCTCTCGTGGATCGAAATGGTGGGAAACACCATCGGCAGGGCGCCCGACAGCATGACGCCGCGCTTGGTCGCTTCGATCAGCTGCGGCACGTTGCCGTGGCAGGGGTTATAGTCGGAGTAGGTATTGGCAATGCCGACGATGGGCCGGTCGAGCGCATCGTCGGAATAGCCCATCGCCTTGATGAAAGCCTTGCGCAGGAACAGCGAGAAGCCCTGGTCCCCATATGATGTCAGCTTGCGACGAAGGCCGTCAGGCACCTGATCCTCCTAGCGGCGCCTTGTGCTTACGCCCGCAGTTGTGTCGTTCCAAATTAGCCGCGACGATTGGATTGTCAATAAACAAGTGCCGGACTATCCAGCGTTGGCCGGCCGGGCGCGTGTGTGAATCACGGCCTTTAAGCTGCGGTTATCGGTCGATCATATGATACGCATCCGAAGTGATGATAGACTGGATTGGCCGTTGATTATTGACAAAATAGCGCCATGGGGGCAGTGAGGCAGGAGCGCTCTCTACGGGATGATGGTCGTGTCCGAAGCCCAAATTCGCCGCATCGGCATGATCGGAGCCGGTTGGGTGACCGGCTACCACCTGCCGGCCTGGGGCCGGCAGCGCCCGCGTGCGGCGGTCGTGGCCATTGCCGATCCGTCGTCGGCAGCGGCCGGGCAACGAGCGGAGGCGTTCGGCATTGCGCGGGTTTATCCGAGCGCGGCGGAGATGCTCGCGGCCGAGCAACTCGACGCCGTCGACATCTGCTCGCCGCGCGAGACGCATGCGGCAATGGTCCGGCTGGCAGCCGGCCGGCGGCTCGACATGCTGTGCCAGAAGCCGCTCGGGATCGATCTGCGAGAAGCCGAAGCGGTGGTGGCGAGCGTCGTGCCGCCGACGCGGCTGATGGTGCATGAGAACTGGCGCTTCCGCGCCTACTATCGGCAGCTGAAGCGCTGGCTCGACGAGGGCGCCGCCGGGGAGATCCGGCAGGTGAGCTTCGAGTTCCTGTCGTCGGGCATGCTCGTTGGCCAGGATGGGTTGCGCCCGGCACTGGTGCGACAGCCGTTCTTTCGAACGCAGCAGCGGCTGCTCGTCATGGAGGTGCTGATCCACCATCTCGATACGCTGCGCTACCTGCTCGGCGAACTCGAGGTCGTGGCAGCGCGGCTCGAGCGCAGCAATGACGAGATCATTGCCGAGGATGTGGCGGCGGTGGTGCTGCGTCGGCCGAGCGATGGGCTGGTGGTCAATGTCACGGGGAACCTCGCCGTCCACGGACAGCCGCCGGCGCCGCGCGATCACCTGCGCATATTTGGCTCGCGCGGCACGGTGGAACTGCTCGGCGCGAACCTCAGCCTCAGCGCCGCTTCGCCGCGCCGGCAAAATTTCGATCCCGATGCCACCTACCAGGGCTCGTATGATGCGGCGATCGAACATTTTCTCGATGCGCTCGAAAGCGGCAAGCCCTTCGAAACGGCGCCCGAGGACAACCTCAGGACGTTGCGGCTGGTCGAGGATATCTACCGGCTCAGCCGGTTCGACCCGGCGACCGAACCGCGATAGTGTCGGGTGCTTTGCCGGCGGCACGCGCCGGCGAACGACCAGTTGGAGGACCAATTGTCTTTGAGGGATGACGTCAGGCCGGCCCCGCAGGAGCACGACGATCTCACCATCGCCCGGGCGCTCGAGGAAGACATCATCTTCGGCCGTCTGGCGCCGGGCACACGGCTCACCGAAGACATGCTGCTGGCCCGCTTCCAGGTGACGCGCCACTTCGCCCGCCAGGCGCTGGTGCAGCTCGAGGCAATGGGCGTGGTGGTGCGCGAGCGCAACAAGGGCGCCACGGTGCGCTCGCTGTCGCCGCGCGAGGTGCAGGAAATCTACGCGGTGCGAGAGTTGCTGCAGCGCCAGGCGGCACTGTGGATCCCACTGCCGGTGCCGGATGCGCTGATCGCCGAGTTGACCGCCATCCACGAAGAACATGGGCGGCATATCGAGGCGGGTTACCTGCGCGGCGTACACGAGACCAATGACCGCTTCCACCTGAAGCTGTTCGGCGCCTGCGGCAACGCCCACCTCGTGCAATCGATCGAGCTCTACATGCGGCTCAGCCTGCCGGTGCGCGCCAACTCGATGGCCGACAAGGCCTCGCTGCGGGTGTCGCACGAGCATCATCGCCTGATGATCGAAATGCTGAAGGGCAGTGACAACTGGGTGCTGGCGCAGCTGTGCGTGGATCATCTGCAGCCGAGCAAGCGGAACTATCTGGCGCATGTGAGTTGATTCACTCCTGACCGCGCAGTCGGGATTCCCTCTCCCGCCTGCGGGGGAGGGGGGACCACGCGAAAGCGTGGTGGGAGGGGGGAGCCCCACGCGCTGAACGTAGATCGTGCCCCACGCACCATAGTGCGCGGACGGGCAGGGCCGGAGTGTGCGGCACCCCCCTCCCACCAGCCTTTCGGCTGGTCCCCCTCCCCCGCAGGCGGGAGAGGGTGCGCCGACTGCGCGCTCTGAGCAAAGTCGTTAATCAGGACTGGCAGTGGCAATCGCCGCCAGCACGGCGGCAGGCCGCTGCTCAATCTCCTGCGTGGAGAACCGGATCACCTGGATCCCCTCCGTCTCCAGCCAGGCGGTTCGGCGTTGATCCCGGTCGGTTTGCTCCTGATGCACCGGGCCATCGACTTCAACTGCCAGCTTCACCGCCGCACAATAGAAGTCGAGGATGTACGGCCCGATCGGGTGCTGGCGCCGGAAGTGCCAGCCCCGGCGGCGGAGCAACGCCCATAGCGCCCGTTCAGGCTGCGTCGTGGTGCGACGCAGGCGCTTGGCACGCTGGCGAATGAAATCAGGTGCCCGCAAGGCGAAGACCTCCCTGCGCCAGGCTATGTGTGAGGCTTATCGTCCACAACCCCGATAGCGCAGTCAGCGCACCCTCTCCCGTTTACGGGGGAGGGGGGACCACGCGAAAGCGTGGTGGGAGGGGGGAGCCCCACGCTGTGAGCGTGGGCTGGCCGCGCACAGACTGTCGGTTGTGCCCCACACAAGGTCGTGCGCTCTGCGGCACCCCCCTCCCACCAGCCTTTCGGCTGGTCCCCCCCCCCGCAAGCGGGAGAGGGACGCCGACTTCGCGTTCAGCGCACGCATTCAAGATATCAGCGCGCGCCGTGGGAGGACGGCGCGCGCTGTGCTTCGCGTTACGCTTCGAGCCGCAGGAGAGAGACGCCCTGGCGGGGGAGCGTGGTGCGGAGCTTGATCTTGCCGTTGTCGACCGTGACGGCGCCGACGTTCTCGATTTCGGCCAGTTGGCCGGCCGCTTCGAGCTCCTGGTACTGGGCGCTGGTCGGGGTTTGCGGGCTGCCCATCGCCTTCCAGACGGCGAAGGCGTTGGAGTGGGTTTCGTCCATGCGGTAGTGGCGAAGCGACGGCGCCTTGCCGGTCCAGCCGTCGATGGCGATCGTCACTTCGGCGGTGGGGCCGGCTTCATCGTCGTCGTGGTAGTGATAGACCAGCACGCTGATGCCGGTGGCGTCGCGGGTGGCGACGACGTTGACGTCGGGCGCGCCGCGCACCCCATCGGCCACGAGGTCGGCCAGCGGCTGGCGCTGCGTGCTTTCCGTCTCCAGCCAATCGCCGCCGAGCTTGCCCAGCATGCGGAAGCCGTTCAGCACCGCTTTGTCGACACCGTTGGTGGCGAGGTCGCGAAAACCGTCGAACCAGGGCTGGTCGTCGAACAGGAAGGCCCAGGTCACCGCGCCCTCGATGGTGAGGTTGGCGCGCGCCGCCAGCTCATAGGTGCGCAGCATGCTCTCGACGATATAGACGCCGTAGAGCGGGCCGTTGCGATAGCCGTTCTGCGGGTGGTACCGGGCCGAGCAGGCGGCGCAGCCTTCGGGGTCGGACTCGCCGATGACGATCGGCAGGTGCCTGAGCGAGGGGAACTCGTTGATGATCCCCAGATGGGTGTCGATGTCCTTGAGCTGCTTGTGGATGCCCATCCGCACATGGTCCTTGTAGACCACCGGGTTGCCCTTGGCGTGGAAGGCGATGAAGTCGATCGGCGAGTTGTGGTCGACCACATGCTGCAGGAACGCGCGCATGAAGGTCTGGGCCTTTGGGCTGTTGAAGCCGCCACAGACATGCGGGCCGCCGACGCGGGCCTTGGGCAGCGCCCGCTTCACCGCCCGGGCGCTGACATCGTACATCTCGCAGAATTGTGGGATCGTGCCGGTCCAGTAGGCGCCGTCGGGCTCGTTCCAGACTTCCCAGGGCCAGCCCTCGACCACCTCGCGGCCGTAGCGCTCGGCCATGTGGTTGGCCCAGGCTTCGATCAGGTCGCCCCACTTGTTCAGGTCGTTCGGCGGTGCGGTCCAGCCGGTGGTGATGGTGGCGTACTTGTCGTTGGGCGCCCAGTGGTGCCGGTATGGGCCATCGAAATTCGACAGCGCCTCGGGAGTGAAGCCGATCTGCACCAGCGGGATATTGCCGGCCTCGACATAGGCGTCGAAAATCTGGTCCATCACCGTCCAGTCGTAGACCGGCTTGCCATTGGCATCTTCGGTGTAGGCGTTGGTCGAGCCCCATTTCAGCGCCGGCAGGCCATCGCCGCTGGTCAAAAGGTTATGGGTGCGGATGCGCGGCGGCTCGGGGCTGAGCTCGGTCAGCTCGCGCAGCAGCTTCTTGCCGTCTTCCGAATAGGTGTAGTTCGGCTCGTCATAGCCGAACCAGTTCCATAGCGGCCTGTAGGGCCCTGTCCGGCGGTCGGCGTGAACCGCGATGCTCACGTCAATAGAACTGCTCATCATTCATCCTTAGCTGGCGCTGAATTGCCAGCCCCTCCCGGAAGTCTGGCCGATCGTATCGTCGTAAGGCGGAACGCTCACGCGGGAGCGGTTCGCCATCGAGACGCCAAACTATGGATTATCGCTTCTTTGTCAATAATACGTTCGGACGCCGTCCGTCGGTTTTGGCGCAGAATGCAGGTTTTCCGGCAAATTACGCGAATCTTTGCGGACGAGGGTTGCCGAGACGGTAGAAATTGTCGATAAAAGCTGCCGTGAGCCCGTCGGCCATGAAGAGCTTTCCGGACCTTCAGGCGGGGTGCGGGAAGCAGGCGCGGGCCTCTAAGTCTTTCATCGATCCGACGAGAAACGGGGCTCGCATGCGAGCCGGGAGGAACAGCAGATGAAGTTTCTAAGGACAATCGCCGTCGCGGCGGTGGCGTCATTATTGGCGCTGCCGGCGATCGCGCAGGATTTTATCGCCGGCATTCCGCGCAACGAGGCGCTGATCATTCAGGGGCCGACAGCGCAGAACGCCGACTGGTTCAACATCTGGGCCCCGGGTGGCGGCGCCACCACGAACGGCACGCAGCAGCTATCGGCCGATACCTTCTGGTTCATCAACCCGGAGGGTGGCGCCAACCCCTGGCAGAACGCGCTCGCTACCGAGCCGCCGATCTACAATGCCGACTTCACCGAGATGACGGTCAAGCTGCGCCAGGGCGTCTACTGGAGCGACGGCGTCGAGTTCACTGCCGACGACGTGGTCTACACCGTCCAGACGCTGATCGATCACCCCGGCATGAACTGGGCCGCGGCATTCGGCGTCAACGTCGCCTCGGTCGAAGCGCCGGATCGCGACACCGTGGTGTTCAAGCTCAAGGCGCCGAATTCACGTTTCCATGCCCTGTTCACGGTGCGCTGGAACGCAGCCTGGATCATGCCCAAGCATATCTTCGAAAAGGTCGCAGATCCGCTGGCCTACAACTTCAACCCGCCGGTATCGCTGAGTGCCTACGTGCTCCACAGCTACGACAAGGCGGGCAACTGGACGATCTGGAAGCTGCGCGACGATTGGCAGCGCACCACGATCGGCATGGATTGGGGCCAGCCGCAGGTGAAGTACGTGGTGTACCGCGCTGCCGGCAACCCCGAGGCCCGCGTCATCGAACAGCGCAACCACAACCTCGACGTGATCAACGACATCACCCCAGAGGGCATGTTCTCGATCATGAAGGACAATCCCAGCGCCGCCGCCTGGCTCAGCGGGTTCCCCTTCGCGCATCCCGATCCGACGCTGCCCTCGGTGCTGTTCAACACCAAGAAGGCGCCGTTCGACAACAAGGATGTCCGCTGGGCCCTGGCGCTCTTGATCGACATCCGGGCCGTGGCGCTCGGCTCCTATCGCGGCGCCGCGAACCTTTCGGCTCTCGCCACGCCGCCGACCGGCTCGGCGCCGGACGACTATTTCGTGCCGATGCAGGATTGGCTCAGCAATTTCGAGCTCGATACCGGCGCCCGCAAGATCAAGCCCTACGATCCGACCATCGCCGATCAGCTCGCCAAGATGGTCCGTCCTCAGTGGGGCGACCAGATCCCGACCGATCCTGAGCAGCTGAAGCGGGTGTTCGGCTTCGGCTGGTGGAAGCAGGACGTGCAGGCGGCCACCGAGCTGCTGCAGAAGGCCGGCTTCAGCAAACAGGGCAACCGCTGGATGAAGCCCGACGGCACCCCCTTCACCATTCGTGTGCAGGTCGAAGGCGACGCCATCCCGACGCTGGCCCGTGCCGGCACCGCGATCGCCCAGCAATGGAGCCAGGCCGGCATCGACGCCAAGGTCGACGTCGCCGGCCCGACCAACGGCCAGCGCCTCGGTACCGGCGACTTCGAGACGGCGATCTTCTGGACCATCGAGACCTGGGGCGGCCACCCCGACCTCAGCTTCTTCCTCGACAGCTACCACTCGGAGTTCATCAAGCCGGTGGGTGAGATCCAGCCGCCGCGCAACCTGCAGCGCTGGGAGGACCCGCGCCTCGACGAGATCATCGAGCGCAACCGGACGGTCGCCTTCGATTCGCCCGAGGTGAAGCAGCTGGGCCAGGATTTCCTCAAGCTGGCGGTCGAGGAAATGCCGATGATCCCGCTGATGGCCTACAACAAGTTCGCGCCGTTCGACACGACCTACTGGACCAACTACCCGAGCATCGACAACCCGTACTCGGCTTCGGGTCCCTTCTGGTCGAACATCCGCTACATGGTGGTGAGCCTGAAGGCCGCTACCCCGTAACTTCAACGCACCAGGCCAGCCGGTTCGCCGGCTGGCCCACTCCGATCCCCAAGATCCGAGAGGCGGGATGCACGGCTTTCTCATCTATCTCATGAAGCGCTTTGGCCAGTTCCTGTTCGTGGTGTTCACGGGCGTGACGCTGTCCTTTCTCATCGCGCATTTCTCGCCGGTCGATCCGATCGAGCAGACGGTGTCGCTGCTCACCAATTTCGGCAACACCGATCCGCGTTCGGTCGAGCTGCTGCGCGAGTCGCTGCGCGAGCTCTACGGCACGGGTGGTTCGCTGCTCGACCAGTATTTCACCTTCTGGGGGCGCGTGCTGACCGGCGATTTCGGCCCGTCGCTCTCGGCCTTCCCGACCCCGGTGAGCACCGTGATCGGCCGCGCCCTGCCGTGGACGGTCGGGCTCTTGACCCTGGCGACGCTCATCGCCTGGACGCTGGGGAACCTGCTCGGCGCGCTCGCCGGCTATTTCCGCAACAACCGGGCGCTGAAGGCGGTCGGCGTGTTCGTCATGTCGATGCAGCCGATCCCCACCTACATTGTGGGGCTGACCATGATCATCGTGTTCGGCTACCTCTGGCCGGTCCTGCCAATCAGCGGCGGGGCCCAGCTGAACCTCGAGCCGGGCTTCACCTGGGAGTATGTCTCCTCGGTAATCGTTCACGGCACGCTGCCGGCCTTGACGCTGGTCTGCGTCGGGCTGGGCGGCTGGTTCATCTCGATGCGCTCGCTGGTCTCCAACATCGTCACCGAGGATCACGTGGTTTACGCCGAACTGGCGGGCGTCCCCGGCCGGACGATGTTTTCGCAATACGTGGCCCGTAACGCCATGCTGCCGCAGGTCACGGGCCTGGCGCTGACGCTGGGCCATGTGTTCGGCGGCGCCGTCATCGTCGAGTTCGTCTTCAACTATCCGGGGATGGGCAAGCTCCTCGTCGCGGGCATCTATGCCGGCGACTACAGCCTGGTGCTCGGCGTCACCACCATTGCGATCATCGCCGTGGCCGCCGCGGTATTCCTCATCGACATCCTCTATCCGCTCATCGATCCGCGCGTAAAACTGGGGTAGCGCCATGAAGATCCTCATCGACCTGTTGCGCTACAATCGCGAGTTCCTGCTCGGCTCCATCTTCCTCGCCGTGATCCTCGCGCTCGTCGTCGCCTCGTTCTTTGCCCCCTATGACGAGCTGATGACCTATGTCGTCATCCCCGACATGCCGCCTTCGGCGGAGTATTGGCTGGGCACCAATTCACGCGGCCAGGATCTGTTCTGGCAACTGGCGGCTTCGATGCGGAACACGCTGATGTTCGGCATCGTCGTGGCTCTGGTCAGCCGCGTCATCGCCATCGCCGTGGGCTTGATCTCGGGCTATCTCGGTGGGCGGGTCGACCAGGTGATCATGGCGATCAACGACACGCTGAACGCCTTGCCCAACATCCCGATCCTGTTGCTGCTGGTGTTCGTACTGCGCGACCAGATGAGCTGGCCGATCCTCGCGGTCACCGCGGCGCTGCTCGGCTGGCAGCATGACAGCCGGCTGATCCGCTCGGTGGCGCTGTCGCTGCGCAACCGCGAGTTCACCCGCCACGCGGTGTTCTCGGGCATGCGGACCGGGCAGATCCTGTTCCGCGAGCATCTGCCCTATGTGATGCCGATCGTCTTTTACACCACGATGAACAACCTGATCTGGGCCATCGGGCTCGAGGTAACGCTGTCGATCCTCGGCTTTTCCGACATCAACCGGCCAACCATCGGCGGGATGATCTACTGGGCCAATGCCCACTCGGCGATGGTCGCCGGCATCTGGTGGTGGATCGCGGTGCCGATGGTGGCCGTCGTCATCCTGTTCCTCGGCCTGTTCATGCTGGCCATGTCGGTCAACGAATATATCGATCCGCGCAGCCGGCTCGCCCGGATGGGAGCCTGACATGCACGACGTTCTGAGCAAGTCCAGAAACACCGCCGTGTCGCAAAAGAATGTGCTGACCGTCGAAGGACTTAAGGCCTATTACATCAACGAGCACTTCGGGGTGCGCCGCGAGGTGCGGGCGGTCGACGACATCAGCCTCACCGTGCAGCGCAACGAGGTCTACGGCATTGCCGGGGAATCCTCGAGCGGCAAGAGTTCGCTGATCAAGACGCTGGCCGGCGCCATCCGCCCGCCGATGCGGGTGGTCGAGGGCTCGGTGAAATTCGACTTCGGCGGCCAGCGCATCGATGTCTATGGCGAGCCCGAGCAGTTGAAGCCGGCGCGCTGGCGCCACCTCAGCTACATCATGCAGGGCTCGATGAACGTGCTCAACCCGGTGCGCCGGGTGAAGCACTCGTTCCACGATTTCGCCTATCGCCATATGGGGCTAAGCGGCGCGGCATTCTGGGCCAAGGTCAGGCAGCATCTCGAGCGCCTCGGCCTCGATCCCGATGTGCTCGAAGCCTTCCCGCACCAGCTCTCGGGCGGCATGCGGCAGCGCATCACCATTGCGCTCGCTACCGTCTGCGAGCCCGAGTTTATCATTGCGGACGAGCCCACCACGGCGCTCGATGTGCTGGTGCAGCAGGATGTGCTCGGGCTGATCAAGGATGTGCAGGCCCGCATGCAGGCCTCGATCATCTTCGTCACCCACGACATGAGCGTCCATGCCGCGATCACCGACCGGCTGGCCATCATGTATGCCGGCCGGCTGGCGGAGGAGGGGGCGACCCAGGCGCTGTTCGATAACCCGCAGCATCCCTATACCGCGCACCTGATCGGCAGCCTGCCGCGCATCGGCGATGTGCGGGTGCGCAAAAGCCTGCCGGGGAAGCCCCCGGCGCTCTCCGACCCACCGAGCGGCTGCCGTTTCCATCCGCGCTGCCCACTTGCCATCGAGCGTTGTTCAAAGGAGGTTCCGCTGATGCAGCCCAGCGCCACCGGCGGCCGTGTCGCCTGCTTCCGCGCCGGCGAGGCGGTGGCAGCATGACCGACCTGTTGCGGCTCGACCATGTCACCAAGCTGTTCCCGGTCGGCGGCTTCTTCTCCCGCCGCTCGATGAAGGCGGTGGACGATGTCAACTTCGCGCTCAGCGCCGGCAAGCCCGAGATCTTCGCCATCGTCGGGGAATCCGGCTCGGGCAAATCGACCCTCGCCAAGATGATGCTGGGCAATGAAGTGCCGAGTTCGGGGCAACTGAGTTTTGATGGCACGGACGTCGCGGCGATCCGCGACCGGGCAGCGCGCGAGGCCTTCATGGCCAAGGTGCAGCCGGTGTTCCAGAACCCGTTCGAGGCCTTCAACCCGCTGACGAAGCTTGACGAATACCTGTTCGCCACCGCGCATCGCTTCCTCGGCGCCAGCAACCGCGGCGCCCGCGAAGCCGCCGCCGACGCCGCCCTGCAACGGGTCGGGCTATCGCTGGCCGAGGTGCGCGGCCGCTATTCGCACGAACTCTCCGGCGGCCAGTTGCAGCGCATCGCAGTGGCCCGCGCGCTGATCCCCAACCCCAAGCTGATCGTCGCGGACGAACCGGTCTCGATGGTCGACGCGTCGCTGCGCATGTCGATCGTCAACCTGTTCCGCGAGCTGCGTGACGAGCTCAAGGTCTCGATCATCTACATCACGCACGATCTCGCCACGGCCTATTACATCTCGGACCGGGTGATCATCATGCAGAAGGGCAGGGTGATCGAAAGCGGCGACGCGCGCACGGTGCTGGAGCACCCGACGCAACCCTACTCGATCGCCCTGAAGGGCGCGGTATTGCCGCCGGATCCGGCAGCAGCCTCGGCGATCATCCGGCAGCGCCAGGTGGTGGGGGTGTAGGGAGCCTCAGGTTCTGGCGATTGGCACGCGGCCCAGATGCGCGTCGACGGCATCAACCACCTTGCGCGCCAGCGGCAGGTTTTGCTTTTCTGCGTCCCAAACCTCATGGAAGCGTGAGACCGTCTCCCGCGCGGTCTTGAGGACCAGCGTCTCGCCGAGCTGTGCTTTGGCGGCCAGATGCGCGAGCTCATCCTCATCGAGCTGCTCCATCCGCTTGGTCCGGGAATAGTTCAGCGCAGCGGGATCGTTCGGGAGGTACGGCAGCGTTGAAAGCATGTCATAGGCCGGCGAGAGCGCTGCGCTGACTCGGTCGGGGTAGATCAGCGACCAGTTCTTGAGGTGCATGTCGCCGTTGCCGATGAGTGTCGAGAATATCAGGCGGCGGATGTATTCGGTGACACCAGCCTCGCCGGCTTCGATGCCGAGCACCCTGCCAATCGAGCGGTAGTTACCCTTCTCGTACTTCTCTTCGGGATACGCGCCGAAAACCTGCGCGAAATCCTCGATGTGGATGGAGCCTCGGTCGCTTCGGTCAAAACGTTTCACGGCCATGGCCTGGCCACGAAGGTCACCAATGTTTTCCGGAAGGCCGTCCACCGCATCGAGATCGTGCAGTTGCACCTCGGGTATGTCCATTCCCATCTTTGCGGCGATGGTCATCATCGAGAATTCGTTCTCTGGCACGCCCTCGAACTGCAGCGACGGCAGTTTCACGATCCAGGAACCACCGACGCCAAGCGCTGGGATCGTGAGTCCGCCCTGTTTGCCGGTGCTTTTCAGTGCTGAGAATTTGAGCTGAACACCGGCGAGCGAAAACCGCAGCGCGTTGCGTCGGCCATCATCATCTTCACCATCGTCCAGCCCCGGCGGCAGTTCCTCAGCTTGTGCGGGCTCCACAGTGATCGCCCCCGGTAGGTCCTTGCCGAGCATCCACAAGAGATAGAATTCGCGCGAGGATTTGACGCCAGCCCGCTCGGCCAGGTAGCGCCGAAGCGGGCCTTCCGGCAGGAGGTTCGAAAAGAAAGGTGGCAGCGCCGTTCGCGTCGGCGGCAGGTCGGTGATGAGACCGCCGATATTGTCTTTGAAGGAGAGCGAGAGGGTCGGACGGCCCTTGCCTTCGATATAGTCTTCAGTGAACGCAAACAGCGTCCGGTCCCCGCCGATGTTGGTCAGCGTGCCGATCGTCTCTCCATAGAGCTGCACATTGAGGACGTTGACATCAGCCATGATCATCGTCCTCGAGACTGTAGGCGGGACGAACGGTCGGGCTCGTCGGGGATAAGCCTTGCGGGTGCGCGAGCGCGTTGCGCAGGTCGCGAAGACCTCTGGTACTGTCGAGGATGGTTCGCGCCGCGCTATCCATCAAGGCAGGGGTTCGTGGGAATCCTCCGGTGATGGTATCGAACGCCCTGTTGAGGCTGCTGCTGAGCCTTTGGAGGCGCTCGGCAGCCACCGCCGGGAAACGGAACGGGCGCAGATCGATCAGCACACGTGCGATCTCGTCGGGAGCAAGCTTCAGATTGTCGAGGGCGCTCACCGTGTCAGACCGCGAGACGCGATCACTCAGCGCTTCAATTGTTCGCAACGCCGAGGCAGTGCGATCGTCAGGCAGTCCCTGCGTCTGCCGCACGACTGACTGTACCGCAGGAACCGACTTTTTGGGAACGAGCATAACCTCCAGGTCAAGTGCGCGAGCGAACTCGATAAGGCCCGAGAGGCGGATATCGTTGTCGCCTTTCTCAAACTTGGAGACATGGCTTTGAGGCCAGCCGACGGCCTCCCCGAGCTCCTTCTGGGTAAGGCCCTTGCCCTTGCGGGCATTGGCAAGCGCGGTAGCGATATCCTCGATGGCGTACTTGTGCATATGCACTGACGGATAATCCTGATGCAATTATATGCAATAATATATGCCCGCGACCGCCTGACTGCAAGTCCAGATATGTACGTGCATATGGGATAGCTAATCATATATGTGAAAACATATGCACCTGGCGGGATCAAGACGCATCAGGACAAGGAGCCGCCCAGGTCAAGGAGTTGGAGCGCTCCTCGCCTCTCGCAGAGCGAACGGCATCGCAAGACATCGAGCGGACCTGACGATCCATCCGGCTATCACGAATTCCTGTCTTTCGTCCCTGGATAGCCTGGAAGCCGCCCGGAGGGGACCGGCAGGGCCCATTGGAGGCGGAGGAGTTCGACACAGTGGGGGGCCCTGTTCGATAAGATCCCGGTCACGCCGGCGATGCGGCGTCGAAGACTCCGATCAAGGCCGAAGGCGATCTCGCGCGCTTGCTGGCACCGTCTCTCGTTTCGTGGGGGAACGATGGTAGCGGAGGAGGGATTTGAACCCCCGACACACGGATTATGATTCCGCTGCTCTAACCAACTGAGCTACTCCGCCCCGAGGTGCGGGCGGTCAGGGACCACCGGCGGGGCGCTATGCGCGGCGCCTTCTTAGGTTTGGCGGGGGTGGGTGTCAAGCACGGTGGAGAGCGAATAGCGAGTAGCGAGTGCGCGAGTGGTTCGTTCCCAGCCCGCTTTTGGTTGCCCGCTGTTCACATCGCTACGCCGATCCTCGTCACCACCCCATCCGGCCCGACATTGCCGCGCCAGACGATGCGGTCGGCGGGGAGTTTTGCGCCGAAGCGCGGGGCGACCCAGCCGCCGGGGCCGGGGGTGTCGCCACCGCGAGCGACGGCGATGGCCGGGGAGGGGAAACGGAGGGTCAGCACCGGGAAGCCGGCGCGTTGTACCTTGACCGTGTCGCCGTCGATCCGGGTGTCGAGGTCGGGCGCCAGCTGGAACACCAGTTCGGCTTCCTCGGTGCCGCCGACCAGTCTGTCGGTGACGGCGAAGCCATCGGGCGCGAGCGCGATACGTCGCTCGTGGGTGACGCCGAAGGCCTTGGCATAGCCGTCATGGCTGGCGTGCAGCGGGCCGAGCCAGGTGGCGCTCGCCTTGTCCGCCCAGTTGAAGGCGCCGGAGATGCGGCTCTGGTTGTGGCCGTAAAGGTTCAACGTGTTGTGCGCGGGTGTGCCACGGAACCAGTCGCGCCAGGCGCCGCCCGAGCCATAGAGGTAAGTGCCGGGGTCGACCAGCACCGGCTGGCCATCGAGCGCGAGGGTGATCGAGAGCGCGTCGGCATGGCCATGCGCGGCGATCGACAGATAGCCGAGCGGGCCGTGGTCGAAGCTGAGCGTCGCGGCGTGCCCGGCGAGGGCGCCGCGCCAGACAGTGAGGCCGCCTTCGGAGAAAGTGGTGAGGCCTTCGGGCAGGATGGAAACCGCCGATGGCTTGCCGAAAATGGCGCTGCGGAGGTCGCCCGGCGTCGGCGCCATGCCGGGGGCGCCGAGGAAGCCGGCAATGGCGCCGGCGATGGACCTGAGATAGCCGGGCTCGTCGCCGCCCAGCGTCAGCACCCGGCCTTCGTCGTCATCACCCAATGCCGGAGCGGGCTCGCCAAGTGAGTCAATAAAGCCGGCGAAGGCGCTGATCCGTTTGTCGAAACTCTCGGGGAAAGGCGCGCCCGCGGCGCGGGCCGCGAAGGCTGCGAGCAGGGCCAGTTCAACGCTGAAGGCGGCATAGGTCGGGGTCTGCTCGGCGCCGCTGCCATCGGCGAGGATCTGCCGGTCGATCTCGGCGATCAGCGCGGCGCGCGTCGCCGGCGGTTCGGCGCCATAGGCGATGCCGATGAGATACTCACCGGCGAGCTCGGCCACCAGGTGGTTATTGGCCGAAGAGAATCTCGAGGGGAACCGCGGCAGCCAGAAGCGGCTCGCGGCGAGGATTTCGCCGATCATTCGCCGCGTGCCGGGGCTCAGGCTGTCGCCGGCGAGGCTCGCGACGACGATCAGGCTGATGGCGCGCAGCGCCACCTCGATGCCCGAGGCCCAACCGACGCCGCGAAACGGCGGGTTGGCGGCATGCCAGCTGGCGATAGCGGCTTCGATGGCCGCAAGCGCCCGGGCGTTGTCGTTCAGCAGCAGGTCGGCGGCGAGCGGTACGAGCCACTGCAGCCGGTTGAGCTCCCAGACATATTTGATGTCGCCTCGGCTGCCATCGTGGCGGAAATCGATCTCCAGCGCATAGGCCTCGGGGCCGGGCCAGGCGCCTGCAGTCACCGGGTCGAAGCGCCACAGACTTGCGGGGAACAGCTCAGCCGGGTTGCGCTCCGGCCAGTGGCGGCCGAGCGCGCTGAAGCGGCCGGCCTGCGTGTTGGCGGCAGCGGCGGCGATGGCCGCGCGAGCTTCTGCGTCGGCATCGGCGAGGCGGTCGCGGAGGCCGGGCAGGGTGGGGAGGGTGTCTGGCGCGGGATAGCGGGCCCAGCCTTCGTGCCGGCCCTTCGAGATACGCTGCTTTACCGCCTCGCCGAGGCGGTGCAGCACCTCGGCCGGCTCCATGCTGCGCAGTCGGTTGATGTACCAGCCGAGCTTCATCGGCGCCCCCAGCGTTTGACGTCTGATACACCATAGGCGGCGATTTCGGCGCGGGGGAAACCGCGCTATCGCCTCGTGCGGTTAACATCGACCCGACCAAGCGGAGGGGACGATGCGCGCGATCTCGAGGGCAATCCTGGTGCTGGCGCTGCTGGTGGGCAGCGCCGTGGCGGGGCCGTTGCCGCTGCAACGTGGGGTCAATATCCACGAGTGGCTCAACTGGTCGCCGCTGGCTGACGATGGCAACTATCGCTGGCCGCCCTATCGATCGGTCAGGGAGTGGCTGGCTGGCGGACGCTCGGCCAGCGACTGGCCAGCCACCGATCCGCTCGCCGATATTCGGGCGCTCGGCTTCGATTATGTGCGGCTGACCGTAGATCCCGGTCCGCTGCTGGCCAGCGAAGGCGAGAAACGGCAGGAAGCGCTGGCGGTGCTGGCCGATGCCGTGCGCCAGCTGAACGCCGCCGACCTCAGGGTGGTGTTCAACCTCCATTCGGTGTCGCAGCTGCCGCAATACGGCATGGATGTGGTCAACGGGCCCGCCGGGTCCGCGGCCGTTGCCGGCTATATCGCCATGGTGGCCGATGTGGCCCGCATGCTCGTGCCTTTCGGTGCCGAGCAGGTGGCGATCGAGCCCTATAACGAGCCGGCGCATTACCCGTGCGATGCGTCGGGCAGCGAGGATTGGCAGCAGATCATCACGGCGACGGTCGCCGCGATCCGCGCCGTCAGCACCGAGCTCACCATTGTCGCCACCGGCGCCTGCGGCGGCAGCGTCACCGGCCTGACCGACATCAGACCGGATTTCGACGATCCGAACCTGCTCTACAGCTTTCACATGTACGAGCCGCACAGCTTCAGCCACCAGCGCTCGGATAGGGAGGGCGATTTCGCCTCGGGCCTGCCGTGGCCGGCAAGTGCCGGCTCGGCCGAGCTGACGGTCGAAATGCTGAAAGCGCACATGATGGCGGCGGGGCTCAGCGAGGCGGACGAGGCGCGCAACCTCGATGCGGTTGGCGGGGCGATCGAGGAATACTTTGCCGAGAACTGGGGCGCGGCGCAGGTCACGGCGCGGGTGGGCGAGGCGGTCGATTGGGCCAAGGCCAACGGCATTCCGCCCGAGCGGCTGTTCATGGGTGAGTTCGGGGCGATCCTGATGAGCGCCGATGGCCGGATGGGCGCCTTCAACGCCGACCGGCTGCGCTACCTCACGGCCGTGCGCGAGGCGGCAGAGGCCAACGGAATTGCCTGGGCGATCTGGGAATATGCCAACCCCTACGGGATGAGCGTCATCGCGCCGAGCGGGCCGGCTGTGCCGGACCGGGAGATGCTGGGGGCGTTGGGTTTGTAGGGTCGAGCGGTCAGCGCTCAACCTTCTGCTGCAACCACCGCGCCAGCCCGTACGCCAGCAACCCGCCCAGCAGTTGCGCAGCGACGAACGGCAGAACGTCGACCGGGCGGATGCCGGCGAATGTATCGCTCAGCGCTCGCGCCAGGGTCACTGCCGGGTTGGCGAAGGAAGTTGAGGCGGTGAACCAGTAGGCGGCGGTGATGTAGAGGCCGACCGCCCAGGGGATATCGGTGGGTCGACGCTGGCCAAGCAGGATCACCAGCAGGAGCCCGAGGCTGGCGACGATCTCGGAGAGCCACTGGCCCACCCCCGCACGCGGGGTGCCCGAGAGGGCGACGGGGGCGAGGTCGAACATCAGGTTGGCGAGGATGGTGCCGGCGACGCCGCCGACCAATTGGGCCAGCACGTAAGGCGCGAGCCTCGCCCATGGCAGCCGGCCGCCGAGCGCCGCGACCAGTGACACGACCGGGTTCAGATGCGCCCCGGAGATCGGGCCGAGCATGGTGATCAACACCACCAGCATGGCGCCGGTGGGAAGCGTGTTGGCAAGCAGGGCCAGCGCAACGTCGTCGGTCAGCCGGTCGGCCATGATGCCCGAGCCGACCACGGTCGCGACCAGCAGCGCCGTGCCCAGCGCTTCGGCCGCTAGCGGCCGCACAGTGTCGGTCATGCGGCGCCCGACGCCTTGGTCGTGCTGCCATCCATGGCGCCGATGCCGCGCAGCTTGCTGCGCAGCGCCATGTTGTCGATGCTCTGGAGCGGCAGGTTGACGAAAGCGGCGATGCGGTTGCGCATGTAGCGCAGCGCATCCTCGAAAGCGGCGCGGCGGGCGAATTCCGGGCCATCGACGGCGGCGGGATCTTCGATGCCCCAGTGCGCTGTCATCGGCTGGCCCGGCCAGATCGGGCAGGCCTCGCCGGCCGCGTTGTCGCAGACGGTGAAGACGAAATCCATCTTCGGTGCGCCCGGCACGGCGAACTCGTCCCAGGCCTTTGATCGGAGGCCCTCGGTGGAGATGCCGGCTTGCTGGAGCACTGCGAGGCTCATCGGGTGAACCTGCCCCTTGGGCGTGCTGCCGGCCGAATAGGCATGGAAGCGGTCGCCGGCCACATGGTTGAGCAGGGCTTCGCCGAGGATCGAGCGGGCCGAGTTGCCGGTGCAGAGGAACAGGACGTTGTAGACGCGGTCAGCAGGCATTGCTGGTGGCTCCCGGAGTGCAGCAGGGGGTGAATTCGGCGACCAGCGGCTGGCAGAGCTCGGGGCGGCCGCCGCAGCAATCGGAAACGAGGAAACTGGCCACCTCGCGCACCCGCTCGAGCTCGGCGCGGTAGATGATCGAGCGGCTGTGGCGCTCGGCGGTGACCAGCCCGGCGCGGGTGAGCACCGCGAGGTGGTTCGACATGGTGTTCTGCGGCACCTCGAGCCGGCGCGCCACTTCGCCGGCCGGCAGGCCATGCGGCTCATGCGCCATGATCAGGCGGAAAGCATCGAGCCGGGTCGCCTGGGCGAGGGCGGTGAAGACGTCGATGGCATCGGTGTTTTCCATATATCGGGATTTACCGATATGTAGGTCGGCGGGCAAGTGAAGGTTTTGTGACGGTGTTTCCACAATCATCGAAATAGCCTTGACAGGCCCCGTCAGCGGCCTATGCTATTTCCATGAACATCGAAACAGCAGCAGCGCAACTCGAGGCCCTGGGCAACCCGACCCGGCTCAACATCTACCGCACCCTGGTCAGGGCCGGAGGCAGCGGTTTGCCGGTGGGTAAGCTCCAGCTCAAGCTCGATATCGCGGCGTCGACGCTGTCACATCACATCAGGAAGCTGGTCGAGGTCAACCTCGTCAGCCAGGAACGGCAGGCGACGACGCTGATCTGCCGGGCCAATTATGCCAGCATGAATGGGTTGCTCGGCTATCTCGCCGATGAGTGCTGTATCGACGAAGCGGGCGGCTGCGCGCCTGCAGCCAGCGAGGCGGCGGCCTGAGGTCTTCGCTTTTTGCCTTGTAATTCTAACTTTCTAGAAGGATCGAAATCATGAGGAACATACATCTCCCCGTCGCGGTGATCGGCGCCGGTCCTGTCGGTCTCGCCGCGGCGGCGCAACTGGTGTCGCGGGGGCTGACGCCGATCGTCTTCGAGCGCGGCGCCACGGTTGGCGCCTCGCTGCTCGAGTGGTCGCATGTGCGGGTGTTCTCGCCTTGGCAATACAATATCGACGCGGCGGCGCGGACCTTGCTCGAGGCGGCGGGGTGGGAGGCGCCCGAGCCGACCGAGCTGCCGACCGGCGGAGAGATCGTCGGGCGCTACCTGCAGCCGCTGGCTGAGCTGCCCGCCATCGGCACGGCGCTGCGGCTCGGCGCGACGGTGACGGCGATCACACGGCGGGGCCTCGACAAGGTGTCGAACAGCAACCGTGACACCACGCCGTTCGAGATCCGCTGGGCCGATGCCGATGGCGTCGAGCGGGCTACTGCGGCGCGGGCGGTGATCGATGCTTCCGGCACCTGGACGAAGCCCAACCCGATGGGGGTCGATGGGCTGGCAGTCCCCGGCGAACGCGGACTGGGCGACCGCATCGCCTACGGCATTCCCGACGTGATGGGGGCGCAGCGGGCCGATTATGCCGGCCGCACCACGCTGGTGGTGGGCGGCGGGCACTCGGCCATCAACGCGGCGCTGGCACTTCTCGCCTTGCAGGACGCGGCGCCCGATACGAAGATCCTCTGGGCGCTCAGGCGCAATCGGCTCGATCGGCTGCTCGGCGGCGGGCTCAACGATCAGCTGCCGGAGCGCGGGGCGCTGGGTCTCAGGGCGCGGGCGGCGATCGATGCCGGCCGGCTGCAGATCCTCGCGCCGTTCGCCGCGACCGGGCTTGCCCGTTCGGCCGAGGGCGTGACGGTCAGCGGCAGGCTCGGGCTGGCGCCGCTGAGCCTCGAAGTCGATCGCGCCATCGTCGCCACCGGTTTCCGGCCCGACCTGCAGATGCTCAACGAACTGCGCGTCGGCATCGATCCGGCGACCGAGGCGCCGCCGGCGCTGTCGCCGCTGATCGACCCCAATGTCCATTCCTGCGGCACCGTGCCGCCGCATGGGGTGGTCGAACTCACCCACCCCGAAGCCGATTTCTACATCGTTGGCGCCAAGTCCTATGGTCGCGCCCCCACCTTTCTGATGGCCACCGGCTATGAACAGGCACGCTCGGTGGTGGCGGAACTGGCGGGCGACCCTGTCGCCGCCCGGCAGGTGCACCTGCTGCTGCCGGAAACCGGGGTATGTAGCGTGACCCCGGCCGCGCTCGGTGGGGCCGGCTGCTGCGGCGGTCCGGCGCTCGATGCCAGCTCGTGCTGTGTCGCCGACGAGGTCGCCAAGGCCGAAGGCGAAGCCGGCTGCGGCTGTGGCGCGCCATCGGCCAGCAAGCCGCTCGTCGAACTCGCCTGAACCTCGGAGCTTCGATGTCGTCTCGCAATTCCGCCGCGATGGTCTGGGCGCTCGGCACGACCCAGGTCATCGGTTATGGCACGCTCTATTACGCCTTCAGCGTGCTGGCGCCGGCGATCGGCGCCGAGTTTGGCTGGCCGCCGCAATGGGTCTTCGGGGCGCTGAGTGTGGCCCTGTTGGCGGGGGGCTTCCTGGCCCCGCTGGCCGGGCATCTGGCCGACCGGTTCGGCGCCGCCCGCACCATGGTGGCGGGCTCGGTGGCGGCGTCGCTGCTGCTCGGTGCGGCCGGCCTCGCCGTCGATGGCTACAGCTTCGCCGCGGCGCTGATCGGCATGGAGATCGCCTCGAGCCTCGTGCTCTACGCCACGGCTTTTGCGGCTCTGGTGCAGGCAGGCGCCGAGCAGGCGCAGCGGCGCATCACCTACCTGACGCTGATCGCCGGCTTCGCTTCGACGCTGTTCTGGCCGTTGACCGCCGTGCTGCTCGAACAGCTGGGCTGGCGGGGCACCTATTTCGTCTTCGCCGGGCTCAACCTGCTCGTCTGCGCGCCGCTGCATTACTGGCTGGCGCGAGGCGCCTCGGCCGGACCGACTGCAGGCAAACCACCGCAGAGCGTCGCCGAGGCCGGTGTACTGCCCGTCGGGCGACGTAACCTCGCATTGGCATTGATGGCGGCCGGCTTCGCCCTCGGAGGGCTGGTGCTGTCGGGTGTGCTGCTGCAGATCATGCCGCTGCTCCAGGGGCTGAGTCTGGGCGCCGGGGCGCTGATCATCACCACGCTGTTCGGGCCGGCGCAGGTGCTGAGCCGGCTGGTCAACATGCTGCTGGGTCGCGACTTGCCGCCCACCTGGCTCGCCGTCATCGCCGCGTCGCTGCCGCCGGCCGGCCTCGCCGTGCTGGTCACCACCGCGCCATCGCTCGCCGGCGCGGTGGTGTTCGCTATCCTGTTCGGGCTCGGCTCCGGCCTCACCAGCATCGTCGCCGGGGTGCTGCCGCTCTATCTGCTCGGTCGCGAGCGCTACGGCGCGCGCCTCGGCTGGCTCTCCTCTGCCCGCCAGATCGCCTCCGCCATCGCCCCGTTCCTCCTCGCCGTGGCGATGGGCTCGCTCGGCATTGGCGGGGCATTGTGGGTATCGGTGGGGCTGGGGCTGGTGGCGGTGGGTCTGTTCGTCGCGGTGGAAGCGATGGTGTCGCGGCGGGTGGTGGCGGCAGCGGTGGAGCGAGGGTAGGGGGAAGGGCTTGCTGAAGCAGACGGCCCCCTCCCATCCTCCCCCATAAAGGGGGAGGTGCCCCGCCGGCATATTCGGCACGATTGAAGGCCGAGCCTCGACTCTTCACCTCCCTTTAGGGGAGAGGAGGGGGCCGTCTCTCTCAATCAGCCCCTCAGTACTTCGAAATATCCAGCCGCTGGTCGATGAACGCCCGCTTGCCGGCTCGGCCACCGGCCAGCCGTTCCACCTGTTCGGTGGTGAAGACGATCTTGCCGTGGGTGCGCTTGGTCAGGCCCATGGCGACGCGCAGCGCGTCGGTTTCGCTGCCATCGGCGGTGGGGATGTAGCGGATGGTGCTGTGGCCCGGCCGATCCTGGAAGAACTGGTACTCTTCGATGCCTTCGAAATAGCGGGGGTTTTCCGGAGTGAAGTCGATGGTGACGACGCGATTGCCGTCGGACGAGATCAAAAAATCGGGCTTCCGCCGCGGAGTCAGCCGCTCGACCGTCAGGCGCTGGCCATTGCCGGAGGTGGCGGGCTCGACCAGCGTGGCGCGGTCTTCGGTGTCATAGCGCAGGAATGGCATGCTCCTGCCGGTAAACCCAGTGCCGACCAGCCGGCCTTCGCGGCCGATCTCGGTGATCGGCCGACCATCCTCGTCGATCAGTTCGGCCAGGCCGTAGAGCGGGTCGAACTGATAGAAGCCGTCGCTGCTGATCTCCCGGGCGAACAGCACTTTTTCGCTCAGGCCATAGAAATTGGCGATCGGCACGTTGCCGAACACTTCGGTGATGATGCGGCGCTGATGCGGGTAGAGCGGCTCGGAGATCGGCAGAATGCCCTTGAGTGGGCGCTTCGGCAGCCGGCCGATACGGCACATGTGACGGCACATCAGTTCGATCGCCGAGGGGTAGCCGTATAGATACTCGAGCTCGTGCTTGTCGATCAGATCGAGATAATGCCGCACGTCGTCATGCGTCATCGGGAACACCGACAGGCGCAGTTCGCGCAAAGCCGGCTCCCACTGTGAAATGCTGGTCCCCTTGGGGTGGAGCCCAAAGCCGCGCAACACGATCTTGCCGGTCTGTTCGGTAAAGCCGATGCGGCTCCAGTTGTCGTAGACAAAGGCCATCTCGCGAGCGCTGCGATCCTTGTCGAGATAGAAGGTGAAGGGCCTTTCGCCGTTCGAGCCGCTGGTATCGGCGCGGTCGGCTTCGCCGCGCGGCACCGTCAGGGCCGCGTCACCTGCCAGCCGCAGCTCTTCCTTGCGGAGGATCGGCAGGCGCCGCAGATCGCCGAGCTCGAAGGTCGTGGCGTCGAAGCTGCTGCCGAAGGCGCGCTCGATCAGCTCGCGATAGAACGGGCTCAGCGCGTGGGCGCGGCCGATGATGGCGCGCAGCGAGGCAAGGTGCTGCGCATCGGCATAGGCGGGGTCGGCGCTGGCGAGAGCAATGCGCTCGCGCCACTTGCGGTAGCTGCCGCCGAACTTCAGCCGGGTCGGCACCAGCGAAATCAGGGGCGCCAGCGAACGCCGCACCACTTCGGGGCTCCGCACATAGGCGCCGCGCGCCACATCCATCAGGCTCATCCCAGGTCCCCCAATTCGGCGCCACGCGCCGTGTTCATCCGGCTCATGGTGATGCCCAAGCTCAAAAGCTCATCCATTCGCCGGCGAGCTGATACTCGACCGGCTTCATCGTCTGCTTGAAACGGGTATAGCCGTCGCCGGGCTTCAGCCCGCCGACATCAAAGGTTCTGACGCCGCGCCGGTGCAGTTGCAGGAGCACCTGCCACATCAGGAAGTTGCCGGCATTGAGCTTGCGGCCCTCGGGGCCGAACCAGCCGACGTGATACTCGGCATGGGTGCCGAAGCGCACCACCGACATGCCGGCCAGCGGCTCGCCCCGATGCAGCAGCTGGAACACCGAGACATCCTCGGGCGCGGCGCCTCGCAGCGCGCGCAGCAGGGTGGCGTCGGCAGCGGAGAAGCCGCGCTCGGCCATGTTCTCGGCATGGCGCGCCAGCATCCACTCATAGGTCTCGTCGTCCTGGGCGATCCTCAGCTTGGCGCCGGCTCTTTCGGCGTTGCGCACGCGGTTGCGGAAGGTCGAGGCGAGGCCCGCCCACAGCGCGTCCTCACCGACGGTCAGATCGATGCGGCCCGACTGCCAGGAGCGGCGATGGCGCAGCCGGTAGCCGGCGCGGCGCAGCAGGGCGTCGCTGTCGGCACCAAAGCCTAGGGCAGGGGCGATGAGCAGCGGCGCGGTCCAGATGCGACCCCAGCGGCGGCGCAGCGCGGCGTAAACGCCGACGATCTCGGCTTGATCAGGCGCGGCAGTGAGAAACAGCGGGCCGCGATTGACGCGGTTGACGAGGCGGAGGCCGAAGCGGCGAAGTTCGAGCACGGTGGCGATGGCCACCGGACGGCCAGCCTCGAGGAACAGCGCGCGCCGGATGGTCCACCCCTTCGCCGCCTTGCCTTCGCCATAGGCGAAGCTCTGTGGCAAATGCGGATCGGGGCATGAGGCGATCAGGCTGTTCCACCGGGCCTTGTCGGCCACGAGCTCAGCGGTGATCACTTCCCTCGTGTCCCCGGTTTTCGCCGGGGAATCTGTAGTGACGGCGCTCAGGACGTCGTAGGTCATTTGCCGCATTCCCATACGCGTCGACCTACCGTTTTCGGCGCGCTGGAACGTGGTAGTCCCGAGGAGGAGGACTGGGAACCAAAAGGTTACCTTAGTGTTAACGCGCGGCCCCTATCCACACCTCGCCCACAGCTTTGGCGTAGGGCGCGAGGTCGAGCCGCTCGCGGTGCAGCTGCAAAGCCGCAGCGCCTAGTTTCCAGCGTAGCGGCTGGTCCTCGACCAGCCGGGTCAGCGCTGCGGCCAGCGCGTCGACATCGCCGACCGGCACCAGGAGGCCAGTCTCTTCATCCTTGACGATATCGGGCACTGCGCCGACGGGCGTCGCCACCACGGCGAGACCCGAGGCCATGGCTTCGATGATCGACAGCGGCAGGTTTTCGGTGAACGAGGGCAGCACCAGGATATCGGCCGCGGCGATCAACTCGGCGACCCGCGCCCCATCCACCCAGCCGGGCAAATCGACGCGATCGGCGAGGCCATATTCGGCGGCCTTGGCCCGCGCCGCTTCGACATGGCCATCGCCGGCGATGGTGGCCCGCCAGTTCGGCAGATGCCGCATGCGGTGGAGCGCCTCGCCCAGCTGCGGCACGCCCTTGAGGTCGCCGATGCGGCCGAGAAACAGGATATGCGCGGTGTCGCCGCCGCCCACATGCGAGAGCGTCGGTTGCGCCGCGGCATTGGGCAGAACCACAATCTTGTCGATCACTTCCGGGGCGCGGCTGATGACGAAGTTGCGCCAGGTGTCGCCGAGCACGATGATCCGCGCCGCGCCCGCAAACATTTTGCGGATGTCACGGCTCAGCGCGCTGCCATCGCTCTTCCAGAAGTTCGGGTAGTCCCCGCCGTGCAGATGCAGCACATAGGGCAACCCGAGCAGCCGGGCCAGCCGGGCGATCTGCAGCTTGCGATAGGTGCTGCCGGCGCTGGCGAGGTTGATATGCACCACGTCGAGCCTGCCGGTCGCCTTGAGGCCGATCATCCGCAGCAGAAAGCCGCCGAGGTAGAGCGGCGACAGCGCAATATGGCCGGGACCGCGCGTAGCGCCGAAGCGCACGCTCAGGCCGGCGCCGCCCTGCCGCGCCAACTCGTCGCGAAGGCCCCCCATCACCCGGTCGATGCCGCCCTGGCCGGTACCGCCCGAGGGCGTGGCGACCAGCACGTCGAGGGGTTTGCTCTGTGTGTTGCGCTGCAGCATGGAGGAGCCATAGCGCGCGCCGAAACCGGCGGAAAGCGAAGGCTTTGGTCAAGGTTTACGGTGGGGGTGAACCGGACTCTCGGTTGCCGGCGACCGCCTCGCATTTGATACAATTGCCGGGATTCACCACCTGACGCCAAAGCGCTGTCAGGGCAGGGCCGAAAGGGTTAAGCGAAGGTGAACACCCCATAGGGGGTGACAAGGTAACTCCGTGCTGCTGCGCTCGACCCTGATCTATGCCCCCGCGATCCTGCTGACGCGCCTGTCGGCGCTGTTGATGCTGGTCATCGCGACGCGGCTGATCGACCAGACCGAGTATGGCCTCCTGACCCTCGTGGTCACCGTCGGCGAGCTCACCGATTCCGCTCTCAGCAGCTGGCTGCGCATCGCGCTGCTGCGGCTTGGCGGCAAGGGCGAGATCAGCCATGGCAGCGTCAAGCTCGCCGCGCGCGTGCTGGTGGTGACGACGCTGGTGGGGCTGGTGGTGTCGGTCGCCGGCTCCGCGCTGGTGGCGCCGGAGCGCTGGGTCGAGTTCGCCGTGGCGGTCGGCACCTACCTGAGCGTCGGCGCCCTTAGCCGTTTCGCGCTCACCCTGTTGCAGATGCAGCAGCGCCATACGGCCTATTCGCTGCTCGAGTTTTTGCGCGCTGCGCTGCAACTGGCCCTGCCGATCGCGGCGATCCTCATGATCCACGGCTCGTTCCTCGCGGTGTCGCTGGCTTCGAGCCTCGCCGTGCTGATCGCCGGCAGCATCGCCCTGGTCCTCGCCGGTGGCCGCACCGTGGTCGGCCCTTCGCGCTTCACCCACCGCGAGCTGTTCGCGCTCGGCATTCCGCTGATCGCCGTCGCCACTGTCAGTTTCGGGCTCAACAGCGCCGAGCGGGTGCTGCTCAAGTTCTATTACGATGCCGGCGCGGTCGCGGTGTTCGCGGCGGTTTACGCGCTGGCCCGCCAGCCTATCGACACCATTTCCAATGCCATCAATATGGGGGCCTTCCCCGAACTGGTGAGCAAGTTCGACACCGAGGGCTCGGCCGCCGCCGGCCGGTTCCTGACCCACCAGATGGCGCTGATGGCCCGGCTCACCTTCCCGGTGGTCGCCATGCTGATGGCGCTCTCCACCGAGATCGGCGGCCTGCTGCTGCCGCAGAGCTACCACCAGAATCTCGGCGCGCTGTTCCCGCTCATCGCGCTCAGCGTGCTGTTTTCGAACTTCAGCAGCTTCGTTTACGAAAACGTCTTTCACGCCCACAAGAAGCCGTGGCTGCAGATGGTGGCGCTGGTGCCCGGCTCGGTCGCGACCATCGCGCTGTCGCTGCTGCTGATCCCCGGCTATGCCGAAATCGGGGCCGCGCTGGCGCTGGCGGGCGGCATGCTGGTCGGTCTCTGCGCCGCCGCGGCAGTCAGCCACCGGCTCACCCCGGTGCCGATCCCCTATGCGGAGCTGGGGATTTCACTTGCCGTCGCCACTGCCACCGGCCTCAGCGCCTGGACCGCCAGTGCGCTGCTGGGCGACGCCTGGCCGCTGTTCAAGCTGATGGCCGGCGGGGCGGCCGGCGGGCTGGTGTTCCTCGGGCTGCAGTCGCTGCTGCACCCCAAGGAGACGAGGGCGCTGGCGGGCAAGGTCCGGGCAAAGCTGGGGATGGCTTAGGCGAGGACCTTGGGCGGGTGATCGCTTTCCCAAAGCAGCGCGTGTGCCCCACCCCACCAAGCTTCGCTACGGCTTCGCCTAGCTGCGCTACCCTCCCCATCAAGGGGAGGGAGACCCGACTGCGGCGTTTCGGGTTTCATCATCTCCCTCCCCCTTGTGGGGAGGGTAGCGCAGCTCGGGCCATAGGCCCGTAGCGAAGCTGGGTGGGGGTGCCCCACGCACCCAAGGGGCCCGGCGCTCCCCCGGGCGCGGGCCCCTTCCCAAGAACTCCTGGCGCTACGCCGAGCGTCGCCGCTGGCGCAGTTCGCGCCACAGCAGCCCGACATAGGCGGTGTTCGTCTCGTAGTATCGCCGCCACAGCCGACGCGGTTCCTGCACGACGCGGAACAGCCACTCGAGGCCGAGCTTCTGCACCAGCACGGGGGCGCGGGAGACCTTGCCGCCATAGACATCGAAGCTGCCGCCGACACCCATGACGAAGCTCGGGGTCAGCACGTCGCGATATTGCTTGAGGAACCGTTCCTTGCGCGGCGTCGGCATGGCGACGAACAGGCAATCGGCCTTGCTGGCGTTGATCGCTTCGACCACCGCGGCCTCGTCTTCGGGCTTGAAGTAACCGTCATGCATGCCGGCGACCACCAGGTCGGGATAGTCCTTGGCGAGTTGCAGGTCGACTGCCTGCAGCACGTGCTGTTCGGCGCCGAGCAGATAGGGCCGGTAGCCGTTTCTGGCGCACAGCGCGAAGAGGTTGGTCATGATGTCGACGCCGGCCACCCGCTCGGGCACCGCGACGCCGCAGAGCCGGGCGCCCCAGACGACACCGGCGCCATCGACATTGATCAGGTCGGCGCTGGCCACATCTTCGCGCAGCTCGGCGTTGTTTTTCATGGTCACGAGCTTGGCGACGTTGACCACGGTGTGGTGCAGCGGCCGGCGGCTGGCCATCGCCTCGTTGGCGAGGGCCAGGGTCTCGCGCATGGTCAGCACGTGGATGGGCGAGCCGAGGAACTCCCGGCGCCGTTCGGCGAGCAGGCTGTGCTCGCGCCAGGTCGGGCCAAAGTCGTTTTTGGGAGCGGGGCTCATGCGGCGCGATCCGTGGCGCGGCGCAGCGGAAGACCGCGCTGACGCTCCTCCCGGGCTTTCTTGCCCTCGATCCGCGCGTCGGGCTTTTTCGCCTTGCGCCAGGTCCACAGGCCGCGGGTGTCGATCAGTTCCTTGTCTTTGAGCGCTTCGGGGTCGATCAGGCCGAACTGGCGGTGGTCGACCAGCAGCACCACGATATCGGCCCGGTCGATGGCGCTCAGCGCATCGGTGAAGATGATGCCCTTGCCCTCGAGTTCACCTGGCAGCGCCCCAATATGTGGCTCGGCGGCGATCAGCTTGATGTTGGGCACATCGGCCAGCAGCTTCACCACCTCGACCGCCGGGCTCTCGCGCACGTCGTCGATATTGGGTTTGAAGCTGAGGCCGAGGCAGGCGACGGTCTGCTGCCGGGTGGGGTCGAGCACCGCCTCGATATCGCGGACCACGGCGAAGGGCCGGTCGGAATTGATGCGGCGGGCCGAGCTCATCAGGCGGGTGCTGTTGGGCGCGGCGTCGATGATGAAATAGGGGTCGACCGCGATGCAGTGGCCACCGACGCCGGGGCCGGGCTGCAGGATGTTGACGCGCGGGTGGCGGTTGGCCAGCTCGATCACTTCCCAGACATTAAGGCTCAGATCCTGGCACACCGCCGCCAGCTCGTTGGCGAAGGCGATGTTGACGTCGCGGAAGGCGTTCTCGGTCAGCTTCACCAGCTCGGCGCTTTCGGCCGAGGTGATGAACAGGTCGCCGGCAACGAAGCTCGAGTAGAGCTCGACGGCGCGGGCCGAGGAGCGCTTCGACAGCCCGCCGATCGAGCGGTCATTATTGGTGAGTTCGGTCAAAACCTTGCCCGGCAGCACGCGCTCCGGGCTATAGGCCACCAGCACGTCGGCATCCTCGCCGGCTGCGGGCGGAAAGCTCAGGTCGGGGCGGAGCTCGGCCAGCAGCGCGGTCATGCGGCGGGTGGTGCCGACCGGCGAGGTCGATTCCAGCACCACCAGGTCGCCGGCTTTCAGCACCGGGGCGATCGACTGGGCCGCCGCCAGCACGTAGCTGATATCGGGCTTGTGGTCCTCGGTGATCGGGGTCGGCACGGCGATGACGAAGGCGTCGGCCGGCTGCGGGGTGGTCGAAGCCCTGAGTTGGCCGTTGGCCACCACCTTCTGGATCAGCCCGTCGAGATCGGGCTCGACGATGTGGACTTCGCCGCGGTTGACCTTTTCGACCACCGACGGGTTGACGTCGATGCCGATCACCTGGAGCCCGCGGCTGGCGAACACCGCGCAGGTGGGCAACCCGATATAGCCCATGCCGATGACGGAAACGGTCTTGATTGCAGTTGCGTTGATCTCGGTGGTGTTCAGCTCAGACATGCCGCGATAGCTCCTCGACGATCCGGGCACTGGCCCGGCCGTCGCCATAGGGGTTGTGCGTTTCGGCCATGCCGCGATAGGCGGCCGGGTCGTCCAGCAGGCGAGTGGCGTTGGATACGATCTGTTCGATATCGGTGCCGACGAGGCGGGCCGTCCCCGCGGCTACCCCTTCGGGGCGCTCGGTATTCTCGCGCATCACCAATACGGGCTTACCGAGCGAGGGCGCCTCTTCCTGAACGCCGCCGCTATCGGTCAGCACCAGGTAGCTCTGCTTCTGCAGATACAGGAATGGCAGGTAATCCTGCGGGTCGATCAGCTGGATATTGGGCACCCCGCCAAGCGCCGCGTTGACCACGCCGCGCACGTTCGGATTGGGATGCACCGGGTAGACGATCTGCACGTCGCCGCGCGTCGCCAGCACCTTCAGCGCGGTGCAGATGCGCTCGATGCCGCCATCGAAATTCTCGCGCCGGTGGCCGGTTACGAGGATCAGCTTCTTTGTTGAATCAAGAAACGGGAAGCGCGCGGCGAGCTCGGCACTCAGCAGTTTGTTAGTGTCCAGAGCGCCCGAAAAGTGCAGCAGCGTATCGATCACCGTGTTGCCGGTGACGAAGATCCGCGCCGGGTCCTTGCCCTCGGCGATCAGGTTCTGACGCGCTTCGGCGGTGGGCGCGAAGTGCCAGGTGGCGATGTTGCCGGCGATCAGCCGGTTGAGCTCTTCAGGAAACGGGCTATCGATATTGTGGCTGCGCAGCCCCGCTTCGATATGGGCCACCGGGATACGCTTGTAGAAGGCGGCCAGCGCCGCGGTCATGGCGGTGGTGGTGTCGCCCTGCACCATGACGATGTCGGGCCTGGCCCGCTCGAGCACGTCGGCCATGCCGAGCAGCACTTTGCTGGTCACATCGAACAGCGTCTGGCCCGGCGACATGATGTTGAGATCGTAATCCACGGGCATCCCGGTGAGCGCGATCACCTGGTCGACCATTTCGCGGTGCTGGGCGGTGACGCAGATCTGGGTGTCGAAATGCGGGCTCGCCAGCGCCGCCTGCGCCACCGGGAAGCATTTCAGCGCTTCGGGCCGCGTGCCGAACACGATCAGCAGCCGCTGCCGCCGGGGTTGCTGAGGACGAGAATGGAAGTTCATATCGTACCGCACTACCAAGTGTTCGCGGGTGACCTACGCGCTGCGACGCTCATAGCTCTGAAGATGCCCGCTGGTCGCCTTAACTCTTAAGCTATGATTAATACCAAAAGCACGTTTACCCAGATGTGGGTCGACGTTTGTACGCTGAGATGCTGTGCGCTACAGGCCACGCCGGGGCTGAAAAGTGGTCGTTGCAATTTGATTACAATTTTAATCATGGTCGATGCGCTCAAAGCGCGCGCCTGGCATGACGAGTTATTTGAGCGGCTGACGGCCATTGGGTACCGAATCGCGGTGCAACAGGTGGCCCCTGCGGGCCGCCGCGCCGGGTCGCTCGAGCTGATCCTGAAGCTCGAGCAGTCGCGGGCGCCACGCTCCCTGGCACAGCAGGTGCCGCCGCTGACTGCGGCGCCGGCCAGGAGCAACCCCGATCTCACCATCGATCTCACTGGGTGCAGCGCGCACGGCCATGCGCCGGTGCTGACGGTGGATTTCGATGGCCAGCGCGAGCTCGCGGCCGGCCTTGCCGCAATGCTTGCCGACGGCGTCCGCTCCCGGCTCACGGCGCGCCTCAACGGCGTCGCCGTGGCCGAGGCGCTGCCGATGCTGGGCGATCGGGTCTGGCTGAGCCGCGCCGCTTCCGAGCTTCTCGCCGGCGCCGTGACGCTGATCGAAATGTGCGTCATCCGCTTTGCCGCCGGCAGGCTGCTGCCGCTGGCTGCGCCGACGCCGCCGGCGCTGCAGCGCGATGGCCGCGATCTCATCTGGCGCTACCTGCCGCATCTGGTGGCCGGCCTGGGCCGGAGGGCGCTCGGCCGTCTCACCACCGGCCGCCCGTTCTACTGGCGGACGGCGCATCGGCTGATCGAGGGCCCCGGTGTGGTCGAAACGGGCGGGATTGGCGGCCAGCCTTTCACCGAACTCGCCGATGACGGCCAGCGCTTCTACGCCGATCCGTTCGTCTTCGAGTGGCAGGACCGGCTCTACCTGTTCGTCGAGGAGTATCCCTATGCGCTCGGGCACGGCATCATTTCGGTGGCCGAGTGCCGTCCCGATGGCAGCATGGAGGTGCCGCGCGCCGTGCTCGAGGAGCCGCACCACCTCAGCTATCCGCAGGTCTTCGCCCATGATGGCGAGGTCTACATGATCCCCGAGTCGAGCGCCGGCAACGAGCTGGTGCTCTACCGGGCCGAGCATTTTCCGCACGCCTGGGTGCGGGAGGCGGTGCTGGTTCAAGGCAAGAAGCTCAACGACATGACGTTGCTGGTTCGTGACGATCGCTTCTGGCTGTTCGGCACCGAGCAGCGGGGAGAGGGGAGCGCGTCCGACACCATGGTGGTCTATGCCGCCAAGGCGCTCGCCGGTCCGTGGTCGCCGCACCCGATGAACCCGATCATGGTCGATCGGCGGGCCGCCCGCCCGGGAGGTGCGTTCATCACCACGTCGGACGGGCGAACGCTGTTGCCGGTGCAGGATGGCACCGAAGTTTACGGCGGCGGGCTGGGGCTCGCCGAACTGCTGGTGCTGAGCGAGGACGACGTGCAGTTCGGCCCGGTGCGGCCGGTCGCCCCGGGGGCCGCCTGGGCCCGCAATGGCATCCACACGCTGTCGCGGTCGGGCCGGCTCGAGGCGGTGGACAGCTGCGGGTGAGAATTTGTGGGGGCACGGAACTCTCCGTGGTCCTCCCCCGCCGCGGGGGGATATGGAGAGGCCGGTGCGCAGCCCTCCACCCCCGGGATTTACCAAGAAAGCCCATTCCGGGAGCGTCCGGCGGGCACTGGTATATAAAGCCCTAACGACAGGCCACTCCTCGAACGAGATGTTAACGCCATGGCTTTGCTGACCGATGCGCCGCATCCCCAGAACCCCAGGTCGGGGGCTCGCGCCTTTGCGAGGCTCGGCGGACGGCCTGCCAACGACGAGATCATCGCGCCGACGCCGGTGCCGCCCGAGCCGGTGGAAACCGTGACGCTGGGCAAGATCGGCGATTTCCTCGAGCTCGATTTCGGCCGGCTGTTCGTCTGGCTGAAGCGGGGTCTCCTCGCCTCGGTGGCGCTGGCCGGGCTTGGCGCCGTGGCCGGTGGCGCTTATGCGGTGCTGAGCCCGCCCAAATATACCGTCTCCACCGATATCCTGATCGATCCGGCGAACCTGCAGGTGGTCACCGACGATCTGTTCCAGCAGCCGGGGCAGGTGGATAACGCCCTGCTGGCCGCCGGCAGCAAGCTGCGCGTCCTCACCTCGGGCAACGTGCTGTCGCGCGTCGTCGACAAGCTGAACCTCGTCGCGGACAAGGAGTTTTTCGATCCGACCCCCGGCCTGCTGTCGGGTCTGCTCGGTTCCGGCAAGGACGAGAAGCCGGCTGACCCCCGGCTCGCCGCACTCTCGGCGCTCGACAAGCGGGTCAGCACCACGGCCGATGAAAAGTCGTTCGTGGCACGGCTCAACGTCTCGTCGGAAACGCCGGACAAGTCGATCCTGATCTCGTCGGCCATCGTCGATGCGTTCAAGGCGGAACTGGCGACGGCGGAAGCCGATGGCGCCGGCCGCACCGCCGCGGCGCTCACTGATCGGCTCGATGAGCTGAAGGCCGCAGTGAAGGCGGCCGAGGAAAAGGTCGAGGCCTATAAGCGCGACAACAACCTCGCGACCAGCTCAGGCGAACTGGTCAACACCCAGACCATGGCGCAGCTCAACCAGCAGGTGGTCGAAGCGCAGTCGCGCGTCATCGCCGCGCAATCGAGCTATGACGAGCTGGTGGCGGCCGGCCGCAACGCCACCACGGCCGACACGCAGGCATCCGCCGCGCTGACCACTTTGCGCGCCAGCGCCGGGGCGCTGCGCCAGCAGCTCGACGCGCAGTCGATGGTCTATGGCCCGCGCCACCCCACGATCGTCCGGCTCAACACCGAGCTCAGCGCCGTCAATGCGCAGCTCGAAGCCGAAATCGGCCGCATCGTCGCCGCCGCAAAAGTGTCGCTCGACGAGGCCAAAGCCGCCGCCGCGGCGCTCGGCGCCAAGGCCGAGGAGCTGAAGACCAGTGTGTTCAGCGACAATGAAGCGCTGGTGACGTTGCGCGAACTCGAGCGCGACGCCACCTCGAAATCGACGATCTACGAAGCCTTCCTCAGCCGGGCCCGGCAGGTAACCGAGCGCGAGCAGCTCGACACCACCAATGTGCGCGTCATCTCCACCGCCGTGCCGCCGGCCGGCCGTTCGTGGCCGCCACGCACCGTGGTGATGCTGGGGGCAGGGGCGGTGGGCGGCTTCGCTCTGGGCATGCTGCTGGCGGTGCTGTTCGGCATCCTGCGCGATCTGAAGCAGCCGCCGCGCCGGCGCGTCGGCTCGGTCACTGCCTGATACGATGAAGCAGCGCGTCGTCTTCCACGTCCCGAGCCTTCGGGGCGGCGGCGCCGAGCGCGTCTTCGTGCTCATCGCCAACGAGATGGCACGGCGCGGCCACGAGGTGACGCTGTTCACCTGGAACGGCGAGGGGCCGAACGCCGCGCTCCGCGCCGATAATGTGCACCTGGTCGACCTCGGCATACCGGTGCGCGGCGAAGGGTACGGCAAGCCGGCGACCATTGGCGGGCTCTGGCGCAGCGCCGGCTTTTACCGGCGGCTGAAGCCCGATGCGGTGTTCAGCGCCCCGGAGTTCGCCAACCTGATCACCGCGCTGGCCCTCGGCTTCAGCCGGGCAAGGTTCTTCCCGAGCTTTCACGCCGCGGCCTCGATCCCGTCGAACGATTTCGGTTCAAAGCTCGCCGTGCTGCTGTCGGGGCTGGTCGCGGCGCGGGCCACCAAGGCAATCGCGGTGTCGGCCGGCGTCGGGCGCGATGTCGCGGCGCGCGGCGTGGCGGCTGAAAAGGTGGTGGTGATAAACAATCCTTTGCCGCCCGCTGGCGGCAGGCCGGGGGATGCTTATCCGTGGCAGGCCGAACTCGCGGCGCTGGGTGAGGGCCCGGTGATCGCCACTGCCGGTCGGCTGGTAGGGGTCAAGGATCACAAGACCTTGCTGCGCGCCTTCGCCGCGCTGCTCAAGCTGCGCCCGGCCCGGCTGGTGCTGTTCGGCGATGGCCCGCTGCGCGGCGAACTCGAAGCGGAAAGCCGAGTCCTGGGAATCGCTTCGCGCGTGTTGTTCGCGGGCTACGTGAACGATCCGGCCGCCTGCTACGCCGCCGCGGACCTGTTCGTGCTCAGCTCGACCAGCGAGGGGTTCGGCAATGTGCTGATCGAAGCCATGGCGGCCGGCGTGCCGGTGGTGTCGACCGACGCCCCGCACGGCCCACGCGAAATCCTGGCCGATGGCAAGTACGGCACGCTGGTGCCGGTGGGCGACGCCGAGGCGCTGGCGGCGGCGATGAGCGCGATGCTGGACCAGCCGACGGATCCGGTGTTGCTCGAGGGCAGGGCGGCGGATTTCGCGGTGGAGCGGATCGGGGATTTGTATGAGGGGCTGTTGCGGTAGGCACCCGGTGCGTCGCCACACCCACCGACGTCATTCCCGCGAAGGCGGGAACCTAGTGGGATATCGCCAAGCCAGTGGGAGTTGAGAGATCGCACTGGGTCCCCGCCGTCGCGGGGATGACGCCGGTGTGTGGGGTCCCCATCGAAAGAGTCGGGCTTCCCGCTGCTGAAACTCCTACGCCGCCGATGCGTAACTATTGCTGCAACTGGGCCGCCGCCCCGGTTGCCGGCGGGGTCGCAGCGCGTCCACAGCCTGCAGCGTCCCCGCCGTATCGCGGCGGTCAGAGCAGGGTGACCTGGAACAGCCGGACCAGGATGCGCTGCTGCTTCAGTTCGGCTTCGAGCGCTTCGCGATAATGCCGCCACCAGGCGGTATCGACGTCGGCCACCATCACCTCGAAGATGGCGATCCGGTCGTGGATGGCCTCGCCGCTCGAGGGCTTCCAGGCGCCTTCGGCCGGCGATTGCAGAAAGGCCGTCACCCCGCCGAAATGCTCGGTCAATTCGGCCTTGGTGCGCTCGAACAATCCGGCCGGAACCGGAGCGCCATCGGGCAGTTCGAGCGGCAGATAGATCTGGACGACAAACATCTCTCAGCTCGACTCGCAGCGAGGGCAGCAAGCTGCCCCGGGGGTGCCAACCTGCCAGTGCAGAGGGCGGAGCGTCCAGCCCTGTCGCGAGCCGGTATGCGCCGGTCTGGGCCAGAACTGCAGTGCCCGCCGGCTCGACTATTCTAGCAACCAATGTCGAGCCGGGCAGTTCCGCTAGGACGGCCGATCAGCGGCTCTCGGCCGGAGTAAAAAGCCCTTCCAACCCATTGCGGCACCTGGGTGTGAGGAGCACTTTCCAGCCCAAAGCCGGGGGCGGATGGCCCCACCGGCGAATGGAGAAAACAACATGAACATCCTCAAATCCGTGCTGGCGATCAGCCTTGTCGGCCTTGGTCTTTCGACCCCGGCGCTGGCCCAGACAGCGCTCGAGCAGGTCAGGACCGCCGGCGCTTTGCGGGTCGGCACCGAGGGCACCTATGCCCCCTTCACCTTCCACGATGCCTCGGGCGCGCTGGTCGGCTTCGACGTCGAGATCGCTACCGAGATTGCCAAGCGCATCGGCGTGAAGGCCGAGTTCGTCGAAGGCCCCTGGGATGGGTTGATCGCCGGGATCGACGCCAACCGCTATGACGTGGTGATCAACCAGGTCGGCATCACCGACGCGCGCAAGGAGAAGTACGATTTCTCCGAGCCCTATATCGCCTCGAAGGCGGCGCTGATCGTCAAGGCCGACAATGCCGACATCACCTCGTTCGAGACGCTGCAGGGCAAGAAGGCGGCGCAGACGACCACCTCCAATTTCGGCAAACTTGCCGAAGCCAGCGGCGCCGAGATCGTCCCCACCGACGGGTTCGACCAGTCGATCGCGCTGGTGATCCAGGGCCGCGCCGACGCCACCATCAATGACAGCCTGTCGTTCTACGATTTCAAGAAGCAGCAGCCCGATGCGCCGGTGAAGATCGCTGCGACCCAGGCCAATGCCGACTATTCCGGTGTGCTCATCGCCAAGGGCAAGCCGGAACTGCTGGCGGCGATCAACGAGGCGCTGGCCGGGATCAAGGCCGACGGCACCTATGCGACGATCTCCGAGAAGTATTTCGGCGAGGACGTCTCGCAGTAGTCGACCAACTGCCGGCTATTGTATGGATCGGCCTTGAACGAGGCCGATCCATTCTGTTTTTGGGGACGTGCGATGATCTTTTGGGAAGTGCCGCCCTGGCTGAACCTGATGCTGGAGTCGCTGCCCTCGCTGCTCTGGGCCTGCCTGCTGTTCACCGTACCGCTGACGCTGTTGAGCTTCGCCTTCGGCCTCGCCGTCGGCTTCGGGGCGGCGCTGGTGCGGCTGTTCGCGCCCTGGCCGTTCGCCGCGCTGATCCGCTTTTATGTCTGGATCATCCGTGGCACGCCGCTCCTGGTGCAACTGTTCCTGATCTTTTACGGGTTGCCCAGCGTCGGCATCACCCTCGATGCGTTCCCGGCGGCGCTGATCGGCTTCACCCTCAACGTTGGCGCCTATACCTCCGAGATCATCCGGGCGACGCTGATTTCGGTACCCAAGGGGCAGTGGGAAGCGTCGTTCTCGATTGGCATGACCTGGTCGCAGGCGATGCGCCGCATCATCGTGCCGCAGGCCGGCCGCGTCGCGGTGCCGCCGCTCTCCAACACTTTCATCTCCTTGATCAAGGATACCTCGCTCGCCGCCGCCATCACGGTGCCCGAGCTGTTCCGGGCCGGCCAGCGCATCGTCGCGACGACCTATGAACCGCTGATCCTTTATGTCGAAGTGGCGCTGATCTATCTCGCCGTCAGTTCGCTCCTCGCGATGCTGCAGAGCCGGCTCGAAAAGCGGCTGGCGCGTTATGGCGGCTTCATCGGAGCGGCGTCATGATCGCGCTCGAAGCCATCCACAAGCAGTTCGGCGATGTCGAGGTGCTGCGCGGTGTCTCGGTGCGGGTGCCGGAGCGCAGCGTCACCGCGCTGATCGGCCCCTCGGGCAGCGGCAAAAGCACGCTGCTGCGCTGCGTCAACCTGCTCGAGTTGCCGCAAACGGGCTGGGTCACGGTCGGCGCGAACCGGCTCGAATTCGGCCCCGGGACGCGGCGTTCGCGGGCCGATGTGCTGGCGATGCGGCGTTCGACCGGCATGGTGTTCCAGAACTTCCAGCTGTTCCCCCACCTGACGGTCGAAGAGAACGTCATGGAGGGCCTGGTGACGGTGTTGCGCTGGCCGCGCGACCAGGCCCGGGCGCACGCCAGGGCGCTGCTCGACAAGGTGGGCATGGCAGCGAAAGCCGGGGCCTGGCCGGCCAATCTTTCGGGCGGCCAGCAGCAGCGGACCGCCATCGCCCGGGCGCTTGCGCCATCGCCTCAGGTGCTGCTCTGCGATGAGCCGACTTCGGCGCTCGATCCGGAACTGGCCGCTGAGGTTGTGGAAGTGCTGGCGCAACTGGCGCGCGAGGGCACCACGATGCTGATGGCCACGCACGACCTGCGGCTCGCCTCCACCATTGCCTCCGAAGTGGTGTTTCTCGATCGCGGCGAAGTGGTGGAAGCCGGGCCGGCGCAAAGCCTGTTCGGGGCGCCACAGAAGGAACGGACCAAGCAGTTCGTCGCCAGTCTCTCGGCTTAGCCGATCGGTTCGGCGGTCAGTTGAGGCGGTCCGGGCCGTAATCGAGGTTGGCGCGGCGGATCGTTCGGGCCATCGTACCGCTCGGCCACCCACATCTTGGTCGCCGGAGCATCGACGCGCTCGGCTCCACCACAACGGATGGATCACTCGGCGCGATGGCGCGTTCACCTCTCAAAGGAGCGCAACATGTATCAGGACACTGACAAATTCGTTGATCTCAACTTCGAGCAGACCGTACGGCAGGCGGCGTACCTGTTGTGGGAGAAAGACGGGCGGCCGTTCGGCAGCGAAAAGGAATACTGGTTCAGGGCTTTGGGCGAACAGCTGGCGCAGCGAAACGCGGGCGACGACGCCGAGGCGCCGCCGACGGCGGCCAACGACTAAATCGGCTAGAGCTCACCGCGTTCGAACTCCGCCCAGCCCACGAGCTGGTCCGGGCTGGTGACGTCGCCCGTGCTCTCCGCCGCCGGGGTTTGCTTCCGCGCTCGGGTCAACTTCGCCTTCCACGCGGCGCGCCGCCGGTTTTCCGCGGCAGTGATAGCATCCGCTTCGCGCCAGGCTTCGACCACGTCGCGATCGAGCAGGTCCTCGACGATGCGCGGATCGAAGACGTGGAAGGTGATCTTGCTGGCGCGGCCACGTAAACGCACCGTGCGTGTGCCGGCGCTCGGTAGCCGGCCATCTTTCAGCCAGCGGTGCCGCTCGGTGGTTTTGATCGCGAGGATGTCCTCGATCTCGCGCGGGATCACCGGCAGGCTCTCTATCCCCTCGAGCGCCGCGGACACCTTGGCCATGAGTTTTGACAGGTCCTCGCCGGAGCCTTCGGGCCGGTGCAGGAGCAACTCGCGCGCCTTGATCGAGAGCCGGTTGCGCGAGGCCGCCGGCAGGCGGGACCGGACCTCGAGAAAGATCCCGCGGACGCGCACCGAGGACCCCAGCGTGGCGGCATAAGGCAGGGCCCAGGTGGCGACGATCTCCTCGGGAGCAGTGGTCTTGGGCTTCGGCGTCATGGGGCTGAAATAGCAATGTGCCCGATCGCGTCAATGCTGCTGTCGGTCACGATATCGCCACCACGCAGGTCGCGAGGCGCTGAGAACAGGAAGGGCCCCGGCACAGCCGGGGCCCTGATGGCGAGCGATGGGGGCGCATCGGCTCGCGTCGATGAGACGGGGGAGGGTCTCATCACCCGCTCTGGTCGGGCTGGCTTAACAATTCGCGGGCGAGCGAAAGGTTGCACGACACTGGATGCGGCGAAATCCGGCTGCGGTGACAGCAACCTTTTCGCCACAGCGGCCATTGAGGTTTTTTCAACAGCAATGGTCACAACATGCTTCACCCCGCTCCGCCGCCGAAAAAGCCCAAAGCCGCGTTTCGCAACGCCAAGGCGGTTGGAACCCGCGAGAGCGATGTCCAGGTGCGCGCCGCCGGCCCCGAAGCCATGCGGGATCGCCCGAAACGGCCATGGACGCCGCTCGACGAGGCCTCCGACGAGTCGTTTCCGGCCAGCGATCCACCGGCTGCCAACCGGTTCGACTGAGAGGTTCAGCGGGAGGGGCCGCAAAGGCCCCGGACGCACCGATTGGTGGCGGGGCGGGGACGGTGGGGCAGCTAGCGCCGAACGCGGCCTTCGCCGAACAGCGGGATGACGTTGCCGATGCGCTCGGCCGGCACCGGTCGCGGCTCGAAGGCGCGGACCATGGTCACGGCCTGGTGCTGCACCGCGGCGACCCGCTCCACTTCGACCAGCCCATCGATTGAGAGGAGCAACTGCTGCGGGGTCACCGGCTTTTCCAGCACGGCGTCGATCCCCGCCGCGAGCAGCGGCTTGTGGAACGCCGCGGCAGCGCGAGTCAGCGCCACGATCTCGAAGGCGCCGCTGGCCAGCTTCATGTGGGTGCGCAGCCCCCGGGCGATATCGATCGCCGGCGCGCCGGGCAGGTCGGTATCGAGCACGACGACATCGACCGGCGAGATACGCAGGAACGTCGTCAGCATCTCGACGCTCGAAAAGCTGGCCACGCGATAGCCGCCATCCTGTTCCAGCGCACGGCTGAGGATGGCCGCGAACGCCGGGTTCGCCGCCAGAATCGCCACTGCTTTGCTGTTGGAGGTCGTCACGGGGCCGGCTCCGGGCTTGGGTTAACGCTTCCCTAACATGCCGGCCGGCGGCGTCGAGGTCCGAACTGGCGGTATCCTTAACCGCGGCGGACCGCACCCCAAACCGCCCAGGGCAGACCCCGCCGTTAACCCCAGCTTAACCCAACTCTTTGGGCGAATCCGGCGACCTGCTATTTGATGCTGCATGGCGGTGGGCCGAAGAAAGCCCTGCAATGCCAACAATTTGAGGCAATTTGCTGTGGCACAGACTGAGGCAGGCTATCAGGGCATAGAACGGCGCAAGGCGCGCCGCGTGGTGGCAAACCAGGCCGTGCTCTGCACCGCGTTCGGTCTCGGCGAAGGGGCGCTTGCCGCGCTGGTGATGCTGGTGCCGGCGCTGCTCTATCACGGCCTTATCCTCAACGTCGCGGCGGGCGATATCCCGTTCGGGCTCTATGGCATCTATTCGGCGGTGGTCGGAGTGCTCTACGGCGCGTTCTCGGCCGTCTCCGCCAACCAGTTCCTCGATCGCGCCCAGCCGCCGCATACGAGGCTGGTGCAGAGCGTGCTCAGCTGGACCGGGGCGTTCGCCATCGCGCTGTTCGGCGCCTTCTTCGTCGGCGTAGCCGACTACCTGTCGCGCGTCTCACTGATTACCGCCTTCGTGCTTGGCGTGCCGGCGCTGCTGCTGGCCCGTACCATCGCCTATGCCGCCGTCACCACCCGCATCAAGGCAGGGCGGCTGCAGTTCCAGAAGGTGGCAGTGGTGGGCACGCGTGGCGATACGGTGCGCTTCCTCGTCAATGGCAACCTGTGGAAGACCGGCTACCGGCTCGCCGGTACGCTCTATCTCGAAGATACGGTCGATGCCGCGGGCGCCTATCAGCTCAGCTCCGTCGTCGATTTCGCCCAGCACTGGGTGTCGCACGGCGCCGAGTTCATCGTCTTTGTCGGCGAGATCGGCGATATCGATGGCCTCGAGAAGCTGACCAATGAGTTGAAGCGCTTTGCCATCAACGTGGTCTCAGTGCCGGCCACCGACAATGTCAGCTTCAAGTTCCTCGACGTGGTGCCGCTCGGCCCCAACAATGCGCTGCGCTCGCTGCGCAAGCCCATGAACGATGGGGCGGTGCTGCTGAAGCGGCTGTTCGATATCGCCGGGGCCGGCTTCGGGCTGACGCTGCTCAGCCCGCTTTTCGCCGTGGTGGCGCTGTTGATCAAGCTCGACAGCCCCGGCCCGGTGTTCTTCCGGCAGGAACGGCGCGGCTTTAACGGCCGCACCTTCCATATCTGGAAGTTCCGCTCGATGACGGTCACCGAGTCCGGCCGCACGATGACGCAGGTCAAGGTCGGCGACAAACGCATCACCAAGATCGGCGCCTTCATCCGCCGCACCTCGATCGACGAGCTGCCGCAACTGATCAATGTGCTGAGCGGCGAGATGAGCCTTGTCGGCCCGCGCCCGCACGCCCTGGTGCACGATGACGAACTGGGTGAGCAGCTCGCCAGCTACGCGCACCGCCAGCGCATCAAGCCGGGGATTTCCGGCTGGGCCCAGGTCAACGGCTATCGCGGCGAGACCACGACGTTCGAGCAGATCGAAGGCCGCACCCGGCACGATCTTTACTACATCGACAACTGGTCGATTTTCCTCGATTGCTGGATCATCGTCTTGACGGTTTTCTCGTCCAAGACCCGGCGGAACGCCGTCTGATCCGGAGTGCCGATGCGCCTCACACCTGTGTTTGCCTGGCTGCTGCTGGCCGCCGTCGCCTTCGTCACGCTGGCGCCGATCGGCTTTCGGCCGAACACCGGCTACTCGCCGACCATCGAGCGCTTCCTTGCCTTCGGCGCGGTGGGTTTTCTGTTCGCGCTCGCCTATCCTCGCCGCCTGTGGCTGATCGTGGTGATCGTCCTGGGGGCCGCTATCGGGCTCGAAGCACTGCAACTGGTCTCGGCATCGCGGCACGGGCGTCTGTTCGACCTCGCGGTAAAGCTCGCCGGCGGCGGCCTCGGCGTGGTCGCAGGCATGGTGGCGCGGCGGATCTGGCAGCGATTCGTGGCCGGGCGAGCGGCCTGAGCCGGCGCCGGGGCAGGGCGCAACATCGCGCCAGGCACCACGACTAGCGACGGAGCAGTTTGCTCATGCTGATGCGCGGTTCGATCCGGTATCCGGATCGCTGATAGAATTCGACGACCTCGGAATTCGACTCGACCACCTGCAGGTTGATCTTCACGCAGCCCAGAGCGGCGAGGCGACGCTCCGCCTCGGCGAGCAGGTCGCGACCGACGCCGCGATTTCGGTGCGATCGGCTGACGGTGATGCGGGAGATCCAGCCGCGATGGCCTTCATACCCGCCATGACCGATCCACAGACGCGGTCGTCGGTGATGGCAACCAGCATCAGGTTCGGTTGCAGCTTCAGCTTCTCGGCAATGGCCGTTTCAGCGGCATTCCATGGCGCATCATCTGGAAACGCCTCCTGCCACAGAGCTTTGAGCGCGAGGAAGTGCCGCTCGTCGTAGGTAATGACCTCGGCCATCCTGCCGTCCTCGATTGCGAAGCTTGCGCTGGCCACGCTTAACCCGTGGGGTGGGTTTGAGCCAATGCTGGTCGGCGGGCCGCGTCCGGCGGGGCGTCGACGGGGCAGTGGCCTGGGCGTGAACCAACTGCCGCCCGGCTCATGCGGTCGCGCCGGCGCGGGCCGCATTACCCAGCGCGTCGCAACAAGGTCAGATGCGTGACCCCGCTGGGCGCCGAAACGGCCTCGATGGCATAGGTCTGCTCCAGCGCCTCGAGTCCATCCCAGAGCCGCACGCCACGGCCGAGCAGAATGGGCGTCACCGCGATGTGCGCGTGGTCGACCAGGCCTGCGGCAAGCAAGCTGCGGATCACTTTGGCGCCACCGCCGATGCGGACGTCCTGTCCTTTCGCCGCCTCGCGTGCCAGTGCAAGCGCCTCGGCAGGCGGGGCATCGACGAAGTGGTAGGTGGTGCCACCCTCCATCTCGATCGGCGGCCGAACGTGCTGCGTGAGCACGAAGACCGGCGTATGGAACGGTGGGTTGGCGCCCCACCAGCCTTTCCAGTCGACATTGTCCTGCCAGCCTGGGTAGCCGAACTTGCCGGCCCCCATGATTTCGGCGCCGATGCCGATGTCATGCTGGCGCACGAAGGCATCGTCGACGCCAGCGCTGCCACCCGCTTCGGCGGATTTTTCCCGCCACCAGCGGGTCTCGAACATCCATTCGTGCAGCCGTTCGCCGGCGTGCCCGAACGGGGCTTGCCGGCTCGTACCTTCGCCGGTGCCGAAGCCGTCGAGCGAGATGGAAAAGTTCTGAACGCGAACGAGCGACATGGCGGGGTGCTCCTCGTGGTTGGATTGAAGTTTCGCGGCCTCAGTCGGCTCGAGCGGCCGAACCGGTCCGGCGGGTGGATGGCCGCCGAACCGTCCAGCCGAGCGCCAGCGTCCGGCCCGGACCGTGCACGGCGGCGAACAGCAGCCCGGCGATGAAGGTCAGATGATTGATGAACAGGCCCATCTGCATCGGGTTGCCGGGCCAGGTGGCAGGCCCGTAGAAGGCGAAGCCCAGGAACAGCACATAGGCCGTGGCCAGCAGCGCCGCCTCGGTGAAAAAGGCGCCCGTGAGGAATGCGAGGACGAGGCCGAGTTCGAAGAAGGCTGACGCCCAGGCGAAGAACAGGGGAGCCGGAAAGCCGATCGACGCGATGGCGGCGGCGGTATCGCCGATTGCCAGGACCTTCATGACCATGGCAACCAGGAAGGCGCCGCCAAAGATAAGTCGCGCCACCAGAATTGCGAATGTGCCGAGCATTGGGCTTCCTCCTACCTGATTTGCAGTGTGTGGCGCCGGTGCTTGCGTACGACTGCCGTGCTGTAGCATGAACGTCGGCTCGGGCAGGCGCAGGGTCGATTTTTGCGGTCGACCGTCATCGCAAAGGTTGCCGACATGGACCGCACACCAACGGCCGCGACGTTGATAGCCGAGCTGGTTTCAGGGGCCCGTAACCGCGAGCTGGCCTGGCCGGATATCGTGGTGGATTATGCGTGGCTGCCGCCATGGGAGGGTCAGACGGAAGTTCGTCGTAACCGCGTGAAGGTGGTCTTTTCAGCCCATGACGATGTTGCCGTCGAGCACGAAGGCATCGTCCAGGACGTACGGGTGCGCCCCGGCAGCGCTTACCTGATGGGCACGGACGTGACGCGGCTGCAACGGACGAGGGAGCATAGCGACACGCTCGACATGTATCCCGATCTCGACCTGCTGACCGCCGAGGCGGAGGCGCGCGGACTCACCGGCTTCGCCATTGAACCGACGATGGGATCCGGCCGGACCCGGGCGTTCGATGTTCACCCGACCTTCCTGGGCCTTGCCCATCGATTCCGGCAGGCCTGCATCGGCACGATTGACCTGTCCGACATCGAAGCATCGACGCTCGCCTGCCGGCTCATCGATGGCATCCTGTCACTGCACGGTGCGATGAGGACGGTGAAGAGCACCGGCAAACTCGACATCCCGAGGCTGAAGGCGGTCTGCGATCGGGTCGAGGAGAACCTGACCAGCAAGCTTTCGCTGCCGCTTCTCGCCGGGGTGTGCGGACTGAGCCCGTGGCACTTCGCGGTGCAGTTCAAGGCGGCGACCGGCCTGTCACCCGGGCAATACGTGCTGGAGCGGCGCCTGGAACTTGCCAAGCGCCTCGTTCTGACCACGGATCTGCCGGTCTGGAATATCGCCTGGTCGGTCGGCTTCGAAAACATCAGCCATTTCCGTCGGCAGTTTCGCACCCATCTCGGCTTCCTGCCAGGCGAACTGCGAAGCGCCACCAGCAAATTCCAGCCGGATTGATGCCAACACCGAGCCGGCGCGATGTCGCCGTTCGCCCTAATCATCCCGTTCCGCGTTGCAGCGAGATTTACAGACACTGCCCCTGCGAAGTCTGCGCCGAGGCCCAGAAAGCGGCGGGCCCGATCGATACTGGCGACGGGCAACGCGAAGGCGGGCGGCCCGACATATTGTGGGGCTTACTTGTCCGGCTCGCCGCCGGGATCGAAGGCCACCAGTTTGCCATCGATGTCGACGATCGTTATGTCGCTCGCTCCGGATAGACGGAGGTCGCCGAGCAGCCTGGTGAGTTCGGCCTGCGTCGTTGCCTCCAGCCGCCCCGCGCCGGTCAGCATCCGAAACGTGATGTAGTATGTTGTGGGCGGCGGCGCGCCTTTGCGCCGTTTGTGAAACCGCCAGATCATGAGGCAGCAACCAGGTGCGGTAACTGCTCGGGGTCATAGAGCGTGATACTGTGCGGCACGAAGCCGGCTGTCAGCCGCCATACGACGGCCCTCGCAAGTTTGCCTTCCAAGGATAGCGGGCGTTCAAGTGCCGCTTCCCCGGCTTTCAGGGCGCTGGTCGCTTCAATGTTGACATTGCGGGTCTTGTCTACGGTGCCGTCATCGCGCACCGGCTGAACGAAATAATGCTCAAGTGGTCCCAAAGCCGTCCGCCTAGTTTTCAGGGGTGATGGAGACGCCCGCGCCTGGCTGCGGGTATCACGCGGACGACTCCATCGCTGCGGAGAGCGCGCTATGACACGCTCACCCAAACACCTCGCCAGTCCCGAACTATCCTCCCTACGGTACCCAGGACCGCCCACACGAGGCGCTTTCGTGACGGAGGACTCCCATCACGACGGGGTGCGGCGGTCATGCATGGGAATGCCTGAGGGCAAAGGCCACTAAGCCCTCTGCAACCGCCACACCGATAGTCCGACACACCGGCGCGAGGGTAAAGTTGCAATTTGGTCACGGTGCCGCCGCGATCCTGCCACCAATTGGCCGCGACTGGAGGCCGAGACCATCCTCAACACAGCAAAACCGGGACCTGACAGGCGCGAAGCAATTCCGAGGTAAGGCTGCCCAGGATCATCGATCTAAGCCTGGAAGTGCCGAACGCACTCACGGCGAGCAAGTCGATTTCATCAAGCACGACGCGCTCCGGAACGACCGTCTGAGCCACGCCCGGTTCGATCCTGGATCTCACGTCGAACCCTGCACCTGTGAGCTTCGCCTCAGCCTGCTCGAGGATCTGCTCGGCAATGTCAGTGCGATCCCCGACGTGCAGCAGGTCGAGCGGGCACGTCGGAAGTATCCCGCTCGCAAGGCTGTTCACCGCCGGCGCTGCAGAGGTCTCGGCGTCTATTGCCGCGAGTATGCGCTTGATCGGCCTGAAGCTGCGCGACACCGCCAGCACGGGAACCTTGCTGCCGCGGGCGAGGCGCTCGAGGTTGGAACCAAGCGGCAATCGCGCCAGATCGGCCTGTTCTCCGCGCTTGCCCATGATGATGATCGAAGCCGGTGAGGCGGCCTCCACCATGGTGAGCGAAGTATGCCCTTCGAGCAGGCGTGTGCTGACGTCGAAGACTCCGGCTTCGTTCAACAGCTTGCTGCCCTGATCCAATCGTTCGCGCCCCTGGCGCGCCAGGTCAGCCACCTTGGCGTCGAGGGCACCATCGTGTTGCAGCAGCATGGCGCCTGCCGGATGAACGGGCGCCAGGTTGGACGCTGCGAGCTCGTTCGGCGACACGATATTGACCAGTTCGACGCTGGCCTGCTGCTCGCGCGCCAGCCAGATGGCGTGGTCGATGACGCTGCGCGCGTAGAGCGACAGGTCGATGAACGCCACGATCTTCATGATGCAACCTCCAGCACCGGCGAAGAGACGGACGGGGTCTTGGCGCCGTGTCGTGCGAGCGCCCCGATCACACGTCTTGCCGTGATGCGCCCGATCTGCTCTCCGGAGGCATCGAGGACACCGACCCATTGATGCTCCGCGAAGAGCGGCAGCACATCCTCGCATCGTGCTTCGGCCGGCACCGCGATCGAGCAGGGCTCCGATGCGCCCACCTCCATGATGGTGCGGACGCGGATGGCCCTGGCCTTGTTCACATCGCGCACGAACTCCTCGATATGCTCGTTGGCCGGATTGAGCACGATCTCTTCGGGGGCTCCCTCCTGCTGCACGGCGCCATCCTTCAGCACGGTGACCCGGTCGCCGATCTTGAGGGCTTCATCGAAGTCATGCGTGATGAACAGGATGGTCTTGTTGAGCGACTTCTGCAGGCTGACCAGTTGATCCTGCATCCCCGAGCGGATCAGCGGATCGAGCGCCGAGAACGCCTCGTCCATCAGGATGATGTCGGTGTCGAGCGCCAGCGCCCGGGCGAGCCCGACCCGTTGCTGCTGGCCGCCCGACAACTGGCGTGGTCGGGCGTTCTCGTAGCCCGAAAGGCCGACGATCTCGATCCATTTGCGCGCCTCGGCTTCTCGCTCAGCCTTGCGCACACCACGAACCTCAAGCCCGTATGCGACATTGTCGACGACCGACCGATGCGGCAGCAGTCCGAACTTCTGGAACACCATGGCGACACGGGTGCGCCGATATTCCCGCAGTTCCCCCAGCGACATCGCCAGAACATTGGTGCCATAGACCGTGATCTCGCCCGCGGTCGGTTCGATCAGCCGGTTCACATGCCTGATCAACGTGGATTTTCCGGAGCCCGACAGCCCCATGACGACATGGATCTGCCCCCGCGCAACCTCGAGGGACACGCCATCAAGTCCAACCACATGGCCGGTTTCGGCCTGCAGTTCGGCTTTGGACATGCCCTCCTGCAAGGTGGTCAGTGCCTGTGTCGGCGCGGGGCCGAAAATCTTCGTCACGCCCTTCATGGCGATGGCCAGATCGGTTTGGGTCATCGTGGTCATGCGCGCGCCTCCGAAATTCCTACGCGGGCCTGCAATTGCCTGCCGAAAGCCTGGGTGATCCGGTCGAACACGATGGCGAGCGCCACGATGCCAAGGCCTGCGAACAGGCCGCGACTGACCTCAAGGCGCCCGATGCCCTGCAGCACCTGGTAACCAAGCCCGCCGGCGCCGATCATCGAGGCGATCACCACCATGGCCAGCGCCATCATGGTCGTCTGGTTGATGCCGGCCAGAATGGTCGGCAGGGCGAGCGGAATCTGCACACCAAGCAGGCGCTGTGTGGGATTGGTGCCGAAGGCGCGGCTCGCTTCCATCACGGCCGGGTCGACCGAGCGCAGGCCGAGGTCGGTCAGGCGCACCAGCGGGGGAGCGGCGTAAACGATCGTCGCGATCAGCGCCGGAATTTTCCCGGGGCCGAAGATCATTACCGTGGGGATCAGGTACACGAAGCTCGGCAGCGTCTGCATGAGGTCGAGCACCGGGGTGAAGAACTGGCGCACGCGCACGGAACGCGACATCCACACACCCACCGGGATCGAAATGACGATCGCGGTGAGAGTTGCGGCGAGCATCAGTGCCGTCGTGCTCATCGCATCCTTCCAGAGTTCCATCACGCCCAGGAAGAGCAGCGAGATCAGCACGATCGTGGGCAGCGGCCAGCGCCGCGTCGCGAGCCACGCAATGCCGGTGAGCAGCGCGATGATCAGCCACCAGGGCGTGGCCAGCAGCAGGGCCTCGATGGCGTTGAGGAGCAGCAGCAGGGGCCTGGCCGCAGCTTCAAAGGCGCTCCCCCAGTTGGTGACGACCCAGCCAAGCGCGTCGTCCACTGCCCGGCGTAGCGGTCGTGTGTCGATGAGTTCAGGAAACATGTTCGGTGCCCGGTGAAAAGGCTGCACCCGGTCAGCGAGAAGCGCGACAGCGGACGCAGCATAAAAACGGAAAATGCGGCCGGGACTGGTGAACCCCGGCCGCAAAGCTAGCGCAGTGAGGAGCCGCTAGCTGAGGGTGGCGCGGACCTTGTCGGCGACCTCGGGCGAAACCCAGGTGGTCCAGACATCTTGCTTGGTCTTGAGAAAGTTCTCGGCCGTCTGCGCGGCGTCGGCCTTGTTCTCGTCGCCATAGACGAGCAGCTCGCTGATCTGGGCGTTGGTCAGCCCGACCTTGGCGAAATACTCGGCCACGGCAGGTGCCTCGGTCTCGACCCACTTGGCCGCACCGATCACCGCCGGCGATGACGGATAGGCGGTTTTGCCTGCCGGCTCGGCGCAATCAGGGTCGGTGTTGCACGCGTAGACATCGGGCTTGGCTTCACCAAGATCGAGCTGAACGGCGTCGAACTTGCCCAGGATTGCCGTAGGCCCCAGTAGTAGAACAGGATCGGTTCCTGACGCAGGAACGCCCGTGCGATCGATGCATCGAGCGCTCCACCCGAGCCGGGAGAAAACAGGTTCCACTTTTCTTCCATCCCGTAGGCCTCGAACAGTGCCGAGGTGGAAAGCTCGCAGGCCCAGCCGGGCGGGCACGAATACAGCCGGCCTTGACCGCTTTCCTCCGGATCGGGGAACAGCTCTGGCTTGGCTATGACTGCATCAGCCGTCGTCAGCTCGGGGTTCGCCTCCTGCACATAGCGAGGAATGAACCAGCCCTCGACAGTGCCATCGGTTATGGCCTCGCCCAGCTGGACCACCTTGCCCGCCTCGATGCCCTGCTGCCAGGGCTCGGCGATGGTGCTGGTCCAGAGCTCGGGGGCGATCGCGGGCGTCCCGCGCGACAGCATCGATGACGAGGTCGGCACCGTGTCACCGGTCACGATCTCGACATTGCAGCCGAAGCCCTGTTCGAGAATCGTCGCGTGGATGTGGGCGAGAGCGGCGGCCGATGGCCAGGTCATCTCTGCGATGTCGATGGTGCGGTCAGTGCCGCACTGGTCGTTCTGTGCTTGTGCAGGCAGCGCGAACGCTGCTCCCAGAAGCAGCGAAGCTGCGAGCAGCCCGCTTTTCCGGCTGAATGTCATCAGTCGTTTCACTCCATGTCGGTAATATGCGCCAACAACCTAGGAATTCGATCTCCCGAGTCAACCCATAAATCGCCAATCAAGTTACAAATATGGACAACACTGCTGACAATCCGGTTCTCTTCTTTTCCAACATGTATTCATAATGACCTATTCTTTCCGGCGATATGACGCGAAATGGCCACAATTTCCGAACGATGTCACTCGTGGTTGCTGGCGACAAACCGCGATGGGCGGCGCCGCACCCCTCAGGCGCTGAGGCGGCGTTGGTGCGCCGGCGTCGCAAACGCTTGAACGCGAAGGGTCAGCAAGGCATACTCAATTCGGGTGTCAGGCCTTCGGGGCCGGGCAGGGATTGAACGCTGGTCGGGCCGCCAGTGGATCGAACCCCGTGCTGAGAGGTCACCCATGGCCCGGTCCCAGATGCATTGTTTGCGCCACGCGTTTGAGACGCCGTTCTCGAGAGCGGCCGCATGAGGATCGCGATTCACACACTCGGTACGCGCGGCGACGTGCAACCCTATCTGGCGCTGGCGCTCGGCCTGAAGACCGCAGGGCACACTGTCATGATCGCGGCCCCCACGCAGTACGAGGCCTTCATCAGCAAACGCGGCATCCTGTTCGCACACCTGCCCGGTGAGTTTCTTGACCTCATGGATACGCCGGAAGCCAAGGCAGCGATGGCGGGAGGCGGAGGCTTTGCCGCCGGCTTCAAGATGATCAAGCAGTTCAAGCCCATCGGCCGCAAGCAGCTCAAGGCGGAGTGGCAGGCGGCGCAGCAGTTTCAGCCCGAGCTCATCATCTATCACCCCAAGGCGATTGCCGCCCGGCACATCGCTGAACGCCTCTCATGCCCGGCCGTGCTGGCCTCGCCCCTGCCGGGCTTTACGCCCACGAGGGAATTCGCGAGCCCCATGGTGCCGTTCCGCTCCGTGGGACCCCTCAATCCGCTGACGCACACAGTAATGGCCGAAGGCGGCGAGGCGATCTTCCGCAGGATGATCGCCGACTGGCGCTCCGCGGACCTGAACCTTGCGAAGAAACCCCGCAACAGGCTGAAGCCGCAGGCAACGCTCTACGCCTACAGCCCCAGCGTTCTGCCCAGAGCCGCTGACTGGGGCGATGACGTCGCGGTGACCGGCTATTGGTTCCTCGAGGAAGAGGGGAGTTGGCGGCCCGATCCCGCCTTGCAGGCATTCCTCGATGCCGGCGACCCACCAATCTATGTCGGCTTTGGCAGCATGCCGGGCCTCGATCCAGCCGAGTTGACCGAGCTGATCAGGCAAGCCCTGCGTCATGCCGGTAAGCGCGGCGTACTGGCTACGGGCGGCGGCGCCATCCAGGCCGGGCCCGCTTCGCCCGATCTGCACCTCATTGAGGGCGCGCCCCACGACCAGTTGTTCCCGCTGATGTCTGCGTGCATCCACCATGGAGGGGCGGGAACCACCGGGGCATCGCTGCGTGCGGGAAAGCCAACGATCATCTGTCCGTTCTTTGGCGATCAGCCCTTCTGGGCGCGTATCGTCCATGAACGAGGTGCCGGACCCGCTCCGATCGACAAGAAGAACCTCACACCAGGCTTGCTGGCGGCAGCAATCATCGAAGCCACAGCCAACGGCACCATGGCGCGGCGCGCGGCGGAAATCGGCGCAAAGATCAGTCGGGAGCACGGCGTGACCAACGCCATCGCCTATCTGCAACGACAAGGTTTGCTGACACCAGGAGCTGCCTCTCCCACGCAAGGCGAACCGGCGCTGGGCCGGCGCTGACCAACAAGAAGACGAAGGACTGCCGTGACTGAACTCATTCGCAAGCCGCATTCCGTCCTGCGCCACTTTCTCGACGGCGAGGCCTCCGCCGGCATCGTCCTCATGGTGGCGGCAGCGTTGGCTCTCATCGTCGCAAACTCTCCGCTCGCCGGCCTCTACGAAGGCGCGCTTCATACGAAGATCGGTCCGCTCAGCGCCGAGCACTGGATCAATGACGCCCTGATGGCCTTGTTCTTCCTGCTCGTCGGACTCGAGATCAAGCGAGAGATGATCGATGGACAACTCGCATCATGGTCCCGTCGGATTCTCCCCGGGATCGCGGCCGCCGGCGGCATGGTGGTTCCGGCAATCATCTATGTCGCGCTGAACATCCACGATCCGCAGACCATTCACGGATGGGCTATCCCGACGGCTACCGATATCGCCTTCGCCCTGGGTGTGATTTCGCTCCTTGGCAACCGCGTTCCTGCCTCGCTCAAAATCTTCCTCGCAGCGCTCGCGATCATCGACGATCTCGGAGCCGTCATCATCATCGCGCTTTTCTACACATCCGGGATTTCGTGGCTCGATCTGGCAGGGGCCGCTGTGGTGCTTGGTCTGCTCTTCGCACTCAACCGCGCCGGGGTTCTGAGGCTCTGGCCCTACCTGCTGCTGGGCGTCGTCTTGTGGGTGTTCGTGTATCGCTCCGGCGTTCACGCGACCCTAGCCGGCGTCGCGCTGGCGCTCGCCATCCCGTTGCGCATGAGGGATGGTCGACCCGATGACCTGGAGCGCTCACCGCTTCATCGCCTCGAGCACATGCTCGGCAGGATCGTCCCCTTCATCGTCCTGCCGATATTCGGGTTCGCGAACGCCGGTGTTTCGTTTGCCGGTGTAAGTGTCGAAGCGCTCATGGATCCCCTTACCACAGGAGTGGCCCTCGGCCTCGTCGTCGGCAAACTCGTCGGTGTCTTCGGCAGCGCCGCCATCGCGATAAAGCTCGGCTTTGCCGATCTGCCGGTCCATGCTTCCTGGACACAGCTGCTTGGCACCGCCATGCTCTGCGGCATTGGCTTCACCATGAGCCTGTTCATCGGGCTGCTCGCCTTTGCGGGCGAGACCGCTTTGCAAGAACAGGTGACGATCGGAATCCTCCTCGGCTCGGGCCTCGCCGCCGTGGCCGGCAGCGTCGTCCTGATGATGTCGGCAAGACGGCAGATTTGAAGAGCAGGGTCGGATGCTTGTCCGGCCACACGCCCTTGCTCCGCAGTCTGCTCGAACCTCGCGGCTTTGACACAAGTCAATTCGAGCGCGGACCGGCGAGCTAGGATGATGGACGACGCGGGAGGCCCAGCATGACGTCGTTTGACCGGATATCCACCGCCACCTTCGTATTGGTCGGCTTGGCCGCATTTTCCCAGTATGCGTCTGCCGCCCCTCCGCCTGGTCGAACGGTGGCGCCGACGATTGAATTCATCGCGCAGAGTGCGCTCAGGTCCGACCCGGTCGTCTTCGACAACGGCAACATCTACACCGTCTACACGCAGCCCACCGCGACTCCGATTGTCCGGCTCCAAAGGCGGACGCGAGTAACAGCGATCACAACCTACCACTGGAACGACGGTCAGGGTGCTGAACCGGGATATATTGGCCTGGTTGACGCCAATGGGCTCGTGTACGGACCGTGGGCAGCAGACGGCTCGCCCGGACAAGGTGGGGTTCGTGACGCCTACTGGACTGTACGGCCGAACCTCACGCTCCCGCCGGGACGCTACATCGTGCTCGATTCAGACCTGGCCAGCTGGGCGCACAACGAGGCGACGGGCGGTGCGGGCATGGTCCACATCGAGGGCCGTGTGCGCTAGGCAGGAGGCAGGCGGCCGGCTCGTCGCGCGGCGTTGAGTTCGAGCGCAGCCCGCCGGGCGAGCGGCAGCGCCTGCTCCGGGACCGGCAGCACGACCGTCTGCACGAGCGGCCCGAAGCGTCCCAGGACGACGTAGCTGACACCGAGGTTCGCCGGAGGCCCCTCGGCGAGTTCTGCGCCAGCCAGCCAGGTCAATGGCACGGCCCACACATGCAGGACGTCGTTTGCCATCAGGCCGTCGCGACCGACGATGATGCGGCCGGAGCGGAACTGCATCTGGATACGGGCCACCCGGCGTCCGTAGAGGAAGGAGGCAGTGATGATGATCGCGAAGGCTACGCCGATCCCGAGCATACCTGGCCCGGCCTCCGGGTCGGCGATCGCGAAAGCGGCGAAGATCACCGTCGTGAAGCCGAGGATGAAGAGCAGGGCTCCCCGCTTTTCTGCGTAATCCTCGCGTTCGGCGAGTTTAGCCGCCTCTGTGAACATGGCGGGGTCGAGGATCCACGCCGCAAGGACGTTTCGACCGGCCAGAAGGTCTGAACGAACGCGATGGAACTGCGCAAAGACCAGCGCCCCTGCCAGCGACGAGACAAAAACGACGATCGCGAGGTACGTCACGAAGTGGCGATTCATTCCGAGCGCCTCGGCCAACTCGGCGTCGAAGAGAAACTGAGCAAGCAACCACGCAGCTGCCGCAACCATGATGCCCAGCGATGTGGCGAGACCAACACGGGGATCGGTTACCACGGGCTGACTCCAGAGGTCGGTGAAGGACCCTGCCGTTGGCAAGGCCGAGGCGCGGGTAGCCACCTGCCACTGCTCCACCATCCAAGTACTTGCCGGCGCACGGGTGACTTGATCCTGGTCAATTCGCGATGCGGGAGGTGGGCACATTCTGCGACGTGCGGAGTGTCGCGCGAGCACCAATTGCGAGGTCGGTCATGCTCTACCAGTCGTACGCAAACACGGTCCGGCGGATTCTGCAGCTCACGCTGCTTGCGTTCGCCATGACCGGCGCGACACCTGCTCCGACGCTTGCGGTCATGCTTGTCGAGCTGAAGATCGATGCGACGGCGCGGCCCTACAATAGAGACGATCCGGTCAGTGCCGGCCAACAGGACTTCAACGTCCCCGGCGCCGAAGGCCAGCTGATCATGATCTATACCGAGGACCGCTATGTCGGTGGTCCGGGTGGGTTTGCGCTTGATCCCGTCGACCTCTCCAACGAATACCTCGGTTGGGGCGGGGCAGCCGAGTACTTTCCCCGCGACCCTGTCATCGGCCAGCCCTACAAGGTCGTGGTTACCTGGAACCACTCTTTCAGCAAGAAGATGTGGCGCGCCACGCTCACCGCCCGCCACGCCTATCAGGCGTTTCAGATCCGCGACCGTGGCAAGCAGCTGGCGTCCAGCCAGACGCTGACCGTGGAATTCATCCCCAAGTCGGCCGACCCGATTGTCGCCCCGCAAACCTCAACGCTTGAGGGGACCTGGGAACTCCCCGGCAGCAATATCATGAAGGTCTTCGCCGACGGTACGGGACACGACTCGCGCGGCAACACGATGACATGGACGCTGCTCGATGCGGCGCGCGGCATCTACGAGCTGACCTGGAGTCACGGCTACACCGACACAGTGACATTGGCCCCCGATGGTGTGAGCTTCTCCGGTGTCAACAACACCGGGTACCATTTCAACGCCGTCCGCAAGGGGCCCGCGCCGCAGCCAGCTCCTACTACTCCTCTTGCCGGCAGCTGGGACTGGGGCCCGGGATCGGGTCTCGTCGATATTCTGGATAATGGCACCGGGCGAGACACGCTGGGCAACAGCCTCACCTGGACATTACTCGATGCAGAAACCCGGACCTACAAGCTCAGATGGAGCCACGGCTTTGTCGATATTGCGGTCGTTTCCGCCGACGGAGCTAGCCTTGGCATCACGAGCAACACGGGCTCCCGCTTCGGCGCCACGCGCCGTTAGGGAGCGCATGCGCAAGTCCTGCATGCGTCGGGCCATCGCCACGGGCCGAGCGTCCGCTGTGCGCCCCAGAGCCGACCGTCGAACTAAGGGCCTAGTCAGCCAACGCTGGCGCTGACTGAGCGTCGTGATGCTCCTGAGCCCGACGGATTGCCTGCCAGTTGGCTTCGCTCCATTGGGCCAATGGGATCAGAGTCGTGGTCAGGGTCCGGCCCATCTCCGTAAGCTCGTATTCTACCCTCGGCGGCACGGTCGCATAGGCGGTGCGCTTCACCAGCCCGTCGCGCTCGAGGCCGCGAAGCGTCAGTGTCAGCATGCGGTGCGTCACCCCGCCGATCTCGCGCATGATCGTCGTGAACCGTGCCGGCCCGTCGGTCAGCACCGAGACGACCATGATCGTCCATTTGTCGCCGATCCGGTCGAGCACCGCCGCAACAACCCGGCAGTGATCGGCGCGTTCGGGGTCGATAGCCGGCTTTGGGGGGCTGGTTCGTTCCATGGAGCTCTCCATCCGATCACTGGTGATCGTAAGCCACCATCCTGTGCGTTCTTGCGGACGGTTTCGATATAAAACATATCGTCACGTACATTTTGTGCGCAAGACGCAAAGGGAACTTACATGTCCGTTATCGCAATCCTCGGCGCCGGCCGGGGGATGGGCCAGGCAATCGGCAAACTCTTCGGCAAGCAGGGCTTCAAGGTCGCGCTGCTGTCGCGCGACCCGGCCAAACTGGAGCCGATCGTGGCCGAACTCGCCGCCGCCGGCATCGAAGCAGCGGCGTTCCGCGCCGATGTGACCGAGCCCGCCTCGATCGAGTCGGGGCTCGCCGCCGTGAAACAGCGCTTCGGTGCTATCGACGTACTCGAATATTCACCGTCCAACCCGACGTTGCCGCAGGCATCTGCCTCGCAGATCACCCGCGAGACGCTGCAGCCGTGGCTCGACTTCCAGCTCTTTGGCGCGATCACTGCCGCCGCCGAGATCCTCCCGGGCATGCTGGAGCGCAAAACCGGCACCATCCTCGTCACCACCGGCGCCTCTTCGGTGCGCCCGGAAATGGGCTATGCCCCATTCGCTGCTGCCGGCGTCGCCATGGGCGCGTTGCGCAACTGGGCCCTCGCCCTCCACGCCGAGGTCGCGTCCTCGGGCGTCCAGGTCGGCCACGTGACGATCGGCACCTTCATCGGCCAGAGCGCCAAGTCGAGCGCCGACGCCATTGCGCCGCTCTACTGGGACCTGCACACCGAGCGTGACGCACTCGAGCGCGTGTTCGGCTGACCGTTGGCCGGAAGGAGATCGCATCATGAAGAGCGAAGTCTGGTCCGATATTGCTTGCCTGTAGTGCTATATCGGCAAGCACCGGCTCGACACCGCACTGTCGAGCTTCGAGCACGCCGATGCGGTAGCAGTGGTCTGGCGCAGCTACCAGCTCGACCCGGACGCCCCGCGTGTTTCAGAGCTGAACCTCAACGACACCCTCGCTCGATGTCCGGTTTGATCCATAAGCGGCTCTGGTAGGCGTCCGCTAATGCGCCAGAACCGGACTCGCTCCCCCACTCCAAGATCGATTGCCTAGGACGTCGGCATTTCCAGGCACTCAACTACCTCGATCCGATCTCCTGGGAACACGCTGAAATGTGGATGTTGGCTGAACAGGGCTGACGCAGCCTCGATGGAGTCGGCCTCTACGATGACGTAGCCGGTCAACTGGTTCGTGGCGTCACGAATCCCATTGCCGTCAACTGCCTTGGTTCGACCAAGCGGACCGCCGTGGTCGACAATCGAGCCCGAGTAATCGACCGCCCAACGACCCCACTCGGCCATACCTCGTTGCTCGGTCGCCGGATCGAGGGGTTTTGCCTTTTCCGCCTCACTGGCAGTACCAATGTAGACTGCTAGAAACTTTGCCATTCGTCGTCCTTCTACTTGTAGAGTTTAGTAAACCAGCCGGGGTCATAGCTAGCACCTCCGCCCACCCCAAAATTCATGAGCGTGGCCGGAGTTCCTGCCCCCGCCCGCATTTGGGCCAGAAGCGGATTCCGTTCGTCGTTTCGGTGTTGAGTACGCGCCCCGGGTCCGCGGGTCAGGCCCGGGGTGACGGTCGAGGCGGTGTACGCAACCCCGTCGGTCGACTGGCCTCCGCGTCGGCTCGCGACCTTTCTGACCGGACCTTCCCCCTTCCTGCTGTCACCCGAGCGAAAACGCATCAGGCATCGATGAACCGGGTTGGGTGTGCTGCCCGACGATCGACCTCAAGCGTGAAGACGTCCGGACGTCCATAATGACCAGCTACATCGAGCGACCGTCGGGCTCGGTGCGCGTCTTCGATGTCGATTTCGGCAAAGAGAATACCCGGTTCGCGGTGAAGTGGACCGGCAATGACCTTTCCGCTGGGGTGGACCACCACGGCATCGCCATCGTTGATCCACTCATCGGCTGCATAGAGGCGATCGCGTTCCGGGAAGTCAGAGGGGAGGTCCGTGGCGTGGAGTGCGGTCGCAGTACCGATGGTCCAGCATCCGCCCTCCTTTGCTATGTGGCGAAGCAGCGTCACCTGGCTGTCGCCGTAGTCCCAGGTCGGGTTGATGAAGATATCCATGCCTTGAGCATAGAGGGCAAAGCGGGCGAGCGGCATGTAGGCCTCCCAGCAGATCAACCCCCCAATGCGGCCAGCAGGCGTATCGATGACTCGCAAGCCGCTCGCGTCCCCCATTCCCCAGACCATGCGCTCGGGATTGGTCGGCACCAGCTTGCGGTGCCGGTTGAGCACTGCGCCATCCGGTCCGATCGTGACCAGGGTGTTGTAAAGGGTCGTCCGCGAGTGCTGTGTGTCGCGCTCGTGCAGCCCAAGGACGATCGTGACACCCGCCGACGCAGCTGCATTCGATATCGGGGCCAGGTCGTCGCTCTGAAGGTCGATCGCGTTGCCGCGCAACCGCGCGTGGAACTCGCTTGACAGCGCCATATCGCCGCCTGGCCTCAACCGCCAGATATAGGCGGGATAACCCGGCAAGAATGCTTCAGGAAAAACGATCAGCCCGGCTCGTTCCGCTGATGCCTCGCGGATCGCTGCGACGGCAGCCGCTATGCTTGCGGCCTTGTCGAGCAAGACCGGGGGACGCTGGACAACGGCAATCTTCATCGTGAACCTCCTTGCTGCCGGCCACGACATTGATCGCTGTCAGGTTCGACTTCCAGTTCACGAACTGAAGTGACATCGATACAGATTCTGTATCCCGCGCCCGTCTGCAACATTGCTGGAGATCGACATGACCGAAGGTAGCTACAAGCAGTTCTGCCCGGTGGCGATGGCCTCGGAGGTGCTCTGCAACAGGTGGACAATGATCGTCATCCGCGAGTTTGTCTGCGGCGCAACGCGCTTCAGCGATCTCAAGCGGGGCGTCCCGCGGATGTCTCCCGCGCTGCTTTCAAAGCGGCTAAGGGAACTCGAGGCCGCCGGTATCATAACGCGCGGACCAGCAGCGCGGAACCCGACGGTCCAGGAGTATCGGCTCACTGCAGCAGGGTGGGAACTGGAGCCCATCGTTCATGCGATGGGCACTTGGGGCCAGCGCTGGGTCGACGCAACGCTGACCTTGGACAACCTGGACCCTGAACTGCTCATGTGGGACATGCGCAGGGGGCTGGTCACATCGGCAATGCCGCGCCATCGCTCGGTGATGGAATTCAGCTATACCGACCTGCCAGACAAGAAGAAGCACTACTGGCTCGTTGTCGAGGCGGATCACACCGTCGATGTGTGCTGGATCGATCCCGGATACGACGTAAATCTCTATGTCACCACGGACCTGCGGACGATGACCGCGATCTGGCTTGGACTCGAGAGCTTGCGAAAAGCGCTCGGCACCGGCCTGCTCATCGTCACGGGCGATCGACAGTTGTCGGAGACGATGCAGGACTGGATTGGACTAAGCGGTTTCGCGCGTGAAGAGAAGCGTACGGGAACCATCGTCCGGCCTTGAGCCTGAGGGCGGTTGAAAGCGCCATACACTCACGAGCCTGGCATTTGGCATCGCGACCGGGCTGTTGCCTTGCCAGTGGGCGCAAACGCATTGGTCGCACTGGGCCAAGAGACTCCTGCACTGGGCTCACAGCCGGAACCGCTTGACCAAATATATGCATGACGATACATATGCGCCATGATGCAACAAAATGTTTTTCAGACATTGGCCGACCCGACGCGGCTTCGCATCGTGGAAGCGCTGGCTGCCGGCGAGCAGGCCGTGGGAGACCTGGTTCGCGCCGTCGACATCGATCAGTCCGGCGTCTCGCGACACCTGCGGATCCTCGGCGAAGCCGGGTTCGTGACGATGCGGCCCGATGGGGCGAGGCGCCTATATTCGCTTCGGGCAGAGCCGTTCCGGGCGATCGACAGCTGGATGGCGAGCTATCGCAAGCTTTGGGACGGCCGGCTCGATCGCTTCGATGCCGCCCTGGCGCGACGACAGAGCCGCGGCGACCGCGAGGGCCAGCAGTGATGGCGAACGCAGGCGAGCCGGGCGCGGCCAGCGTCCGCTTCGAGCGGGTCTACGACGCCTCGATCGAGGATGTCTGGGCACTATGGACCACCAAGCAAGGGCTCGAGGAGTGGTTCGCGCCTGAAGGAATGTACTTCGAGGTGTCGCTGCTCGAGCCGTGGGTCGGTGGGGCGTTCGAGCATGTGATGACGGCGGTGGGGGCGGAGCAGGTCGCCTATCTCTCGAACCTCGACAGGCCGGCGTCGGCGTGGGTGAGCGGCCGGTTCATCGAGGTTGTGCGGCATCAGAGGCTGCGCATCCGCTTCGACATCGACTTCGTCCCCGGCGTCGACTCCTACCCCTACGACATGCTGGTCGAACTTCACGCCGAGGCCGGTCGCGTTCGCATGGTCCTGATCGCCGACCGGCACCCCGACCCCGAGATGACGCGCGGTGCGATCCTTGGATTTACCAGCCAGCTGCAACGCCTAGAACGGGCCGTCGCGGCACGCGCGACAAAGGAGCAACCATCATGATGCGACCTCTGGTCTACTCGATCAACGTGACGCTCGACGGGTGCGTTCACCACAACGCCATTCCGACCGATGAGGCACTGCAGGATGAGCAACTGCGCGCCACGCATCGCCATGCCACCGAGAGCATCGCGCGGGCCGACGCCCTGCTGTTCGGCCGCGTCACCTACCAGATGATGGAAGGAGCATGGCGGCTGGAGACGCGGACCTCGACGCCGCCCGACTGGACCGAGCCCTTTGCACGCACCATCGACGCGATGCAGAAATACGTCGTCTCGAACACGCTCGAGCGGGTCGAGTGGAACACCGAGCTGGTGCGTGGCGACCTGGGCGAGGCGGTACACAAGCTCAAGCAGCAGCCGGGCGGCCCGGTGCTCACCGGCGGCGTCAAACTGCCGCTGGCGCTGGCAGAGCTGGGCCTGATCGACGAATACGAGTTCGTCATGCAGCCTAGAATTGCCGGCCACGGGCCCACCCTGCTCGCCGGGCTCGCCAGCTACGTGGAGCTGAAGCTGGTCGACCGGCGCGAGCTCAGCTCGGGCGCGGTGGTGCTGCGCTACGAGCCGAGACGATAACGCCTGGGCCCGCGGTTCTGGCCGCGACCGCCACGACGGCGCACGCCGCCTATGCCCTCAAAGGTGCCTGGTTTCCCTGGGCACCTCATCCTACCAGGCAGTTGACGTTGACGACGGCCTCGGGGAGCTTGCCCGTGCAATCGTCACCAGGCTCACGGCTCCGGTTTGGCCCGGCTGAGCGACCACACATAGTCGAGCAGGCTGTAGGTGGCGGGGTAGGGGCCCTCGGTTCCCTTCACGACGAACTCGGCAGGGTCGGGGGTGCCGTGGAAGCTGGTGATGCGGCCGTCGGGGCCGACGGCGAACACCGGCAGGCGGCTGGCGAGCGGAGCGGATAGCGGATGCGCGGCACTGTCGGGGCCGAACTCGAACGACGCGGCGGCATTGATGTTCGGCCCGATGGTCGAGCGCACGTGGCAGCTCATGCAGGATGCGGTGGTCTGGAACCCGGTCTCGAGCTCGGAGTTGGCGAGGATCACCGGGTTGCCGAAATCGTCGGTGAAGTCGATCTGGCTTCCGCGCAGGCGATAGTTTTCCCAGCGCGTGCCTTCCAGCCCGATGCCACGAGGTGGCAGGTTGCAGCTGAGGTTGTCGGTCGGGCAGGCGAGGCTGTCGCGCGAGCGGTTGAGCCAGCCCTCGTCATGGATGCCGTGCCGGAACGGGTTGTCGACATGCTCGAAAGTGGCCCAGTGCCAGCGCGGCAACACCTTCGACATGACGTGCAGCGCCGTCAGGCCATAGAGCAGCATCTCGCCGTTGGCCGCATCCCTGAATTCTGACCAGTGATAGCGGTCGCGGTCGGCATCGCCGATCGGCCGCCACACCGCTTTGATCTCGATGGCATCGGGCGGAAAGGCGAGGTGGCGGCCCTCGTAGTAGACGCGCTGCTGGCCATCGACGGAGTATAGCCCCTGGTCGCGGATGTAGTCGAAGGCGGCACGGTTCATGCGCACCTCATCGACCTGATGGCCCTCGGTGCCCGGTGGCGTGGGCGGAATGTCGCGCAGCAGGGCGAGCTGGCGCGGCCCATCGGTGCCGTCGAGTTCGAGCACGGTCTGGGGCGCCAGTTCGGCCCAGGCGGGCGGCTTCTGACCGTCTTTCAGGTAGACCGCATCGGCCAGCGCCCAGGCCTGAAACACCACGGGACCATCCGCGCCATAGGGCAGCGCCGGGTCGGCCTCGCGAGCGTTCAGGTCGACCGGCCAGGTCAGCGCGCGGAACAGGTGCCAGGCGAAGCGATCGGGGTTCCGCACGGCGATGGCCGGATCGTCCGGTATCTGCCAGGCGGCCGGCATATCCTCGGCAATTGCCGGTTGCACGAGCAGGCACGATACGGCGAAGGCGACGAAGGCAGACCTCATGGGCATGCTGGGCATCCTCTTTCGCATTGCGATCGCCGGCGGGTTCCGGGCGTTGCGAGCCCGATGTTAGCAGTCCAATGGCCGAGGCTGAAATCAATCCGCGCCGAGCCGCCTCCGTGGGCCTCCTGGTGCATGGCACGTCGCGGAGGAGGCCCGAGGTTCGGCGCAAGGCGCCGCGGCCGTTTCGCGCCAGCAACGGACGTGCGCTTGCTTCCGAGCTGCGGCAAGTGCATGTTGTGCCCCGCGAATTCTTCGCACCCAGGACCCTCAATGCCAGCCAACTGATCCAGAGGCAGCGCCATGAACCAGGCAAGGAGCGCTTTCGCTCGCCCTGGAATCGGCGCGGTAGCCGTTCTGGATCAGATCGTTCTCCGGGTTTGAGCTCGCTCGTTTCAGTTACCGCCACTGCCCTTGAGCATCGATCGATGCTCGTGAAGGCGCCGAGTTCTTGCTGGGCTTGGGTCAAGCGTCTGCGTTAGCGCCTCCGCCGTAAGGCGCGCCGCAGCCGCGACCCGGCATCCTCTCCTGGAAACACTGGTCCCACTCAAAGCACTTGAGGGGCCGAAAATGCTGGATGTGACCATCGGCGCGGTGACGCTGAGACTAGAGACTGAGCCTCACCTGTTTTCCCCGCGATCGGCGGACGCCGGCACAATGGCGATGCTGTCGCGGATCACCTTCGACCCGCTCGATAAAGTTCTCGACCTCGGGTGCGGCTATGGCCTCGTGGGCATCCTCGCCGCACATCACGTCGCGCCGGCGCGGGTGGTCATGCTCGACAACGACCCGAGGGCCGTGGCCGTCGCCCGCCGCAACGCCGATGCCAATGGCGTCGCCGGGCTGACGGTCGGGTTGTCCGACGGCTTCAGGGACACGCGGGAAACCGGGTTCACCAAGATCATCTCGAACCCGCCCTACCACGTCGATTTCTCCGTCCCGAAGCACTTCATCGAGAAGGGGTTCAACCGGCTTGTGCTGGGTGGGACGCTGTGGATGGTCACCAAACGGCGCGACTGGTACCGCAACAAGCTGACGGCGATCTTCGGCGGCTGCCGGGTGCACGAGATCGAGGGATATTTCGTGTTCGAAGCCACCAAGCTTCGATCGAGCTATGCCCGATCACGCACCTCGCGACGATGAGGTCCCGCGGGCCAGCTGCGAACTCCAACCTTGTGCGACCGCGCAGCTGGCCGTGCAAGAAGCAGCACTGTGACAGGGCAGTTCGACAAAAAAGTATCGGAAGGAACGCAAGTGCGTGGTAGCGCGAGGCGCGGGCTGGGGATTAGCGTGGTCTTGTTGGCAGCCAGGAACAACCCGGCGCCACATCGCAGTCGGTGGGCCGGGAAGGCGCGACGCGGGGGAGGGACAGCGTGAATCCTGATCTGGAACTCGTGCGGATCGGCGAGAAGGAATCCTTCAAGGCGTGGGAGCACGGCTACCCGTTCCACACCGTACGCTGGCACTTCCACCCCGAGTATGAGCTGCACCTGGTCTGCGCCACCACGGGTCACTATTTCGTCGGCGATTTCATCGGCCGCTTCAGCGGCGGCAACCTGGTGCTGGTCGGGCCGAACCTGCCGCATAACTGGGTGAGCGAGATCCCCGACGGCACATCGGTGCCGCTGCGCAGCCGGGTGATGCAGTTCACCGAAAGCTTCATCGATGGCGCCGTCGCCAGTTTCCCCGAACTCGAGGACACGCGCGGGCTGTTCGAGCGCAGCCGCGCCGGAGTGGTGTTCAGCGCCGGGACCTCGGAGCTCGTCGCCCCGCTGCTGGCGCAACTGATCGAGGCGCGCGGCGTCGAGCGCATTGCGCTGTTCCTGCAGATACTTCTCGAGCTCGATCGCGACACCGGGGCCGAAACCCTGACCAGCCCGCGCTATCTGCCTGACCCCTCCGGCTTCATGTCGAAGGGGATCAACGAGGTGCTGGCGCATATCAACGACAACCTGGTCGAGCCGTTCGATGAGACGGCGCTGGCTCGGCTCGCCGGGGTTACCCCGTCGACCCTGTCGCGCAGCTTTCGCCGCCATACCGGGCAATCGCTGACCAAATACGTCAATCGGCTGCGGGTGAACCTGGCCTGCCAGCTGCTGATGACGCCCGATTGCGCCTCGGTTACCGAAGTCTGCTACGCCTCGGGCTTCAATAACCTCTCCAACTTCAACCGCCAGTTCCTGGCGCAGCGCGGGGTGACGCCATCGCAGTTCCGGCGCCTGCTGTCGGAAAACAAGAGTTTCAGGGAGGCCGCATGACAACGAGCCTCGGGGGAACGGTGCCGCGGCACAACGCGGCGGGGCCCCCCTAGAACCACCGCCCCATCGGGGACCAGACCATCAGTATCCGGCAAAGACCGCATCGGCCAGGGCATGCCCCGGGCCGGATGGAGGAGGCTTTTGCCGGGCTGTCGACCCCGGCTCGTCGGGGGGATGCGACGAGACCGCACGCCAAAAACCCAAGGAGGAGAAAGCATGCGCACCACCACCCTAACGGCTTCCGTCCCGGCAGCCCTTCTGCTCACCTTCGCCGGCCTGTCCGCCGCCCAGGCGGCTTCGACCGTCGCCTTCCTGATGCCCGACCAGGCCTCCACCCGCTACGAGCAGCACGATTGGCCGGGCTTCCAGGCGGCGATGAAAGAGCTCTGCGCCGATTGCACGCTGATCTACCAGAACGCCAATGCCGATGCGGCGCTGCAGCAGCAGCAGTTCAACTCGGTGATCGCGCAGGGCGCCACCGTCGTGGTGCTCGACCCGGTCGATTCCGCGGCTGCCGCGGCGCTGGTCGAGATCGCCCACTCGCAGGACGTCAAGGTCATCGCCTATGATCGTCCCATTCCGGACCAGCAGGCCGATTTCTACGTCTCGTTCGACAATGAGGGCATCGGCTATGCCATCGCGCAGTCGCTGGTCGATCACCTGAAGGCCAAGGGCGTCGCCGCCGGCGCCGGCGTGCTGCAGGTCAATGGCTCGCCCACCGACGCGGCGGCCGGGCTGATCCGCGACGGTATCGACCGGGCCCTCGATGCATCGGGGTTCGTGACGCTGGCCGAATTCGATACGCCCGACTGGGCGCCTCCGGCGGCGCAGGAATGGGTGGCGGGCCAGATCACCCGGTTCGGCGACCAGATCGTCGGCGTGGTGGCGGCCAATGACGGCACCGGCGGCGGCACCATCGCCGCGCTGAAGGCGGCCGGTGTCGATCCGGTGCCGCCGGTCACCGGCAACGACGCCACCATCGCGGCGCTGCAGCTGATCATTGCGGGCGACCAGTACAACACCATCTCCAAGCCCTCCGAGATCGTGGCGCGGGCTGCCGCGGAAGCCGCGGTGGGCCTGATCGCCGGCACCGCGCCCGAGGCGACGCATACGCTCTACGATACGCCCTCACAGCTGTTCGTGCCGGCGGTGGTGACCAAGGAGAATATCAAGGAGATCATCTTCGACGGTGGCATCCAGACCGCGGCGGAAGTGTGCACGGCCGAATATGCCGAGGCCTGCGCGGCGCTCGGCATCAAGTAAGGTGAACCCGCCCCGTCCGGATGAGCCGGGCGGGGCAACTAGCCCATCGAGGTGGGAGGAACAGTCGCAATGCCCCAGTCGAACCCAGCCCCGGGCGAACCCATCCTGCGGCTCAGGCAGATCTCGAAGAGCTTTGGCGCGGTGTCGGCACTCACCGATATCGAACTCGATATTCATGCCGGCGAAGTGGTGGCGCTGGTCGGCGACAATGGCGCCGGCAAGTCGACGCTGGTCAATATTCTCGCCGGCGTGCATCAGCCGACCGCCGGGACGATCGAGTATCTGGGCCAGCCCGTCAACCTCGCCAACCCCAGCGCGGCGCTCGGCATGGGCATCGCCACGGTGTTCCAGGATCTGGCGTTGTGCGAAAACCTCGATGTCGTCGCCAACCTGTTTCTCGGCCATGAGCTGAACGCCTGGCGGCTGGACGAGGTGAAGATGGAGCTTCGAGCCTGGGCGCTGCTCAGCGAGCTCGCGGCGCGCATCCCCTCGGTCCGCCTGCCCATCGCATCGCTGTCGGGCGGCCAGCGCCAGACCGTCGCCATTGCCCGCTCCCTGCTGCGCGACCCCCGCATCATCATGCTCGACGAGCCGACCGCGGCGCTGGGCGTTGCCCAGACCGCCGAAGTGCTGAACCTGATCGAGCGGGTGCGCGACCGCGGCCTGGGGGTGATCGTCATCAGCCACAACATGGAAGAGGTACGGGCCGTGGCCGACCGCATCGTCGTGCTGCGGCTGGGCCGCAACAACGGGGTGTTCACCGCCGACACCAGCCACGAGGACCTGATCGCCGCCATTACCGGCGCGGCAGAAAATTCAGTGACCCGCCGGCAGAAATCGCGGGCCGATCGCGACGGAGGAGCTGCCCTTGAGCAACACTGATCGAACTCCCGCGCTCGACCGCGCCGACAATCGCCTGCGCGACGACCAGAGCTTTGCCGGGGCCTTCCGGGCTTTTCTCGACCGGGTGCGCTCGGGCGACCTCGGCATGCTGCCGGTCGCAGTTGGTCTCGTGGTGATCTCGCTGGTCTTTACCGCGCTCAATCCGGTGTTCCTCGCGCCCAATAACCTCGTCAACCTGCTGTTCGACTGCGCCACGGTGGGGGTCATCTCGCTCGGCATCGTCTGCGTCTTGATCCTCGGCGAGATCGATCTGTCGGTCGGCTCGATGAGCGGGCTCGCCTCGGCGATCGTCGGTGTGCTGTGGGTCAATGCCGGGATCCCCCTGGTGTTCGCCATTCTCCTCGCGCTGGGGACCGGGGCGCTGGTCGGGGTGGTCTACGCCGTCCTCTTCACCCGGCTCGGCATGCCCAGTTTCGTCGCAACGCTGGCGGGCCTGTTGGCGCTGCTCGGGCTGCAGCTTTACCTGCTGGGTTCAACCGGCTCGATTAACCTCCCCTATCAATCCGAGCTGGTCCGCTTCGGCCAGATCCTGATCATTCCCGACTGGGTGACCTATGGGCTGGCGCTGCTGCCTGGCGTCGCCATGGTGCTCGGCGGGCTCGGCACCAATCGGCAGCGCCTGGCCGAAGGGCTGTCGCCGATCGCCATCCGGCTCGTCGTCACCAAGGCGCTGATCCTTACCGCGGCGCTGCTGTTCGCCGGCTGGTATCTCAATCTCGGCCGCGGTCTGCCCTGGATGTTCGGGCTGTTCGTCCTGTTGGCGGTTATCCTCAATTACGGCCTCACCCGCACCAAATGGGGGCGGTCGATGTTCGCGGTGGGCGGCAACCGCGAGGCGGCGCGCCGCGCCGGCATCAACGTCAAGCGCATCTATATGTCGGCGTTCGTCCTCTGCTCGACGCTGGCGGCAGCGGGCGGCATTCTCGCCGCGTCGCGCCTCGCCTCGTCGAGCCAGCAGGCCGGCACCGGCGACGTCAACCTCAACGCCATCGCGGCGGCGGTCATCGGCGGCACGAGCCTGTTCGGCGGGCGCGGCAGCGCCTGGTCGGCAGTGCTCGGCATCATCGTCATCCAGGCGATTTCGAATGGGCTTACCCTGCTCAACCTCAGCTCCTCGCTACGCTACATGATTACCGGCGCGGTCCTCGCCATCGCGGTCATCGTCGACTCGTTGGCCCGCCGGAGCCGAGCCTCGCACGGCCGCGGCTGATCTCAAGGAGCTAGAATATGACACAGCAATTGCGCGGCAAGGTTGCCGCGGTAACCGGCGCGGCCTCGGGCATTGGGCTCGAATGCGCCCGCACGCTGCTCGCGGCGGGGGCGAAAGTGGTGCTGATCGATCGCGCCGCCGATCGGCTCGCGGCCCTGACACGAGAGCTGGGGCCGGAGGCCCTCGGGCTGGAGATCGACCTGCTCGATCACGCCCAAGTCGATCGGCTGGGAGAGCGGATCGTGGCGCTCGCCGGCGGGCTCGATATCTTCCATGCCAATGCGGGCGCCTATGTCGGCGGGCCGGTGGTCTCGGGCAACCCCGATGAGTGGGAGCGCATGCTCAACCTCAACGTCAACGCCACCTTCCGCGCCATCCGCGCGGTGCTGCCGCACCTCGTGGCGCAGAAATCGGGCGACGTGGTGGTGACCAGCTCGATCGCCGGCCTCGTGCCGGTGGTGTGGGAGCCGATCTACACCGCCTCGAAATTCGCCGTGCAGGCCTTCGTCCACACGCTGCGCCGCCAGGTGGCCGGCGACAATGTGCGGGTGGGCGCGGTGGCGCCCGGGCCGGTGGTGACGGCGCTGCTCGATGACTGGCCGAAAGAGAAGATGGCCGAAGCGCTGGCCAATGGCAGCCTGATGCAGCCGCGCGAGGTGGCCGAGGCCGTGCTGTTCATGGTGACGCGCCCCAAGGGGGTGACGGTGCGCGATCTGGTGATCCTGCCGACCACAGTCGACCTCTAGAGCATTTCACCGTTTCATAGAAACGGCGAGATGCTCCAGGTCTTTGATTTGTCACGCTTTCGAACCGGAAAAGTCTGCAACTTTTCCTGAAAGCGCTCCTGAGGGAGTTTTGCGATGAGCGCAGCCGCCTATCACCTTTTGGGTGTCGATGTCGGCACCGGCAGCGCCCGTGCCGGGGTGTTCACGCCGGAGGGGCGGATGCTCGCCGCGGCCAAACGCGACATCGCCAATTTCCACGACAGCGGCGGCATGGTCGAGCAATCGAGCGCCGACATCTGGAACGCCGTCTGCTTTTGTGTCCGCGAGGCGGTGCGTTTGAGCGGCATCGCGCCGGCCAGCGTCGCCGGGCTGGGCTTTGACGCCACCTGTTCGCTGGTCGTCCTGGGGCAGGGCGGCGTGCCGCTGCCGGTCGGCCCCTCCGAGGGTCCGGCGCGCGACATCATCGTCTGGATGGACCATCGCGCCGTCGCCGAGGCAGAGCGGATCAACGCCCTCGGCCACGAAGTGCTGCGCTATGTCGGCGGCACCATCTCGCCGGAAATGCAGACGCCAAAGCTCCTGTGGCTCAGCGAGAACCGGCAGAACGTGTTTCGCGATGCCTGGCAGTTCTTCGACCTCTCGGATTTCCTCAGCTGGCGCGCCACGGGGAGCCTCGTGCGCTCATCGTGCACGGTGACCTGCAAATGGACCTATCTGGCGCATGAGCAGCGCTGGGACCCGAGTTACTTCGAGCAGGTCGGGCTGGGCGAGTTGGCGCGGGAGGGCTTTGTCCGCATCGGCACCGAGGTCGTTCCGCCGGGCACCCGGGTCGGCGGCCTGAGCGAGGCCGCGGCGCTTGAGCTCGGGCTGGTGGCCGGCACGCCGGTGGCGGCCGGGATGATCGATGCGCATGCCGGCGGCATCGGCACCGTCGGCGCCATCGGCACGGCCACCGAGAACCTCGGCTACGTCTTCGGCACTTCGTCCTGCACCATGACGAGCTCGGTGACGCCGGCGTTCGTGCCCGGAATCTGGGGCCCGTATTTCGATGCGATGGTGCCCGGCATGTGGCTCAGCGAGGGCGGCCAGTCGGCAGCCGGCGCCGCCATCGATCGCCTCGTGGCGCTGCATCCGGCAACACCGGCGGCGCGCGAGAGCGCCGAGCGCCTTGGGCAATCGCTGCCGGGTTACCTGGCGCGCTCGGCCGAACAGCTGGCCGGCAGCGCCTCGGGCACGGTGCAACTGGCGCATGGGCTGCATGTGGTGCCCGAGTTCCTCGGCAACCGCGCGCCCTTTGCCGACCCGCATGCGCGCGCCATCATTGCCGGGCTCGGCATGGATCAATCCGAAGCGAGTCTCGTGGCGCTCTACATCGCCGGCCTCTGCGGCATCGGCTACGGGCTCAGGCAAATCATCGAAACCCAGAACAGCCAGGGCGTGCGGGTCAAGCGCATCGTCATCAGTGGTGGCGCCGGCGGCGACGACCTGGTGCGGCAATTGCTGGCCGACGCCACCGGCCTGCCGGTCGTCGCCACCGCGGCAGAGGAGCCGGTGCTGCTCGGCTCCGCAATCCTCGGGGGTATGGCGGCCGAACGCTGGCCGACGATGCACGAGGCCATGGCAGCAATGACCTCGGTGAGCCGGACGTACGAGCCGGTCGAGGGAGAGGTTAGGGCGATCCATGCCCACCGCGCCGAAACCTACGGTCTGCTGCAGGGACTGATGCGGGGGCGGTAGCGAAAGCCCTTCGCACCACGTCAGACCGGCAGCCCGGCTTTCCTCGCGCCAGCGAGGACCATCTCGATCTGGCTTGGCTGCACCGCGGTCCGGCTGAGCCGCTCGGCCATCGCGTAGTTCGGATTGATCGCCATCAGCTCGGCCCAGACCTGCCGCGCCGCCTCGAGCTGGCCGAGATGGCCGAGCGCCGCCGTGAGGTAGCCGCGCGATGCGTCGGTGCCGGGCATCAAGAGGATACGCTCGCGGAACAGTGCGACTGCCGTCTCATAGCGGCCGGCGTAGAAATAGGCCCGGCCGAGAAACTGCAGGCACAGCAGGGTCCGGCTCAACGACGGATCAAGCCGCATGCACCGCTCGAAGTGCGGAATGGCCTCGAGCGGCCGCTCATCGATCAGGCACAGGTGGCCCTGCACGTCGCTGGCAATCCCGGCATCCGGGTTAAGCGCGACGACGATCGCCGCCTCGTGCCGAAACCGGTCGAAATCGCGGGCTACCATCGCGGTGAGCGCCACCACGAAGTGCCCCCCAGCATGGTCTGGCGCCAGTTCGATCATGCGGTCGCCGAGGCGACGCGCCTCGGCGGGCGCGCTGTCGGCTTCGTCGGTCCAGTGGTTCACGTAATCCATGTTAAAGGCGACCGCGAGCTCGCCCAGGGCGGCCACGTAGGATGGGTCGCGCGCGATGGCGGCCTTGATAAGCTCCACGGTGCGCAGGTGCACCTCGCGGTTCTGCGTCGGTCCGTTGAGCAGCACGCGGCCGCGCAGCAGCAGATCGAGCGCCTCAATATCGCTGGTGCCACCCGTCGCCGCATTCGCCGTTTGCGCCGGTGTCAGCCTGAGCTTGAGGGCATCGACGATCCGCCGGGTCACTTCATCCTGAATGGCGAAGACATCGGCCAACTCGCGATCGTAGGTCTCGGCCCAGAGCTGCGCGCCGCTGCCCGCGTCGGCGAGTTGCGCACTCATGCGCAGCCGTGATCCGCCACGCCGCACGCTCCCCGACAGCACGTAGCGCACGTCGAGGTCGCCGCCTACCTTCCGCACGTCGACATCGCTGCCGCGGTAGGCAAAGCTCGAATTGCGCGAGATCACCAGCAGCCCCGGGAGTTTGCCCAGGGCGATGATGATCTCCTCCGCCAACCCATCGGCGAAGAAGGCCTGTTCGGCATCGCTGCTGAGATTGACGAACGGCAGGACGGCGATCGAGGGCTGCTCGCCACGGGGCGGCGAGGGCGCGGCCGGCGACACAAAGCGGTAGCCGACGCGCGGGATGGTGACGATCCACTCGCCTCCGGTGGGCGATGGGCCCAGCGCCTTGCGGAGCGCGGCGACCTGCACGGTGAGATTGCTTTCCTCGACTACGGTGCCACTCCAGGCGGCATCGATCAGCTCGGATTTGGTGAGCACCTCACCCGGCCGCTTGAACAGGGTGGCGAGCAAGGCGACGCCCCGGTGGCCAACCGGCAGCGGCTCGCCGTTCCTCGTGGCGAGCCTTGCGGCCACATCGATTGCAAACGGCCCACAGATGATCCGCTGATCCGACATGTGCCCCGCTTCGGAATGGCTTTGGAACTATTCGGCGCGATTTCGGCGAGACTTCAATACCTCACGCCGTGCTGCAAGCAACACTCCTCCTCACAATCCAGCCGGACAAGAGGAGATCGGGCAGATGTACTTTTACCACGAGGGCTATCACGACACCTATTACGCCGACGCTTCCCTCGACGCCTTGAGGTCCCGAGAGCGCCACGACGGCGACCAGAGTTATGAGCCGATCCGGATCCCCGCGATCGTCACCTGGCTGGCCAGCGTGGGCGTCGGCCTCTGCGCCATCGTCACCGCCATCCACCACTTGAGCTGAGGAGGCGCAAATGCTGCCCAGCCATCGGAGAATGAGGCTGACCGAGGCCCATCTGGCACTCCTCCCGGCCCGCATCGATGACCCAGGCCCCATCCTGCTCGATGGGGAAGAGCCGCGGCCCGACAGTTACTACGCCAAAACCACGGCAGCCCTGATCGATGCGGTGCCCAAAGATGGAGAGATGTGGCTCTTCGCCTTCGGTTCGCTGATCTGGAACCAGCGCTTTACCTCCGACGCGGAGCGCCCGGGCATGGTTCGCGGCTGGCATCGCGACTTCTGCCTCGGTCCCGACCGCCGATTCCGGGGCAATCCCGCAGCGCCCGGCTATACGCTTTCCCTCGATCGAGGCGGGCACTGCAAAGGCATGGTCTATCGACTGCCGCGCGCAGGTCTGAGCGCCAATATCGAGGGTCTGCTCCGCAAGGAGCCACCGTTCCCACCCCGCTGGCTGACAGTCGCCACCGCGCAGGGCGTGGTGCGTGCCTTCTCGTTCACCCACCCGGGCAGGCGCATCGGCTATGCCGGTCATCTCACCGACGAGCACGTCGCCGACGCGCTCGCCCGGGCGGTTGGGATGATCGGCTCGATGGCGCAATATGTCTACCTGACGGCCCTGCACCTCGAGCAACTGGGCCTGTGCGACAACCGGATGTGGCGAATGCAGGAAATGGTCGCCGAGCGGATCGAGCTGGCCTTCCCTGGCCGGATTCCGGCGGGGACCGATGCGTGAGAGAGGTTTCCGGAACCGGCCATCGGCGGTTGCGGGCCAGCCTCGCCATCAAGCGCGCGCTGGTGCGCGCCTCCGGCCCGGCGCCCGCACGGTGAAGTGGTGGCCGATCATGACATAATGCAGCAAGCAGGTGTTGTCTGCCGGTTGCGGCCATGCCCTCAGATCCGGCGCACCAGGCCTTCGGCGAACACCACGCAGGCCGTCCAGGACCCAAGGAACACGATGTCGGAGAAAAGGCCCGTCGGCGGCTCTCCGGTGATCGCGTAAATGGGGAGAAAGATCATCGTTACTGACGTGGCCCCCATGCCGATGGCATAGGCGCGGATCATCCAGTTGCGGTGGCGGGTGAAGTCCCGCTGGTAGATGGCCCGCATCGCCATGGCCAAGGCCGCACCCAACGCGATCCCGAACAGCAACCGTGCGCTGTTGACGGCCACTGAATAGGTGTCGGGAAAGTGCCAGAGCAGGCTCAGCGAACTCAGCGAGATCATCGCCCCGGCTGCCACGAACACTCGCCCCAAAACGCGGTGCAGCAATCCATATCGGCGCAGCAGAACCCGACCGAACTGGATCGGGCCGAGGATACCAAACGTGGCGCCGCCCAGCACATGCATGAAATGCCAGACCGGGGCAGCGCTCAGGCGCTGGCTGTCCTCGGGCAGGGCGCCCAGCGGGATCTGCACCGCCTGCACCAGTGCAAGAGCGATGGTGAGCAGTGTTGCAAAGAACAACGCGGCAGGCACGACAAAAGGCTTCGTCAACCAGCGAGACATGCTTGATGATCCTTAGTTGCGGCTGGTCAGTCGCCGGATTTCTTCCACTGGAAGACGTCCCCGATCTCGACGCCGAAGACTTCCGCGATGCGGAAGGCGGCCTCGAGCGAGGGCGAGTATTTGTTCTGCTCGATCGCTGCCACCGTCTGGCGGGTCATGCCGATCCGGTCGGCCAGTTGCTGCTGGGTCATCTCGCCCTGGTCGAAACGCAGCCGGCGGATGGAGTTGCTGATGGGTGGGGGAGGGGGCATCAGGCGTATCGCCGGTAGGCGATGATGATCAGGATTTCGCGCAGCACACCGGAAACCGCCATCGCCAACAGCAGCAGGTTGACCAGCATGACGCTCGTGGCCCCGGCAGCATCGGCCGGATAATCGGCGCGGGCCATATCGGTGATCACGCCAGCGCACAGGATGATGGCGACGAGCGAGAGTTCGAGGATGCCGAGCCCGGCGCGATGGGACCGGCGCTCGATGCCCTGCTCCATCTCGTCCGGCGGCGGATCGAACTGCTGCTTGCCGACCCAGGCCGCCAAGAGGGATGCGGGAAGCATGATGGCCACGGCGATGCCGAGGCACCAGACAAAGCGCCAGAACAGCACGTCGCCATCGAGTTGCCGCGCGCCAAAGTCCGACCAGACGCTCCAGAAATAGTAGCCGAATATGGTCAGGCCGGTCAGCGTGGAAATCCACGCCACCTTCTCACGCATGGTCATAAGGGTCTCCAATGTGATCTCAGTTTCACATCAGGTAAAAGATAGCGAACGTCATGTCAAGAATATTTAACATGGTGAAGCGCGCAGACCCCCGTCGGGCGGTCGGCGCTGCACGCGCGACCGCTCGGGTCGAGCCATATAGGGGGCAGAGGTCGTGTGCAGCGGTTACACCCGGCTGCCCTCTCCACTGGTTCGGTTGTGTTGGAGAGCGACAGGGCCTGGCCCCCTTCGTCAATGCTGGCATGGTCACGACTGGCAGCCGAACTTGCGATACTTGCAATCGTTAAGTTGTGGCGATGACTGACAAAATCATTCTGAAAGTCAGGTTCGTTTTGTCTAGATGTTCATCACTGGTTCAGTTATGGGCGGGGATGCTATGGTGCTTCGGGCGGAGGGTGTACGCGCATGGAACACCACGGCGGAATCGCTAGGAATGTAACGACTTCCCGCAAGGTCGCCGTTCCGAGTGAATTGGATAAGCACAACCAGGACCCCGCGGCACAAACTGAAGATCCATTGCGGGCGATCAATGATCATGGCAACTACGGCCTTGCCATTGCTTTGCTTCAGCATCGCGTCGAGTTGGGGACGGCCGTTGCCTCCGATCACGAACTCCTCGCCTACGCCCTCAGATCGATCGGCCATCCCGCCGAGGCGGCGGAACAGTATCGGAGCGCCGCTCGCATCGATCCTCGCCACCCCCGCGCCGGCAGCTGGCGCGTGCATATCGAGGATTGCGAGCGCACGGCGCGCAACGGCGCACATCTGCAGCGCCCGCACGGCATCACCGCCGAGCGGCTGACCAGCACTTCGCATGTGCCGCCGGGAGCCGAGGCCTTCGCCTGGGTCACCGACGAGGCGGGGTGGGTGAAGCCGGACGGCTACATTCCGCCCAGGACCCTCGGCCACGTGGTGATGAACAAGTTCTACGCCCTGGTGTTCGACGCGCTCGGTCCGGTTGGCCGTCTCGTCAACCGGCTGGTCCCGGAGCGCCCTGCCAGCAGCGGCCGCTGGACCAGGCTGCCTGACTGGCTGAAGGGGACGCTGCGCCTCGCCGACCTTGCCTCGCGGCGCGACTGGATGATGGACCATGCGCGCCTGCCGCCGGGCGTCACCGAAGCCGACAAGGACAATGGCCTCAGCTTCTCGCCCCATGGCTTCTCACCCGATGGCCGGGGCAACAATCCCCAGTACCGGAATGTCGGCGGTGTCGGAACCTCGGTGCCGTTCCACGGCCTGCCGCCCGATTATGTGCCTGTCGATCGCTCGGGGCGGGCGGAGCTTCCCGCCGCTGCGGCGCTGGCCAGGGATTTCGGCTACCGCCGGGGCACCATCGCCGAAGCGGCGACTGCCAGTGCGCATGTCTGGGGGCACCTGCAGATGCTGGTGCACGACGTCATGCAGACGGCGCCGGACGATCGGAAGAAGCGCCCTGCGCCGGTGGCGGCGGACAGCGAAGAGGCGGCCATCGGCATTACCAATGTCCACTATCGCGCCGATGCCATGCACCCGCTCGGCGGGCACGGCAACGGGCGGATGAACGGGGTGACCGGCGCCTGGGATATGAGCACGATCTACGGCAGCTCGATCGAGCAGATCGCCCGGCTTCGCACCGACCCGGCGACCGGCGCGCCATGTCCCGACGGCAAGCTCTACCTGGTGCCCGGCGAGGGCGGCATGTTCCTGCCCACCGAGCGCAATGCCGACGGCAAGGAGATGATCCTCACCGGCTTTGGGCGCAACATGACGGCGCCGCTCGAGGCCGAACACACGCTCTATGCGCGCCACCACAACTGGGTGTGCGGCGTGCTGCGCGAGCGGCACCCCGACTGGCCGGACAACCAGCTGTTCAACATTGCCCGGCGGGTGGTGGCGCTGACCTATGTGAAGATCCATACCGCGCCCTGGACCGACGCCGTATTTGCGCATGCCTCGGTGGTGCAGGGCCTGCATGCCAACATCTTCGGGCGCCGCGAATGGGGCAAACCCGTCGACCGGCAACGCATCTACGACCCCTATGGCGGCAACCACCCGATCGCCGATGGCCTCGTTTCCAACCAGCAGCTCGACTATGCCATTCCGGAGGCCAAGGGCAGCAACTTCGCCGACGCTTACCGGTTCGGGCACACCATCATCCCGGACATCCACTATTTTCCCGCAATCGGCGAGCCGACCGACAAGCAGACGAGCGAGGCCATCAACATCAAGGAGCTGCGCGAGCTCGATGGCCACCGCTTCCTCACCTCGCGCGGGCTGGGCTTTGTCTTCTACGGCCTGATGCACACCCGGCTCGGCGCGCCGGTGGCCGGCAATTATGCCGAGCTGTTCCGCCGCATGGACACCGAAGAGGGGATGATCGACCTGTTCGAGGCCGAGATCATCAAGGACCGGCAGCGCGGCGCACCGGCCTATAACGACTATCTGAGGTCGCACAACCTGCCGCCGCTGCAGAGCTTTGCCGACCTGTTCACCGACCCCGAGGGCTCAAGGGCCCAGATCGAGGCGCTGGAGAGGCACTACCCCGGAGGTGTCGAAGATCTCGATACGCCGCTGGCGCTGCTGCTCAATCAATATCGGCCGGCCGGCTTCGCCATCACCAATCCGGGGTTCCAGACCTTCGTGTTCGAGGCGACGGCGCGCATCGCCAAACAGGCGCACCTGACCCGGCTGTGGTCGCCCGAGCATGTGGGCTGGACGGCGATCAACCTGGTGGAAGCCTTCAACAAGGAAAAGCTGCTCTACCTCCATTGCCCGGAGCTGCGCGGCTATTTGAAGGGCCGGCCCAACCGGAACACCTACGAATATATGGGCACCAGCCATGCCTCGGCGCCCGAGGAGCATCCGCTGGCGGAAATCCTCGCCTACGGCAAGGAAGACCTCGCCGATACCGGGCTGGGCGACCCCTGGCGCGATGTGCATTTCGATGCGCGTGCGCTGGCAGGGCACTACCTGATCCGTGTCCGCCACCTTCGCACCGGGCGCAGCTTCATCGCCGATCTCAGCGAGGACACGGTGCGCTACGACCGCGACGGCGACGGCCGGATCCATCGCCGCGAACTGCTGCGCGAACCGGCGGACGGGGTAACGCCGGCGCAGGTGCTGGCGGCGGCGACCGATATTCGTCGCACCCACGCCGTGCCGTGGCCAGGTCTCGTGAGCCCACGCTATCCGGAATTCGTCAGCGGCTGGCGCCTGACACCGGCGGAGGTCAAGCGGCTGAAACTGTTCGAAGGCGACCGGGAGGAGAAGGGCGTGCCGGCACGGCTGACCGACCTGCAGGTGCATCTGCTCGTCTTCAACCTCGGTGACGACATCGAGCGTTCTCGCCTCTTGGAGAACCTCGAGGGCTGGCGCGTGCTCGAGCAGAGCCCGATGCGCGCCATGCTGATGACCATCGCATCGGCACTGCGCTTCGGCGCCAAACGGCTGTCGATGGCGATCCCGATTACGACGCGAGCCATCACAAAAGTCCGCCCGGCCCGCCGCACCGGCATCTTCGATGCCAACGGCATGATCGACCGGCAACAGCTGGGCGAATACCGCGCCGCGTTGCAGCAGCTCGCCGAAAGCAGCGGCGGCAGGGTATCGAAGCCGGCATTCATGGCGCTGCTCGAGCAGCAGAACGCCCTCGACCTCACCACCCGCAACCAGTGGGATACCTTCTTCCGCCTGATGCAGCGCCTCCATGGCACCGAGACCATCACCGTCGAGGACTTCGACAAGTTCTACGATGGCCGGCTGCTGTTCGAGGCGTTTGATGCGTTTGCGCCGAAGGAGGTTCTGGCGAGGGTGGCGGGGGTGTTGCATTGAGGATGGAGCCGCGCGGCGGACGCGGTGATGGCACTCAGTCTGGGGCAATGCATCGATCCGTTCGTCCCGTCTCGATGCGGGCAGGAAGCGGACCCCGGGGGCGCGTCAGCCTTGGGCTGCCGGCTAATTTCTCACGTCCGCTTCGTGCCAAAAGCAGGCATCGCTACGCTCCAAAGGCGGATGAGTTCGTTTCGATTGAAGCAGCCGCCGCACATGTAGGTGGAGCGACTCCGAGGGAACGGGCGCCCATCGCGAGTGGCTATACTCATCGAATGGGCTCCCGCGGTGGCTTTCACTGCGGAGCGAGAACTGACGTTCGGGCATCATCAGAAAAAGGCGGACTTCAGCACGGTTCTGGTTTATGCCGACGCCCGTTGCCGGTGCGCCGGCCTAGTAGAAGACTGGCCTGTTCAATGAAGCGACAGTCAACGACATCGAGCCTTTTGCGCCGCCTGAACCGCTCGGCCGCGGTGGATCTGATCCGCAGCGAAGGGGTGATTTCGCCATCGAGCCTCGCCGAGCGGCTGAACATCAGCATGCCGACGGTGATGCGCGTGATTGAGGATCTGATCGCTGAGGATCTGGTCGCCTATGACGGCTTCGACGAAACCTCGCGGGGTCGGCCGCGGGCGCGCATCAAGTTCCGCGGCGCGGCGCATGCGATCATCGGCATTGAGGCCGGCAAGGGCGAGTTCTACGGCGCCGTGGCCAATCTCGAAGGCGTCGTGCAAACCGAAATGCACGAGCCGGCCGACGATGATGGCGAGCGCAATTTCGAAAGGCTGGTCAGCCTGATCCGCCGGCTGATGGCGGCCCCCCGCCCGCGCGGCCAGACCATTCGCGGCATCGGCATTGGCCTGCCCTCGATCGTCAGGCAGCCGGCGGGCGAAGTGGTTCTGACGCTCGGGCTCGGCTGGCGCGACATGCCGTTGCGGGCGCGGCTCAGCGAGCATTTTCAGATGCCCATCGTCGTCGAAAATGGACGCAACCTCGCCGCCGTGGGCGAATGGGGATTTGGGGCCGGACGTGGTGCCGACAGCGTCGTGAGCCTCTCGATCGGGCCAGGCGCCGGCGCGGGCGTCGTCATCGACGGCAAGCTCTATGGCGGGCATTCGCATGCGGCGGGCGAGCTCAGTTGGTACCTCGATGACCCCCTCCTCACCGGGCGGCCGTTCGAACATCTGGGTGACAAGCAATCGCTGCGCTTTTTCGGCATCCCCGAACAGGCGACCAAGATGCTCGAAGAGGCCAACACCCACTATGCGGCGGGAAAGTTCACCCTGGCTGCCGTCACGGACCGGCAAGCGGGCATGATCGCGCCGGTTGTCAGCGAGTTGCTCGACTATGCAACGATGGCGGTAGGCAGTGTTGCGGCCTTCATGAACCCCGAAATCATCGTACTGGCAGGCCGGATACTCGGCGGCGGTGATCTGGTGCTGGATGTGCTGCGGCACCGCCTCAAGGGCAATGTGTACGACCCGCCACGGCTGGTGATGGGCGCGCTGGGCCACCGCGATATCGTCCTCGGCGCGGTGCGTCTGGTGCTCGATGCGACCACGCTCAACCCTGCCGACAGCCTTGTGATGGCCGACTAAGATCAATCGATCTCGATTGACAGCGACTGAAGCACCGCATTAAGTTTCTAACTGAAAGAAAAAATGCGCACTGCGCCGTGCAGGAGCGTATCTTTCGTGGGAGGACTTCAATGACGAAGATTTTCAGTCCGCTTGGGCGGACGATGCAGCGTCGTGACTTCTTGAAAGTTGCGGGTGCTGGGCTCGCGGCTACAGCCTTGCCGGCGGTAGTGCGGGCGCAGGAGCCCGTCAAGGTCGTGCTGTGGTCCTGGGTGCCGGATCTCCAGCTTCAGGTCGACATGTTCAACGCCGCGCATCCGGGCATTCAGGTCGAACTCGTGAATGCCGGACAGGGCGACCCGGAGTACCAGGCGGTGCGTGCTGGCCTGCAGGGGGGCAGCGGCCTGCCCGACGTCGTGCAGATCGAATTCCAGCACCTTGAGAGCTTCCGTCAATTGGACGCTTTCGCCGACATTGGCCAGTGGGCAAACCCGTACAAGGACGAGTTCCCGGAAGGCACCTGGAGCCAGCTCGGGAACGGCGGTGCGATCAACGCCATGCCGCAGGATACTGGTCCGATGGCGATGCTCTATCGCAAGGACATCTTCGACAAGCATGGGATCACGCCGCCCGTCACCTGGGCCGAGTTCGCCGACGCCGCCAAGAAGCTGCATGCGGCCGATCCGAATGTGTTCCTCACCGACGCGCTGTTCAGCTCAGGCGATTGGGTCAATGCCCTGCTGTGGCCGATGGGCTGGAAGCCAGTCACCCGCGATGGCGACAAGCTCGTGATCAACATCAACGACAAGAGTTCGAAGGACTTCGCCGCTTACTGGCAGGACCTCATCAGCGCGGGTGTCGTCGAAACCAAGCCGGGCTTTAACAACGAGTGGTACACTGGCCTCGACTCGGGCCGCTATGCCACTTGGCTCACCGCGGGCTGGGGTCCGGTGTTCCTGACTTCGTTCGCCAAGACCAGCGCTGGCCAGTGGCGTGCCGCCGATCTGCCGCAGTGGGACGCGAGCAAGTTCGCAACTGGCGCCTGGGGTGGTTCAACGCTGGCGGTGCTGAAAGCGACCCAGCACCTGCCCGAGGCCGCCGAAGTCGCGATCTGGCTGTGCCGAGATCCCGAAGCCACCAAGCTCTACACCACCAAGCAGTTCTTCTTCCCCACCACCAAAGCTCTGCTGTCGAGCCCGGAATGGGCAGGTAACAAGATGGATTTCTACGGCGGCCAGGCCGTGAACGAGGTGTTCGCCAAATCGTCGGCTGCCGTGACACCGTTTGAGTGGAGCCCGTTCCAGAGCTTCTTGTACCAGTCGATGTCCGATGAGTTCGGCGCCTCGATCAGCGGTAATGGCACGCTGGCCGATGCGTTCGATCGAATCCAGGACGCCGTGGTCGCCTACGCGCAGGAACAAGGTTTTACCGTCGCCTAACTCCTCCCGGGGTTGCGGGCGCGCTTGACGTGGGCGCGCCCGTTCCTTTTCATTTCGCTAGACGGACGGGGACCTGGATGTCGAATTCGTCACCCGCAGCGACGCGATCAGCGCGATCGGGCGGCTTTACGTCACGAAAGCTCGCGCCCTATTTGTTCCTGGCGCCCTTCGTGCTGCTGTTTCTCGCCTTCATCGTCGCCCCGCTGGTTTATGCGTTCTACATGAGCCTGTTCCGCGACACGCTGGTGGGCGGACGGCAATTTTCGGGCGCAGCCAGCTACATCAAGGTCGCGGGCGACGCCAAATTCTGGGGCGGTGTGTGGAACCTCGTTCTGTTCGGCATCGTACAAGTGCCGATCATGCTGGGCCTGGCGCTGCTGTTCGCCATCGTGCTCGATCGCGGACAAGTCTATGCCAAAGGGATCTTCCGGCTAGGCTTCTTCCTCCCCTATGCCGTGCCAAGCGTGATCGCGACGATCATCTGGGGCTATCTCTACGGTCCCTCCTTCGGACCGTTCACGCAGTTGGCCAAGGCGCTCAGCCTGCCGCCCCCGGACTTCCTGTCGCCGGACGCGATGATCTTCTCATTGGCCAATATAGTGACGTGGGAATATGTCGGCTACAATATGGTGATCTACTATGCCGCGCTGAAGGCGATCCCATCGGACCTCGCCGAGGCCTCCCGGATCGATGGTGCCTCGCCCTGGCAATTTGCGCGGCTGATCCAGCTGCCGCTGCTGTGGCCGGCGATCATGCTCACCATCATCTTTTCGATCAACGGCACGCTACAGCTATTCAATGAGCCGTTCTTGATGCGCGCACTCGCCAGAGACACCATCAATTCGAGCTACACGCCGAACCTCTATGCCTATTCGCTGGCGACTCAGAACCAGCAATATGGCTACGCGGCTGCCGTCTCGTTCGTGCTGGGCATTGTGATCGCCGGTGCCTCCTACATTTTTACCCTGATCACCAACCGCCGTCGGCGGGAGCAATGATGACTGCGATCACCGACATTGCCACTTTCGAAGCTGCAAGGCGCCGGCCGGGCGAACGGCGGCGCTCGCGGATCATCCTCACACTGCTGTTGTCACTATTCCTCGTCTACAGCTTCGCGCCGCTGGTCTATCTGGTCCTATCGGCAACAAAGACGAATGGCGACCTGTTCTCCACGTTCGGCTTCGGGTTCGGCACCGAGTTCAGTCTCTGGCAAAATCTGAGCGATCTGCTGGCGCGCGACAACGGCCTCTTCATGCGTTGGATGTTCAACAGCCTGCTCTATTCGACCGCCGCCGGGTTCGGTGCCGCGATCCTTTCCACCGCCGCAGGCTATGCGTTCGCCAAGTTCAAGTTTCGCGGGCGAGATCTGACCTTTGGGCTTGTGCTGGGCGCGGTGTTCGTTCCGCAGACCGCCCTTGTGGTCCCGATCTTCCTGCTGCTGGCGCTTTCGGGTCTCAGCAACAATCCGCTGGGCGTGATCCTGCCCTCGATGATCTCGCCGATCGGCGTCTACCTGATGCGAGTCTATATTGAGCAGGGCGTCGACGACGAGTTGCTCGACGCAGCGCGTGTCGATGGCGCCGGCGAGTTCCTGATCTTCCGCGCCATTGTGCTGCGGCTGGTGGCGCCGGGCATGGTGACCGTGGCGCTGCTGTCATTCGTCGGGACGTGGAACAACTACTTCCTGCCGCTCATCGTGCTGCGCTCGCAGGAGTATCAGCCGATCACAGTGGGCCTTGCCACCTGGTATCAGCTCGCGCAGCAGGGCGGCGGCGGCGGACAGGTACTGTTCTCGATCGTCATCACCGGCGCGCTGGTCAGCATCATCCCGGTCATCGTGGTGTTCCTGATGCTGCAGCGGTTCTGGCAAGGCGGCCTCACCGCTGGCGCCATCAAATAGACTATCGCCTGGAGTTTTCCGACCATGACGACTACCTCGAAATCCGCGCCGCTCTCCGTCTGGCGGCCGATCGCGACCGACACCTTTCTCGTCGGCGCCCCGCATTATCCGGAGCATGTCGATGAGAGCTATTGGCAGCGCGACGCCGACCGCATGGCCGCGGCTGGCTTCAACACAGTGCGGCTTGCGGAATTCGCTTGGCACATTCTAGAGCCGCATGAGGGGACGTTCGATTTCGATCTGTTCGACCGGGCCATCGATGTGTTGGGCAAGGCCGGCATCAAGACCATTATGTGCACGCCGACGGCGACGCCGCCGCGCTGGCTAACGGCGCGCTATCCCGAAGTGCTCCGCGTCGATGCCAATGGACGCGCCATGAGCCATGGCTCACGCCAGCACGCCAACCTTGCGAGCCCGGTATTCCGCGAGCATTCGAAGCGCATCACCAAAGCGATGGCCGCGCATTATCGGAACAACCCGCACGTTATTGGGTGGCAAACAGACAACGAGCTGAACACTTCGGGGTCGCTGTCCTACGGACCTGTAACGCTGCTCGAGTTCCAGGCCTTCCTAAAGGAGAAGTACAAGACCATCGCCGCCCTTAACGAAGCCTGGGGTGGGCATTTCTGGGCCACTGCCTACGACGATTTCGATCAGGTGGTGCTCCCCCTCGACTACGCTCCCGCGCCGGTCGGGCCGAGCCATGCGGTCGACTATCACCGCTTCCTAGCTTTCGTCACGGCACGCTTCCAGCACGACCAGGTGGAGATCCTGCGTGCGACCAAGTCGGACTGGTTCATCTTCCACAATCTGGGGCGGCTCGACGACATCGATTTCCGGGGCCAGTTTTCCACCGATCTCGATTTTCTGGGCTTCGACATCTACCCGCATCTCTACGATGAGATGCAGCGGGTCGGGGGCGTTGGCGAAGTGCAGGCGCTGCATCTCGACATCTGCCGCGGCTTCACCGGCAACTTCATCGTGCCCGAGCAGCAATCGGGCCTCGGTGCGCAGCCGCACATCTCGACGTTGACGCCAGAACCCGGCGAGATGCGCCGCATGGCCTATACGTCAGTGGCGCGTGGCGCCGATGGCGTGATGTTCTTCCGCTGGCGGCCGGCGCATTTCGGTGCCGAGATCTACTGGATGGGCATCATCGATCATGACGATATCCCGCGGCGGCGCTACGACGAGGCAAAGCGGTTTGCGGGTGAGGTCACCGCGCTCCAGGACAAGATACTGGGCACGCATGTGCGGATGGATCTAGGCATCGCCGGCTCAGATTTCGACAATCAGGAAATGTACCGTTCCTACCCCATCGGCATGCCGAGCCCGCAGGACGATGCGACGCTGCTGCACCGCTACTGCTACCGACACAACATCGCTTGCGGCTTCATCCACCCCGAGGACGATCTATCGAAGCTCAAGGCGCTCTACGTACCGCATTGGCTAAAGTGGACCGATGAGTGGACGGCGCGGATAGAGGCCTTCGCCAAGGCGGGTGGAACAGTAATCCTTGGCGGTCGCACCGGATCACGCGACGTCAACAACCATGTCATCCGTGATACTTCGCCGGGCAAGACGCTCTCTGCGCTAGCAGGGATCACCGTCGAGGAGTTCGGGCTGCTGACCTCGATCGGCGGCGACGGCCTGGTCGAGCGTGGCGGCCGTTTCGGCGCCAACACGGTGCGCGAGAAGCTACCGGCGACGTCGGCGAGCCGCCAATACGAGCTCAAGATCGGAAATGCGCAGGTCACCGCGGCGCATTTATACGAACTGTTGGAGGTCGCGCCGGGGACGGACGTAATCGGTCGCTGGGCGAACCGCTTTGCCGAGGGCCAACCCGCGATAACTTCGCGCAGGGTCGGGAAGGGCAATGTCATTTACCTAGGCACCTACCTTAGCGATGCTCTGGTCGAGGTACTGGCCGATCAGGTGCTCGCGACCGCCGGAATCGTGCCGCTCATCGCCGACATGCCAGCCGGCGTCGAGGCGGCGATCCGCGAAAGCAAGGACCGCCGCCTATTGTTCATCCTCAACACGTTGGGCGAACCGGTAAGCGTCGGCGATGTGCCGGCGGGCAAGGACTTGCTCGGCGAAGGCACGGTACGCGGCGGTAAGCTGTCGCTTCCGGCCTATGGCTGCAGCATCATCGAACTCGAATAGGATGCTTGGGCGCTTCTGGCCGAGTAGGGGATGGACACGACGGAGTGGATCCGAGTGCCCTGATGGGGAGGGGGGTGCTCACTTTCGATGACCGCCTTGGGCCAGTTTCGGACTCTCACTATCCGCGATCATGGCAATTGGGCTTGCCACACCGGCAGCCCGCAGCCGGGGCGGACCCAGGTAGCTGGATAGGGTTACCGCAGTCGTTTGCTCGTCCGGAGTTCAGCTCACGAAGCGTATTTTTTGGCCCCTTCATTTCATCAGGGGTGACCAGTTTATCCTCGACAGCCGCCCTGGTTGCTTCGTCGATAAAATCGAGGTCCATCGGTCGGCGACCATCATGTCTCCCATTACTATCGGGTAGACGTGCAGCACCTTGCCACTCTTGACGGCAACCTCGACCAAGCGTTCTGGCATCATCTCCTCCATGACTAAGCGCAACTCAGATCAGCAGATGCCCGAGCTTTCGATGTGATCAGGGGCGCCGCTAGCGACGAACGAAGGTGTTCTGATCCTGCGTGATCAGCCACTTCCCGTCCCGGGCGACCACGACGAAGGTGCGCACCTGCGGACTCGGCGGCCGGGACTGGCCATTCGGCCCGATCCATGCGCCCATCGTGCTGGTAACGGTGCCAATGGCAACTTCCGGCGTGACCAAGCGGATCTGAATAGTCTCGGGCGTATCGGTGACGCCCTTGAGCATACCCTCATGCACGGCCCGCACGGTCCTGAGCGTCGCCTCGAGACCCAGATCGATGCCCCCGAAGGGGTTGATATGCACCCAGTCGTCCGCCGCGAAATCGGGCGGGCGCACAAAACCCTCATCGAAAGCAGTGTAGAAGGCACGTATCGTGGCCTCCACTGCGGAACGCTGTTCGGAGTCCGGCATCGTCAAGCCCTCGGATCGCCCAGCGCCAACCATAATCTGCGGCCGGCCGCTCTCCAAGAATTGCCGTCGGCGTCAAAGCCGGTCGTAAATGTCAGCACGAGCAAGCCCGCGTTCTGTCCGAAGTAGACCACACGATCCTCGGAGCCATCTAGCGCGGGCAGCCTTCCTCCCGAGCCTCACCCCGCCTGCACCTGATGCTGGATAATCCTCATCCGCAACCGCCGCGACAGGTTGTCGATCACCGCGACCGTGACGAGGATCATCAGGATGATGAAGGCGGCTTCGTCCCAGTTGTTTATGCGGATGCGGTCGGAGAGTTGCAGGCCGATGCCGCCGGCGCCCGACCCAAAGGTGCATCGGGCTGCCGGCTAATTTCTCACGTCTGCTTCGCGCCAACAGGGGACCCCATACTCAGGATAGCGTTTCGACCGGAGCGCGGTGTCAAGCGCTTGAAGCGACGGATGTTGGGCAAGTCGGACTGGAGGGACTCGTATGCGCCCAGGTTAATTCTGGTCGCTTACCGAGGTTCGGCCAAGGCGTTCGCAAATATGCGTCACAATGGTGCTCGCTTCCTCTGCCGCCGCGAGGATTGTTCCGGACTTGCGGGTCACTGCAAAGTCGAGGCCAGGATAGTAGAGGCCGCCTTCGCCGATGCCGCTCACGTGGATTGGCTGCCGGTCCGCCGTCAAAGCGCCAGGCACATTGAGCCAGCTGAAGTCGCCGTCAAAGCCCGTGCACCAGATTACCGTGCGGATGCCATGGGCCGCCAAGCTCAGCGATCTGATAGGCGGTGACGGAAGCTTTGCGGCCACCACTTCGGCCGGGTCATCCGTCGCCGGTGGCGCCGTGATGCCTTGGCGCGCAATATAGTCGTCGACCCGGCCACGCAGGGCTGCAGCTGCTTCATCAGCAAAGTTGAGGTTTGCCGCCGCGTCATCCCCGAATCTCAGCACCATGCCGTCGACGCCTTCGAGCCTCCCGAGGAGCGTGACGCCCTGCGCGCTGAGGGCCTGCAGGCTGAGCGTTTCCAGGGCGCCTTGCAGGCTGCGGGCCGGGACGGCACCCGAGGGGAGAACGAACTCTTCGCGTCGCTGCTCCAACGCGCCTGCTTCGACCAGCCAGAAAGCTAGCAGTCTGCCGCGATAGTGTCGCACCAGCCGGCCTGTTTTGCTTGTCGCGAGAAAGACCTCGCGACCCGCGTCGACGAGATCCTTGGCAATCTGTCCACCAGACTGCCCGCTGCCCACTACCAGCACTGCTCCCGGTTCCAGTGCAGCGGCAGACCGATAGCTCGACGCGTCGAGCTGGGCGACTCCCTCCGGAATCCGGCGAGACAGGACCGGACGCCTCGCCCGATTGAGGCTGCCGCTGGCGGCGACCACATTTCGCGCAATCAATCGCCGCGCATCCGTTCTAACGACAAAGCCATTTGCGGTGTCAGGCGTCACTTCGACAACCGACTCGCCCACCTGGATAGGCAGGCTGTGCCGGGCCGCGTAGTCCTCGAGCAGAGCGACGAATTCATCGCGGGTCATCGCGCCTTCCGGTTCGTTTCCCTCATAGCGATCGCCGGGCAACATCGAGAGAACGTTAGGAAGGTTGAAGTGGAAGGAATCCCAGCGTTGCGTGCGCCAGGTTTCGCCGATACGCCCACGTTCGATCACCACATGGGGAACGCCTGCGGCGCGGAGCCCCTGGCTGACGCTTAGACCAGCCCAACCGGCGCCAACCACCACCACATCAAGGATATTGGTCACCTCGGCTCCCCCAGATCCGTGCGCGTTAACCTAGCAACTTCCACAGTTAGGGGCGATTCGGCTCGATCACCGGCGTTTGATCCGGGGTTGCCGGCCGGACTGCCGATGATCCGGTGCATCCCCAAAGGCCCCGGAGCCAAGGTTGCCAGACGGTTGTTCTTGCAGATGTGGCTAACACCGAACCGATAGCTAGGGCTCGCCTCGGCTATATCGGGGAGAGCCTGCCAGTGCCCCCGTGGTGCCGCCGTCGACAACCAGTTCGCTCGCCTGAAGTCCGGAACTGGCGTCGGAAGCCAGGAAAACGACAGCGGCCGCCACCTCCTCTGGGCGTAGCATTCGGTTAAGAGGCGCTCGCTCACCGATGAGCCGCTTGCGTTCGTCGCGCACGTCATCAGAGAGGTTGTCCATGCCCCAGCTGGGGGTATCTATTGCGCCGGGCACGACGACATTGACCCGGATGCCGCGTGGGGAGAGCTCCGACGCCATAGAACGGGCGAGCGCAGCCGACGCCGCTTTGCTGGCCGCATAGGCGCCGGCACCGGGTGGACCCATCGTTGCATAAACCGAGCCCATCAGGATGACCGATGACCCGTCTCGAAGATAGGGAAGCGCCGCCTGCACGGTCATGAAGATGTCGGCGACCACCGCCAGCTGGTTCTCAATGTCCCGACGGGTGGCTTGACCGAGCGCGGAGTGGATATAGTGGCCAGCATTGGCGAAGACGATGTCGAGGCCACCAGACGGTGCGGCTGCAGTTTGAATGGCCTGTGCCATTGCTGCATCGTCGGCGGCATCGGCGACAAGCGCAACGCAACCGCGACCTACCCTCTCTGCCGCGGCGTCGAGGCGCAGCTTGTCGCGACCCGTTATGGCAACTGTTGCCCCGGCGTTTGCGAAGGCAATAGCAGTTGCCAGCCCAATGCCGCTGGAGCCACCAGTAATGAAAGCGGTCTTCGATTGGAGCGACATCGGTGGCCCTCACCACGACCTTACTCTCGCACGCGGCAATGCGGAAGCTATCCGCGCGAACGGACGCGCCATGCGGGACGGATGGTAGTCGAACTGGAAGTCCGCGTTGGGCCAGAAGCGATGTGCCGACCCCGCCACCTCCATCTCACCCCACCTGCGCCTGATGCCGGATGATCTTCATCCGCAACCGCCGTGACAGGTTGTCGATCACCGCGACCGTGACGAGGATCATCAGGATGATGAACGCCGCTTCGTCCCAGTTGTTGATGCGGATGCGGTCCGAGAGTTGCAGGCCGATGCCGCCGGCGCCGACGATGCCGAGGATGCTGGCGGAGCGGACGTTGCCTTCGTAGAAGTACAGCATATGGCTGAGGATCACCGGCAGGACCTGCGGGAAGACGCCCAGCCGCAGGGTCTGGAGGTTGTTCGAGCCGGCGGCGCGGACCCCTTCGATCTGCTTGCGCTCAACGTTCTCGATCGCTTCGGCGAAGAGTTTCGAGAGCACCATGACGTCGGAAATGGCGATGGCGAGGACGCCGGCGAAGGGCCCGAGGCCGACGGCGCTGACGAAGATCAGCGCCCAGACCAGGCTGTCGATGCCGCGCAGCGAGGGCGGACCGACCGGACACTGCAGTCCGGAACCCTCGTCGGTCGCGCTAGTTCCCAAAGGGCACCTAAAGGAGATGCCTGATGGACAAGTACGCACCAACCTCACCGCCGGCGATCGAGCTCAGCGAGTTCGTCGCCATTCCCCAACTCGGGCTGGGCGTGTGGCAGATCGAGAACGACAAGGTGGTCCCGACGGTGACCGCCGCCCTGGAGGCGGGATATCGCTTGATCGACACCGCTCAGGGTTACGACAATGAACAGGGGGTTGGCGAGGCGCTCAAATCCAGCGGGGTGGAGCGGTCCGAAATCTTCGTTACCAGCAAGCTGCGCACCAAGGCCATGGGGGTCGAGGGCGCGCTGGCCGGTGTGCAGGAATCGCTCGCGGCACTGCGGCTCGACTATCTCGACCTGATGCTGATCCACTGGCCGACCCCGGCGCACGACAAATATGCCGACACCTGGAGGGGGTTGATCGAAGCCAAGGAACGGGGGTTGGTCAAGGCAATCGGCGTCTCGAACTTTACGATCGAGCAGCTTGAGCGGATCATTGGTGAGACCGGCATCGTGCCGGCCGTCGACCAGGTCGAGACCCACCCGCACTTCCAGCAGAAGGACCTGTTGCCTTACCTCGCCTCACGCGGCATCCGGCACGAGTCCTACTCGCCGCTGGGCAGTGGCGCAGTGCTCGACGATCCCGTCATCGGCGAGATTGCCGCCGCGGCGGGCAAGTCGCCGGCACAGGTCATCATCCGATGGCACCTGCAGCGGGGCTCGATCGTCATCCCGAAATCCGAAACGCCGGAACGGATCCGCGAGAATTTCGACGTCTTCGGCTTCACGCTGTCCGATGGTGAAATGGGTAGGATCGCCGGGCTGGACGACATAGCCAACGGCCGCACCGGCAGCGACCCCGAGACGTTCAACGACCTCTACTGAACCCACCGTCTCCGGTCCCTCGCGCAGTGGAACGGTTGCACGGCAAGCAAGTTACCAAGGCTCCAGCACGCAACGAGCATTGCTGGGGCTTAGGTACCACGTGATGACCATCGAACTCGAGCCCACCGCCCGCGACGATGTTTCGGGCGCCATCATATCGGCGGCAGGCCACTTCGGACCATTGGTCGAAGGCGACCGCACATGGTTTCGGCTCTGGGCCCCGGAGGCTCCCTCCGTCGATCTGTTGGTTGAAGGACGGGAGCCGGTGGCCATGGCGCGCGGAGGGGATGGGTTCCTGGTGGCCGCGCTGGACCATTGTGGCCCTGGGGCCCGCTACAAGTTTCGCTTGGGTGAACTCGAGTTTCCCGACCCGGCCTCGCGGCAGCAGCAGGACGACGCCGCAGGCTGGAGCATCGTGCGCGCGCCCTTGCCGCGAGCCGAGCGCGCCGAGCCGATCCGGCCTTGGCACGAGGCCGTTATCTGCGAGGTGCATGTCGGCGCGGCGACGCCGGAAGGAACTTTCGTCGCCCTGGCAAAACGGCTCGAGCATTTTCGCGATGCGGGCTATACCTGCCTCGAGATCCTGCCGATCAACGAGTTTCCCGGTACCCGCAACTGGGGCTACGATGGCACACTGATCTTTGCGCCCGAGCAAAGCTACGGCACGCCTGAGGAGCTTAGGCAGTTGGTCGATCGCGCCCACCAGATGGGGCTGACCATGATCCTCGACGTGGTCTACAACCACTTCGGCGAGACTGACAATTTCATCCCGCATTACGCGCCGCAGTGGTTTCGCGACGACATCGAGACGCCTTGGGGGCCGGCAATCGATTTCGACCAACCGATGGTCCGCCAGTTCTATTACGAGAACGCGGTGTTGTGGCTGACGGAGTATGATTTCGACGGGCTACGCTTCGACAGCGTACACGAAATCAAGACTGCCAGCCGTGAGCGATTCCTTGGCGAGCTGGCCGCGGCGGCTCGGGCACATAAGCCTCAGGCAAGGCTTATCGTCGAAAACGTGCGCAACACCTTCGAGCTGCTCGAACGCGACGATCGAAACCGGCCGCAGCAATATTCGGCGCAATGGAACGACGACATGCACCACGTGCTGGCGTTCCTCGTCACCGGCGAGGGTCCCCGGACCGGCTATGACGATCCGAAGAAGGACCCGTATGCCGATCTTGAGAAGGCGCTGGCCGATGGGTTCGTACACGACCCTACCGAAGGCGATGGCAGCGACGGGCACACAAGAGGCGGCGCCGCCGCCAAGCTGCCGCCCGACAGCTTTATCACCTATGTGCAGAACCACGACCAGTTGGGCAACCGCTCCGATGCCAAGCGGCTATCCGAGCGGATCAGCCCCGAGCAGCTGGACTTCGTGCATTTCGTCAAGTTTCTCGCGCCGCAGGTCCCACTCTGTTTTATGGGGGACGAGGCCAATCTCAGCAGCGGTTTTCCGTTCTTCGTCGATTTGCCGGAGGATGCCGGGAAGGCCAAGAGCGGCGAGCGCTATCGACAGATGCGGGAGATGTTCAAGGACGAGGTCGCCCCCGGCGGGCTTCCCGAGCCCAATGACCCGGCGACGTTTGCAAGGGCGAAGCTCCCTTGGCAGGATTACGACATCCCTGAACGGCGTGCCGCCCTCGATCGGTTCCGGACTTTGGCGCGCTGGCGCCGGGACAGGCTGTGGCCGCTCGCCGCGACGCCCTGCCTCGACGCGCGCACGGCGCGGCAGGGCAATAGCCTCATCGTCAGTTGGGTGTTCGAAGCGGGGACACTCTCGATGGCGCTGAACCCTACAGGCTTTCCGGCAGATATCGCTTGCGTCGTCACCGCGCCGCCGCTGGCGACAGGGCAGTATGAACACCACGGCGAGGTGCTGCGGCTTGGTCCCTGGTCGGCGGTGGTCTGGTAGGCGAGGGGCGGCCGAGGCCACCGACGTTGCTGTTCAGCCGCCCGGGAACGGATGGCCCCCAGGCTAGTTAGCTGGTGTGGGTCCCCGAGATCCGAACCCTAAAGGAGAAACGTCATTATGAAGACCATCACAGGGCTTTTTGACTCGCACGACGAGGCCGACCGTGCCGTACGTTCGTTGAAGGATGCAGGCGTCAACGGCGAGGACATCTCGATCGTCGCCAACAACTCTGACGGCAATTACGACACCGAGACCGGCGACGACGTGGCCGAAAGCGCCGGCGCCGGAGCGGGCGTTGGCGCGGTGGTCGGCGGCACGGGTGGCCTGCTGGCCGGGCTCGGCGTGCTGGCCATCCCGGGTGTCGGCCCCGTAGTGGCGGGTGGCTGGCTGCTGGCGACGGCGATTGGCGCCGTAACCGGTGCCGCGGTGGGCGGCGCCGCCGGTGGCATTATCGGCGCGCTGACCGATGCTGGTGTCAATGAGCGCGACGCCCATGTTTACGCCGAGGGCCTGCGCCGCGGCGGGATTCTGGTGACGGCGCGTGTCGAAGATAGTCGTGCCGACGTGGCGACAGCCATCCTCCGCGATTCCAACGGCGTGGATATCGAGGGGCGCCGTCGCGACTACGAGGCCGAGGGCTGGGAAGGCTTTGACGAGAACCTCGAGCCATACCCCGCCGACCAGATCCGCGATTATCGCGCCAGCCTCATTACGCCGCCGGTGCTGCGGAGCTGAGGTTCCGGGCTGCGCGCATTCAACGCGCGCAGCCGCCCTGTCTACGGGGCAAGTTTTCGGTCTCGCGCAGATTGTCTCGAGCAACAATGGAGGAGTTCCGGAATGACGTTCCCACAAGATCCCGCTGATCGTCAGCCCAAGGGCGATCATAATCGCCGGCTGTCGCTCGGCCTCGATCCGGAGCAGTTCGCCGCTGCGGCCGGGATCACTGTCGATGAACTGCGCGATTACGAAAGCACCTGGCCGGACCACGCGTTCAGCCCGATGATCGCTGAGCGTGTCGGCGAGGCGCTGGAGCGACTTGAAGCAGTGCTTCCCAATTCCGAAGCCGCGGGCATACGCCAGATCGTCGAGGGCGACGTGGTGGCGCCCCGGAGCCTTGGGGCCGCCGCTTCGATGGAACAGTCGATCCGTGATACCGCCTACTATCTGTGGGAGAATGACGGGCGTCCCGAGGGGCGCGACGAGGAATACTGGCACCGGGCCCGCGCCGCCTGGCTGGGCCAGCAAGGGCTGGATGCCGGTTTCGAAGACGCGGTAGCCGAACCCGATGCCGATGCCGTGGAAACCACCCGCAGGTCGGGCTCGAGCGCCCTTCCGCAGTGACCTCGACGACAGCGTGAGCGGCGGCTCCAACCAGCGGCGCTGGGCACATCGGCGGCCGGCCAGCGGAACGAGGCGCGCCTCTCGCTTCGGCGGGGTGGCAGCCTCACTTTTAGTCCTCAACTCATTGATCTCACTCAGGTAGTCCTTGGTGGTAAAGGCTGCCGGCTGATACAGCGGGCCATGGGCAGGTATTATTTCCACGTGCGGCGCGATGAAACGGTCTTCGAAGACCACACCGGAGTCGTGCTGCCTGGCATTGCCGAAGCTTGGGAATGGGCGCTGAAGGATGCGATGGCCCTGATGCGGGATGGCTCGCTCGACCGGGCCAATCACCGCTACTGGATCGAGGTTTGCGACGCCGAACGCTGTGCGGTGGTGGCCTTTCCGATTGGTCGCGTGACGCTGCAATAGGGCAGGCCGAATGCGCCACCGAGGCAGGCGCCGCTCCTCAGCGCTGCGTCAATCCCGCGCCTTCGAGGTGGGCGCGAACAAGTGAAGCAAGCGCACCCGGTCTTGGGCCTGGGCCGCCGACAAGTGGGGCGTGCTAACCCACTACAGGACCGCTACCCTTGCTCAGACTGTGCCGCTTACTCACTCCGGTTCGCCTTGACTAGGATTGCCGGAGAGTGCCTTCTGGGCCGGAGCAGCCTCGTCAGCCACACCGTCGTTTCCTGGGGACCTACCCAGGGCATGGTACGCCGGGATTATCTGATCTCCCCTCGAAACGGGGCTCCGGAACAGACCGATAGGTAATGCGGAAAACGCGTATGGCCAGGTCATCAGCCAACCGGGTTGGCTGGTGGGTAGGCGCATTCATCATCATCGTCGTCATCATGGCGGCGGCAGCCGTCATCGGCATGACCGCCGGCACAGTGTTTTCACGCCCTGTGCAACTGGAGGACGGCATCGCCATGGAGCAGCGCTGATGCCTGAAGAAGCGAAACAACGACAGACCAACCCTGAAGTGGCGCTTCGCCGCCACATCACCAAGGGTATCAGGCCGTTCCTCGCGCCGCTGGCCGAGTGGAACAGAACCGCGCCGCGGCACCTGGCAGTGATTGCCTCGCCCTACAGTTCGGCTCCTGATCGGGCGAAGGCCTGCGCCGCAGTCCTCGCCATCCTGCGGCAGTTGCAGGAGGCAAAGTCAGCCTTCCGTGCCGTCGCCGAGATCCTGCCGGCGCATGACAGGGTCGATGACCTCCAGGCTTCGATGAATCGGTTGTACAGCAGGCTGTTTCAGGCCGTGACCGAATATGCCTCTGAAGCCCCGCGACCTGCGGCAAGGAACCCAGCACAAGACGTCGAACACGAAATGTCCGTGGTTCGGTGATGCGGGGTCGAGGTGCAATGGTGGAAGCAGCCCCGCGTGAACCGAGCGTGTCGGCCCCCCCGTAAGGACCGATGAACGTCACGCCAGGAAGGGCGCAAAAGGCACCTCAGGCAGCGCGAGCTTTCCGTTTCTCAGTGCCCGTTGATCGCCGTAAACAATGCGGCGCTCATCTGCTCCAGCGTATAGGGCTTGTCGATGATGGCGGAGCCGGGGGCGACATCGGCCTGCATGCCATAGCCGGTCGCATAGACGATCGGGATGCCCAGATCCTGGAGGCGCTCGGCGACCGGCGTGCTCGGTAGGCCGCCGATGTTCACATCGAGCAAGGCCGCATCCATGCGATTGCCATCGAGCAGACCCAGCGCAACATCGATGCGATGGGCAGGCCCCACGACCACGGCGCCAAGCTGCTCCAATGCATCGACCACCTCCATGGCCAGCAGGTATTCGTCTTCGAGAACGAGGATGTGTTTGCCGGCGAGCGTCGTCATGCGACGGGGACCTCGTGTTGACGGGCGATTACGGTGCACTGGAGCCCCTCAGGGCGGTAGTCCATCCTGACATCGGCGTTGAATTCGGCGCCAAGCGCGTTCTCGATCATGGTGGAGCCAAAACCACGGCGGGTCGGCTTTGGTACCGGTTCAGCACCGTGCTCGAACCATCGGAGCGTCAACCACCGGTCCGGTTGATCGGTTGTCTCCCATGAGAAATCCACCGAACCGCCGCTGGAGCGCAGCGAACCGTATTTCACCGCATTGGTGTAAAGCTCGTGCAGCGCCATGGCAGTCGTCACTGCCTGCTTGGGGGCAAGTTGCACCATGGGCCCACTGATCCGCACCCGGATGTCGGCGTCGCCATTGACGGATTTGCGCGCAACCTCCTCCAGGGAAGCGCTTTGCCAGCTTTCGGCGGCCAGCAGATTGTGCGCCTGCGCCAGAGCTGCGAGCCGCCCTTCGAAGGCTTTGACCTTTGGCTCTCCTGTGGGGAGCCCCTTGAAGGTCTGCCGTGCCACCGACTGGACCACGGCCAGGGTGTTCTTGACCCGGTGGTTCAACTCGTTGATCAGCAGCTGTTTGTGGAGGTCGGCTTCCTCCCGTTCGGTGACGTCGACGTTGACACCGATCATGCCGTCGAATCCACCATCCTCATTGAAATTCGGTCGCGCCACGGTTTCGAGCACACGGTAGGTGCCGTCGCTGCGGCGGTAGCGCCCCTTGACGTGCGCGCTGGAGTTCTCCCTCACCGCTGCCTGCATCGCCAGGGTGATGTCGCTACGATCGTCCGGATGGATGGTGCTGTTCCAATCGAATGAACTCAGGTCTTCTACCCCCCAGAAGTTGCGAAGCATTTGATTGAGGTGGAGGCAGCGTCCCGAGCTGTCGGCAATCCAGATCATGATCGGCGCATCTTCCGACATACGCCTGAACCGATCCTCGCTTACGCGAAGTTGCTGTTCGGCAGCACTGCGGGCCTGTTCGGCGCGATAGCGCTCAAGGCTGAAGCCCACTTGCCTGGCAATGGCAACTGCCAGGTCACTCTCACGCCGACTGAAGCCGTGCCGTTCCGGCAAGTAGGTCATGAACTTGCCGACGACTTCGCCCTTGGCCATCAGCGGGATGAACCCAAGGGCGGTGATGCCTTCCGCCGTTATGGTCCGCTTGAGCCAATCCGCCTCATCGGTCTGGGCAATATCGGGGACAAAGATCGGAACCGCGTTACGGTCCCCGGGCTTCCAGGGCGTATGCCCATCGACGGCCTTGCGGTAGCTTTCGGACAGGCCGCGCCAGGCAACAAACCGCATTACCCCGCGCGCGTCGAACAACAGGATGGACGCACGCCGGCAGCCGAGCATGTCGCCGATGGCATCGAGAGCGGCCTCATACACGTCGTCGAGCGCCTCGGCGCGGTATAGCCGGTCGGTCAGCCGAAGCAGCGCTGCAGTGTCTTCGCCATCCGTGCGCACCAGGACACTATCGGTCGCAGACATTTTTCCCCCTAACCCCATGCCCAAGCGCACCAACGTCACTCATTGTAATAAGTTCCCGCCCCGCAGTTAGCGCTGAGCTGTTGCGGGTCGAGGAAGCACGGTTACTTCCGACGCGGTTCCCGCAGCTGTTCGCCAGCGCTCGCCCACTTGCCGGCCCGCTTGAGCTTGACCGCCCCCAGCAAAGTCGCCGCGGCATTGCGCACTTCGCCCTGCATGGCCAGATCGGCATCGAGTTCGTCATGGCTGATAGCGTAAGGCTTCCAGTAACCGATATAGCGGTCGACCTCCGCCTTCGGCCCGGCCGGCTCCAGCTTCATGAAGCGCAGCCAGTCCGAGATCGAGCGGCGCACGTTTTCCGCCCCCTCGACATCACCGTGCGACACCACTGCGAACAGCCGCCCGGCAAGATGGCGCGGGTAGTCCCAATGATCGAGCTCGATCGCCTTTGCCGTTTCGGCGTCCTTGCCTTGGGTGAGCGTCGGGTCCGGATTGCCGCCATCGGCGCAGACCAGGCGGTCCATCATCAGCTTCAGGGGCGAGCTCACCTGGTACCAGTTGACCGGCGAGACGATGAAGATGCCGTCCGCATGCACCCACATCGGGTAAATGTCGTTCATCCAATCCTGCACCTGGCCCAGGGCGTGGTTCGGGTAGCACGAGCACGGCCAATGGCAGAGCGGCGCGGCGGTCGAGAAGCAGGCCTTGCACGGATGGATGTTGCGGCCGTATTCCGAGGTGAGGCGGGAAAGATCGAGGATCTCGACCTCGGCACCGTCGGCCGCAACGAGGTCTGCTGCCATCTTCACTATGCGCCAGCTCTTCGAGCTTTCACCGGGGCAGGTGTGTTCGCTGCGCGACGAGGCGTTGATGAACAGCAGTCGCGGCGGGCGATCCCTGCCTTCATACTGCCGCTGCGCCTTGTCGATCGCTGCCTTGGCTGCGATCCAATCTACCGACAGGTCGTATTCGGGATCGGCGTAGCCTGGTCCGGCCTTCCTGGTCACAGGCGCTTTCCGGCTGTTGCTGTAGTTGTCCCAGGCCACGGCGGTGACGCGGTCGAGTTCCTCCTTCAGGTCATCGAACAGCGGATCGGCGAACTGTTGCAGGTAGCGCTCGCGAAACTCAGCCTCATCGAGTTCGACGGTCGGCATTTGTTTGCGCGGGATAGGACATGGCTGGGGCATCTGGCGTCCTCTTGTTGCAGACAACAAGCTTCGACGGAGGCGCCTGGTTCCAACGCGCACCGGTCTGGCCGCCGGGCGCCGCGGCCCGCGACGGGCGCTGTGGACGAACCAATCAGCCTTGGAACCATGCCGGACCGACCAAGTTGAGACCCTCAGCGCGGCTTTGCGCCCATTCAAGCAAAGAGGGAAATCCCATGCCTACCGAAAAGACGCTCGACGACCTGTTCCTCGATACCCTCAAGGACATCTATTACGCCGAAAGGCAGATCGTGAAGACGCTCCCCAAAATGGCCAAGGCCGCCACCTCGCCCGAGCTCAGGGCAGGGTTCGAGCAGCATCTCGAAGAGACCGAGGGGCATGTCGAGCGGCTCGAGCAGGTGTTCGAACTGATCGGCAAGCCGGCCCGCGGCAAGACCTGCGACGCCATTCTCGGCATCATCGAAGAAGGCAAATCGATCATCGAAGACTTCAAAGGCACGTCGGCACTCGACGCCGGCCTGGTGTCGGCGGCACAGGCGGTCGAGCACTATGAGATTGCCCGCTACGGCACGCTCAAAACCTGGGCTCAGCAGCTCGGGCTTACCGAGGCCGTCAAACTGCTCGATGCCACCCTCAAGGAAGAGGTGGCGACCGACAAAAAGCTAACTCAGGTGGCGGAAGCCAACGTCAATCGTATGGCGGCCTGAAGTGCGACAGATGCGGCGGTCGGCCTCCCGGGCCGTCGCATCTGTCCGGCAACAGCATTCAAACAAGAGGGTGGCGCAATGCCTGGCAATTTCCCCAAACCCCCGTTCCCCAAGCAGCGGCAGCCCTATCCCGGGCTCACCAGCAAGATGGACCCGGTGCCCGATCATGGCGAGGAAAGCTATCGTGGCTCAAATCGACTCGCCGGCAAGAAGACGCTGATCACCGGTGGCGATTCCGGCATCGGCCGAGCCGTAGCGATCGCCTTCGCGCGGGAAGGGGCCGATGTTGCCATTTCCTACCTCAATGAAGACCAGGATGCCGAAGAGGTGCAGGCAGTGATCGAGGCGAGCGGACAGCAGTGCCTGCTGCTGCCGGGCGACCTCGCCGACCCCGAGCATTGCCGGCATCTGATCGCCAAAACCGTCGAGGCGTTCGGCCGCATCGACGTCCTGGTCAACAATGCGGCGCGGCAGGGCTATTTCGAGAGCATCGCAGACATCCCCGACGACGAGTGGGAGAAGACGATGGCGGTGAACATCTCGGCGATGTTCTACCTCTGCAAGGCCGCCGTACCCCACATGCAGCCGGGCGCCTCGATCATCAACACCGCGTCCAAGCAGGCGGATGAGCCGAGCCCGGAACTTCTGGCCTACGCCGTGACGAAAGGCGCGATCCAGAACTTCAGCGCCGGGCTCTGCCAGTTGCTGGCCAAGGACGGCATCCGGGTCAACACGGTCGCCCCCGGGCCGGTATGGACGCCGCTCGGTCCGGCGACGCTGCCCGAGCAGAACGTCGCCGAGTTCGGCAAGCAGGTGCCGTTCAAGCGCCCGGCCCAGCCGAGCGAACTGGCGCCCCCCTATGTGATGCTGGCCAGCGACGAGGCCAGCTACATCTCCGGCGCGACGATTGCGGTGACAGGCGGCAAGCCGGTGATGTAGCGGCTCGGTCAGGAGCGCAGATGGCTACGTGAAATCTGCTCGAGCTGGTCGATCAACCGTTCGAAGGCGGTGGCGATATCGTCGAGCCGGCTATGCGGCGGCTCGCCTTTGATGGCGGACCGAAAATCGCTCTGCCGATGACGGACTTCCGCCAGCAGCGCGCCGCTTTCGAGACGCGCCAGCGAGCGCTCCTCCTCGGTCGCGTAATAGGAATAGGCACGCGCCTTGAGGTTCGCGGCCTTGGCATTCCAGGTGCCGATGTTGCTGATGAACGGCCTGACGGCATCGTCTGCCCGTCGCCGTTCGACAACGTTGCCTGGGACGCTGCGGGTGTCTTCCTGGCCTTGGCTGTGCATGTTTCCTCCCTCTATTGGTAACGGCGGGATCGAGACCGGCGGTCGTCGGCCGGGCTGCCGCCTTTGCCGCGGCGCTGCCCAAACCTGCCGGTGGCAGACGTTGCCGGCGCTGGCCGGGTTTCTGCTCGTTGCAGTTGACGGATCTCCGCGAACTGACGCTCGGGCGACACTACCCGGCGAGCGCCCTCGCGGCATTTGACTTTGATGGTCAGCGCTACTGTCGTTTTGTGCCGACCATGGAGCGCCGGCTATGAGAGGGCCCGCCAGTCGGCGGGCCCTCTCGTGGCTGGGTCAGGCGCAGTGTTACTGCAGCGCCTCGGTCTGCAACAGCTGGGTGTCGCGCTCGGCGGCGTAGGTGTCCTTGTTGTAGGCAACGGACGCATCGAGCTGCTCGCGGGTCACGTTGATGAACAGGAACTTGTCGCCATTGGCGTTGGTGGCAAAGCGCAGGTTCTCGATGCCGACGGCCACGGGCTTGGTGCCGATGCCGAGGAAGCCGCCGAAGTCGATGATCACCGCGTCGACGGTCTTGCCGTCCTCGCCCAGCACCACGTCGCCGATGGCGCCCAGATGCTCGTCGGCCGGGCCGTAGGCATTGGTGCCGATCAGCTCTTCAGCGGTCAGCGGAGCGTCGGTCAGCGTGGCACGGTCGATCGGGCCGGTTGCCGGAGCGACGGCAGGAGCCGTGCTCTGGTCTGCCGGCGCCATGGCGTCGGCCGGCTGGTCGGCAGGCGTGGCATCAGCCGGGGTCGTCGCGTCGGCCGGAGCCATGGTGTCGGCCGGAGCGGTTGCGTCGGCGGGAGCCGCGGCATCGGCTTCAGTGGTCTCGAAGCTCGGGGCGGTTTCCAGCGCCTCCTTGGTGGTGGGGAGGACGAAACGCTCGCTGCCATCCTCGGCCGTCACCCACTCGAGCTCGGCATAGTTCACCGCGACATTCTTCTCGCCGATACCGAGGAAGCCGCCAACGCCGATGATCACCGCGGCAATCTCGCCGCTTTCGCCGACCACCAGGTTGTTGACGTCGCCGATATGTTCGGCGTCGGCCGCGGAGGAGGAGTAGACCTGTTTACCGATGATTTCGGTAGCAAGGTTGTCCTTATCGGTCACCGAGTAGCCGGAGGCGAGGATCGAGCTATCGAGCGTCGCTGCCGGTGCTTCGGTGGTTGCGGCAGGAGCCTCGGTGGTGGTTGCCGGAGCCTCGGTGGTGGTTGCCGGAGCCTCGGTGGTGGCGGGGGCATCCTGCGCCATGGCGCCGGTCGTCAGCAACGCGGCGACCGCCGTGGTGGTCAGAAGGGTGCGGATCATTGTAAGGTCCTTTGGTTCGTGTCGATCATGAACAAGGCCGTGCGGCACATCGCTTGGCTGTGGCGTGCCGCACGGCCCGATGGATCACAACGTGGTGCGCGCAGGAGTGTTCCCTGCCTGTTGCTACCCACCAAAAGTCTTCCGATTTCAGCGCGCCGCTGCGGTCTTGCGTTTGCTTCCAGCGCATCCGGCTGAGTTCGGCGTACGGGCAACGCGAGGTGCTGAGCGTTGCGCTTACGGCAACGTTTCAAGGGCCCGACGACGACATGAGCAACCGGTTCAGGCAGTAGCCTGACCACCTTCGCTGTGGCGGGCCGGCAGGGGGAACGATCACCTTTGCCCGGCGTTGGTCCTTTAAGCGCCGGCAAGAGCGTCCGGCTTACAATTGCTCGCCGCATCCGCCGGGTGCGGCGAATGCTTTTGGTGCCTCGCAACCAAGGAGACCAAAATGAGCAAGGACAAACCGAAGCCGCAGCCGATCGAGAGCGGCAAGGGCAAGCAGATGGATGACAATATCGACGATCTGGGCCGGCGGCCTGACGGCTCGAAGCAGGAGCAGCCAGGGCTCACCAAGCCTTCAAAGGACTGAGGGCGGGGGCAACCCCGCAGAACCGTTCCCCATCAGGCGGTTGTCAGCCGCGCTGTGCTATCGCCTCACGGATGGAACCGAAGCTTTCGCTCTGGGCGGTGCTCGTCGCCTTTTTCGTTCTGATGGTGACCGCGGCTACGGTCGGCGTCACGCTCGGGCTGCTGATCTCCATCCCTCCGCCGTTGTGAGGACCGGCGCTCTCGGAGCGGCGGGCCGGCGCCAAGCGCAGGCCGGCGATTGACATGGCCGCCCTTCCGGCTGCATCACTAGGCTCATGGGGATCGCGACCTCCCCACGAGGCGTCACGCTGAAGTTCGCGTCCAACGACATTCAAAGGACGCAGCCATGCCATCATACGCTTCCATCTCACCGGACAAGCTTGCTCGCCTCCTCGGCACTCCCAAGGCACCTGTCATCATCGACGTACGCGAGCCGGACGCCTTTGCCGCCGACCCGCGGCTAATCCCCACATCCCTCCATCTGCCCCATGAGACGGTTGAGACCTGGGCTGCGGCCTATTCCGGGCGCGCGGTCGCGGTCAGTTGCCAGCGCGGCAAGAAGCTGGCCGAGGGCGCCGCCGCCTGGCTCCGGCACTACGGCGCCGATGCCGAGGTGGTCGAGGGCGGCTTTGAGGGGTGGCGGGACGCCGGGCTGCCGCTTGTCCCGGTAAACGCTTTGCCCAAGCGCGGCGCCAATGGCGCCACGGTGTGGGTCACCCGCTCGCGCCCCAAGATCGACCGCATCGCTTGCCCGTGGCTGATCCGGCGTTTCGTCGACCCGTCCGCGGTTTTCCTGTTCGTGGCGCCAGCCGAAGTCGGGGCGGTGGCGGAGCGCTTCGGGGCGACGCCGTTCGATGTCGAGGGAGTGCTCTGGAGCCACCGGGGCGAGCTCTGCACCTTCGACGTCATGGTTGAGGCGTTCGGGTTGGCGACTGAGCCGCTCACGACCGTGGCGAAGATCGTTCGCGGCGCCGACACCGACCGGCTCGATCTCGCACCGGAAGCGGCGGGGCTGCTTGCAGTGTCGCTGGGACTGTCGCGGCTCTATGCCGACGACCTCGAGCAGCTCGAGGCGGGCCTCGGCCTCTACGACGCGCTCTACCGCTGGGCCCGCGACGCCACCGACGAGACCCACTCGTGGCCGGGAGGCAAGGGCGCACGATGAACGTTGCAGGCTCTGCCGATCTCGCGCCGCGCGCACCGACGCTCGGAGAGGCGACTGCTGTCTGGGCAAGGATCGGGCTCATGAGCTTCGGCGGCCCGGCCGGCCAGATCGCTCTCATGCACAGGGAACTGGTCGAAGAGCGGCGCTGGATCGCCGAGAGCCGGTTCCTGCACGCCCTCAACTTCTGCATGCTGCTGCCCGGCCCCGAGGCCCAGCAGCTGGCGACCTATATCGGCTGGCTGCTGCATGGGACAAAGGGCGGGATCATCGCTGGGGTGTTGTTCGTCATCCCGGGCTTCGTGGTCATCACCATGCTCTCGGCCGTCTACGCCCTGTTCCATGAGGCGGGGTGGCTGGCCAGCCTGTTCTTCGGGCTCAAGACGGCCGTGCTCGCCATCGTCGTCGAAGCCGTCATTCGCGTCGGCCGCCGGGCGCTGGAGAATGGCATCATGTTGGCGATAGCGGCTGTGGCGTTCGTCGCCCTGTTCGCCTTCGATGTGCCGTTCCCGGCGGTCATCCTGCTCGCGGCGCTGGTGGGGTTCGTCGGGGTCAGGCTCAACCCGGCGCTGTTCTCACCCCCCAAACACAAAGCGCCGGCAGCGGACCTCCCTTCAGTCATCGGCGAGGGATATGCGAAGGCTAGTCCGTCCTTGGTCTCGATGCTGCGGACAGCTGGCATCTGGGTGGGCCTATGGCTGGCTCCGCTGCTGATCATCGTCCCGGCCGCTGGCTGGTCGAGCAGTTTCGGCACCCTCTGGGTGTTCTTTTCGCAAATGGCGATGGTCACGTTCGGTGGCGCCTACGCCGTGCTGGCTTACGTCGCCCAGGAGGCGGTCGCGAATTTCGGCTGGCTGCGGCCCGGCGAGATGATCGACGGGCTGGCCCTGGCGGAGACCACGCCGGGCCCACTGGTCATGGTGCTGAGCTTCGTTGGCTTCCTCGCCGCCTATCGCGACCCGGCAGGTCTCGATCCGCTCCTTGCCGGGCTGCTCGGCAGTACGCTGACGACCTGGGTTACGTTCGTGCCCTGCTTCCTGTGGATTTTCGTCGGGGCGCCCTACATCGAAAAGCTCCGGTCCAACCGCGAGCTGTCGGGCGCGCTCAGCGCCATCACCGCTGCGGTGGTGGGGGTGATCCTCAACCTCGCCATCTGGTTCGGGCTGCACGTCCTGTTCAAGGAGGTCGGCATTTTCGAGCTGGGGCCGTTGCGGATCGCTAGCCCGCATCTGCTGACGGTGAACTGGACGGCGGTGGTGTTGAGCGTCGTGGCGTTCCTCTGTCTGTTTCGCTTCAAGCTCGGAATCACCTGGACGCTCGCGGTGTGCGGCGGTCTTGGCCTCGCGGCCATGGTGATGCCGCTGCCGCTCTGAGGGCTGGTCGCGCAGCCGCGGTCACCGGAGGGTCAGGCGCCGGGCTTCTTCTTCGCCATCGCGGGGGGATGGTCCCTCAGCGCCCCGACAGCTCGCCTAGCGATCCAGCAAGCGTTTCGATCCAGGTCTCGTCGGTCGGCCAGCCCAGGTGCTGCGCGGCGGCCAGCAGCGCGCCGCCGACCGGCGGGAGGCGGGGCAGGGCGGGTGGGCGGCCGATGCCCTCGGCGACGGCGCGCCGGAGCGCCGGGCTCGCGAACAGGCCGCCGGCAAAGCTCCAGGCCATGGTCGGCGCGCCGATCCGCCGCTCCAGGGTCCGCACGTGCAAGGTGAGCTCGGCGGCCGCCGCATCGACAATGGCGACGGCGGCCGGGTCGCCCGCTTCGGCGCGTTCGAGGGCGAGCGGCGCCAGCGCCGCGATCTGCATGCGCGCTTCGCCCAACCGCGAGGCCCAGCCCACCAGATCGTTCAGCCCATCGTCGGACGCGAGGCCGAGCCGATCGAACACCGCAGGGACCAGCCCGGTGGGTTCGGCGCGCCCGTCGAGAGCCTTGCTCACGGCTCCGAGTACCCGGCTGCCGATCCAGTAGCCGCTGCCTTCGTCGCCGATGACCTCGCCCCAGCCACCGGTCCGGTGCGATTGGCCCGCTGCGTCCCTGGCCCATGCCATCGAACCGGTGCCGGCGAGGATCAGGATGCCCGGCCCACCGGCGAAAGCGCCGATATTGGCGGCATCGACATCGTTTAGCAGGCGCTGTGGCACGGCGCCGAACAACTCGCCGATCGCCTGCTGCTGGGCGGCCGAAGCCGCCTCGACTTCGCCAAAGGCCGGCAGCGCCGCTGCGACACCGGCGAGGCCCGGGCCGCCGGCGAACGGCTGGGCCAGCTCGCCCAGTGCGTCGCGCCAGCCGGGGCTTTCGAGCGGGCTGGTGCCGCGGCCGCGTTCCAGGCTGATTGCCCGTCCGCTGCGGTCGGCGCTGGCGATCAGCGTTTTGCTGCCGCCGCCGTCGATGCCGACGATGGTCGGCTGCTCGGCGGGGTAAGGGTGGGAATGGCGAGGCATACGAACGCCCTCCGGCTGGTGATGTCCCGGGCAGGTCGGCGCCGCCTCTATCGGATGTGGACCATAACAGCGGGTCTCGCGCCAGCGCCTCGTAAGCTGAAGCCGATGCCTAGGACCGCTGCGCCGCTTCGTTGAATTGGTGAATTGCGCTAAGTCTTTGATCTGGTTGTGCTTGCTAGGCGGAAAAGTGTGCAACTTTTCCTGAGAACGCCCTAGTGGCGGGTCGGCTTGGGTGCGTCCAGCTGGAAGCGCAGCAGTTGCAGCAGCGCTTCCTGGCGCGAAATGCCCGCCCGCGACGCCAGCTTGTCCACGATCCGCAGATCGGACCTGGAAAGTACGGCGACCAGCTTGCGCTCACTGTTTGGGGTTTTGAACATGGCCCGATTGTGCGCCACGAACGGCGAAAACCCAAGCAAATGCGGAGTTAGGCGCCGCATCACTCAGGGGCGCTTACTCATCCGGCTCATCCCCCGGCGAGATCGCGCGCCCATTGCTCGAGGCTGTCCTGCAGGTCCACCAGGCGGGACATGTCGGACTGGATCCCAATGACATGCGTCACTCGCCCGTCCCGCGACAGGACCGGTTTCAGCGACACCCGGTTCCAGAACGGCGAGCCGTCCTTGCGATAGTTGAGCAGGTCGAGGATCAATGCCTCGCCGGCCGAGATCGCGCTGCGCATACGGGCGACGTCGAGCGGGTCGGTATCCGGTCCCTGGAGCAATCGGCAGTTGCGGCCGATCACCTCGTCGCGCGTGTAACCGGTCAGCCGCTCAAAGCCCTTATTGACGTAGATCAGCGGGCAGTCCGGCCGGCGGCAATCGGCGAGACTGACCGAATGGAGCGAAGGGTCGATACGTCGATCGGTGGGAAGGGGCGGAGGAATCATGCGGTGCCTGAAGTTGAGGTCCCCTGAGTTTGCTTTGCCCAACGGCAGGTGGGCAATCGTCTTCCAACGCCCCCGCGCATCTTCCGCTTCGAGGGTTATCGGCCGGGCGCCCGCCTCGACCAGCGCATCGACGACGGCTCGCGCCTCCACATCGGTTTCGGCGTACCGCTCGGCCACGCCAGTCATCATCCGGTAGGTGATCAGGAAGCGCATGCAACTGCCCCACGCCACGAATAGCCGTCACCGAACGCAAGGGCGACCTCAAGGTTGCGAGGCATCGGCGCGGCGCGAAGCATAATGGGGCTCGCTACGCCTCACAGCGCGGGACGTGGGCAACCCGCAAGATCCATATGACTTCCCTATGCCAAGCCCGCTCCGCCCACATTGAAATCCGCATACCACCAGGCCCAACTTTGCTGCGCCGACACTGGAAACCGCCGGCGGCGCAAACTGCTAATTGAGGGAGTCGAAGATGGCTCACATCGAATCGAAGGCGCCCGAGAGCGACGCCGCCATGTCAGGCCTCGGATCGGCCTTTGCCTCGCAGCGCGGCAAGGTGGCGTCAGGCTATCTCGCCGCGCTGGCCATGACGGCGGCCGCAACCGCCCTGGCGGTAGGCGTCGACCAGGTGAGCCCGATCCCCAACCTGTCGCTGGTGTTCGTCCTGCCCGTGGTCATCGCCGGCGCCAGCTTCGGCTTCGGGCCGTCGCTTGCTGCGGCGGTGCTCGGCGCGCTGGCTTTCAACTTCTTTCTGACCGAGCCGCGTCTGTCGCTCGCGGTCGAAGATCCCTCCAATATCTGGGCCATCGGGCTCCTGCTGCTGGTCGGCATCATTGTCAGCGCCGTGGCGTTCAGCTCGCAGCGCCGCGGCGCCGATGCTGCGCGGCTGAGGAGCCAGGCGAAAGTGCTCAAGCACTATAGCCGCGATATCCTGGCGGATGGTACCAGCGAGGCGATCGCCGCGACCACCGCGAAGGCACTCTCCGCGCTGTTCGGAGCGCCTGCGGCAGTGCTGCTGGTCAATGGCGGCGAGGTGGTGTTCACCAGCAAGGCGGGCGGCTCAGAACTCCAGGCGGCCGACTTCGAGGCGGTGCGCACGCTGCTTGCCGGCGGTACCGGCTCGCGCGCCGGGGTCTATCCGGAACTCGCCTCGCGCTTCGACTTCTGGCCGGTGGGGCAGGGGGCCGGCCAGCAGGCTGTCATCGGCATCGCATTCGATCCGGACGACCGCCCCGAGGCGCCGGAGCGGGTCATCGATGTGGTCGCTGCACTGCTGGCGTTGGCGCTGGAGCGGCGGCGGGAAGGGGACTGAGGAACCCGGCGACGAGCGGTTCACCGCTCGAGGCAGATGGCCACGCCCTGGCCGCCACCGATGCACATGGTGGCGAGGCCTTTATGGGCATCGCGCTTGAGCATCTCGTGGACCAGCGTCACCACGAGGCGCGCGCCTGAGCCGCCCAGCGGATGCCCCAGCGCAATGGCGCCGCCATTGACGTTGATCCGTTCAGGATCGAGGCCGAGCTCGCGGTTGACCGCGATGGATTGGGCCGCAAAGGCCTCGTTGAGTTCGATCAGGTCGAGCTCGGCAGGAGCCCAGCCGGCCTTGGCCAGCGCCGCACGTGTCGCGGGAACGGGGCCGAGCCCCATCTCCATCGGATCGACGCCGGCAGAGGCGTAAGAGGCGATGCGGGCCAGGGGCTGGAGGCCGAGTTCGCCGGCTCGGCGGGCCGACATCACCAAGAGCGCCGCGGCACCATCGTTGAGCCCGGACGAATTACCGGCGGTGACGCTGCCCTCGGCATCGAAGATCGGCCGCAATGCGCCCAACTGCTCGAGCGTGGTGTCGGGGCGCGGATGCTCGTCCACGCCGATGACGATCGAATCGCGCCTCTGTCGCACTTCGACCGGCACGATCTCCTCGGCAAAACGGCCAGCCTTGATCGCGGCAGCGGCCTTCAGTTGCGAGGCCAGCGCAAATCGGTCCTGCTCGTCGCGGGTGATCTGGTATTTTCGCGCCAGGCGCTCCGCCGTCACTCCCATGTGGACGCCGTTGAACGCATCGACCAGCCCGTCGACCAGCATCGAATCCCGCATGGTGATTTCGCCCATTTTGAAGCCGGCACGGCTGTTCGGCAGCAGATGTGGGGCAAGGGTCATCGAGTCCTGCCCGCCGGCGAGAACGATGTCGGCGTCACCCAGCCGGATCGCCTGGGCGGCAAGGTGCAGCGAGCGCTGCCCGCCGCCGCAGACCTGATTGACCGTCATGGCCGGCACGCCCTGCGGAATGCCGCCGCCGATGGCCGACTGGCGGGCCGGATTCTGCCCGGCGCCGGCCTGCAGCACCTGACCGATCAGTATATCATCGATGGTGGATGGGTCTATGCCGCTGCGCTCGACGATGGCGCGCACCGCGATAGCGCCAAGTGCCGTCGCAGGCAGCTCGGAAAAGGCTCCGCCGAACCGCCCGATGGGGGTTCGCACCGCGGCGACGATGACGGCGTCTTCAATCATTGTGCTCTCAATCCATTCGTCGCACTTGGCGGGGTGGGGACATTGTTGTACCGTTCGGTCCACAAACTGCTTATAGCGAAGCGGTCGCCGCTGGGCCACCCCCAGCAACCCATAACGCGAACCGCCGCAAGGGGAAGAGACTTGGATACCGATATCGTCTGGCGCCCGTCGGAGGCATGGATCGCGGCTGCCAACCTGACGCGTTTTGCCGCCGCCCAAGGGTTTGGCGGGGCCTCCTACGACGTGTTGCACCGCTGGTCGACCAGCCAGCCCGGCGCCTTCTGGAGCGCCGTGTGGGATTTCTGCGGGGTGATCGGCGAGAAGGGCAGCGTCAGTTACGTGCCGGCAGCAGACGGCGGCATGCTGGGCGGCCAGTGGTTCCCCGGGGCGCGGCTCAACTTCGCCGAAAACCTGCTGCGTGGCGCCGATGCCGATGTGGCGCTGATGGAATCCGACGAGCAGGGCATTTCGCGGCGCATGACGCGGGGGGAGCTGCGCACCGAAGTCGCCCGCGTGGCCGCGGGGCTGCGCTCCGCCGGCGTGGTGGCCGGCGATCGGGTGGCAGGGATCCTGCCCAACCGGATCGAGGCGCTGGTGGCGCTGCTGGCGACGGCTACGCTAGGCGCCACCTGGTCGTCCTGCTCGCCGGATTTCGGCACCGTCGCCATTCTCGACCGGCTCGGGCAGATTGCACCCAAGGTGCTGTTCGCCACGCCGCGCTATCGCTATGGCGGCAAGGAGCACGATATTTCGGGCCGCATTGCCGAGCTTGCCGCGCAGATGCCGAGCCTCACGGACCTGGTGCTGATCGGCGGCGAGCTGCCCGGCAGCGCCACCCGGACGCAGCAGTGGGCCGCGTTCGGCGAGGCGGGTGCGCCGCTGGTTTACACCCGGGTGCCGTTCGCGCAGCCGCTCTATGTGCTCTACACGTCCGGCACCACCGGCAAGCCCAAGGCGATCGTCCATTCGACCGGCGGCGTGCTGCTGCAGCATTTGAAGGAACACCAGCTGCATGGTGACGTGAAGCCGGGGGACACCGTCTCCTGGTACACCAATACCGCCTGGATGATGTACCACTGGGTGATCTCGGCGCTGTCCTGCAATGCCAGTGTGGTGCTGACCGATGGCGCCGCCATTCCGCGCACCGCCGACGGGCTCGATGTGGGTCTGCTCTGGCGGGTGGCGGCGGAGGCGGGGGTCACGCATTTCGGCATCAGCCCGAAATACCTGCTGACCGTGGCCGAGGCCGGTTATCGGCCGGCAGAGCGGGTCGATCTCACGCGCCTCCGCTCGGTGCTGAGCGCCGGCGCGCCGGTGGCGCCTGATCAGTTCGACTGGCTCTATGATGCAGTGAAGGCCGACATGATGTTCGCCTCGATCTCGGGCGGCACCGAGATCATCGGCTGCTTCATGATCGGCAACCCGACGCTGCCGGTGCGGCGCGGGCAGCTCACCTGCAAAGCGCTTGGCCATGCCGTCGACGTGCTCGACGAGCGCAATGCCTCGGTGATCGGGCGGAAGGGCGATCTCGTCTGTACCGAGCCGTTCCCCTCGATGCCGCTGACCTTCTGGGGCGAGGGGGGCGACAAGCGCTATCACGACACCTATTTCGCCCAGCGCCCCGGCATCTGGACGCATGGCGACCTCGCCGAGCAGACCATCCACGGTTCGGCCATCATCTACGGGCGCACCGACACGACGCTGAAGCCGGGCGGGGTGCGCATCGGCACGGCCGAGATCTACGCCACGGTCGAGAGCTTCCACGAGGTCGAGGATTGCCTGGTGTTCGGCGCTCCAGTCAGTGGCGACGAGGAGATCGTGCTCTGTTTGAAGCCGATCGAGGGCGGCAGCATTTCGGCGGAACTGGCTGGCCGGATCCGCAAGGCGATCCGCGAGGCGGCGTCGCCGCGGCATGTGCCGCATCGCATCCACGCGATCGCAGCGGTGCCCTACACCCTCAACGGCAAGCGGGTGGAAGGCGCGGCGCGCGCCACCATGCTGGGCGAAGTGGTGAAGAACCGCGACTCGCTCTCCAACCCCGAAGCGCTCGAGATTTTCCGCACGCTCAGCCGGGACAGCGCCCTGTGAGGCAACCGCTTGGGGCCATTATCGGCATCGGCGAGCTGAAGCCGGTGCGTTCGACGACGGGCGCCACGACGCTCGGGATGATCGCCGAGGTGGCGCGGCTGGCGGTGGCAGATGCGGGCCTCGAGCCCGGGGCCATCGACGGGCTGCTCGTCGGCCCGCAGGTCGGTGAAACGCCGCAGCACGTGCCGGCGACGGTGGCCGAGTATCTCGGGCTCAGGCCTGACATGGCCAATGTGGTGGATCTGGGCGGTGCATCGGGCGCCGGCATGGTGTGGCGCGCCGCGGCGGCGATTGCCGCCGGGATGTGCGAGACGGTGCTCTGCATCCTCGCCAATACCCGCGAAGCGGAGCCGCCCCGTTCGCCCAACCGCAACCCGATCCGCGAGTTCGATGTGCCGTTCGGCGCCTCGGGCGCCAACGCCACCTATGCCATGATCAAGCAGCGGCACATGGCCGAGTTCGGCTCGGCCGATGCGGATTTTGCGGCTGTAGCCGCGGCGGCGCGCGCCAATGCGCAGAGCAACCCGGACGCGATCTTTTTCGGCAAGCCGGCCAGCGTCGACGATGTGCTCGCCTCGCCGCTGATCGCCAGCCCGCTGCACCTGTTCGAAATCGTCATGCCGGTGGCGGGTGGTGCAGCGGTGGTGGTGAGCTCGGCTGCGGCGGCAAAGGGGCGGCGGAAGCCGGCCGTGCACCTGCTGGGGGCAGGGGAGAAGGTGACCCATCGCGCCCTGTCGCAGGCGCCGTCGCTGACTTCGGGGCCACTGCAACCGGCCATCGCCCGGGCGCTGGGCCAGGCCGGGGTGCGGATCGGGGAGATCGATATCCTGTCGCTCTACGATTGCTACAGCATCATGGTCGCCACGACGCTCGAAGACGCCGGGCTCGCCGCGCCCGGCCGGTTCGGCGACTGGCTGCGCGAGGCCGATCTCCGCCGGTTGAACCCGCATGGCGGCCAGCTCGGTTTCGGCCAGCCCGACCTTGCCGGCGGAATGACCCATATCGTCGAGGCGGTGCGCCAGCTGCGCGGCAACACCCCGATGCGGCAGATCGCCAATGCCCGCCTGGCGCTGGTCACCGGCAATGGCGCAACGATGAGCGAAGCCACCGCGCTGGTGCTGGGAGCGGCCGCATGACGCTCGGCGAACTGAAAGTCCCGAGGCCGACCCGCACTGCGCTCACCGCGCCGTTCTGGGCCGCTGCCGCCGAAGGGCGGTTCATCGTGCAGCATTGCGCGGATTGTGCGAGCTGGGTGTTCTACCCGCGCCAGATCTGCCCCCATTGCTGGTCGCCGCGCCTCGAATGGCGCGAAGCATCCGGGCGGGCGCGGCTCGAGAGCTGGTCGGTGATCCATCGCCCCGGCCATCCCGGCTGGGAGCCGGCAGCGCCCTATGCCATCGGTATCGTGCGGCTGGCGGAGGGCCCGAGCATGCTGAGCCATATCCTCGCGGCGGAACCTCGGCTCTACCTGCCGTTGCAGGTCCGTTTCACCCAGGTCGGGGCGGAGATCCTGCCTTGTTTCGAGCCCGCAAATGAGTGATCGGCCGACCCCAGCCGCCTGGCGCATGCTGGTGCTGCTTACCGGCGCGGTGATCCTGTCGATGACCACCTGGTTCTCGGCCACCGCCATCCTGCCGCAACTGACGGCGCAGTGGCAGCTCTCGGGCCTGGCGCAGACCTGGATGACCAATGGGGTGCAACTCGGGTTCGTCGCCGGGGCGCTGACGCTGAGCCTGTTCAACCTGCCCGATATTGCACCGCTGCGCCTGTTGATGGGGATCGCGGCGGGGCTGGCGGCGGCGTTCAACCTGCTGCTGCTGCTGGCGCCCTCGGCCGAGGTCGCGATCGCCTTGCGCCTGTTGACCGGGGTGGCGCTGGCCGGGGTCTACCCGCCGGCGCTGAAGCTCGTCGCCACCTGGTTCATTCGCGGCCGCGGCCTCGCTATGGGAGCGATGATCGGCGGGCTGACGCTCGGCTCGGCCTTCCCGCACCTCTTGCGCGCGCTGTTCGCCGGGCTCGACTGGCGCTTCGTCGTCGCGACGGCCAGCGCCCTGACGCTTTGTGGGGCAGGGGTGTTCCTGGCGCTGGTCCGCGAGGGGCCACACCCGTTCAGCCGCGCCGTGTTCGACCCGCGCCAGCTCGGCAGGGTGGTGCGCAACCGGGCCGTCGCCCTCGCCAATCTCGGCTATTTCGGCCACATGTGGGAGCTCTATGCTGCCTGGGGCTGGTTCCTCGCCTTTGCCGGCGCCGCCTCGGTCACGGCAGGCATGAGCCCGGCCGAGATCTCGCTGCTGGTCTTCGCCATGGTCGCTTCGGGCTTTGCCGGCTGCCTCGTCGGCGGTCTCATCGCCGACCGCATCGGGCGGACGCTCACTACCATCATCATGATGGCGCTGTCGGGTTCATGCGCGCTGCTGATCGGGGTGAGCTTTGCCGGCCCGCTCTGGCTGTTCGTCTCGATCGCGCTGCTCTGGGGCGCCACCATCGTCGCCGACTCGGCGCAGTTTTCCGCCATGACCACCGAGGTCGGCGACCCCGACCTGATCGGCACAGCGCTGGCCTTCCAGCTCGGCATCGGCTTTGCGCTGACCATCGTCAGCCTGACCGTGGTGCCGATGCTGGCTGCGGCCATCGGCTGGCAATGGGCCTTCGTGATCCTCGCGCCCGGGCCGCTGCTCGGGATCGTCGCCATGCTGCTGCTGCGCCGGCTGCCGGAAGCGGAGCGGATCGCGCAGGGGCGGAAGTAGGGGGCACTGAGGCCGCAGTCGGCGCGCCCTCTCCCGCCTGCGGGAGAGGGGGGACCACGCGAAAGCGTGGTGGGAGAGGGGTGCCCCACGCACAGATCTCAGGCGGACCGGGCGAAGGCAGGTGTTTTTGGCACCCCCCTCCCACCAGCCTTTCGGCTGGTCCCCCCTCCCCCGCAAGCGGGAGAGGGACGCCGACTGCACCGCTTCAGATCAAATGATCGTGCTCGGCCAGCTTGGTGAGGATGGGCATGGCCCGCTCCACCGCTTTGACGTGCGCCGGATGGGCCAGGTAGCGCTCCATGGCGGCCATGTCGTCGAAATGCGCGATCAGGCAGAAGCGAAACGAGCCAGGCCGCTTGCCGAGGTCCTCGACCAGCGACCAGTCGCGGATCTCGTCGATCTTGCCGGGCAGGCCATTGAGGCCTGCGATCACCGCCTGGATTTCGGCTTCCGGCGCGGTTTCGGCATAGTCGAACAGGACGACGTGCTTGACCGTCATCAGGCTTTCGCCTTCAGCGATGCCAGATGCTCGGCCCAGGGCAGGTCTTCGCCGTCGTGCAGGTGCCCCCAGCGGCCGTGCTCGGGCATCACGCCGTAATAGTAGACGGCGACCATCTCCTTGGTGACCTTCAGCGAGTGGTAGTCGCCGGCCTTGGTCAGCAGCATGTCGCCGGGGCCGAGATGGTAGGGCTTGCCCTCGCTCATCGCGTCGCCTTCGCCCGAGATGATGATCCAGTACTCGTGGCAATCGTGGAAATGATGCTCGACCTCGGCGCCGACCTTGAGGTGGCTGATGCCGTAGTTCTGGGTCTCGCTCCAGTCGGGGAAGTTCTTCTCGGTGGCGGTGGTCTTAGGCATGGCGTCTCTTCTTGTGCTGTTCGATGAGAGAGAGGAGTTCGGTAACGGCCGCAGCGGCAAAGGCGGGATCGTTGATGTGAAGGTCGAGCTCGATGAGCCGCACCTCAGGTGCGAGGTGCCGGCGGAACGCCTCGAGCAGCGCCTCGTCGGCGGCGCGGTCGAAAAAGGGCTGGCCCTCGGCGTCGAGTGCCGAGACGCCGCGCAGCGGGAACAGCAGGGTGACCGGGCCGGCGGCGCGGTTCAACTTCTCGGCCATGCGGCGGCCGATGGTTGCGTTCTCTTCGGGCGTCGTGCGCATCAGCGCCACATTGGCATTGTGCTGGTGGATCAGCCGGGAAGCGTGGCGCTCGGGCACCGGCACGCCGAAGAAGTTCGCCATGTCGAGGGCGCCGGGGGCAATGACCTGCGGGATGCCGGCTCGCGCTGCGGCGCCGAGTCGGTCGGGGCCGGCCGAGAGGTTGCCGCCGGCGACCTCGTCGGCCCATTCGGTGGTGGTCAGATCGAGCACTGCGTCGAACAGGCCATCGGCGATCAGCGATTCCATGGTCTGGCCGCCGATCCCGGTGGCGTGGAACGGCACCAGCGTGTAGCCCGCTGCGGCGAGCAGGGCGTGGGCGTGCTCCACCGCCGGCGTCGTCACGCCGAACTGGCTCGCGGCGATCAGTCGCTGGGCGACGAGGGCGCTGGGCTTTGCCTGTGCCTTGACCATGGCGGCAACCGCCGCGGCGGCATTGCGCAGCACCGGTTCGCTGATCGGGTTGAGCCCGGCGAAATCCACCACCGAGTTGATCATGGTGATGTCCTTGGTGCCGACATAGGACCGGACATCGGAGGCGGCGACAGTCGAGACCATCACCTTGGGCACGCCGAATGGCAGGGCGCGCATTGCTGCGGTACCCACAGCCGTGCCACCCGAGCCGCCGATGGCGATGACGCCGGCAAGCTGGCCCCGCGCATGGGCGAGGCCGGCCCAGGCAGCGGCGCCCCGCATCATGGTGTCGATCGCCGCGGCGCGATCGCGGGTTGCTGCCAGGTGCTCGAGCGAGCCGCTGCCGAGCCGCGCCAGCGTATCGGCGGTGACATCGGGGGCAAAGCCCGGCGTGCCGGTGCCGAAATCCACCACCTCTACCGCCACCCCGGCAGCGGTGATCTGGTCGTGCAGGTAGCCGGCCTCATCGGCCTTGGTGTCGAGCGACACGATGAGCGCAACAGTCGGCATGTCAGCGGGTGCGCAACTGGGTGAAGGCGTGGGTGTTGGCCCTCAGCGGCTCCTCGATCGGCAGCCGCTCCATGCTGGAGGCGCCGACAAAGCCGTCGACCTCGACCAGCTTGAACAGCTTTTCCGCATCGGCCGGGCCGGCGATCGGCCCGCCATGGGCGACGACGAACACATCGCTGCGCGCCTTGCGGCTGGCCGCGGTAATGGCCGCCACACCCTTGGCTGCCTCATCCATCGCCATTGCATGCTGCGCGCCGATTGCGCCACCAACGGTGAGCCCCATATGGGCGACGATCATGTCGACGCCGGCGCCGATCATCGCCACCGCTTCGTCGGGCGTGCAGACATAGGCGGTGGTCAGGAGGCCGAGGCCGCTGGCGATGCGGATCATCTCGACTTCCTTGTCGAAGCCGAGACCGCCGGCCTCGAGGTCGGCGCGCATGCGTCCGTCGATCACCGCGACGGTGGGGTAGTTGATCACCCCGGCAAAGCCGGCCTCCACCACCTTGGGCAGGAAGTGGCTCATCCGGCGGGTCGGATCGAACCCGCAGACACCGGCGATGACGTTGGCATCGGGTACCACCGGCATCACTTCGCGCTCGCCCATCTCCATGACGATGGCATTGGCATCGCCGAAGGGGAGGTGCCCCACCCACGAACTCAGCCCCTGCATGCGGAAGCGGCCCGAATTGTAGATGAAGATCAGGTCGGCGCCGCCCTTGTAGAGGAACTTGGCCGAGATGCCGGTGCCCGCGCCCGCGCCGATGATGGCGCGGCCGGCGGCCCGTTTCGCCGCGAGCCCGGCAAGTATGTCGTCGCGCCGGCTCATCGCTTGCCGAAGAACTCGGCGCCGAGCGCCATCTTCATCGTGCCGAGATTGTCGCGGCCCGAGCTCCACGGCTCCTTGCCGGCAATGAGGCAGTCGACAAAATGCTCGAATGGCCGGTTGAAGCCCATGGTCTCTCCATCGAACGAGGCGAGCCACTCGTTGCCCTCGGCATGGGCGCGATAGACGCCGTAGCGGCCATCGATCTCGTCGACGACCAGCGTTTCGGTGTCGAACTCGATGCGCCACTTGCCGCCCCAGGGGGTGCGCGGCGCCCGGCCGACGAGGCTGCCGGTATAGGTGAAGGGGAAGTCGGTGCCCGCGCCGCGCATGTCGAACAGCGCTTCGATGGCGCCGCCGCCCGCATACTGCGAGTTGGCCGGCTGCCACTCGCGCATATAGCCGCCCACAGCGTCGGCATCGAACATGGCGCGGCAGAGATCGAAGTGATGCACCGCCATCTCTAGTCCCATGACGTGGGTCATGGCGTGCTGGTAGGGCTTGCCGGCCCAGTCGCACCAGAATTCGCCGACCACCGAGACGACGCCGCCATAGCGGCGGTCGCGCACCATGTCGCGGATCAGCAGGGCGCCGGGGAAGAACCGGTAATTCTGGCTGACCATCACCGTCACGCGCCGGGCCGCGGCGCGGGCGACGATGTCCTCGCTGTCGGCATAGCTGATGGTGAAGGGCTTTTCGACCAGGGCGTTGAGCCCCAGGGCAACGGCGTTCCTCAGGATATCGGCGTGCACGGTCGAGTGGGCGGTGACGACGACGGCGTCGAGCCCCGCCTTCGCCGCCTCATCGAGGGTGGTGAATTTCGGCACGGTGGCGTGGTTGGCCAGCCAGGCCGATTCCTTGCCGCTGCCGATCAGCGGATCGACGATGGCGGCAAACTCCACCTTGGCGTCGGCGGCGATAGTCTCTGCCCACACCTTGCCGAGGCCACCGGCTCCGACCAGGGCGATGCGCGGCCGGGTGTTCGATATCGTATCAGTCACTGCTCATCCCTTGTGGCGTTATCAGCCCTTGAGCCCAGTCATGGTGATGCTGGTCATGAAGTAGCGTTGGGTGAAGAAGAAAACGATGATCACCGGGATGATCACCACAGTCGCGGCCGCCATCAACAGGCTCCACTGGCTGGTGTACAGCCCGACGAACTGGCTAAGGCCAAGCGCTACCGTGTATTTTTCTGAGGAGTTGATGTAGACGAGCGGATCGACGAAGTCGTTCCAGGCGCCGAGCCCGGAAAGGATCGCCACCACCAGCAGCGCCGGCCGGCTGAGCGGCAACACGATGTACCAGAACACCTGGACGATGTGCGCCCCGTCGATGATCGCCGCCTCGTCGAGTTCCTTGGGCAGCGCCTTGAAGAACTGGCGCAGCAGGAAAATGTAGAACACGTTGGTGCCCAGCCAGTGGGGCACGATCAGCGGCACATAGGTGTCAACGAACCCCAGCCCCGACCAGATCAGGAAGGTGGGGATCAGCGTGATGACATAGGGCAGCATCAGCGTCGCCATCAGCACCGCAAAGATCTGGTCGCGGAACGGCCAGTTGAGGCGCGCGAAGGCATAGGCGGCGAGCGACGAGCTGAACAGCGTGCCGACAATGGTCGGCACCACCACCAGCGCCGAGTTCCACAGATAGAGGAAGAACGGGATGGTGGTGAGCGCGTCTGGGTAGTTGTGCCAGGCGAAGGGATTGGGGATCCACTCCGGCGGGAAGATGAAGATCTGCCCCATTTCCATCAGCGAGGAGCGCGCCAGCCAGGCCAGCGGCAGGATCATCGCGATACTCAGGAGCACGCAGAGCAGGAAAGCGAGGCGGCGCTTGTTCACCCCGGGCGTGTTGCGGATCAGCGTGTCGCCGATCGAGGTGTCGTGTTCCAGCGCACTCATCAGTTGTCGCCTCCGCGATAGAACACCCAGCGGTTGGACGTCCGGAAGATCAGGTAGCTCAGCACCGAGATGATTATGAACAGGGCCCAGGCGAGCGCCGAAGCGTAGCCCATCTGCGAATCCTGGAAGGCCTTGCGGTAGATCCAGAACACGAAGAACAGGCTGCCATTATTGGGGCCGCCATTGGTCATGATGAACGGCTGGACGAAGGTCTGGAACGCCGCGACCAGCGAGATCATCAGGTTGAACAGGATGGTCGGTGTCATCATCGGCAGGGTGATGTGGACCAGCTTGTGCCAGGCATTGGAGCCATCGATATCGGCGGCCTCGTAGAGTTCCTTGGGCACTTCCTGGAGGCCGGCGAGAAAGATGATCATCATCGGGCCGACGCCCCAGATGCTCATGAACACCAGCGAGGGGACCACCTGCTCCTCGGAGAAGATATACTGCATCTTGGGAATGCCGAAGGCGCCGAGCACGGAGTTGAACAGGCCGAAATCGGGGTTGAACATCCACAGCCAGATCACCGTCGAGGCGATGATCGGCACGATCGAGGGGATGTAGAAAATGGTGCGGAAGATGCCGAGGCCCGGAATACGCTGGTTGAGCAGCGTCGCGAGGAAGAAGGCGAAGGCCATGCTCGCCGGCACCGAGACCAGCGTGTAGTAGGCCGTGACCTGCAGCGAGCGCCAGAACAGCGGATCGGCAAACAGCATTTTTTCGAAGTTGTCGAGCCCGACCCAGTGCGCGTCGCCGACGGCGCTCCAGTCGGTCATGGCGATGTAGAGACTGAACAGGATCGGCATCGCCTTGAGCAGCACGAAGCCGAGGATGGCCGGTGCCACAAAGATCAGCGCCCAGGTTATTTCGGAGCGGCGGCGGGGGCTCATCCTCGCCCGCGCGCCGGTCGTGACGGAGCGGCCCGAAGGCCGCTCCGTCAGCATCACTCCGTCAGGGGAGGAGGAGTTCGTCATTGCTTACCAGCGGCCCTGCATCATCGGCTGCGCGGTGGCGACAGCCTTATCCATGGCTTCCTGAGCGGTCGCCTTGTTGTTCATGACCTGCTGGATGTTGGGTTCGACAGCTTCGCTCATGATCTGCCCGATATTCTTCAACTGATAGACCGGAGCCTGCTGCGGCGCGTGGTTCAGCGTGTAATCGACGATGGCGTCCATCGCCTCGGGCGGGTAGGCGCTGCCTTCGGCCTGCACCCAGGTCTTGAGCAGGTCGGGCTCGGTGAAATAGGCCTTCTCATGCGGCGCCCAGAGACCCGACTTGAACAGCCCGACCTGCGCCGGATCGGAGATGTACTTGTAGAACTCGTACGCCTGCTCGGGGTGCTTGGTTTGGCTGAAGATCACCTTGGGCACCGACAGCACCACGGTCTCGGCGGTCTTCCACTTGGGCAGCACACCGACGCCCCAGTTGATGCCGAGCTTGGAGAAATCGGTGACGCGCCACATGCCGTCCATGCTCATCGCCACCTTGCGCGACTGCATCAGCACGTCGCCTGTAGGCAGGCTCGAGGTCTGGGTCGGGTTGGGCATGACGTGATCGAAGTAGATCAGGTCCTGGAAGCCCTGCAGGGCTTCAACCGCCTCGGGAGAGTTGAGGGTAAGGGCGGTGCCGTCCTCATTGGCGAACTGGCCGCCATTGGACATCACGAAGGGGTACCAGCCACCCCACCATGAGGGCAGCGTCACGCCGAACGTGTCGATGGCATTGGGGTCGAAGGCCGGGTCGGTGGCGTTCTTGCCCGAGCGATCCTTGGTCAACAGCTTGGCGTTGTCGACGAACTGCTGCCAGGTCCAGGCCTCATCGGCCTTGGCCGGCGGGTAGGGCACGCCGGCGGCGTCGAACACGTCCTTGTTGTAGTAGATCAGCATGACGCCGGTGGCGAGGCCGGTGCCCATCAGGGTGTCGCCGGCCTTGTAGATGGTCGACTTGATGTATTGCTGGTCGGGCGTCTCGCCCATATAGGGCGACAGATCGAGGATCTTGCCTTCGGTGGCCCACTGGAAGGCCTGGCTCTCGCCGAGATAGCCGATATCCGGCGCGGTGTTCGAAGCGATCATGGTGGTCAGCTTCTGCACGTAGTTGGTGCCGGTCGCCGGGATGTGCATCGGCTTGACCTGGATGCACGGGTTCTTCTCGTTCCAGTTCTTAACCGCGGCTTCGATGTCGTTCTTCTCGTTCACCGAGCCCCAGAACGTGAAGGTCAGGTCGACCTTCTCGCAATCCTGGGCGAGGACCGGGGTGGCCGCTGCCAGGCCCGTCGCCAGTGCAACTGCTCCAGCCAGCGCCAACGCCTTGCGGCGCGAAAACGTCGTCATGTCGGTATTCCCTCCCTGTTGTGATCGGCTGGTTCACTGCCGTCCGGTTGTCCCGGCCTTCGACAGATTGTACCGATCGGTCAGTACACGATTAGAGACGCTTCGGCGGCTTGTCAATCAGCCGAAGCGCCCCGGGTTACTCGGCCGCGGCTGCCGCATTGCGGCGCAGCGGCACGGTGTAGGTGGTGGCGGTGCCGGTGAGGCAGACCTCGCCTTCGGCATTGCGAATGGTGGTGGTCAGGGTGACGATCGGCTTGTCCTCGCGGACCTTTGTCACCTCGACACGGCCGGTGATTTCCTCGTCGACGCCGACCGCCTTGGAGAATTTCCATTCGACCCCGAGAAACACCGTTCCCGGGCCTGGCAGGTCCTCGGCGACGATAGCATTGAGGATCCCGGACGTGACGCCGCCCTGGACGATCAGCTTGCCGAACACCGTGCTTTCGGCCAGTTCGCGGTCGTAATGCAGCGGGTTGCGGTCGCCGGTCATCTCGGTGAATGCCTCGATGTCGCGCATGGTGACGCGGCGGGATCGCTCGGCGAAACTGCCGACGGCAGGCATACCCTTGATCGTTCCGGCCCAGCCGGGCGGGGATTTGTCGTCAGACACGTTCAGTGCCTCCAATAAGAATCTGTACCGACTGGTCGAGCCTGAACAGGGGTGTTACGATCTGTTTGCACAAGGACCAGGCGGCGCCATCGCGTGCACAACATACTGAAGATGCTGACATTTCGTGCCCTCCTTGTCCTCTACCGGCCACGCCAGCTTTGCGCTTGTGTCGTGGTGACCGATCGGTACAATAGGAGCGATGAGATATCGCGGTCAACCCAGCCGTTGCCATCTGTGGATTGACCGGTCTGTGAAACTTGGCCAAACACAGCGCAAGCGCGTCAATGTCGGACGGAACGAGTCTAGATGAACGAGCAAATGACCAAGCCGCAGGCGGACAAGGGCGATGGCCGCAAAGTGTCGCCGACCCGCCTCAAGGTGCTGCAGGTGGCGGCGAACCTGTTCGCCGACAGGGGGTATTCAGGTGTCGGCGTAAACGAGATCAGCGAAGCGACGGGCCTGGGACGCGGGGCGCTCTACTATCACATCTCGAGCAAGGAGGACCTGCTCTACGACATCACCACCGCCTACATGTCGGACCTGATCACCGACGGGCGCGCCATTGCCGACGCCGAGACCGACCCGATCGAGCGTGTGCGGGCGCTGAGCCGGGCGCTGATGATGACCATTTCCGAGCACCTGTCGGAAATGACCGTCTGCTTCCGCGAACTGCATGCCTTGACCGACGAGCGGCGCCGCGCCGTCACGGGCCTCCATTCCGACTACCAGGCCATCTGGGCCATGGCGCTTGCCGACGGACTCACCAAGGGCGTGTTCAAGCCGACCCCCAGCGTGGTGCTGAAGGGCCTGCTCGGGATGTATTTCTACAGCTTCCTCTGGCTTACTCCGCGTGGCCCGCAAAACGCTGCCGACATCGGCAATGCCTTCGCCGATGTGGTGCTGAACTCGGTGCGCAAGTAGCCGCCCGATAGCCGGTCGACGAGCCTCAGGGTCGCAGCTAAGGATGACGATCGGGCCTCGCGTCACCTGCCGCATTTCGGCGAGACCCGCCGCCGCAGCGGGTTAATCGCATCAATCCGCCTGCCGGCCGCGAAACTGCCCCGGGCGAAAGGCCGGTTTCGGGCCGGAAGAATCTGGCGAAATTCGTTGCCTCGTCGAAACCGAAGGCTCTCGGAAATCAGGAATACCGGCCGGTCGGTATAGGCGAGAAGGCCGCTTGGCCTCGAGGGTCAGCCGCTGGGCGATCACCTGCTTGGCGGTGCGGCCGACGGCGCTGTGGAAACCTCGATCGACCGGAGCTAAGGCACAGATCGCACTGAAGTGCATTGCGCCACCTGGGGTTCGCATCTGGGGCACGTTTTCGATGATGGCCCGCCGCCGACGTTCCTGCGCTACTGCATCAACGGCATCGCCATGAACTTCACCGCGATCGGCGGCTGACAGCCCGCCGACGGGAACATTCGTCGCGGTGTCGGCCCGACCGACGACTACTGATGCCGATATTCACCATTGCGTAAGCCTTTAGTTGTCGTTGCCGCCGCGGCAACGCAATAGTCCGCATCATGTTGGTCAGGCCGTACATTTGGATGCTCCTGTTGTTGTCGCTGCTGGGCGGCGCGCTCACGGCCGCGCCGGCGGCCGGCGCGGATCAGCATGTGGTGACGGCGATGGCGACGCTGGCAGGCGCCGGCGATCTGGTCATGGCCGAGAGTGCCCCGACGCTTGAAACCGGTGAGGTGCACGATACCCCATCGCTGTTGACCGAGATGGCCGCGATGGACGCGCTGCCCGTATGGGGCGCGGCGTGGAAACCGGCCCAGGCGAGCAGCGTAGCGCGCATTCTGCGTTTCCTGCCGGACGAACCTCCCCGGCACCTCGCCTGACCCCGCGGGCGGTTTCTCCGCCCGTCCGTCACGCGCTCCTCGTCCGAGCGTTCCTTCAGCCTCCACGGGGCCGCGCCAGCCGCGACCCAGATCAACCGGTCGCCCCGAGCGGCGGACCGGACGGGATGGCCATGCAGATCGAAGTCATCACATCCGGCGCCCTGGGGCGCGCCGAAGCCGTGCTCTGCCGCGGTTTCCCCCGTCGGCCGCCGGGGTTCTGGAAGAGCGTACTGGGGGCGCTGGAGGCCTATCGCGCGGCGCGTGGCGCCGGGCCGATCGGCACGCTGCTGGTCGACCGGGGCGAGGATGTCGGCGTGCTGCTGACGCTCGACAGCCCTGCCGGGGCAGGGCGAAAGCTCAACCTCTCCAGCTGGTATGTCGACCAGCGCGCCCGGTTCTGGGCCCCACTGATGTTGCGGGCCGCCGTGGCGGCAGGCGAACTGGTGACCGATCTCAGCCCGACCCGTGAAGTCGAGGCGGTGAACGAACGGCTCGGCATCGCGGCCCGGGTCCGCGGTTCGATGATCGCGCCGACGCCGCTCGACAGTCTCCGGCCTTCGGGCGCCCGTCTCGACCGGGAACTGGCGGGCGTTCGCGGAGAGCTGCTGCGCGACCACCTGGCGATGGGCATGCTCTGCGCCACGCTGGTTTTGCCAGATGGACAGCGCCAGCCGCTGATTTTCCTCCGCACGCGTCTGCGCGGGGTGCCGGGCGCCCGGTTGATCTATTGCGAAAGCCTCAGCCTCGTCAGCCGGCAGCGCGGCGCCATTGCCCGCTTCCTCCTGGGCCAGGGGCTGCTGTTCCTCGAAATCGAAGCGAACCGCAGCGAGTGCTGGCCGGGGACGCTCCATGCGGCGAGGCGCTGCCGGGTGTTCGCCAAGGGCGAGCTGCCGGCCGATGCCATCGACCACAGCTACACCGAACTCACCTTCCTTCATCAGAACGCCGCGAGGGCAGCATGATCGACGATCGCACCACCACCTCCACCATCATCGAAGCCTATCTGCGCCAGCGCTTTCCGGCGCTGCAGCACCTGACCCCCGAGACCGAACTGCTGGCCGGCGGCGCGGTGGATTCGCTCGGCATGCTGGACCTGATGATGTTCCTCGGAGAGCGCTTCGGCATCGCGCTCGATGATGCCGATTTCACCCCCGACAACCTCGCCACCCCGGCGCGGCTTGCCGCCTTCGTCGAGCAGCGGAGCGCCAGATGAGCGCCGAGCCGCTGCTGGTTCACCACCTGCTCGAACGCAATGTCGCGGGCGACCGGATCGCCATCATCGATGGTGAGCGAGAGCTGAGCTTTGATGGGCTGCGCCGGCGCGCCGCCGATTACGCGGCGGCCTATCGCGAAGCGGGCGTGGCGTTCGGTGATCGGGTGGCGATCCTGTTGCCCAAATCGGCTGAGGAATGCTGCGCCATCTTCGCCAGCAGCCTGGCCGATGCGGTGTTCGTGCCGATCAATCCGCTGCTGAAGCCGATCCAGGTGGCGCATATCATCGGTGATGCCGGTGCGCGGATTGTCGTCACCAACCGGGCGCTGGCGCCGCTGCTGGCGGAAGCGCTCGGCCAGACGCCAGACCTGACCATGCTGATGGTCGAGGAGATTGCCGAGACAGACCGCGCGCCGGTGCGTCCGCGGGCGATTGGCGAGGATCTTGCGGCCATCCTCTACACCTCGGGGTCCACCGGCAAGCCGAAGGGGGTGATGCTGAGCCATCGCAACCTCGTGGCGGGCTGCCGGATCGTCCGCACCTATCTGGGCATCACCGCCGCCGACCGCATCCTCTCGGTGCTGCCGTTCAGCTTCGACTATGGCTTGAACCAGCTGCTGACCGCGGTGGAGCAGGGGGCGACGCTGGTGCTGCTGACCTTCCGGCTGGGCGACGACATCGTCAAAGCCATCGAGCGGCACGGCATCACCGGGCTCGCCGGGGTGCCGACGGTCTGGGCCATCCTCACCCGTGGCGCGCCGCTGTTGCCGCGCACCCGGCTGACGACGCTGCGCTACATCACCAATTCGGGCGGCGCGGTGCCGACTGAGACGCTGCGCCGGCTGCGCGAACTTTTGCCCGACACAAGGGTGTTCCTGATGTATGGACTTACCGAGGCGTTCCGCTCGACCTTCCTGCCGCCCGAGGAACTGGATCGACGGCCGAACTCGATCGGTCGCGCCATTCCCGAGACGGAAGTGTTTCCGGTGACGGCGGATGGGCGCCGCGCCGCGCCGGGAGAGCCGGGCATCCTGGTGCATCGCGGCCCCACGGTGTCGCTCGGCTATTGGCGCCGGCCCGAGGATACGGCGCGGGTGCTGCGGCCCGACCCGCGGACCCCGGCCGAGCGTGGCGGCGTGGTGGTCTGCTACTCGGGCGACATGGTGGTGGAGGACGAGGACGGGTTCCTCACCTTTGTCGGCCGCGCCGATGCGATGATCAAGTCGTCGGGGTACCGCATCAGCCCCACCGAGGTTGAGGAAGTGGTGATGGCGACCGGCGCCTTCCGGCAGGTGGCGGTCATCGGCTTGCCCGACGCCACGGCCGGGCAGCGCGTCCACGCGGTGGCGGTGCCGTCGACCGAGGCGTGCAGCCCGCCGGCGGTGCTTGCCGCCATCGCCGACAAGCTGCCAGCCTATATGCTGCCGCGCGAGATCGAGCTGGTGGCGATGCTGCCGACTACTCCCAATGGCAAGGTCGACTACCCGCATCTGCTACGCGAGCGCTCGGCATGAGCGGCGCCGATCTGGCGGCAGGCTTGCTGGCCGAACATTTCGAGGTGCAGGAGGGCGAACTCCGCATCGGCGGGGTTGCGGTGTCGGAGCTTGCGCAACGCTTCGGCACGCCGCTGTTTGTCTATGATGCCGGGGTGATGCGGCGCAGCTATCGCCGGTTGCGCGATGCGCTGCAGGGCTTTGCGGCGATCCACTATTCGGTGAAGGCCAACCCGGCCGTGCCGGTGATTTCGCTGTTCCTCGAGGAGGGGGCGGGCGTCGAAATCGCCTCGATCGGCGAGTATCGGCGGGCCCGGACGGCCGGCGCCCGGCCCGAGCAGATCCTGTTTGCCGGCCCAGGCAAGCGGAAGGCCGAACTCGCGGAGGCGGTTGCCGAGGGGATCGGCGAGATCCATGTCGAGACGCTTGAAGAGATCACCCGGCTCGAGGCCATCGGCGCGGCGCTCGGCCGGCGGCTCGATGTGGCGCTGCGGGTCAATCCGGTGGCGGCAGTGCAGGGTGGCGCCATGCGGATGGGCGGCAAGCCATCGGCCTTCGGCTTCGACGAGGAGAGCCTCGACGAGGTGCTGGCTGTCGTCGCTTCCTGCCCGCATCTTGAGCTGGTCGGGCTGCACCTATTCGCCGGCACCCAGGTGCTGGATGCCGCCGTGCTGCTGGCGCAGTGGGAGCATGGCCTGGCGCTGGCGCGCGATGTCTCGCAGCGGGTCGGGCGGCAGCTCAGCACGGTGGACCTCGGCGGTGGGCTCGGCATTCCCTATTTTCAGGGCGATACGGTGCTCGATCTCGGAGCGGTCGCCGCCGGCGTGCCGGCGCTGGCACGCACCGTGCCCGCGGGAACGAGAGTGGTGGTCGAGCCCGGGCGGTATCTCGCCGGGCCGTCGGGTGTCTATGTGATGGCGGTCAACGCCATCAAGCGCTCACGCGGGCAGAGCTTTGTCGTCACCGATGGCGGCATGCACCACCACCTCGCCGCATCCGGCAATCTCGGCCAGGTGATCAAGCGCGACTATCCGATCGTTGCGCCGACGCGGATCTTCGAGCCGGTGGCGCCGCCGGTCAGCGTCGTCGGCCCGCTCTGTACGCCGCTCGATACGCTCGGCCGCGCCGTGGCGCTGCCTGCTCTCGCAACCGATGAGCTGATCGCGGTGCTGCAATCGGGCGCCTATGGACCGACGGCAAGCCCCGTCGGCTTCCTCAGCCACCCCGGGCCGGCCGAAGTGCTGGTCGAGGACGGGGTGCCTACATTGCTCGGAAACTGATCCAGCGGCTGCCGGCCGATCACCGGCCTCCCGCCGGGAGGAGGGGATGGCCTTGGCATGGCCCGGCGGCCCCTGCGCGCTCGTGCGCTGCGTCGTCCAGGTCTCGATCAAGCTGGTCGAAGCGCCGGCCGTGCTGTTGGCGCTGCTGGCAGCGGGATGGATGGGGCTGAGAATTCTCGCGCCATGGCTGCTGTTCGTGGCGCTGAAGCGCGATGAAGAATGGCGAAGCCCCTGCGGATCAAGACTGTTCGGGAGCGGCGAGGCGAGCTTGGGACGCCGCGCCATTTGCACCGCGCCGTTGCCAGCGACAGCGCATGCGACAAATCTGGTTGACGTTCAGCAAAGTTGATCCGACACTGTATCAAGTTATCTGTCCATATTGGACAGCTTTAATGTCCAAGTGTGCAGCAAATGACAAGCTGTGTACGATATCGAACATTGGTTGATTACCACATGCAGCGTCAACATGGCGTAATTTCAAATGTTTTGTATGCAAAAGCAGTCGATTGTCAGGGTTCGGCCTAGCCGTCCGAGCTGGCGATCATTACACCTCGCCGTCGCGGCGATCAGCCTCTGCTGGGTCGCCGGCACCGCCTGGGCGGACGATCTGGTCATCGGGCTGACCGCCTGGCCATCGGCCAAGGTAACCGGACACATCATTGGGGAGTTGGCCAAGGAGCGGACCGGCGACAATCCGGTCTATCTGGAACGCGGATCGATTGGCCTGTTGACCGCGATCGCGAAGGGCGAGGTCGATGTCTATCCCGAGCTCTGGTCGCCCAACCTCGACGACGCCGTCAAGCGGATCGGCGACAGCCTTACCGTGAGCAAGCGGTCCGTCGCCGGCCATCAGGGCATCTGCGCGACCCGCGCCGCGGTCGAGCAGACCGGCATCAAGACCGTCGCCGACCTGAACAACCCGGCGATCGCGGCGGCGTTCGACACCGACGACGATGGCAAGGGCGAACTGTGGATCGGCGATGGTTCCTGGTTCTCCACCAATGTCGAGCGCATCCGCGCCAGGAGCGTCGGTTACGACCAGACCATGCAACTGCTCGAAGGGGCCGAAGAGGTTGCCATGGCAGCGGTCGATGCCGGCAGCGCTCTGGGTCGGCCGGTGGTGTTTTACTGCTACTCGCCGCACCACGTGTTCGTGCTGCACGATGTCGTGGTGCTCGAGGAGCCGGCCCATGACGCGGCCAGCTGGAACATCGTTGCGCCGGCCGACGACAAGGACTGGCTGCAGCACTCGCGCGCCGCAACCGCCTGGGACGCCTCGTCGCTGTCGATCGGCTACGCCACGTCGCTGGCCGGCAGGCGACCCGCTATCGCGGACCTGCTCGGCCGCATCCAGTTCGAGCCCGCCGACATCGCGGCGATGAGCTATGCGGTGGAGGTGGACCGCAAGTCGCCCGAAGACGCCGCGCGCGACTGGATCACTGCCAATCGCGCCCGGATCGACGGGTGGCTGCAATGAGTGGCGGGCTGTCGCGGCGCCGGATGCTGGAGCTTTCGGGCGCCGGGCTGGCGGCAGCGATGCTGGGCGCCGGCGAGGCGCGGGCGCAGGCGGTCTATTCGCAGATCTATGATGCCAAGCGCAAAACCTGGATCGATTACGACCCAAGGCGCGCCATGCAATATTACAAGGCCTATGGCTCGGTACCTGAGGAATTCAGGCGGCAGACAGTCAGCTTCCGCACAGCCGAGAAGCCGGGGACCATCATCATCGATGGCGACCGGCATTTCCTCTATCTGGTCCGCCCGGAGTTTGAGGCCATCCGCTACGGCATTGGCGTGGGTCGTGACGGGTTCGGCTGGGCCGGCATCGTCAAGGTCGGCCGCATGGTGGAGTGGCCGACCTGGACACCGCCGGCCGAGATGATCGCCCGCGATCCGCGCAACGCGCAATGGGCCAACGGCATGCCGGGCGGCCCGGAAAACCCGCTGGGGGCACGGGCGATGTACCTCTACGAGGGCGGCAAGGACACGATCTACCGCATCCACGGCACGGCCGAGCCGTGGTCGATCGGCCTCAATATCTCGTCGGGTTGCATCCGGCTGAACAATGACGACGTGACGGACCTCTACGCCAGGGTCGCCGTCGGCACCAAGGTCATCGTGCTGATGTCCGGGGCGGCGCTCTATCGCGGGGTCTAGGGCAGGGGAGGTGATGGTGATGTTTCGATCGCTTGGGATTGCGGGCGTTGCCGCTGCGCTGCTGCTGGTTGCCGCCTGCGCCTCCACCGCGCCGCCGGCGGCGACGATCCGCTCGAGCGCGCTGACGGCGCCGGCGGATCTGCAACTGCTGTGCGCCAGCGAAGCCGCCACCCGGCTGAGCGTCGCCGCTTCCGGCGTGCTGCCGATCGCGTCGCGGCCCGGCGCGGCCGGCGGCACATTCGAGGTCGACGTCAAGCTGCCCAGCGGGCAGGCGCTGTGCGTCATCGACGACAAGGGGACCATCGTTTCGGTGGCGAAAGTCTCATAGGGCCGCTTCATCACTCACAGTCAGGGAGAAACGACATGCATCGCTTCGTGAAATCGCTCTTGAGCGGCATCCTGATGCTGGCATTGGTTCAGTCGCCGGCGCCGATGGCGCAGGACATTGCGCCGATGGTCATGGTGCCCGATCACCCGGTAGGCGTGCCGGTCAATGGCTGCTTCAGGGCCAACCAGAACCTTTACGGACCCTATCGGCTCACCTTCTGCCTGGAGCGGCGTGGCACCTACGAAATCCGCGGCGGTGGGGTGCGCTGCGACGGGCGGCTGACCTGGCGCACTTCCGGCCGGGACATCCTCATCGACCTGCAGCGGGCCACCTGCGGCCGCGGCCGGGCCTGGGAGGAAGCCACGATCGACTGCCGCAGCTATGGCGGCCTGCTCGGCGCCATCGGGCGGGTGATCGTCGGCCAGTCGCCGCGCATCAGGACGCTGCGCTGCACTTATCATCCGACAGTCCGCGGCGAGCGCCGCGAAACCTTCACTGCCACCCGCCGGTGAACCTCGAACATGGCCGCCACGGTCACCGACTGCGGCAGCTTCGCCATACTGCGTCGGCGCCGCTCGACGGCTGGCGCCCCGCATCCCCCTTCAATCCTAGCCAGAAAATGGAGCCGTGCTGTGCCTCTCCAGTCGACCAACCTCCATAAGCTCCTGTGCCGCGCCGGCCTGGCCCGCGGCCCCGCGCAAGCATCCCCTGCCGTGGCGCTGGCTGCGCTGCTGGCAGCAATGCTCGCCGTCCACACGCCTGCGCTGGCGCAGGACCAGCCTCGCGGCGACGTGCTGTTCGAGAACGTAAGGGTGTTCGATGGCCGCGGCGATACCCTGTCGGAAGCGACCAACGTGCTGGTGGAAGACGGCATGATTGCCGAGATTTCCGGCACCGCAGCCTCCGACACCGCAACGATCGTCGCTGGGGACGGCCGGATCCTGATGCCCGGGCTGATCGATGCGCACTGGCACACCATGATGATCCGCAACAGCCCGGATCAGGCCATCAACGGCGATGTCGGCTACAATACCCTCGCGGCGGGCGACGAGGCCACCGACACGCTGATGCGCGGCTTTACCACCGTGCGCGACGTGGGCGGCCCGTCCTTCGGCCTCAAGCGCGCGATCGACGAGGGCATCATCGCAGGCCCGCGCATCTATCCGTCGGGCGCGATGATCACGGTCACCAGCGGGCATGGCGATTTCCGCCAGTTGTCCGAATTGCCGCGCACCATTGGCGGTCACCGGTCCCGCATGGAAATGATCGGCGGCAGCATGATTGCCGACAGCCCCGATGAAGTCCGCATGGTTGTCCGCGAGCAGCTGATGCAGGGCGCCTCGCAGATCAAGCTGACTGCCGGCGGCGGCGTCTCTTCCCCGTTCAGCCCGGTCGATGTCTCGACCTTCACCCTCGAGGAACTGCGCGCCGCGGTCGAGGCGGCCGACAACTGGGGCACCTATGTCACCGCCCATGCCTTTACCTCCCGCGCCATCCGCCGCTCGATCGATGCAGGCGTGAAGGTGATCGAACACGGTTTCCTGATGGACGAGGAGACTGCCCAGCTGATCGCCGAAAAGGATATCTGGCTGAGCCTGCAGCCGCTGCCTGAGGCGCTGCGCCTCGGCTTCCCCGAGGGCTCGGTACAGCGGGAGGGCGCGGACGCGGTTTTCCCCGGCATTTCCAAGACGTACGAGTTGGCCAAGAAGTATGACATCAAGACGGCCTGGGGTACCGATGTGCTGTTCTCGCGGGCGCTGGCGCAGCAGCAGGGCGCGATCCTCGCCTCGCTCGGCCGCTGGTACAGCCCGGCCGAGGCCCTGGTGATGGCAACCGGCACCAACGCCGAAATGCTGGCGCTGTCCGGCGCGCGGAACCCTTACCCCGGCAAGTTGGGCGTGGTGGAGGACGGCGCCTATGCCGACCTGCTGCTGGTCGATGGAAATCCGCTCGAACAGCTCGAGCTGGTGGCTGACCCCGCGAACTTCGTCGTCATCATGAAAGACGGCGTCATCTACAAGAACACCCTCGGGCCCACGCCATGACGGCAAAGCCGTAGCCCTGTCGCGCCTGGCGAGGCGGCCGTGCCCTGGCGGCTCCGGGGCGGCGGCCGCCCCCGGGGGCATGCGCGCTACCGCTTTGGAAGCCGCGACCGGGGCTGCCCTTATGGTGGCGGCGTCGCCGCGGCGGGCGCCGGTTTGGGCACGCTGTGGGCGGTGAGCACGCAGGCGGTTATGATCAATGCGCCTCCGACCCAGACCTGCGCGCCCGGCAATTCGGCATAGAAGATGAAGCCGAGCAGGCTCGCCCAGAGCAGCGCCGTGTAGTCGAGCACGGCAAAGACGGAGACCGGCAAGCGCTGCAGCCCGTTGATGAAGAACAGATAACCCATGGCGCCGAGAAAGCCGACCAGCGGGATCTGCCAGCTCAGCGATGGCGTGAGCTCGGGCAGGGCGCCGAACAGGGCCAGCGGCAAGGCAAGCGTGCCGGCCACCACGGATTGGCCCAGCGACATGGCAGCGGCGCCCTCGTCCCTGGAGTGATGCTTCATCACCACCAGCGTCAACGCATAGACCAGTGGCGCGATGACCGCGCTCCCCCAGGCCAGGAGATCGCTGGCGCCATTGAGGACGACGATCCTGCCGCCGAAAATGATCGCCGCCGAGCCGAGCAGCCCGAGCCCGAGCGCGAAGATGCCGCGCAGCGAGATCGGCTCCTTGAAGATCAGCGCCGCCAGCACCGTGACATAAACCGGCGCTGTCATGGCCAGTGCCGTGCAGACGGCCAGCGGCAGGTGGCTCGCGGCATAAAAGAACAGCGTCGCCACGACCAGCAGCATGGCCCCGCGCAGCAGGTGCCGACGGAACCGCGCGAGTCGCGGCCAATCGGCCCGGGTGATGGCGATCCAGGCGCAGAGCCAGATCGCCGCGCCGTACATGCGCACCAGGACGATCTGGAACGTGGTCAGTTCGGCGCCGAGCGCCCGCACCACCGCGTCCATGCAGCACATCAGCACGACGCCCATCGCGCCAAGGATCAGGCCCCTGGGATCGACGGTCACGTTGCTGGGCTCGCGGGAGGTCATGGCTGGCCGATAAAGGCTTTTGCCGACCGCGGCAAGCGTCGCGCCCAGAGGGACGACGACTGCCGGGGTCAGCGCGTGCGGGGCAACAGCTACGGCGTGCCGATCGCGGCGGAACAGGTCGCCCGGGGTCAGGCCTGCTTGGATACTGATCGTGACGGTGCAGCCAGCCCATGCCTTCGGTTTCGTTGCGCCCCTTCGGCGCCAGGTCGAGCATGGCGTAGGTGCCCATCATCACTTCGACGCCCCGGCCGAAGGTCGAATAGGTGCGATACACCGTTCCCGCTTCGTCTTTGATGAAGGCGCTGACGCCCGGCCATTCCTCGCCGGTCTCGTCCCATTCGCCGAAATTGTAGTCGATATGTCCGCTGGCCACCTCCTCGGGGGTAAAGCTGACGCGGAAATCGTAGTTGAAGCTGTTGCCGTTGGAGGACACCCAGCGGAACTTCCACCCCATGCGCTGGCGGTAGCGCTCCAGATCGGCCAGCGGTGCGCGGGATACCGCGACGAAAGTCACGTCGTGGTTGGCGAGGTGCAGGTTCATGCCGTCGGTGTGGTCGGCCATGAATGAGCAACTGGGGCAGCCCTGTTCCCAGCCGGGCCCAAACATGAAGTGCTGGATGATCAGCTGCGATCGGCCGTCGAACAGCTCGGCCAGGGTGCGCGGGCCTTCGAGCGTGTCGAACACATAATCCTTGTCGACGCGCAGCCAGGGCAGGGCGCCGCGCTGCTGAGCGACATCGTCGCGGTGGCGGGTCAGCGCTTTCTCCGCCTTGAGCAGTTCCCGGCGGGCGTCCAGCCATTCGTCATGCGAAACAACAGCATGTTGCATTGTCAGTCTCCTTCGATGGGCTTGGTTGGGGTAAGGCGCGGCTGGCCGGATCGTTGCGACATCAGCCGTAACCACGGCGAAGCGTGGAAGACGCTCATCAGCAGGTACATCAACGCCATGTCGCTGATCGGCAGCAGCGGCAGCGTCGTGCTGCAGAGGCTGAGGCCCGATGTGCTGACGGCAGAAACTGTTGCCAGCAGGGCAAATAGTGGGCTCGCGGCGAGCCCCAGCACGGCGTGCGGTGATCCTATGTGTGTCATCTCGTGCTCCGTTCCGAAGCAAGGTCGTAGGCCAGCCGGGCGGCAGGGTGAGAGTTACAAATGCGTCGCGATTGTCTGCGGAGGCTCAGTCGCGCGGCGCTTCCTACCCAGCCACTACCACTTCACCGCTCCGTTGAATCGAAGAAGTGCTCCAAGTCTTTGATTTGGTGGTGCTTTCTTACCTGAAAGTCTGCAATCTTCCCGCAAAGATCCAGCCCGGCAGCGATGCACTCACCGGACGCACCAGCCCTCACTCCCCGTCCGGGCCATCCTCCAGCCAGCTGTCATATTCGCGTTCGCGGCGGTGCCGGGTGAGGGCGCGGAGGTAGTATTCGTCGTGGCGGCCGTGCGGGCGGCCATCCTGTTCCCAGAGGAAATAGGCGGTCTTGCGCACCGCTTCGCGGAAGGCTTCGTCTTCCTCGCGCGGAGCGCCCTGTCGAGGTGGCGTGCCTCGACCGTCGGTCATTTTGGGCTGGTCATTCCGGCTTCGGGTCATTTCGCCCTCAACGTCGCGCCAAGGGTGAGGTTGCATTCGTGCAACATCATGGCAGAGCGTTACGGCGTTGATACGAAAGTACCCTATCCGGCCCGCATATCTGCCTTGAACAGAACGCAAATCAGCGCGAAGACATAATTCTTCCTCTGGTTCTACCGGGCCGAGTCTGTCCGCCAATATTCTGGCGAGGGCAGGCCCTCAAAGCTTTATGTCTGGACCCTTAAATTGAGCTCGAATGCTCCGCGCAGCGCCTATTCGCCTGGCGATGCAATGTCACATGTCGTCGCTGCACAGCAGGGTAAGGGGCTCACCACCCTGTGGCGCATCATGGTGCTGACCTGGCGTCACCCCTGGATGGTGATCATTACCATCCTCTCGTGCTTCATCTCGTCGGCATTGCAGCTGTGGACGCCGGTATTGCTGGGGCAGGCGGTCGATCGGGCCGAGGGCGTGCTGGATGGCGGCGTCGGCGCCGCCGATGCGCTGTGGAGCATTGCGATAATCCTGCTCGTGGTGTCGATCCTGCGCGGCCTGTTCACGATGTCGATGAACTATTTCGGCGAAGCAGTCGGCCATCACACGGCCTATGAACTGCGCCTCGCGGTTTACGAGAAGATCCAGCGGCTGAGCTTTTCCTACCACGACAAGGTGCATACCGGTGACCTGATCACAGTCGGCATGCTCGATCTCGAAGGCGTGCGCATGTTCTTTGCCACCGGCCTCTTACGCATCGTGCTGCTCGGCACGCTGATCGGGGTCGGCGCCTATATGCTGATCTCGACCGACTGGATCCTCGGGCTGCTGGCGCTGAGCTTTGCGCCGTTTGTCGGGGTGAACTCATCGCTTACCCAATTGAAGCTGCGCGCCACCTGGCTGACGCTGCAGGAGCGGCTGCAGGATCTTTCCCGCGTCATGGAAGAGAACCTCGGCGGCATCCGCGTGGTCCGTGCCTTCGCCGGCGCGCGCCACGAAATGAAGAAGTACAATGAGGCTTCCGACCGGGCGCTCAAGCTGACGCATGAGCGCGTCAATATCCGCGTCAACTCGACCTCGATCATGAACATCAGCTTCTTCGCTTCGATGGCGCTGGTGCTGTGGTATGGCGGCGAGCGCGTCATCTCGGGCGAGATGACCGTCGGTACGCTCGCGGCCTTCCTCACCTTCATGACGATCCTGCAGATGCCGGTGCGCCAGCTCGGCCTCCTCGTCAACTCGGTGGCCCGTGCCTCGACCTGCGGCAACCGGCTGTTCGCCTTCCTCGACCTCGAAATCGAAATCAAGGACGAGCCGGGCGCCAAGCCGCTGAAGCTTTCCGAAGGCACGCTGAAGTTCGAGAATGTCGATTTCGCCTATCCCTCGGCGCCGTTCCGGCCGGTGCTCTCGGGCATTTCGTTCGAGGGCAGGAAGGGCGAGACGATCGGCATCGTCGGCAAGCCCGGCTCGGGCAAATCGACCATCGCCCACCTGATCCCACGCTTTTACGACGTGACCGGCGGCCGGGTGACCATCGATGGGCAGGACGTCCGGGCGCTGACGCTGGCAAGCCTCCGCCAGGCGGTGGCCGTGGTGCAGCAGGACAGCTTCCTGTTCACCACCAATATCGAGAACAACATTGCCTATGGCGATCCGTGGGCGAAGGGGCCGCGCATCGCCAGCGCCTCGGAATATGCGCAACTGCACAACTACATCATCGGGCTGCCCACCGGTTACGAGACCATCGTGGGCGAGCGCGGCGTGTCGCTGTCTGGCGGCCAGCGCCAGCGGCTGAACATCGCGCGCTCGCTGATGCTGAGGCCCGCGGTGATGGTGTTCGATGACAGTACCGCAGCGGTCGATGCGGGCACCGAGCAGCGGATCCGTACCGCGATGAAGCGCTTCGCCAAGGATCGAGTGACGCTGATCATCTCGCACCGTCTCAGCTCGCTGATGCATGCCGATCAGATCCTGTTCATCGACGAAGGCCAGATCGTCGAGCGTGGCACGCATGAGGAGCTCTTGGCGCTCGGCGGCCGCTACCGCGCCCTTTACGACCTCCAGGTGAAGCCTGGCGACGACCAGCTGGAGGCTGCGGAATGACCGAGGCAACGCTCAACACCGAAGACGACAGCGAAGACCGCAACCGCCGGCCGCCCCGCGCCGTGGTCGGCTCGAGCCTCGACCGCGAGGAAGAGGTCTTCGGCAAGGCCTACGATCCGAAGATCGTCCGCCGCATCTGGGCGTTCGTGAAGCCCTATCGCAAGCAGATCTACCTGTCGGTCGCGGCGGTGCTGGTGTTCACGCTGACCCAACTGGCCTTCCCGCTGGTGATCCGCTTCGCCATCGATAACGGCATGGCGCAAGGCGGTGGCGGGCGCACGATCCTGCTCTGGTGCATCGTCGCCTTTGCCGGGCTGATCGCCATCAACTTCGCCTCGTCCTGGATCCAGGAGACGGTGGTCGGCAAGGCGGCGGAGAACGTGCTGTTCGACATGCGCCGCGCCATGTTCGCCCACCTGCAGCGCGTGTCGCTGGGCTGGATGGACAAGACGGAAGTCGGCCGGTTGATGTCGCGCCTGATGGGCGACGTGAACTCCATGCAGGAGTTCCTTGAAACCTCAGTGCTTTCAGTTGGCGATATCGTCCTCTTGTTCGGTATCGTCGGGGTGCTGCTGTGGCTCGATCCGATGCTCGGGCTGATCACCATGGCGACCATGCCGATCCTGTTCATTGTGCGCCTGTTCTGGCTGCCGCCGGCCAAGGTCAGCTTTATGGCGGCGCATCACACCAACTCGGCAGCCAACGGCGCCCTCGCCGAGGGCATCAACGGCGTGCGCACCGTACAGAGCCTCGATCGCCAGCAGGTCAATTTCGACCTCTACGAGGAAAAGGCCCGCGCTAACCTCAAGGCGCATCTGCGCGCCGCAAAATTCGCCCAGGTGATGGTGCCGATCGTCGATACGCTCACCGGCATTTCCATGGCCACGGTCATCGTGGTCGGCGGTCAGATGGTGCTGGGGCGCGAGCTCGATGTCGGCGTCATGGTGGCGTTCCTGTTCTATATCCAGCGCTTCTTCGACCCGATCCGCTCGCTCACGATGCAGTATTCGGTGTTCCAGCGCGCCATGTCGTCGGGCACCCGCATCGTCGAAGTGCTCGATGTGCCGGTGACCATCGCCGACAAGCCGGATGCCTTCCCGCTGACCTCGGGGATGGATGGCGCGGTCGAGTTCAAGGATGTCAGCTTCGGCTACCGCAAGGGCCTGCCGGTGCTGAAGAATGTCAGCTTCCGCGTCAACCCGGGCGAGACTGTCGCCATTGTCGGGCCCACCGGGTCGGGCAAATCGAGCTGCATGTCGCTGGTGCACCGCTTCTACGATGTGTGGGATGGCTCGGTGACGGTGGGTGGGCACGATGTGCGCGATGTCACCCAGGATTCGCTCGGCGAGCAGGTGGCGATGGTGCTGCAGGAGCCGTTCCTGTTCACCGGCTCGGTGATCGAGAACATCCGCTACAACAAGGAAAGCGCCACCCGCGAACAGGTGATCGATGCGGCCAAAGCCGTGGGCGCGCATGATTTCATCATGTCGCTCGCCGATGGCTACGATACGCGGCTCGAACAGCGCGGCGGCAACCTGTCGCTGGGGCAGCGGCAGCTGATCAGCTTCGCCCGCGCCCTGGTGGCGGATGCGAAGATCCTCGTGCTCGACGAGGCGACGGCCAATATCGACAGCTATACCGAAATGCTGATCCAGAAGGCGCTGAAGCGGCTGCTGGAAGGCCGCACCGGCCTGGTCATCGCGCACCGCCTCGCCACCATCCGCGGCGCCGACCGGATCATTGTCTTGCAGAACGGGGAGCTCTTGGAGAGCGGCAATCACGAGCAGCTGATGGAAAAGCAGGGGCTCTATTCGCGGCTCTACACGATGAACTATTCGAGCTTCGATGATCTGCCGGAGAATGCGGAAGATCACGCCGCCGCGGCGGTGGGGAAGGCGACTTAGGGGCAGAGGGGCGACTTCGCGCCACTTCCTCGACGGCGGAACACTTTTAGCGCCGGCGAGGGCTGACCCCCACCCCTGTCCCCTCCCCCTAAAACAGGGGGAGGGAGACGATACCCGGGATGTCAGTGTTTTGGTCTCCCTCCCCATGTTTAGGGGGAGGGGACAGGGGTGGGGGTCAGCTCGCACCAGCTCTGAGATGAGTCTCCGCTGCCTCTACTCCCCCACCACCGCCAGCATCGGCCCATAGCCGCCGTGCCACGAGATATCGTTCCGCCCCAGCGCCGGATCGTACAGCCCGACCCCGCGCCCGCCATCGAGGAACAGCGCATTGGCGCAGCCGAGCTGGTCGCGGAACAGGCGGGCGAACTCGTGGAAATTCACCCCCGCCTCGGAAATGGCGAAGATCACCTCGCCCCTGTCGCAGACGCCGACGCCACTGCGGCGGGTGCGGTCGGTGGAGTGGGGGATCAGCGCGGGGTGGAGCTTGCCTTCGATCACCAGCAGCGGACCCGACTGGGTGGCGAGCCGGGGCTCGGGGGCCGCAGCGAGATAATCCTCGGTGGCAACGATTGCCGCCTTGTCGCCGACAATGAAGAACACCCCGTTGGGCTTCTTGTAGAAGTTGGGGATCGGCTTCTGCCCCGGCCTTGCCTCGCCGGTGTTCAGCTTCACCAGTTGCCGGCCTGCCTCGACATAGAGGCCGATCGGGCGGAAATCGGTGTCGTACATGCCGGCGTTGATGGCAAAGCGCGGTGGACGGCCTTCGGCTTGTAGGGCGTCAGCCAGGGCGCCGAAACTGCGATAGGGTCGGTCCGCATCGTCGCGCCAGTGGAGCTCGATCGTGGCAGGCGCCGCATGGCACACGGTGTAGCGGGCGCCTTCGAACTCGGTCGGCGTGCAGATCGGGTCGGTGGCGGCCGCAGCGGGGAGAGCGCCAAGCAGCAGAAGGGCGAGCGCCGCAACCAAGCTCAGTGAATCAGGTCTGGTCATCGGCCGAGTCTCGCTGCCGGCGTGCCCCGCCGCAAGCGCAACACGCCTATTTGGGGATGGCGTTACCGCGCCGGCTCCTCTCCTATGCCGCACCATACCAGAGGAGATTCCCATGCCCATATTGCCCGACCACATACTCAACGACGGCTCCACGCTTCCGGCGGTCGGGCTCGGCACCTATGCGCTGCGCGGCATTCCCGGGGCCGAGGGCATGGCCGAGGCGCTGCGCGAGGGCTATCGGCTGCTCGATTCCGCCGTCAATTACGAGAACGAGGGCGCCGTCGGCAAGGCGGTGCGCCTCTCGGGCGTGCCGCGGGAGGAGATCCGCGTCACCTCGAAACTGCCAGGCCGGCACCACAAGAAGCCCAATGTCACCTGGTGCATCGAGGAATCGGTGCAGCGCATGGGCCTCGACTACATCGATCTCTACCTGATCCACTGGCCCAATCCGAGCCAGCAACTGTTCGTCGAGGCCTGGGAAGGGATGATCGAAGCGCGCGAGCGCGGGCTCGTCCGCTCGATCGGCGTCTCGAACTTTCTGCCCGAGCATCTCGACCAGTTGATCGCAAAGACCGGTGTCGCGCCGAGCGTCAACCAGATCGAGCTGCATCCCTATTTCAACCAGCCCGAGCAGCGCGCCGCCGACAAAGAGCGGGGCACCCTCACGCAAGCCTGGACGCCGATCGGCAAGGGGACGGGGCTGCTGGCGGAGCCGGCTGTGCTGGCGGCGGCGAGCAAGCACAACCGCAGCCCAGCCCAGGTGGTGCTGCGCTGGCACCTGCAACTGGGCGTGCTGCCGATCCCCAAATCCGCCACGCCGTCGCGGCGGCGGGAGAACCTCGAGCTCGCCGGTTTTGCGCTCGATGAGGCCGATATGTCTGATATCAACGCGTTGTCGCGTCCGGACGGCCGGCTGTTCGATGGCGATCCGCGCACGCACGAGGAGTTTTGAGGCTCCGAGCGCGCGGCCCCACCCCACCCAGCTGCGCTAAGCCCGCTAAGCGGGCAAGCTACGCTGCCCTCCCCATCGAGGGGAGGGAGACCTGACTGCGAGCTTCGGTTCGATAGTCTCCCCCTTGTGGGGAGGGTAGCGCAGCTGGGCGAAGGGGCCGTGTTCCTCAATTGGCCTCGGCAAACCAGGCGAGCCAGGCCTTGACTGCAGCGTCCGGTGTCAGTCGAGCCGCCCGCTGCATCACATGGGCGCTCGGTCCGCCATCGCGTGGGTTTTCCCTGTCGGCCAGCAGCTCAAACTGGGTCTCGAGATATTGGGAGTACTGCCCAGAGAGGCTGGGATAGTCGGGGCGGGCGGGCGTCGGCGGGCCGTGGCAGGCGGTACAGACCGGTCCGTCCGCCGCAGCTGGTGCGGAGGCAGAGAGGTGCACTCGGGTACCGCGGCCGAAGTGCCGGGCCAGCTCCTGAAGTTCGCTTTCGCTGAGGCCGGCGACCGCGCTCTCCATGAAACCGCTGTGCCGGCGTCGCTGCTGGAAGGCGAGCAGTGCCTCGTAGAGATATTGGGGAGATTGGATGTCGAGGCGCGGCACCGCACCGTCGGTCGAGCCACGGCCATCGGCGCCGTGACAGCGAGCGCAGGTGGCGATCGGGGCCGGAATGTCGGGTGGCAGCGGGAGCGAGGCCAGTGCCGCGTAGCTGTTGGCGTCAAGTTCCGGCAAGCGCTGCAGGAATGCTATCATAGCCCAGATTTCGTCGTCGCGATCCGCGGCGGGCCAGGCCGGCATGCCGGTGCCCGGCACGCCGTGCTTGACTATGGTGAACAGCATTTGCGGCGTCCAGTCGCCGATGCGCTCAAAGAGCCTCGGGGGCGGGGGCGAGAGATCCAGTGCGGCCGACTGGTCGGGGCGGCTCGGGCTGGCATGGCAGCGCGCGCAGACCCGATCATAATGCGCGGCACCGCGCCGGAGCATCGCCGGCTCGTCGAGTGCCGGAACATCGATGCCCGCGACGCTGCCAAGGAGGGCTCCGGCTGGGGCGGTGAGCACGCCTGTGTAAAAGCCGATGCCGACAAGCGCGGCTGCCACGGCAGCGCCGACAATGGCGAGTTTCTCGAACCTCATGGTCGGCGCGCCAGGCGCAGCGCCTGGCCGGCGAGCAACAGCCCCCCGGCCAAATAGATCACACCGCCGATAGCGAGCATAATCAGGCCGCCCAGTTGCTGATCCTGCATCGCGGTGAGCCCGAAGCCACCGCTATGGTGGTGACCGGGGTAGATGGGGCGCGGGGCGAGACTCAGGAGCGCACCGAGCAGGGTCATGTGCATGGAGGTGAAGAACAAGGTCACCGCTCCCGCAAGTGGCGGACCGGCAAGGGCGACGAGCCAGACCAGCAGTGCGGCAGCGGCGAAGCTCGCCTGTTCGACGCCCAGCAGCAGCCCGTCTGTCCGGGAAGCGTTGTGGAGTGCCGGGACGTGCCACAGCCAGACAACGACCAGGTCGACCAGGCTGGCGATGACCGCCAGCGAGCGAGGCACGCCGGAGAGGCGGAGACGCGGCGCCAGGCCGGCCGCCAGCACCGGCACGCCGATCCCCACCACCAGCATATGCAGCGCCATGTGCGCGGCAAAGCTCTGCGGAACCAGATGGGGCAGGGGACCTGCCCAAGCCAGGGCGAGAAGGGCGAGCCCGGCGAACGTCAAAAGGCGAGCGCTCATCGGCACGTCTCGAGGTAAAGCATGGGGATTGCCACATAGAGCACCGCAACGGCCGACAGCACGCAGAGCATGAGCGCGACATGGCTGAGGAAGCGGTGCCGCTCTTCGGGCGTGTTGTGCTCGAACTCGAAGTCGTTGTCGGTAAGGCTGCGCCCGCGGACCCGCCAGAGCGACAGCGTCGACCAGCCGATCAGCGCCAGCGCCACTGTGCTGGCAACCGCCACCGTCAGGGTCGGCTGGTCGAGCGAAGCTGCCCGGCCGGCCTTCTCGCAATAGATCGCCGCGTAGACGTAGCAAAAGAGAAAATGCAGGGCCCAGACGATTGGCGCCGCGATGACGTGCAGCAGGTCGGTACCCGAACCGGTCTCTCGTTTCGTTTCGCTTTCGATCCTGCCTGTCATGCGAGCAACGGAAAGCCTCCGGTGACGGCTGCGGTGAGCAACGCGCAGAAGCCGGCAAAGTGCCAGTAAAGCGTGACGTTCCAGAGGTCGGCATCATGCTTTGGCGTCATCCGGCCGAAGCAGGAGCGGGCGAGACAATAGAGCTGCATGATGATGCCCACACCCAGATGTGCGACGCTCCAGATGCAGAGGGCCCAGACAATGGCGGGGTAGGAGTGGCTCGTCGGATCGAGGCCGGTGCTCCATGGTCCGGCCAGCAACGCCGCGCCGGCCGCCGCAGCGCCGATCGCCCCGAGGACCAGCAACACCCGGCTGAGCAGTACAGTGCCGCGGGCGTTGCAGAGTCGGGCGGCAAGTGTCAGGCCCCAGCTCGCGAGGATCAGCACGGCGGCCGTCAGCGGCCAGACCCAGCCCGGCCCGTCGACGCCCGGCGGTGGAAAATCCGGATGGATGGTCCAGAAAAAGAAGTAGCCGAAGATCAGCGACAGATAGGCGGTCAGGTCGCCTGTCATGGTGATGAACATCGCCCACCAGCCGGTCGAGGTGACTCCGGCGCGGTAGAGCGGCAGGCGCTTGCCGCCGCCGATGTCCTTGCTCTGCTTTTCGGGAATCTCGGCGGTACCGGTCCATAGCCAGTAGAGCAGCGCGCCGAGGAAAACGCCGGCGCCGGCGAAGGTCGGCCACCACCATTTGTAGGTGGCAAAGATGAACACCGCGCCGAGTCCGGCTGCCGCGATGGCCGGCACCCAGCTCGGCCCCTGGACGCGCAGCACCTGGATGGGTTCGGCATCGAGAACGCTGGTGACGAGGGTCTCGCGGCGCCCCTCCTCGGCATCGGGCAGGTAGCCTTCGCCATTCTCTGTGCGCTCGATGATCCCCGGTTCCTCCCACAAGGGGTACCGGGTCCCGACCTGCGGAATGGCGCGAATGCCGTAGCTCGGCGAGGGGTGCTGGGCCAGCCATTCGATGGTCCCGGCTCGCCATGGATTATGGGCCGCTGCCGGCTGCCGGGTTTTTGGCCGGAGGCAATCGAAAACGAAGAGCAGGAAGCCTGCGGCAAAGACGAAGGCGGCGATGGTGGAGAAGAGGTTCAGCCCGTCCCATCCCCGCTCGGCGCCATAGGTGAAGACCCGCCGCGGCATGCCGAGCAGGCCCGTCAGGTGCATCGGCAGGAAGGCCGCGTTGAAGCCCAAAAAGCTCAGCCAGAACGACCAGACCCCGAGCCGGAACGACAGCAGCTTGCCGGTGACGAAGGGGTAGAAGTACCAGACCCCGGCCATCACCGGAAACAGCATGCCGCCGATCAGGGTGTAATGGAGGTGGGCGACGATGAAGTAGGTGTCGTGCACCTGGAAATCGAACGGGGCGACGGCGATCATCACGCCGGTGAGCCCACCGACGATGAAGGTCGCGAGTGCCCCGAGGCAGAACAGCATCGGCACGGAGCGCACCACCCGCCCCAGCATCACCGTGGCGATGAAGACGAAGATCTGGATGCCGGTGGGGATCGCCACCGCTTCGGACGCGGCGGAGAAGAAGCCGAGCGAGATTGCCGGCAGCCCGGTCGTGAACATGTGGTGCACCCACAGCCCGAAGCTGAGAAATCCGGTGCCCAGCGCCGACAGCACGATCCACGAGTAGCCGGCGATCGGCCGCTGCGCGAAGGTCGGGATAATCATCGCCAACAGCGCGATGGCCGGCAGGAAGATGATGTAGACCTCGGGGTGTCCGAAGATCCAGAACAGGTGCTGCCACAGCAGCGGATCGCCGCCGCGGGTCACGTCGAAGAACGGCCAGTCGAAGGCCCGCTCCAACTCGAACAGGAAGTCGCCGGCGATCAGTGGCGGAAAGGCGAAGACAATCATGCCGCCGACTACCAGCACGTACCAGCCATAGAGCGGGGTGAGGTTGATGTGCATGCCAGGGGCCCGGCACTTGAGCACGCCGACGATCAGCTCCACCGCAGCAGCGATCGAGGCGACCTCGATGAAGCTCAACCCCAGCAGCCAGATATCGGCGCCGATGCCCGACTGCTCGGTCGAGAGCGGCGGATACATGAACCAGCCGGCGTCCGGCGCGGCATCGAAGAAGATCGAGCCGCAGACGAACACCCCGCCAATAATGAAGCACCAGAAGCCGAAGGCACTGAGCCGCGGAAACGGCAGGTCGCGCGCCCCGAGGATGGCGGGCAGGATCAGGATCGCCACCGCCTCGAAGATCGGCACGGCGAACAGGAACATCATCACCGTGCCGTGCAGGGTGAACAACTGGTTGTAGGTGCCGGCCGGGACCAGATCGTTGTCGGGTATCGCAAGCTGCACCCGCATGATCAGCGCCAATGCACCGCCGAACAGCATGAAGGCGAAGGCTGCGGCGGTGTACCAAAGCCCGACCCGCGAATTGTTGGTGTCGGAGAAGTAGTTCCAGCCTGTTGGATGCGCCCAGGCGGCCTCGAGCCGCTGCGCCTGCGCCGCTGGTGCGTTGTCGCGCCGGGCCATCAGTGGAGCGCCTCGAGAAAGTCGAGCAGCGCTTCGATTTCATCGGGCGGCAGCATGGCGTAGCTGGGCATGTTGGCGCCCGGCTTCACCCCCGCGGGATCGAGCAGCCAGCGGCGCAGGTTCTGCCGGGTATTGGCGAGCGTTCCGGCCGCGAGCGTACGTCTTGCGGCAAAATGCGTGAGGTCGGGACCAACCGACGCGAGTTCGCCGACACCCCTGACCGTGTGGCAGCCGGCACAGCCGGCGCGTTCGAACGGCGCGGCATCAAGTGCGGCCGGTTGCTCCTCGCGGGCGATCCAGCGCGCGAAGTCGGCTGGCTCGTGCACTTGGACGCCAAAGGCCATCAGCGCATGCGAGGGGCCGCAGAACTCGGCGCAGACGCCGCGAAACGTCCCCGGCTTGGTCGGGCTCAGCCGCAGCACGTTGGTGCGGCCGGGGATGGCATCCATCTTGCCGCCGAGAGCCGGGATCCAGAAAGAGTGGATGACGTCGGGACTGGTGAGGACAAACTCGGTGGTGGCGCCTGCCGGCACATGCACTTCGTTGGCGCTGGTGAGGCGAGTGCCGTCGGCTCGTTCATATTCCACCTGCCAGAAATACTGGCGAGCGGTGACGTGGACCCGCAAGTCGGGCGGTTCGGTCTCGCTCAAGGCGGGCAGCAGCGACAGGCCGAAAACCAGCAGAGCCGCAAGCGCGACGGTGGGGAAGATCACGCCGCCGGCGACGATGAAGCGGTCGGCGAAGCGTTCGCTCTGCGGGCGTTTGCGCCCGATCACTGCGTAGATGGCGGCTCCCATGACGAGCAGCCAGACCACAGCGCCGGCTCCTGCCATGTACCAGAACAGCGTCGCTACCCGCTCCGCTTCTTCGCCGGCGGGGTGCAGGGCGCTCTGCTGCGGCGCGCAGCCGGCCGCTGCTGTCGCAGCTATCGCCGCGGCGACCAGCCTCGCGGGCAGGTCCTGATGCATCGGATGGTGCGCCATTCGCCCCCACTGGTTCCTGCCGATGGAACGTCAATGGCGAGAGCAAGTTCCTCCCTGAACGCCCACCAGACGAGAGGCTCACCGAATGGCTCCCGAGATTGGCCCGCATCCGCTGTTCAGAACCTATCTGCTGCTGGTGGCGGTTCTCGCCGGATTGGCCGGGCTGGTGTTGGCCGCCGGCGGCGCATGGCTGCTGTCGCTGGGAGGCAGCTGGTACTACCTGGTTGCGGGCCTCGGGCTCGTCGTCTCGGCGGTCTTCCTGATACGCGGCCGCATGCTCGGCTTCTGGATCTATCTGGTGACGTTCGCGCTGACCCTGGTGTGGGCGCTGTGGGAGCGGGGATTGAACGGCTGGGCCCAGGTGCCACGCCTCGCGGCTCCTGCCATATTGCTGGTGCTGCTGTTGCTCGCCCTGCCGGTGCTCCGCCGTCTCGACCCGCGCCGCTCGGGGCGCGAGATGCGTGCGGCAGTGGCGGCGGTGGCCGGCATTGCCGTCATAGGCCTGGCCCTTGCAATGCAACCGTTGTTGCAGTCGGGCAGCGCGGTCGCACAGGCTACGTCGGCGCAAACGACGCCGGGGCCGGAGACCACCGAGCAACCGACACCTGCTGCTGCGGCCACGCCATCCCGCCCGGCGCAGCCAGAACTCGCTGTAGGAGCCGATTGGCCGGCCTACGGCGGGACTTACGGGGCGCAGCGCTATTCGCCGCTCAGCCAGATCACCGTCGCTAATGTCGGCCAGCTCAAACAGGCCTGGGAGTTCCGGACCGGCGATTTGCCGGAGGGTTCCGACGGCGGCGACTACTCACCCGAAAACACTCCGCTCAAAGTCGGCGACACGCTGTTCGTCTGCTCGGCGATGGGGATCGTCATCGGCGTCGATGCGGCGACCGGCAAGGAAGAGTGGCGGCATGATCCGGAGGTCTCGCCCGACGCAATTCCCTATGGCGCTACCTGCCGCGGCGTCGCCTACTACGCGGTGCCCGGTGCTGCTGCCGACACCGCCTGCGCCACGCGGATCCTCTGGGCGACGCTCGATGCCCGGCTGATCGCCGTCGATGCGCGCGACGGTGCCCTCTGCACCGAGTTCGGTGAAGCCGGCCAGGTCAACCTCGAAGACGGCATCGGCGACACCGTGCCCGGCTGGTATTCGGTGACCTCGCCGCCGACGATCGTGCGGGGGGTCGCGGTGCTCGGGGCGCAAGTGAAGGACGGGCAGGCCGAGGACGCGCCGTCCGGCGTGGTCCGCGGCTACGATGCGGTAACGGGCGCCCTGGCCTGGGCCTGGGACATGGGCGACGAAAGCCGCACCGGGGCACCGCCGGAAGGGGAGGTCTATGCTCGCGGCACCCCCAATATGTGGACCACTGCGAGTGCCGACGAACAGCTCGGTTTGGTCTATCTGCCGCTCGGCAACTCGTCGGTCGATTACTACGGCAGCAATCGCAGCGAAGCCGAGAACCGCTACGCCACCTCGCTGGTTGCCATCGATGCGACCACCGGTCGTCGCGCCTGGCACTTCCAGACCGTCCACCACGATGTCTGGGACTATGACCTCGGCAGCCAGGCGACGCTGGTCGATTTCCCGGCGGAAACTGGAACGGTCCCCGCCATCATCCTGCCGAGCAAGCAGGGCGACCTGTACGTGCTCGACCGCCGCACCGGCGAGCCGCTGGCGCCGTTCGAGGAGCGGCCGGTGCCGCAGGGCGGGGTGGAACCGGACTATCTCGCCCCGACGCAACCCTTCTCGCTCTATCACACGCTGGCCAGGCGGAACCTGACCGAGGCCGACATGTGGGGGATGAGCCCGATCGACCAGCTCTGGTGCCGCATCCAGTTCCGGCAGGCCGCCTATGATGGCATGTATACCCCGCCAACGAGCGAACGGTTCTGGATCCAGTATCCCGGCTATAACGGCGGCTCCGACTGGGGTGGCATCGCCATCGATCCGGCGCGCGGCGTGATCGTTGCGAACTATAATGACATGCCGAACCACAACCGGTTGATCCCGCGGGCCGAAGCCGATGCAGCGGGGCTGAAGGCGATCTTCGAAGCGGGTGCAGGCGGGGAGACGCCGCTTGGCGAAGCCGGACCCCAGGTGGGCTCGCCCTACGCGATCAAGGTGAACGCCGGCTGGCGTCAGGATTTTACGGGGCTGCTCTGCAAGGAGCCACCCTATGGCGGGATCCGCGCCATCGAACTGGCGACCGGCAAAACGTTGTGGGACAAGCCGATCGGCACGGCGCGCAAGAACGGGCCGTTCCGCATACCCTCCATGCTGCCTCTCGATATCGGCACACCCAACAATGGTGGTGCAGTGGTGACGGCCGGCGGGCTGATCTTCATCGCCGCCGCCACGGACGATCTGTTCCGCGCCATCGACATCGAAAGCGGCGAAACGGTTTGGAGCGTGGAGTTGCCGGCAGGCGGCCAGGCCAACCCGTTCGCCTTCGAGGTCGACGGCAAGCAATATGTGGGGATCATGGCGGGCGGCCATCACTTCATGGAGACGCCGATCGGCGACTACGTCATCGCCTGGGCCCTGCCATGAGCGCCAGAACGAAGCCTTCGCCAAAGGGCTATTCCGCTCTGCAGATCGCGCTGCACTGGACCATTGCCGGCTTGGTGATTTTCCAGCTGCTGGTCAATCGCGGCATGCAGGACGCATTCGATGACATGATGGAAGGTGACCTGATCGAGGATGGGGCCTGGGCCGTGCTGCATATCGGGGTAGGCGTCGCCGTGCTGGCCCTGGCGATAGTTCGCGTCGTGGTCCGGCTGCGCTCTGGGGCGCCGGCGCCCGAGCTCGGCCGCCCGGTGCTGGTCGAGTGGCTGGGGGTTGCCACGCATGTGGCGCTCTATGGCTTCATCTTCCTGATGCCGATCACCGGCGCGTTCGCCTGGTTCGGGCAGAGCGAAATGTCGGCGAAGGTACATGAGTTGGCGCGGCTGCTGCTGATTCCGCTGATCGCGCTGCATGTGTTGGGCGCATTCGTGGAGCAATTCGGGTTTCGCAACGACACGATCGTTCGGATGCTGAGACCGGAAAGCCGGCGCGCCCGGCGATAACTCCGATCGTACCGGCGGCCCGTCGGCAGATCGATGTTCGAGGCCAACGGCAAAGTGCTGCACGGCTCGGCACGAAAGCCGCTCGAGGCACGGGAGTAGGGGGCGCAAAAAGCGTTCGGCTAGGGTCCATTTCGCTTCCCTTCGGTCGCCGCGATTTCCTCGGCGAAATGGCACGCCGCCTGCCGCGTCGCACTGATGCTACGCAGCTCAGGCACCTGCACTTTGCAGATGTCCCGCGCAAACCTGCAGCGCGGGTGGAAGTGGCAGCCGGTCGGTGGGTTGAGCGGGCTCGGTATCTCGCCCTCGAGGCGTTTGCGGCTATGGCGCTTGCCCGGATGCGAGACCGGCACCGAACCGAGCAGCGCCTGCGCATAGGGGTGGAGTGGGCGGCTGTAGAACTCGCGCTTGGGGGCCATTTCGACGATGCGGCCCAGATACATGATGGCCATGGTATCGGCGATGTGGCGCACCACGGCGAGGTCGTGGCCGATGAACAGGTAGCTCAGCCCCAGCTCGTCCTGCAGATCCTGCAACAGGTTGATGACCTGTGCCTGCACCGAGACATCGAGCGCCGAGACGGCCTCGTCGCAGACGATCAGTTGCGGCTTCGAGGCAATGGCGCGGGCGATGCCGATGCGCTGGCGCTGGCCGCCGGAGAACTCGTGCGGGAAGCGGCTGAGGTGCCGGCGCGACAGGCCGACCTTGTCGAGCAGTTCGCCGGCATAGCTGGTCAGCCTGGCGCCGGGTTTTTCGCCCTGGGCGTAGAGTGGCTCGAGGATCAGGTCCTCGACCCGGTGGCGCGGGTTGAGCGAGGCCTGCGGATCCTGAAAGATGATCTGCATGGAACTGCGCAGCTGCCGCAGCTCTTCCTTAGGCATCGTCGCGAGGTCGCGACCGTTGAAGCGTACCGTGCCCGAGGTCGGCTCGATCAGTTGCAGGATCAGCCGGCCGGTGGTGGATTTGCCGCAGCCGCTCTCGCCGACGAGGCCGAGAGTCTGGCGGCTGCCGAGTTCGAACGACACCGATTGGACGGCCCGCAAGGTTTGTTTGGGGGCGAGCCAGTTGTCGCCGGCGACCGGAAACTCCTTAGAGAGGCCGTCGACCGAGAGCAGGGGTGTGGTCATCGCACGCCCTCCGAAATGAGCCCCGGCGCCCGGATACAGGCTGCGCTCTGGAGGGGAGTGATCGGAAGGAGCGGCGGCTGCACGTCGAGGCAGGCGGGGATCGCCTTGGGGCAGCGCGGCGCGAACAGGCAGCCGGGCGGCAGCTCCGTCGGGTTGGGCATGGCGCCGGCAATGGTGCGCAGGCGCCGCGCCTCGCCACCGAGCTCCGGGGTGCTGCCCAGGAGACCCGAGGTGTAGGGGTGCTGGGGCCGGTCGAACAGGTCGAAGATCCCCGCCTGCTCGACGATGCGGCTCGCATACATCACCACCACGCGGTCGGCGACCTCGGCCATGACGCCCATATTGTGGGTGATCAGGAGGATGGCGGTGCCGAAATCCTGCCGCAGCTGGTTGAGCAGGTCGAGCAGCTGCGCCTGGATGGTGACGTCGAGCGCGGTGGTCGGCTCGTCGGCGATCAGCAGCTTTGGCGACGACGACAGGGCGATGGCGATCATGACGCGCTGCCGGAGGCCGCCCGAGAGCTGATGCGGGTAATCGAGCAGCCGGCGGCGCGGCGCCGGCACGCCAACTTTCTCGAGCAGTTCGGTGGCCCGGTCCCAGGCGGCTTTCTTGCTCATCGGCGAATGCACGCGGATCGCCTCGGCGATCTGGTCGCCGATGGTGAAGACCGGGTTCAGCGAGGTCATCGGCTCCTGGAAGATGATGCCGATATCGCGGCCGCGGAGCTTGCGCAGTTCGCGGCGGGGCAGGGCGAGGAGGTCGCGGCCCTCGAACCGGATGGAGCCGGTGACGCTGGCGGTGGGGGGCAGGAGGCCCATCACGGCCAGCGCACTGACGCTCTTGCCCGAGCCGCTTTCGCCGACGACGCCCACCAGCTCGCCGGGATGGATGTCGAAACTGGCTTCGCGCACCGCGGTGAAGCGGCTGTTGAACGACACGGTCAGGTCGCGGACGCTGAGCAGGGGGGCAGCAGTCATTGTTCTACTTTCATCCGCGGGTCGAGCACGTCGCGCAAGCCGTCGCCGAGCAGGTTGAGGCCGAGCACGGTGGTGGCGATGGCGATGCCGGGGATGACGGTGAGCCAGGCCGCCTCGCGCAGATAGGTGCGGCCTTCGGCGATCAGCACGCCCCAGCTGGGTACGGTGGGCGGGGCGCTGAGGCCGAGAAAGCTCAGCACGGCTTCCGACAGCACCGCATAGGCGAAGACGAAGCTCAACTGCACGATGAGCGGCGCCATGCAGTTGGGCATGATGTGGTGCCAGAGGATGCGGCTGTCGCGGGCGCCGGCAGCGCGGGCCGCCTGCACATAGTCGAGCTCGCGGGCGACGAGGATGGAGGCGCGGACGACGCGGGCGGTGCGCGGAATATAGACCACGGCAAGGGCAATGATGGCGGTCGCTGCCGAAGGCCCCAGTGCTGCCGCGATGCCGATGGCGAGCAGCACGGCGGGGAAGGCCATCAGCGCGTCGGCGATGCGCATCAACAGGTCGTCGAGCCGGCGATAATAGCCGGCAATGGCGCCGAGCAGCACGCCGAATACCGCGTTGAGGATCACCACGGCAAAGCCGATGCCAAGGCTCAGCCGGGCGCCGTTGAGCACGCGGGAGAGCATGTCGCGGCCGAGATTGTCGGTGCCGAACAGATAGACCTCGGAGGGCGGCTTGAAGCGGTTGCGCACCGACAGCGCGTTGGGATCGACACTGGTGATCAGCGGAGCCGCGAGCGTCACGAGGCAGATGCTGCCGAAGAGGATGGCGCCGAGGAGGAAGGAGCGGTTGGCGGCGAGGCGCTTGAGCCAGCAGCGGGTGGTATCGAAGGCGAGCGCCAGCCGAGATGGCTCGTGGGTGATGTCGGTCATCTCAGCGTCCCCTGACCCGGATGCGGGGATCGAGGCTGGTGTAGAGCAGGTCGATCACGATGTTGAGCAAGAGCAGAGCAGTGGTGACGAACAGCAGGCCGCCCTGGATCATCGGATAGTCGCGGTTGGAGATGGCGCTGCCGAGGAGCGAACCGATGCCCGGCACGCCGAAGATGGTTTCGATGACGATCGAGCCCGACAGCAGCACCGAGAGCACGAGGCCGATCATGGTGACGATGGGCATCATGACATTGGCGAGCGCATGCCGGCCGACCACCACCCATTCCGGCAGGCCCTTGGCGCGGGCGGTGCGGATGTAATCCTGGTTCAGCACTTCGAGCATGGTGGAGCGAGTGATGCGGGTGAGGAGCCCCGCCTGCATCAGGGCGAGCGCCACGGCGGGCAGGGTGGCCGAGCGCAGCCAGCCTACGGGATCGGTGGTGAACGGCACATAGCCGCCGGTGGGCAGCCAGCCGAGGTGCACCGAGAACAGCACGATCATCACCAGCGCCAGCCAGAAATTGGGCAGCGACACGCCGAGCAGCGCGAACAAGGTCGCCGCCTGGTCGATCCAGCGATTGTGGTTGAGCGCCGCCAGCATGCCGGTGCCGAGCCCGATCAGGATGGTGAGGACGAGCGAATAGATGGCGATGCCGATGGTGATGGGCGAGCGGGCCAGCAGCGCATCGACCACCGGGATGCCGAGGGTCAGCGAGCGGCCGAGATCGCCCTGGAACAGGTGGATGTAGAAGGTGAGGATCTGGATGTGCAGCGGCTGGTCGAGCCCGAGGTTCTGCCGGATCTGCGCCAGCTCTTCGGGGGTCGCCGACGGCCCGCCGATCACCACCGCCGCGTCGCCGGGGATCAGGTAGATGATGCCGAAGGCGATCAGGCTGACGAGGATCAGGATCGGAATGGCCTGGAGCAGTCGGGAGATGATGTAGCCGAACATCTGGGGCCCTCGGGGTGTAGTGGCGAGGCACCGGCCTCTCCGAAATCCTCCCCCGCGGGGCGGGGAAGGGGGACCAGCGAAGCTGGTGGAGGGGGCGGCCAAACCATCAGTACGTTCTGCTCCCCCTCCACCACCCTTCGGGTGGTCCCCCAGCGGTGAGCGCCTTCGGCGCTCAGCCGCGACCCCGCCACGCGGGGGAGGATCAGGGAGAGGGCGGTGACTCGCCCTTATCCGATCAGTTCTCGAGCCAGACGTTCGAAACGCGCGTGTTGTAGAACGGCACGAACCCCTTCACGTTCGAGCGGGTGCCCTGGACGTTCGACATCAAGCCAAACGGGATGGCGAGCACGTGCTCGAACACCACCTTTTGCGCATCGGCGAAGGCGGCGGCACGCTCTTCGATGGTGGCGCCACCGGTGACGCGCTGGAAGGCGGCGTTGTAGTCGGGGTCACCGGCCGGGTCCTGCGGCTTGTAGATATTTGCGGGGGCCGCGAGGTTGCGCAGCGTCGTCGCGCCACCTTGGGCGGCCGAGCCGGTCCAATGGGTGAAGAAGAAGTTCCAGCCGGTGGTTTCCTTCTCGCTGGTAGCGAGCGCCGTCGGCCAGTCGAACACCTTCAATTCGGCGTTGAAGCCGGCGGCCTGCAGTTGCGCCTGCATCACCAAAGCGGTGTTGTACATGGTGGTGATCTGCTGGGTGGTCAGCAGCACGACCGGCTCGTTGTTGTAGCCGGCCTCGGCCAGCAGCGCCTTGGCCTTTTCGACATTGGCCTGGTTGTAGAGCTCGCCGCCGGCTTCGGAGAAATAGGCGGTGCCGGGGAATTGCAGGCTTGGGTTGAGCTTGTAGACGCCGTCGGTCGACGCCTCCATGATCTCATCCATATTGAGCGCGGCCAACATCGCCTGGCGCACCTTGAGATTGTCGGTGGGCGGCGCCGACCAGTTCGGATAGCCGATGTTGAGCCCATAGGCTTCGAGCGTCAGCAGTTCGACGCCGTCGACCGCGGCGAGGCGATCCATCGAGATCGCCGGCACCGACTCGACGATGTGGACTTCACCGGTTTCGAGCGCCGCCATGCGGGCCGCGGTTTCGGTGAGCATACGGAAGGTGACGGTATCGACGCAGGCCTGCTTGTAGCCGGCAAAGCCGCTGAGACCGCTGAGGCTGGTGCCCGGGGTGTAATCGGCATAGCGGTCGAGCCGCACATGGCTGTCGGGCACGAACTCGCCCAGCTTGAACGGCCCGGTACCGATGACGTCGATCTGCCCGGCGGCTTTGCCGGCTTCTTCCGCCGGCATGATGACCACCGGTGCGGTCGACGAGGAGAGGTTCTCGAGGAAGTTCGGCTGCGGCGCCTTGAGCGTGACGACGAAGGTCCCCTCATCGGGGGCGGTCCAACCGGCCACGGCCTCGAGGATCGAGCGACTGACGCCGACCGTCTTGTAGCGGTCGAACGAGGCGACGACATCGGCCGAAGTCATCGGCTTGCCGTTGTGGAACTTCACCCCCTGGCGCAGCTTGAAGGTGTAGCTCAGCCCATCGGCGCTGGTCTCGATCGAATCCGCGAGATCGGGCACCGGCCGCATGTTCTCGTCGCGAATGATCAGCGCCTCGAAGATGTTCATGGCGATGTTGCGTGTTGCCGACGAGGTGGCCGTCTGCTGGTCGAGCGTGCCGGCCGCGGCTTCGAGCCCGACCACCAGGTCGCCACCCTGCTGCGGGCAGCTGAACCGGTCCTGAGCCAACGCGCCGAAACTGGCGAAGAGGCCCAGCGTCAGTGCCGAGCCGAAAAGAAGATGTTTCCTGTTACCCATTATCAGTCCCTCCTGAAAAAAGACGTGTGTCGACGATAAGGACCGGCCTCCGCATTGAAGGGGGGGAACGCGCGTCGCCCCCAAACGACTTGGCCCCAACGACTTGCGTTTCCGATCCTGACCTGTATCGTGGTCACATGTATCGTTAAAGGTATTCAGTCAGCTTCACGCCGGATCGTCAAGAGGGTGTGGGAATTTTCGTCGGGAAGGGCCGGTCCGCCGGCCGCTCCGGCGCCCAGGGAGGGAACAGGGATGCGGATAACCGAGGTCGAGACGCTCTATACCGAGGAGTTTTCGAACGTCATCTGGGTGCGGGTGCACACCGATGCGGGGCTGGTCGGACTGGGCGAGACGTTTTTCGGGCCGGGTTCGGTGACGGCGCATGTGCATGAGGTGCTGGCGCACAAGCTGCTCGGCCGCGACCCGCTGGCGATCGAGGCGATCAATCGCGAAATGGTCTATGCGGCGCTCGGGTTCTCGTCGTCGGGCGCCGAGATGCGCGCTGCGTCGGCGGTCGACATTGCGCTGTGGGATCTGTTCGGCAAGGCCTGCAACCAGCCGGTGCACCAGATGCTGGGGGGCGTGAGCCACGAGCGGCTGCGCATCTACAATACCTGCGCCAACCCGCGTTATGCGCAGGCGCGCAACTTCCGGCCGGTGGACAACTGGGCCTCGGGGCAGGGCGATGCCCGCTATGCCGATCTCGACGGTTTCATGCAGCGGGCGGGCGAACTTGCCGAGGACCTCCTGGCGTCGGGGATCACGGCGATGAAGATCTGGCCGTTCGATCCGCCGGCGATGGAGAATGACGGGCGCTACATCACCATCGAGCAGCTGAAGCTGGCGCTCGAGCCGTTCGACAAGATCCGCAAGACCGTGGGCGATCGTATCGAGATCATGGTGGAGCTGCATAGCCTGTGGAACCTGCCGACCGCCAAGCAGATCGCGCGGGCGCTGGAGCCCTACCAGCCGACCTGGTTCGAGGATCCGATCCGCATGAATTCGCCGCAGGCGCTGGCCGAGTTCGCCCGCTCGACCCCGATTTCGGTCTGCGCCAGCGAAGTGCTGGCGACGCGCTTTCCCTATAAGGACCTGCTCGATCGCGATGCGACGCATGTGGTGATGGTCGATATCGGCTGGTGCGGCGGGCTGACCGAGGCGCGGAAGATCGCCGCGCTGGCCGATACCTACCACCGGCCGTTCGCGGCGCATGACTGCGTCGGCCCGGTGGCCTTCGCCGCAGGGGTGCACGCTTCGTTCAGCCAGCCCAACACGCTGATCCAGGAGAGCGTCCGGGCCTATTACAATGGCTGGTACAAGGACCTGGTGACGGCGACGCCGCGGATCGAGGGCGGCTATGTGTACCCGATGGAGGGGCCGGGGCTCGGGACGGAGCTCAGGGCCGAGGTGTTCGAGCGGGGGGATCTGGTGCGGAGGGTGTCGCGGGGGTAGGGCGGCGGCTACGCGCTGACACCCGCAGTCGGGACTCCCTCTCCCGTTTACGGGGGAGGGGGGACCAGCCGAAAGGCTGGTGGGAGGGGGGAGCCCCACGCACAAATAGCGGGCTGACGCCCCTGCAGTTGCGGTCAGCAGTGTCCCACGCACCGGCGCGCGCGGCTGGGGCTGAGGTCACAGTTTGGGGCTCCCCCCTCCCACCACGCTTTCGCGTGGTCCCCCCTCCCCCGCAAGCGGGAGAGGGACGCCGACTGGGCCATCTCCGTCAGGCTCCACCCCCAATCGTCGTATCCCACACAAAGCCCCTTGACGCCCTTCTGCCATGTAACGTTACAGTACACCCGCCGCAGAACACCGTACGGATAGCCACCGAATGAGCAGCCAGAGCACCCCCACTGACACTCCCGTGAAGCCCGGCGAGCCCAGGGCCTATCGCAGCGCCGAGTGGTTTGCGCGGGCCGGCAAATATGGCTTCGTGCCGCGCAGCTGGATGAAGAGCCAGGGGTTCTCGCCCGAGTTGCTCGATGGCCGGCCGGTGATCGGCATCTGCAATACCTGGTCGGAACTGACCAACTGCAACCGGCACCTGCGTGAGCTCGCCGAGCACGTGAAGCGCGGCGTGCTGATGGCCGGCGGGTTCCCGCTGGAGTTCCCGGTGACCAGCCTCGGCGAGCCGCTGATGCGGCCGACCACCATGATGTTCCGCAACCTCGTCGCCATGGATGTGGAAGAGACGATCCGCGCCAACCCGATCGACGGGGTGGTGCTGCTGGCCGGCTGCGACAAGACCACGCCGGCGGTGCTGATGGGGGCGGCGAGCTGCGATATCCCCGCCGTGCTGGTGTCGGGCGGTTCGATGCTTAACGCCCGTTTCCGCGGCCGGGTGCTCGGCTCGGGCACCGACATCTTCAAGCTCGATGAGGAATACCGCACCGGCAAGATCTCGAAGGCCGAGCTCGATGCGGCCGAGGCAGCGATGAGCCGCTCGGCCGGCTCGTGCATGACCATGGGCACCGCCTCGACCATGGCGTCGCTGGGCGAAGCGATGGGCATCGGCTTTGCCATGAACGGCTCGATCCCGGCGCCCGACAGCCGCCGCGCCGTGCTGGCCGAGCAATCGGGCAAGCGCGCCGTCGAACTGGTGCGGCAGAATATCACCATCTCGAAGATCCTGACCCGGGCGGCGTTCGAGAATGCGGTGAAGGTCAATGGCGCCATTGGCGGCTCGACCAATGCGGTGGTGCACCTGCTCGCACTTGCCGGGCGGCTGGGCGTCGACTTCAAGCTCGAGGATTGGGACGCGCTCGGCCGCGACGTGCCGACCATCGTCGATTTGAAGCCCTCCGGCCGCTTCCTGATGGAGGAGTTCTTCGATGCCGGCGGCCTGCCGGTGGTGATGCAGCGGATTTCGCACCTCATCAACCTCGACGCCGTCGCGGTGGAAGGCGGCACCATCGGCGAGCGCATCGCCAATGCGCAATGCTGGAACGACGAGGTGATCCGCCCGCTCGACCAGCCGCTGACGCCGCAAGGCGGCATGATGGTGCTGAAGGGTAACCTTGCCCCCAACGGGGCGATCATCAAGCCATCGGCGGCCTCGCCGCGGCTGATGCAGCACCGCGGCCGGGCCATGGTGTTCGAGAACGCCGAGGATCTGCGCGCCCGCATCGACGACTCCGATCTCGATGTCGATGCCGACAGCATCCTGGTGCTGAAGAATGCCGGGCCGCGAGGCTACCCGGGCATGCCGGAAGCCGGCACCATGGCATTGCCCAAGAAGCTGCTCGAGCAGGGCGTCACCGACATGGTGCGCGTTTCCGACGCGCGGATGAGCGGCACGGCGTTCGGCACCGTGGTACTGCATGTGGCGCCGGAATCGGCCCTGGGCGGGCCGCTGGCCCTGGTCCGGACGGGCGACGTCATCGTGCTCGACTGCGCTGCGCGGAAGCTCGAACTCGAAGTTCCCGCCGAAGAACTGGAACGGCGCCGGGCGGCCTTCGTGGCGCCGCCGCCAGCCTACGAGCGCGGCTATGGCCGGCTCTACATCGACCATGTGCAGCAGGCCGACAAGGGCGTCGATTTCGACTTCCTCGTCGGCAGCAGCGGCATGCCCCCTTCCAAAGTCTCGTTCTGAAAAGGCTCTCCCCGTGACCGCCGCGTTTACCCCCCGCCTGAACCCGCCGTTGCCGCAGAACTGGCAGACGCTCTATGCCGCCGTGCTCAGCGACGCGCTCGATGCCGCCGGGGTGTGGAACCAGGCGATGAGCTCGCGTATCCGCCCGCTCGACGACAGACTCAAGCTCTGCGGCCGGGCCCGCACCGCCCAGTTCATGGAGGTGCCCTATGTCGAGGAGGGGGTGAACCCCTATGAACTCGAGATCGCCATCGTCGATGACCTGAAGCCGGGCGATGTCGCGATGTTCGCCTGTGGCGGCTCGACCCGCATTGCCCCCTGGGGGAGCCTTCTCTCCACCGCTACGCGGGCGCGCGGCGCCGCCGGCTGCGTCACCGATGGCTTCGTGCGCGACATTATCGGCATTCGCGAACTCGACCTGCCGGTGTTCCACGCGGGGATCGCGCCGCTCGATTCCAAGGGACGCGGGCAGATCCGCGCCGTCGACGTGCCGGTCATTGTCGACAATGTGCGCGTCGCACCGGGCGACCTGGTGTTCGGCGATGCCGATGGTGTGGTGGTGGTGCCGCAGGCCGTCGAGGCCCTGGTGCTGGAATTCGCCTTCGACAAGATCAACGGCGAGAGCCACTCGCTCGACGAGCTGCGCGCCGGGGGGTACCTGCGCGACGTCTATGCGCGCCACGGTGTGCTGTGATGGCCGCCATGTCCATCGGCCTGATCCAATAATGCATCGAATTGCCGCTGCCGAGCGCAGCTTCGGACACATGATAATCGGAGGATATTCAGCATGACCGCCCGCGCCTATTGCGACTGCCACGTCAATATCTACAACGAAGAGCACATCCTGCCGCTGTACTGGACGCTGCATGGCCGGGTGCGGAAGGGCGAGCTCAGCCACCAGTCCGATGCGGATTCGCTCTATACGGCGATGGCGGATGTCGAAAAGGCGATCATCTTCACGCTGCGCTATGCCGATGCCATCGGCGTCGAGGGCAATGACGAGCTGACCGCGGCGGCAGTGCAGAAATACCCCGACAAGTTCGTCGGCTTCGCTTACTGCGATCCGCGCCGCCCCGACTACATGGATATGCTGCACCATGCCATCGAGGACCTTGGCCTCAAGGGCGTGAAGTTCGGGCCGATCTATAATGGCGTGCACCTCTCCGACCCTCGGCTCGAGCCGGTCTATGAGTACCTGCAGAAGCACAACATCCCGCTGACCATGCACATGGGCACCACCTATGCCCGCAACGCGCCGGTGGAACTGGGCCGCGCCATCCATGTGGAACCGGTGGCGCTCAAATATCCCGACCTCACCATGATCCTCGCCCATATGGGGCACCCCTGGTACGACGAGGCAATCGTCGTGGCGCGCAAGCAACCCAATGTCTGGCTGGAACAGTCTGCGCTCTTTTACCGGCCCTGGCAGTATTACAACATGCTGGTGCTGGCCGAGGAGTATCGCACCGCCGACAAGATCTTCTTCGGCACCGACTTCCCGTTCGCCGGCGTCGCGGAATCGGCGGATGGGCTGATCAACATCAACAAGCAGGTCGAAGGCACCAACCTGCCGCGGGTGAGCGAGGAGACGATCCAGTCGATCCTCTGGTCCAACCCGTTCAAGACCTGGTGGAAGGGCGACAACCCGCTCGCCTGAGCGGCCGGCTCCCGATTGACCGATGCCGGAACCGCCTCAAGGTTCGGCATGCAGCGAGGCAACGATGAAAATCACCGAGGTTGAACCGATCCTGTTGCGCGGCGCCGCCGCCTATGGTGCGGGGGCCAGCGGCGCCGAAGCCACCGATAATGGCGACTGGCAATTGCTGATCCGCGTCGCCACCGACGAGGGGCTCACCGGCTGGTCGGATGTGGAAACGCTGGCCCCGGCAGCGGTCAGCATCATTGCCGGCGAGGGCATGGCGACGGTCGGCTTCCAGACCCTCGGCAGCCTGCTGGTCGGCGAGAACCCGCTCGATGTCGAGCGGCTATGGGACAAGCTCTATGTCGGCAGCGCCTATTACGGCCGGCGCGGCATTGCCATGCACTGCCTCTCGGCGCTCGACAACTGCCTGTGGTCGATCCGGGCGCAGGCGGCCGGCATGCCGCTGGCGGAGCTGCTCGGCGGGCGGCGGCGCGACAAGGTGATGGCCTATGCCTCGACGCTGTTCCGCTCGACGCCCGAGGGGATGATCGAGGCCGCCAACCTGTATATCGACAAGGGCTATCGCGCCGTGAAGTTCGGCTGGGGGGTGTTCGGCCAGGATGCGGGGCGAGACCGCGAACTGGTGGCTGCCGCCCGGCAGGCGCTCGGGCCCGATCGCTACCTGATGGTCGATCCCGGCTGGTATCCGACGGTAACACCCAACCGCATGCAGCCACGCAGCCGTGCCGACAACGAGGCGCTCTGCCAGTGGCTCGGCGACTATGACGTGCGCTGGGTCGAGGATTTCATCCATCCCGAGAATTTCGACGAGTATGCCGCGGTGCGGGTTGCGAGCCCGGTGCCGGTCGCGGCAGGCGAGCAGGTCTCGACGGTGTGGGAGTTTGCCCGCTTCATCGAGAGCGGCTGTGTCGACGTCATCCAGCCCGACCTGACACGCTGCGGCGGGCTGAGCGTGGCGAAACAGGTGGCGCAGCTGGCCAACCGGGCGGGCATCGACCTGGTGCCGCATTCCTGGCTGACCCACCTTTTGACCGGCTACAGCCTGCAGCTGATCGCGACTTTGCCGCGCGCGCATTTCGTCGAGTTCAATGTCAGCCAGAGCCCGCTGACGGCCGGCATCGCGCCGACGTCGCTCAGCCTCGATGCCGAGGGTTGCATCGCCATCCCCGATGGCGTGGGCATCGGCATCGAGGTCGACACCCAGTTCGTCGATGCCCACCGCGTCGCCTGAGGAGCCGGAGATGGACCGCCAGATCGTCAACGCCCGAGACCTCGATCTCGACTCGCCCGGCCGCCGCGATTACCTGGTGGCGCTGCCGCATGACGGCATCTGGGGCGATCACCTGATCCCGCTGACCGTGTTCATCGGTCCCCGGGCGAAGCCGGGCAAGGGTCTCGTCGCCTTTGGCTCGACCCATGGCAACGAGTATGAAGGTCCGGTGGCGATCAAGCACCTCATGGGTGAGATCGACATGGCGGATGTGCTGGGGCGCATCATCCTCGTGCCGGTGCTGAACGTCGCGGCCTTCCGCGCCGGGGCGCGGGATTCGGTCAATGACGATGGAGTCAACCTCAACCGCGCCTTCGTGGCCGATGCCGGCCGGATTCCGAGCCTCGGCCGCATCACCCACCGCATCGCCGATTTCGTCCGCACCAGCATCTGGCCGCAGGTGCATGTGGTGCTGGACCTGCATGCGGGGGGCGAGGTGGCGCAGTTCGCGCTCGGCCCCAGCTTTCACCCGATTGCCGACCGCGAGCAGAGCTTCAGGATCGAACAATCGGCCCGCTGGTTCGGCGCGCCGGTGGTGCTGGTGTACCAGAACGAGACCCCGGGGCTGCTGACCAGCGAGGCGGAACGGCAGGGCAAGGTCACCATCGGCGCCGAGCTCGGCTGGGGCCGTTCGATCCAGCCCGACGGCGTGCGCTATGGGCGGCAGGGCATCCGGGCCGCCGCCATCCACTGGGAGCAACTGCGCGGCACCATCAAGCCGATCGATCACCATGCCGACGGCACCCAGGTGAAACTCTCGATCGTCAACCGCAACTGCACCGTCGTCGCCCCCTTCGACGGCCACTACGAACCGCTCCGCAAGCCAGCCGACGTCGTCGCTGCCGGAGAAACGATCGGCTATCTGCACGATTTCCAGCGGCTCGAACTGCCGGCCTGGCCGGTCAGGGCAGGGGTCTCCGGCCGGCTCGCTGCGCAAGCCTGGGGCGCCCGGGTCAACCAGGGCCAGCACATCGCCATCGTCGGCGAGGTGCAGGACTGGCAAACGGAGCAGGCTTGAGGGAAGGGAGGGGACTCTCGGTAATCCTCCCCCGCGCCGGGGAAGGGGCAACAAGACTCGCCGATGCTTTGGTTCCCCCCTCCACCCGCTTCGCTGGTCCCGCTCCCCCGCCACGCACGGGAGGATAACTGCGCTGCCGATGGCCTATCCCGACGACGGCTTGACATTCCCCGGAAGTTTGTTAATCGATTAACAAATCGACCATGTTCATCTCGGAGGAGGAGAAGATGAGAGGGTTTCTGAAGGGGCTTGCCGTTGCCGCCACGATCGGGGCAGGGGGCTCGGCGGCTGAGGCCGAGACGTTGACTGTGTATTGGAATGCCGGGCACGCCTGGGATGCCTACCAGGCGGTGATCGATAAATTCGAAGCCGATAATCCGGGCTGGACGGTGCAGTGGGAGAAGTTCCAGTGGCCGGACATGCGCACCAAGCTGATCGCCGATTTCGCAGTGGGCAACACCCCGGACCTCAGCGCCGAACCCGGCGGCTGGGTGCAGGAGTTTGCGCAGCAGGGCCTGTTGAAGCCGCTCGACGAATATGTGGCCCGCGACGGCGAAGCGATGGGGTATCCGGCCGACTGGCAGGATTTTTCGGTCAGCCGCAACATGGTCGACGGCTCCTATTTCGGGGTCCAGCTACACCTCACCTGCGCGACGCTGGTCTACAATGTCGACATGCTGAAAGAGGCCGGGTTCGATACACCGCCCAAAACCTGGGAGGAGTTCCGGCAGGTCGCCATCGCCACCACCAAGCCGGGCCGCTTCGGCTTCGCCCCCAACCCGGTCACCTCCTATTTCTGGCCATGGATGTTCCAGGCCGGTGCGACCTATTTCGACCCCGAGGCCAGCAAGGTGGTGTTCGACAGCCCGGAGGCGGCAAAGGGGCTGCAGTTCGTCGCCGACCTGATCCACAAGGACAAAGCCGCGCCACTTCCGGTCACCGGCGCCGACTATGAAGGCCCGCAGAAGCTGTTCACCGCCGGCCGCGCCGCCATGATCATCACCGGACCATGGGACGTGACGCCGATCCGGACCGGCAACCCCAAGCTCAACTGGGCCATCGCCCCTTCGCTCACCGACAAGGCGCAGGCGACCCTCGCGGGCGGGGTGAGCATGATGATCCCGGCGGCGGCCAAGCACCCGGATCAGGCCTGGGACCTGCTGCAGCGCTTGGTCGCGCTCGAGACGGAGCTTGCCGCTTCGGTTGCCAACGGCATGACCATGCCGCGTAAGTCGTGGGCAGCTTCCCCCGAGGTGCAGGCCGACCCGACGCTGAACAGCTTCGGCCAGTGCCTGCCGTATGCCCGCGACATCACCGCCGATCTTCGCCTCACCGGCAAGAGTGCGCGGGTCGAAGAGCTGCTGAAGTCGGCTGTAGACGATGTGGTCTACAACAATCGCCCGGCGGCCGAGGTGCTGACGCAATATGCGGCAGAGGCCAACAAGGCCCTGGCCGAGTAGCCGTCCCCGAACCCGTCCCGGGTGCCTCGGCATCCGGGACGGCTTTTCGAACGCCTGGGTCAGATCGGACGCAACGATGCTTTCGCTCAGTAACTGGAGAACGCGGCAGGCGCTGATCGCCTATGGGCTGTTGCTGCCGGCGATCGCCTATTTCGCCACCTACTTCTTTTATCCGATCGTGGTCGAGCTCTGGGCCAGCTTCTATCGCGGCGCGCCGCTGATCGGTGAAGCGCGGTTCGCCGGGTTCGACAACTACGAGCAGGCGATTACCGACGAACGGGTGCGGCGGGCGCTGTGGATCACGCTGGTCTACGCCGTCGGCACGACTGCCTGCACACTGGTGGTGGCGCTGGGCCTCGCGGCGATCCTCGCCGGCCCGGTCCGGGCCAACAACATGATCCGCGCCATCATATTCTTTCCCTACATCATCTCGTTCGTGATCGTCGCGCTGATGTGGAAGAGCCTGCTCGATCCCTACACGGGCATCCTCAACTCGATCCTCTTCATGTTCGGCCTCGAGGGGCAGAACTGGCTCGGCACACCGCAGACAGCCTTGCCGACGATGATCGCCATCACGGTGTGGAAGGATGTCGGCTACGCCATGCTGATTTACGTCGCGGCGATCCAGGGCGTGCCGCAGACGCTCTATGAAGCGGCGAGCCTCGATGGCGCCACCAGGCGCCAGGCGTTCGTTTCGATCACCCTGCCGCTGCTGGCCCCCACGACGTTGTTCCTCGCGGTGATCTCGATGATCAGCCACCTGCAGGATCTCTCGGCGCCGTATCTGCTGACCAATGGCGGGCCGGCCAATGCGACGCGGCTGTTCAGCCTGCATGTCTACGAGGCAGCGTTTGTCGAGCTCAATATCGGCTACGCCTCGGCGCTGAGCTTTCTGATGTTCATCGTGATCCTCGCGATCACCTTCATCCAGTTCCGCTTCCTGGGGCGAAAGGTGAGCTACGCATGAGCGCCGCCCTCTATCATCGCAGCCTCATCGAAAGCGTCATCATCTACACAGTGCTCGGCGTGGCGGTGCTGCTGGCGATCTTCCCGTTCCTCTATATGGTGTCGCTGTCGCTGCAGAGCGATGCGGACCTGTTCTCGGGCGTGCCGGTGATCATCCCGAGCCAGCTGCAGTTCTCGAACTATGTCGACATCTGGGAGCGGGCGCCGTTCGCCCGCTTCGTGCTCAATAGCTTCATCATTGCCGGCGGCATCACGGCGCTGCACCTGATCTTCGACCCGCTGATCGGCTACGTGTTCGCCAAGATGCAGTTTCCCGGCAAGGGGGCGATGTTCGCGGCGGTGCTGTCGACGCTGATGCTGCCGTTCTTCATCCGGATGATCCCGCTCTACATCCTCACCGCCGAGATGGGCTGGCTCAACACCTATCAGGGGCTGATCATGCCCTTTGCGATGAGCGCTTACGGCATCTTCCTGATGCGCCAGTTCATCCTGCCGATCCCGGATGAGCTGATCGAGGCGGCCCGCATCGACGGGGCAGGGGAATTGCGCATCTTTTTTACCGTGATCCTGCCGCAGATCCGCCCGGCGCTGGCAACGCTGGGCCTGCTCACCTTCGTCTTCCAGTTCAACGAGTTCCTGTGGCCCTTGATCGTCGTCTCGACCACCGAGATGCGACCGATCACCACCGGGCTGACCCTGTTCAACCAGGAGTATTTCACCGCCTGGAATCTCACGGCCACCGGCGGCGTCCTCCTGTTCCTCCCAAGCTTCGTGCTGTTCCTGTTCACCCAGCGGTACTTCATCCGCTCGGTGATGATGAGCGGCATGAAGTGAATATCGAAAGGCCATCGCACGTGACCAGGCGCCCCAACATCATCGTCTTCTTCACCGACCAGCAGCGCTGGGACACCGTCGGCGCGCTTGGCAGCACCATGGGCGCCACGCCGAACTTCGACCGGCTGGCGAGATCCGGCATGCTTGTGCGCAACTCGTTCACCTGCCAGCCGGTGTGCGGGCCGGCCCGCTCGATCCTGCAGACGGGCAAGTATCCGACGATGACCGGGTGCTTTCGCAACTCCATTGCGCTGCCGCGCAGCGAGAGAACACTGGCGCACCATTTCGCCGCGGCGGGCTACGACACCGCCTATATCGGCAAATGGCACCTCGCCGACAACGAGCCGGTGCCGGAGGAAGAGCGCGGCGGTTATGCCCAGTGGCTGGCCTCGAACATTCTCGAGTTCACCTCCTATGCCTATGACACGGTGATGTACGACAACGACAACCAGCCGGTGCGGCTGCCCGGCTATCGGGTCGACGCGCTCACCGATGCGGCGATCCGCTATCTCGACCGGCCGCACGACAAGCCATTCTTCCTGTTCGTCTCGTATCTCGAGCCGCATCACCAGAACCAGACCGACGACTATCCGGCGCCGGCTGGCTACGAGGAGCGGATGCGGCAGAAAATGGTGTTGCCCGGCGATCTCCAGGCGCTGGGCGGCACGGCCGAGAAGCAGTTTCCGGGCTATATGGGCCAGATCGCCAAGATCGACGAAGCCTATGGCCGGCTGCACGACGCGCTACAGAGCCTCAAGCTCGCCGACGATACGGTGGTGATGTTCACCTCCGACCATGGCAACCACTTCAAGACCCGCAACAGCGAGTACAAGCGCTCCTGCCACGAGGCCTCGATCCGGGTGCCGACGCTGTTCACCGGGCCAGGCTTCGATGGCCGTGGCGTCCATGACGGGATGGTGAGCCTGATCGACCTGCCACCGACCCTGCTCGACGCGGCCGGCATCGCGCCGCCGGCGCAGATGCAGGGAGGCTCGATCCTGAGGAGCGAAGCGGGGGAGGGCGACGACCTGTTCATCCAGGTCAGCGAGGAGCATGTCGGCCGGGCGCTGCGCACCCGGCGCTGGAAGTATGAAGTAATCGCCCCCGACGGCGATGGCTGGAACGACATCGGCTCCGAGGTCTACCGCGAGGCCTTCCTCTACGATCTCGAAGCCGATCCGCACGAACTCGACAACCTCATTGCCGCGCCAGAGCATGCCGAGATCCGGGCTGAGCTGCGCCAGCGGCTGATCGGCCGCATGCAACGGGCCGGGGAGACGGTTCCCGAAATCGCGCCCGGGGAGTAAGGAGGTCGGCATAACCCTAGCCGTGAGCGCCCGTGCCCGACCGCGACGACCTCATCGACCGACCGAGCGAAACGCTCCGCGCCCCGACCATGGCGGACGTGGCGCGGCTGGCCGACGTCTCGACGGCCACCGTCTCCAACTATCTGAGCGGCCGCGCCGAGCTGCTGCGGCGCATGGGGCCGGAGGTACAGGAGCGGGTGCGCGAGGCGGCCCGCGCCCTCGGCTACGTCAACAACAAGACGGCGCGCCACCTGCGCATCCAGCGCACCGAGCGCATCTGCGTGCTGCTGCCGCAACTGGGCATCCCCTATGCCGACCAGATCGCCAATCAGATCGACGCGATCGCCCGGGCGCGCGGCTATTCCGCCATCATCGTCACCGCCCATTCGCTGGAGGAGTGGCGGCGCGTCCTGGCCGAAGTGGAAGGCGGCCTCGCCGATGGCATTATCGGCGATGCCGACGGCTTCAGCGAAGACGAACTGGTCGAGCTGTTCGGTGACGGCACCCGCACCGGCAAGGCGCACCTGGTGCTGCACGCCAATGCGGCGCCCAAGGGCTTTTCAGTGGTGAACTACGACCGCCTCACCGCCTTGGGGCTGGCGCTCGACCGACTGAAGGTGCATGGCCGCCGCCGTATCGCGTATTTCGAGAATGTCTCGCAGCGTCGCAACCCGCGGGCGGCGCTGGTGCGAGACTACGTGGCGCGGCCCGACAGCGGCATGGAACTGGTCGCCATGCTGCAATGCGCCAGCAGCCGGGCCACGGCGGCCGAGGCCGTGCGGCAACTGATGGCGCGCGCGGTGCGCCCCGACGCAATCGTCGTTGAGTCCGACTTTTCGGCGGTGACGGTCATTGAGGAGTTACAGCGGGCCGGCGTCAACGTGCCCGCCGACATTGCGGTGATCGGCTGCGGCAATGCCGAGGAGGGGCTGTTCGCCAACCCTCGCCTCACCACTATCGGGCCGACCACCATCTCATTGGCGGAACCCACGACGCACCTGATCGATCGCATCGAGCAGAAGGGCGAACTCGGCGTCAGGAGCTTCGTGCTGCCCTGGACCTTGATCGCCCGCGACAGCGGGTGAGTGGCCGGCGCCTCACTCTTTAGTCCACCTAAAATTGCTGTTGCCGCCATCACATTTTCCCCACACAAATCAGCGACGCGTGCCACAGTTCAGGCACGGGGGCATAAATGGGCGATCTCAACGAACTCCGCGGCCGCATTCGGGCTGCCATCCTGGCCGACGAGGCACAGACCATTGCGCGGCTCACCGCCGACGTGGCTCTGTCGGCAGACGACCGCGCCGCCATCGGGCAGCGGGCGCTTTCCCTGGTGGAAAAGGTGCGAGCGGCGCAATCGAGCGGCATGCTCGAATCCTTCCTCGCCGAATATTCGCTGTCGACCGACGAGGGTATCGCGCTGATGTGCCTTGCCGAGGCGCTGCTGCGGGTGCCCGACAACCACACCATCGACGAACTGATCGAAGACAAGATCGCGCCGTCGCGCTGGGCCGAGCATCTCGACCGCGCCAACTCGGCGCTGGTCAACGTCTCCACCCTGGCGCTGACGCTCACCGGCTCGGTGCTGCGCGAGGGCGGGGCGGGGATTGCCGGCACCATCAAGACTTTCGTGCAGCGCATCGGCGAGCCGGTGATCCGCTCGGCGGTGATGCAGGCGATGAAGATCCTGGGGTCGCAGTTTGTGCTGGGGCGCGACATCGAGGAAGCGACCCGCATTGCGCGCAAGGCCGAACGCGACGGTTTCACCTATTCCTATGACATGCTGGGCGAAGCGGCCCGCACCGAGGCCGATGCCAAGCGCTATCGCGCCGCCTATGCCGAAGCGATTGCGGTGCTCGCCACGCGCTCCACTGCCGGCAGCGTACGCGACAACCCTGGCGTGTCGGTGAAACTTTCGGCGCTGCATCCGCGCTACGAATTCATGAAGCGCGAGCGGGTAATGGACGAGCTGGTGGAGCGGACGCTCGCCCTCGCCATGATGGCGCGCGGCGCCAATATGGGCTTCAACATCGATGCCGAAGAGGCCGACCGGCTCGATCTCAGCCTCGATGTGATCGCTGCGGTGCTGGCCGACGAACGACTTGCCGGCTGGGACGGGTTCGGCGTCGTGGTGCAGGCCTATGGGCAGCGCGCCAGCCACGTCATCGACTGGCTCGAGGCCCTGGCCGAGCACTTGGACCGTCGCATCATGGTGCGGCTGGTGAAGGGCGCCTATTGGGACAGCGAGATCAAGCGCGCCCAGGTCCTGGGCCTCTCGGGCTTTCCGGTGTTTACCAGGAAGCCCGCCACCGATGTCAGCTACATCGCCAACGCCAGGCGGCTGTTGTCGAAGACCGAGCGCATCTACCCGCAATTTGCCACCCACAACGCCCACACCGTCGCCGCGGTGCTGGAGCTGGCCGAGCGCCAGGGCGTCTCCAATGACGCGTTCGAGTTCCAGCGCCTGCATGGCATGGGCGAGCGGCTGCACGATATCCTGCACGACGAACAGCACACCCGCACCCGCATCTATGCGCCGGTCGGGCGGCATGCGGACCTGCTCGCGTACCTGGTCCGCCGCCTGCTGGAGAACGGCGCCAATGGCTCGTTCGTCAACATGATCGCCGATCGCGACGTGCCGGCCGCCGCCGTGGTGCAGGATCCGTTCGAGGCGGTGGCCAGCGCCGTGGCCAAGGTACGCGCGCCGGCCGAGCTGTTTGCGCCGCGCCGCCGCAACTCGAGGGGGCACGACCTCACCGATCCGTTGGCCGTGCAGTACCTCCTCACCGATCGCGAGCGCTTCCGGGCGAGCGAGAAGCGTTGGCATGCCGTGCCGGCCTCGCTGGTCGCGGGCAGCCAGGGCGAGCAGTTTTCGCTTCTCAGCCCCGCCACCGGCGAGCCGGTTGGCGACGCCATCGGGGCAGGGCCGGAGACGCTGGAACTGGCGATTGCCACGGCGCGCGACGCCGCGCCCGGCTGGGCGGCGCGCCTGGTGGCTGAACGCGCCCTGCTGCTCAGGCAGGTTGCCGATCTCTACGAGGACAATGCCGCCGAGTTCTTTGCGCTTTGCGCCCGCGAGGCGGGAAAAACCCTCAACGATGCGGTGAGCGAAGTGCGCGAAGCCGTGGACTTCCTGCGCTATTACGCCGCCGAGGCGGAAGCGAGCGAGCCGCGCCAGCCGCTCGGGGTGTTCACCTGCATCTCGCCGTGGAATTTCCCGCTCGCCATCTTCACCGGCCAGATCGCCGCGGCCCTGGTTGCCGGCAACACGGTGCTGGCCAAGCCCGCCGAGACCACGCCGCTGATCGCGGCGCTCGCCGTGCGGTTGATGGTGCAGGCCGGCATTCCCGAGGACGTGGTGCAACTGGTGCCGGGTTCGGGCGCGGTGGTCGGCACGGCGCTCACCTCCGACCCGCGTATCGACGGGGTCTGCTTCACCGGTTCGCTGGCGACCGCCAAGGCGATCGACGTGAAGATGGCCGATAACCTCGCGGCGGGCGCGGCGCTCATCGCCGAGACCGGCGGGCTCAACGCCATGATCGTCGATTCCACCGCCTTGCCGGAACAGGCAGTGCGCGACATCCTCGCCTCGGCTTTCCAGTCGGCCGGGCAGCGCTGCTCGGCGCTCCGCATCCTCTATGTGCAGGAAGATGCGGCCGAGCGAACGCTCGAAATGCTCTATGGCGCGATGGACGAGCTGAAGCTCGGCGACCCCTGGGATCTGGCGACCGATATCGGCCCGGTGATCGACAAGAAGGCCAAGGCGAAGATGGACGCGTATATCGCCGAGTTCGCCGCCCGCGACGCCGTGCTGCACCAGCTTGCGGCGCCGGAGCAGGGGACGTTCGTTGCGCCGACGGTGCTGAAGGTTTCCGGCATTGCCGAGATGAAGGAAGAGATTTTCGGCCCGGTGCTGCATGTCGCGACCTTCAAGGCGGAGGAACTCGACGCGGTGGTCAACGCCATCAATGCCTCGGGCTTCGGGCTGACCTTCGGGCTCCATACCCGTATCGATGGGCGGGTCGAGGAACTTTCCGACCGGGTGCGGGCCGGCAATATCTATGTCAACCGAAACCAGATCGGCGCGGTGGTCGGCTCGCAGCCGTTCGGCGGCGAGGGGCTTTCGGGCACTGGCCCCAAGGCCGGCGGGCCGAACTACCTGAAGCGTTTCTGGCGGCCGGCCGAAGCGTTCGAGCCCTCCACCGGGGTCAATCCGCTGTCCGGGCTTTCCATCGGCTTTGCCATCGCGGCGGTCGACCAGGTGAAGATCGGCATCGAACGCGTTGGGATCGAGCCGGCGCAGGAACTGCTCCCCGGCCCGACCGGCGAATCCAACACGCTCTACACCTGGCCGCGCGGCGTGGTGCTTTGCCTCGGGCCCGACACGCAGAGCGCACTGCAGCAGGCAACCCTAGCGTTGGAGCAGGGCAACGGCGTGCTGGTCGTCGCCCCCGGCGCTTCCCGCATCGCTGAAGCGCTCGGCGCCAATGGCGAGCCGATCGGCGGGCTGGACAAGAAGCTGTCGCCCGCAGCGATCGAAGCAGGGTTGAATGTCGATGCCATCATGCATTTCGGCACCGATGCGGATTTGCGTCCGTGGCGGCAGGCGTTGAGCCGGCGCGAGGGGATGATCATCCCGCTGATCACCCGGCCGTCGGATGCCGAGCGGCTGATCACCGAACGGCATGTGTGCATCGATACGACGGCGAGCGGGGGCAATGCGGAGTTGCTGGCGGGACAGTGAGGCTGGTGCGTGGGGCTCCCCCACCCAGCTCCGCTACGGCTTCGCCTAGCTGCGCTACCCTCCCCACAAGGGGGAGGGAGACGATAGAACCGAAGCTTGCAGTCGGTTCTCCCTCCCCTTGATGGGGAGGGCAGCGAAGCTTGTCCGCGCAGCGGGCTTAGCGGAGCTGGGTGGGGTGGAGCCCCAAGCTCAGTCAGGCAACCCTAAATCGCCCGCCCATCCTGCGCGAACACGTGGTACCGGGCCGGATCGACATAGGCCGTCAGCATTGAGCCCAGTTCCACCTGCCGTTGTCCGTCGACTGCGATGGTCATCGCCTGGCCATCGGCGGTGGTCGCGTACACCATAGTCTGGCCGCCCAGTTGCTCGACCAGGTCGACCTTCACATTGGCCAATTGTACGCCCGAGCCTTCGGTGATGCCGATATGTTCGGGGCGCACCCCGAAGGTCACGGCATCGCCGGCGCCGACCTGGCGGTTGACCACGATCTCGCTGCCGCCGGCGCGGAGTTTGGCGCCCGCACCGTCGGCGCTTTCCACCTTGGCCTCGAGGAAGTTCATCTTGGGCGAGCCGATGAAACCGGCGACGAAGCGGTTGCGCGGGTGATTGTAGAGCTCGAGCGGCGCACCGACCTGTTCGATGACGCCGGCCTGCAGCACGACGATCTTGTCGGCCATGGTCATCGCCTCGACCTGGTCATGGGTGACGTAGATCATGGTGTTGCCGAGGTCGTTGTGGAGCTTGGCGATCTCCACCCGCATCTGCACGCGCAGCTCCGCATCGAGGTTACTCAGCGGCTCGTCGAACAGGAAAATGCGAGGCTCGCGCACGATCGCCCGGCCGATGGCGACGCGCTGGCGCTGGCCGCCCGAGAGCTGCTTGGGCTTGCGTTTGAGCAGCGGCTCGATGCGGAGGATTTCCGCCGCCTTCTGCACCCGCTGCTGGATTTCCGGCTTCGGCACCCGCGCCGTCTCCAGCCCGAAGGCGAGATTCTGGTAGACGTTCATGTGCGGGTAGAGCGCGTAGCTCTGGAACACCATGGCGATGCCGCGCCTGGCGGCCGGCACCTCGTTCATCCGCTCGCCGTCGATCAGGAGGCTGCCGCCCGAGATCGGCTCGAGCCCGGCGATCATCCGCAGCAGGGTGGATTTGCCGCAGCCCGAGGGTCCGACGAACACCGTGAACTCGCCCGGGTCGATATTGAGATCGATGCCGTGGATCACCTCCACATCGCCATAGCGCTTTTCGACCTGCTGCAAGACAACGCTGGTGGACATCTCAGATACTCCCTATGGGCCGGTGCGAGCTGACCCCCACCCCTGTCCCCTCCCCGCAGGGGGGAGGGGAACCAAAACACCTACGCCAGTGTGAGCGTCTCCCTCCCCCTTGCGGGGAGGGGACAGGGGTGGGGGGCCACAGCCACCGGATCGAGCGTGTGCTCATCTAAACCCCTCCGGCAGCCAGCTGCGGTATTTCGGATGACCCGCGGTCACCGGGAACTGCACTTCCTCGTGCGTTTCGGACGAATGGTAGAACGCCGTGACGATCTCGAGCGCGCGGCGCGAGTCCTTTGAGGTTACCGGCATCGGCCCCAGCCCTTCGAGCGCATCCCAGAAGCGGCGCATCTGGGTCTGGAAGCGGGACGGCACATCCTGCCAGTCGGCGAGCAGGGCGTCGATCTTGCCCTTGGTCTCGTCGTTGCGCGGCAGGATTTTCCAGGGCAGTTTGCCGGGGTTGTACGCCTCGTGATCGCTTTCGAAGGTGACGTGCTCGAAGGCCAGCCGGATGCGGCTGATCTCGTCGGCCGAGCCGAGCGTCGCGGTGAAGCTCGCGAGCGCACCGGATTCCATCTCCAGTGATGCCGAGATGCAGTCTTCCACTTCGATGGCGTTGACCCGCGTCGCCACCCGGCCGAACAGGCTTTTGGGCTCGCCCATCAGGTAGGTGAAGATGTCGTGCGGGTGGATGGCGTGAGTCATCAGCACGCCGCCGAGCTCTGTCTTCCATTTGCCGCGCCAGGGCACGGTGTAATAGTCCGGGCCACGCCGCCACAGCGTCTCGACCGTGCCGACATAGGGCTTGCCGGCAATCCCCGCCTCGATGATGCGTTTCACCTGCTCGATGCCATTGCCGTAGCGATACTGGAACACCGGCATCAGTTTGCCACGGCTCTGCTTTTCCAGCTCGATGATCTCGTCGACCTCGGCGAGCGAGCCGACCAGCGGCTTTTCGCACACCACGTGCTTGCCGGCTTTGAGCGCCGCCACCACCATCGGATAGTGCACCATGGGCGGAGTGCAGACATCGACGATGTCGAGATCGTCCATCTTCAGCAGATCGTCGAAATTCTCGACCCGCCGCTCTACGCCGAATTCGTCGGCCAGGCCGTTGCGCCGCGTCGGGTCGAGATCGCAGATGGCGATGACCTTGAAGCGATCCTTGTTGGGCTCGTAGCCTTCGACGATGTGGCTCTTGCCGATGCCGCCGCCGACGACTGCGACTGTGTAAACCCTGCTCATTGCTGCCAAACCGTCCCGACTTCAGCCATTTTCTGCGCCGTCAGCGCCAGTTCCATCGCCTTGAAGGCGCGCACCTGCGGCATCGCCGTCTCGGTGCGGTTCAACACGTCCGCGATCAGCTGCCGGCCATAGGGCAGGTCCTGCGCCGAGCAATCGATGTGCTGGGTGCCGTGCTTATCGACGAGGAACAGGTGATCGGTCCCCGGCCGTCCGGCGATGTCGATATATTTGCGGAGTTCGATATAGCCCTCGGTGCCGAGGATCGTCAGCCGCCCGTCGCCCCAGGTCGGCAGCCCGGCCGGGGTGAACCAATCGACCCGCACATAGCCGGTGGTGGTGGGGGTCCGCAAATGCATGTCGCCGACATCCTGCAGCCCAGGCTTGCCCGGGTTGCCGCGGTTGTTCACCGAGGCCGACACCACGTCACCGGTGTCGGTGCCGGAAAAGAACAGGAACTGCTCGCACTGGTGGCTGCCGATATCGCAGAGAATGCCGCCATAGCGCTTGCGGTCGAAGAACCAGTCCGGCCGCTGGTTGTTGCGAATGGCGTGCGGCCCGAGCCCGACGGTGTTGATCACCTGGCCGATGGCGCCGGCATGGACCAGCTCACCGGCCTTCACCGTAGAGCGGGTCTCGAAATGCTCGGAATAGCACACCGAGTAGATCCGCCCGGTCTCGGCCTGGACGCGCTTCAGCTCCGCCAGTTGCTCGAAGGTCGTCATCCCCGGCTTGTCGCTCATCACATCCTTGCCGTGCTGCATCGCGGCGATGGAGATGGCGGCGCGCTCGGAGAGAATGGCGGCAGTCAGCACCAGATGGATGGTGGGGTCTTCGAGGATGGCACGCTGGTCGGCAACGCGTTTGGCCTGGGGGAATTTGGCGCTGAACTCGGCGGCGAGATCGTCCTCGGGGGAATGGAAAGCGGCAAGCTCTGCGCCCTCGCGGAGGAGGCAGTTCACCTGGCCGTAGATATGGGAATGGTTGAGGCCGATGGCGGCGAATTTGATGGGCATGTCTGTCCTATAGTCCTGGAACCGCCGAAGCCACGGCTCCGTCGTCTCCCTCCCCCTTGTGGGGAGGGATCAAGGGTGGGGGTAGGGCCGCAAACACTGTCGCCAAATGCGTGGCGACACCTTCGAGATTTTCGCGGACGTCGAGATTGGTGTAGCGGGCGATGCTGTAGCCTTGGTCGCGGATGAGCTCCGAGCGTCTGGCGTCGTAGGCGATCGCTTCAGCTGTGAAGTGTGTTTCGCCGTCGACTTCGACCACCAGCTTTGGATGGTGGCAGGCAAAGTCGACATAGTACGGTCCCAACTGTACTTGACGCCTGAAATGGAAGCCTTGCTGTTTCAGGGAGCGAAGGTAGTTCCACAACCTGGCCTCGGCCGGCGGCATCCGCTTGCGGAGTTCCCTCGAGCGCTTGACGCTCATGGCCACCCCCACCCAGCTTCGCTACGGGCCTTTGGCCCTAGCTGCGCTACCCTCCCCACAAGGGGGAGGGAGACTGCGACACCGAGGCCAGCAGTCAGGTCTCCCTCCCCCTTGTGGGGAGGGATCAAGGGTGGGGGTGGCGGCAAACGCCGGCCCCTCACCGCTTCATCCCCGTCGTCGCGATCCCCTCGATCAGCAGGCGCTGGAAGAACAGGAAGAACAGGAAGATCGGCACGATGCTGAGCACGCTCATGGCGAACAGGCCGCCGAAATCGCTTTCGCCCGTGGAGTCGGTGAAGGTCCTGAGCCCCAGCATGACGGTGTATTGCTTCATTTCGTTGAGGTAGATCAGCGGGGCGAAGAAATCGTCCCAGGTCCAGATGAAGGTGAAGATGGCGGCAGTTGTCAGCACCGGAAGAGACAGCGGCAGCATGATCTTCCAGTAGATGCGCCAGGCCGAGCAGCCGTCCATCATGGCGGCTTCGTCGAGTTCCCTGGGGATGCCGCGGAAGAACTGCACCATCAGGAAGATGAAGAAACCATCGACGGCGAGGAATTTCGGCGCCACCAGTGGCAGGATGGTGTCCACCCAGCCGAGTTCGCGGAACAGCACATATTGCGGGATCAGGGTCACCTGGCCGGGCAGCATCAGGGTCATCAGCATCATGGCGAACCAGAAGCCGCGGCCCTTGAACTTCAGCCGCGCGAAGGCAAAGGCCGCCATCGAGCAGGCGATCAGGTTGCCGACAACGCAGAGCACCGCGATGACCAGCGAGTTCATGAAGAAGGTGCCGAAGCTCACGCGCAGCCCGTTCCAGCCACGGAAGTAGCTGTCGAGGCTCCAGCTCGAGGGGATCAGCGTGCCCGAGAAGATCTCGTTCTCCGGCCGGAACGATGCCGACAGCATCCACAAGAGCGGATAGAGCATGAGGATCGACGCGCCGATAAGCGCCACATGGGCGAGCACGCTCAGGATGCGCTTGCGCATTAGCTTTGCCGGAGAGGCCTCGGTGACGACGGTCAGGCGCGGGGCAGGGGCGGTGACGGTCATGCTTTGCCCCCCATGACGGCAGTCGTAAGTCGGCAGTCGGCAGTCGGGTTGTCACTGCGATTGCCGATTGCCGACTGCCGACTGCCGTTTTCGCTCTGGGCCACATCAATCATCATAATGCACCCAGTATTTGCTGGTGAGGAACGAGAAGGCGGTAAAGCAGGCGACCAGCAGCAGCAAGAACCAGGCCAGCGCGGAGGCGTAGCCCATGCGGAAGAAGCCGAACGCTTCCTGGTAGAGGTAGAGCGTGTAGAACAGCGTCGAGTTGATCGGGTTTCCCGTTCCCGCCGAGATGATAAAGGCGGGCGTAAAACTCTTGAACGCCTCGATGGTCTGGATGATGGCATTGAAGAACACCACCGGGGTCAGCAGCGGCAGGGTGATCTTCCAGAACTGCCGCCACTTGCTGGCGCCGTCGAGGCTCGCGGCCTCATACATGTCCTGCGGAATCTGCCGCAGACCGGCAAGGAAGATGATCATCGGCGAGCCGAACTGCCAGATCGACAAGATGATCAGCGTCCACAGCGAATAGCGTGGGTTACTGATCCAACTCGGGCCCTGGATGCCGAAGATCGACAGGAAATCGTTGACCAGCCCGTCGCCGGCAAAAATCTGGCGCCACAGGATGGCGATGGCCACCGAGGCGCCGAGCAGACTCGGCAGGTAGAACAGCGAGCGGTAGACCGGCAGGCCACGCATACCGCGATTGAGCAGCAGAGCCACGCCGAGCGCGAAGGCGAGCTTCAGCGGCACCGAGAAGAGGACGAAGAACAGCGTCACCCGCATCGAGGCGATGAATTTCGGATCTGCGGTGAACATGCGGATGTAGTTGTCGGCGCCCACCCAGTTGGCGGGCGTCAGCAGGTCGAAATCGGTGAAGCTGAGGTAGAACGAGGTGATGATCGGCCCGACCGTCAGGCCGAGGAATCCGACGAACCAGGGCAAGAGGAAAAAGTAGCCGGGGGCGTGGTTCTGCCACACCCTCGACCACCACGATGTTTGCACCGCACCCCCGGCATGGGGGACTCCGGCCTCCACGGCGGGCGCGGTCATGGACTTATGCTGCCCGGTTCAGAATGTCGGTCGCGCCCTTCACGAGTTCCGGGCCGGCCTCTTCCGGCGACTTGACCCCGAAGCCGACTTCCTGGCTCAGCGTCCGGAAGAGAGAGGCGTCGATCTCACCGGCAGCGGCCGGCGGGGAGGGGGGCAGGGCGCCGAGCAGCGGGCCGAGGTTCGAAACGAAGTTGAGCGCCACCTGGCTCTGCTCGTCGAGGGTCGGGGCGAGTGCATCACGCACGGCTTTCGAGCACGGAATGCCGCGTTCGACGCCGAGCTGCAGGCTCGCGGCCGGGTCATTGACGAAGAAGCTGATGAACTTTGCCGCCGCTTCCTGCTGGGCCGACGAGCCGCCGACCGAGAAGAACATCGAAGGCTTACGGTAGTGGCCGCCAGGAGCATCGGTCGAGATGCGCGGGAAGTTCGAGATAGTGAGCTTGTCCTTGTTGATCGCCTGGAAGGCCACCAGTTGGTTGGAGTTCTGCGGTTGCACCGCTGCCTTGCCGAGGGTCACCATGGTGGTCTCAACCGGGCCGGTGTCTAGTGCCTGATCGTCGGGGCTGACGCAGATCCCGGCGTCGCGCAGGCCTTTCCACAGGGTGAACCACTCGGTCGCATCCGCCTCGTCGAAGGCGAGCTTGCCGTCGGCAGTGTAGAGCGCTTTGCCGCGCTGGCGCAGCCAGTTCTCGTACATCGGCTCGGAGCCTGAACCGTCCGAGATCACCTTCATGCCGACGTTTTTGGAGTTGAAGGCCTCGCCCATCACCTTGATGTCGTCATAGGTGGTGTTGGGGCCGGGCAACTCGACGCCGGCCTTCTCGAAAGCGACCGTGTTGATCATCAGCGCCACCGAGTTGGCGCCGAGGCTGATGCCGTAGAGCTTGCCGTCGACCTTGCCGCCATCGAGCTGGTCCTGGTCGAAATCGCCGAGGTTGAGGGCGCCGCCGACGAACTCATCGAGCGGGGCGATGGCGTTGCGCTTGGCGTATTCGACGATGTAGCGATAATCCATCTGGATGACGTCCGGGGCGTTGCCGCCGGCGGTCTGGGTGGCGAGCTTGGGCCAGTAGTCGTTCCAGGCGAGGAACTCGCCTTCGATCGCCGGGCCACCGGCCTTGGCGTAGAGATCGGTCACCCCATAGGTGCGATCGGCGCGGGCCTGGCTGCCCCAGAAGATCAGGCGCAATGCCTCCTGCGCAAAGGCAGGCGAGATGCCTGCAGCGGCGGCAAGCGCCGTCGTGCCGAGCAGAAACTGACGGCGGTCTAGCTTAATGGTCATGAATTCCTCCCGTTTAGTCCTCCGGGGCGGCGACGCCGGCCCGATCCATTGTCGCGCTCTTCGTGGCGCTAAATAACTAACTGGTTACAACCATGAGCCGGGATGTGCGGCCTGTCAAGCAGGAGCAGTTTCGCACCTGAGCCGAAGCAGAATCGCGCCCAGGCAACAGCTCGGCGCCGGGCTCGGCCGGCGGCGGCGGTGTCTTGGCAGCGCTGTGCAGCGGTTCAGCGGCGAGTGCGGAGGTAATCGACGACCATCTGCACGGCCTGCGCTTCGCGGTCCTGGATCAAGGCGAACTGGCTGAGGTCCTTGCCGAAAACCACGCTCAGCGTCTGCATGTTGGAGACGTAGAAATAGCACAGCGAGATGATCGAGATGTAGAGCTGCATCGGGTCGACATCGGTGCGGAAGGTGCCCTCGGCGTGTCCCCGTTTAACGATCTCCTGCAACTCGCCGACGATCGGCGAGCGGATCTCGTCGAGATCCTTGATCTGCTTGACGAACTTGGCGTTCTGCAGGTTTTCCACAGAGAGCAGCCGCGGGAACCACGGGTTGGCGAGGAAGTGCCGAAATGTAAACCGGATGATCCGGTCGACTGCTTCCACCGGATCATACTGGCTGATGCGAAGTTCGCGCTCACCACGGCGAATCTCCTGGTAGGCGTCGAGCAGAACCGCCTGATACAGAGCCTCCTTATTCCCGAAATAGTGATAGAGCAGCCGCTTATTGGCCTTGGCCCGGTCGGCGATGGCATCGACCCGGGCGCCGTTGAAGCCTTCCTCACAGAACTCGTCGCGTGCCGCCTTGAGGATCGAGGCCTTGGTCTTTTCGGCATCGCGCGGGCGCGCCGGGGCCGGTGTGGCGGTACGCCGCCGAACCCTCACCGCTGCCACCTCGCTCGCCATCGATCCCTTGCTCCAGCGCCGTTGCTGCCATGCCGTCCGGTGTAACAGGACGGTTCATCAGCGGCCTTCGCGAGATACGAAAATCATGCTTTCGTTCAAGCCCCGACGGCCGCACTTGACGGTCCATCCTAGCGACGTGTATCTAAGTAACCAAGCAGTTACAAACGCAGCGAACTGCTGCAAGCAGGAGGAGCGAGGGATGGCCGAGCGTCGGCTGGGATTGATCATGCACGGCGTGACGGGCCGTATGGGGTATAACCAGCACCTGGTGCGCTCGATCCTCGCCATCCGCGAGCAGGGCGGGGTGGTGCTGTCGAATGGCGACCGGCTGGTGGTCGATCCGATCATTGTCGGACGTGATCGCGACAAGATCCAGCGGCTGGCGGAGAAGCACCAGATCCAGCGCTGGTCGACCGATCTCGACGCCGCGCTGGCCAACCCGGACGACCAGGTGTTCTTCGATGCCGGCACCACGCAGATGCGGGCCGAGTTGCTGGGCCGCGCCATCGATGCAGGCAAGCACGTCTATTGCGAGAAGCCGGTGTCCGACGACCTCGCCTCCGCCGTAGCGCTGGCGAAGAAGGCCAAGGCCTCGGGGGTGAAGCACGGCGTGGTGCAGGACAAGCTGTTCCTGCCGGGGCTGCTGAAGCTCAAGATGCTGAAGGATGCGGGCTTTTTCGGCCGCATCCTCTCGGTGCGCGGCGAGTTCGGCTATTGGGTGTTCGAGGGCGACTGGGGCCAGCCGGCGCAGCGTCCGAGCTGGAATTATCGCAAGGCCGATGGCGGCGGCATCATTCTCGATATGCTGTGCCACTGGCGCTATGTGCTGGACAACCTGTTCGGGGAAGTCGAGGCAGTAAGCTGCCTTGGGGCCACGCATATTCCGTCCCGAGTGGATGAGCGCGGCAATACCTATGAAGCCGATGCTGACGACGCGGCCTATGCCACCTTCCAGCTGGCCGGCGGGGTCGTCGCCCATATCAATTCAAGCTGGGACGTGCGGGTGCGCCGCGACGATCTCGTCACCTTCCAGGTCGATGGCACGCATGGCTCGGCGGTGGCGGGGCTGCACAAATGCTTCAGCCAGCACCGGGTGAATACGCCCAAGCCGGTGTGGAACCCCGACCAGCCGCAGACCATCGATTTCTTCCAGAACTGGGAGGAAGTGCCCGACAACTGGCCGGCGCAGAATGGCTTCAAAGCGCAGTGGGAAATGTTCCTCAAGCACGTCGCCGAGGATGCGCCGTGGCCCTATGGGCTCGAAGCCGGCGCCAAGGGCGTGCAGCTCGCCATGCTCGGGCTGCAGAGCTGGAAAGAACGGCGCTGGCTGGATGTACCGGCTTTGGGGATTTGAGATGTTGAACCGAGTACTTGGCCCCACCCCACCCAGCTCCGCTAGGCGTCTAGTGACGCCAAGCTTCGCTACCCTCCCCATCAAGGGGAGGGAGACCCGACTGCAAGCTTCGGTTCTTGCCGCTCTCCCTCCCCCTTGTGGGGAGGGTAGCGCAGCTAGGCGTAGCCGTAGCGAAGCTGGGTGGGGTGGGGCCCCACGCTCGGAGGAAAATGATGCCTGAACTCCTCCTCCCCAACCCTGATCGCAGCATCACCTCCTATCGCCTCACCGGCACGCCGATTCCGTTCGAAAAGCATGCCGCCAGCGATTTCCCGCGCATTGCCTATGCCGCGGCACATATGGTCGCCGACCCGCTGGCGTCGAACGACCCCTGGCTCACCCCCGCCATCGACTGGGACACCACGCTCAAATTCCGGCACCGCCTGTGGGATCTGGGGCTCGGGGTCGCCGAAGCCATGGATACGGCGCAGCGCGGCATGGGGCTCACCTGGACTGACGCACAGCAGCTGATCCGCCGAGCCCAGGCGGAAGCGCGCGGCCGTTCTGATGCGCTGATCGCCTATGGCGCCGGCACCGACCACCTCGCGCCGGGCCCGGATGTCACGATCGACGACGTGATCCGCGCCTATGAGGAGCAGGTCGGCTTTGTCGAAGGCGAGGGTGGCCGCATCATCCTGATGGCGTCGCGCGCTCTCGTCGTCGCGGCGAAATCGCCCGATGACTATGCTCGGGTCTACGGCCGGATCCTGAGCCAGGTGAAACAGCCGGTGATCCTCCATTGGCTGGGCGAAATGTTCGATCCGGCACTCGAGGGCTATTGGGGCAAGGCCGACCACAACGCGGCGATGGATGTCTGCCTCTCGGTGATCGCGGCGCACGCCGACAAGGTCGACGGCATCAAGATCTCGCTGCTGAGCAAAGAGAAAGAGATTGCCATGCGCCGCCGGTTGCCGGCCGGCGTGCGGATGTATACCGGCGACGATTTCAACTATGCCGAGCTGATCGCCGGCGACGAGCAAGGCCATTCCGACGCGCTGCTCGGCATCTTCGACGCCATCGCTCCTGCTGCCTCGGCGGCGCTGGCGGCGTTGGGGCGCGAAAGCGACAACGAGTTCTTCGAGCTGCTCGAACCCACCGTACCGCTCAGCCGTCACATCTTCGCGGCGCCCACCCGCTTCTACAAGACCGGCGTGGTGTTCCTCGCCTATCTCAACGGGCTGCAGGAGCATTTCGCGATGATCGGCGGGCAGCAGTCGACCCGCTCGCTGCAGCACCTGAGCGAGCTGTTCCGCCTGGCCGACAAGGCGCGGGTGCTGGCGGACCCGGGGCTGGCCGTGGAGCGGATGAAGCGGGTGTTGGCCGTGCATGGGGTGGTTTGAGGTGGTGACTGAGACAGACGGCCCCAGCAGTAGCCGGTGGCTCACCCCTCATCCGGCGCTGCGCGCCACCTTCTCCCCGACGGGGAGAAGAACAGGGGGGCCTCGATCGGGCCGCAGCGTATTCCTCTCCCCGTCGGGGAGAGGGTGGATCGCGCGAAGCGCGAGACGGGTGAGGGGTAGTGGGCACGATGTCTGAGCGCCAACTCTCCATGAACCTTGCCACCCTGCGCAACGGCTCGACCTTCGCGCAGATGGTCGACGATTGCCTCCGCCACGGCGTCACCGCCATCTCGCCGTGGCGCGACCAGGTGGCGGCCGTCGGGCTCGCGGAAGCCGCCCGGATCGTCAAGGCCAATGGCCTGCGGGTCACCGGGCTCTGTCGCGGTGGCATGTTCCCGGCGGAGACCGCTGCGGGACGGCAGGCCAATATCGACGACAACCTTCGCGCTATCGACGAAGCGGCAGCATTGGGTGCGGATTGCCTGGTGCTGGTGGTGGGCGGGCTGCCCGGATCCTCGCGTGATCTCCCCGGCGCGCGGCAGATGGTGACGGACGGCATCGGTGCGATGCTGCCGCATGCGCGCGCTTCCGGCGTGCCGCTGGCCATCGAGCCGCTGCACCCGATGTATGCGGCCGACCGGGCGTGCGTGAACACCATCGACCAGTCGCTCGATATCGCGGCCGAAATGGGGGACGGCGTCGGCGTCGCCATCGACATCTATCATGTGTGGTGGGACCCGAACCTCGCCGCCGCCATTGCGCGGGCCGGGCGCGAGGGGCGGATCTATGCGCACCACATCTGCGACTGGCTGGTGCCGACCACCGACATGCTGCTCGATCGCGGCATGATGGGCGACGGGGTGATCGACCTGCCCGCCATCCGGAGGATGATCGAAGCGGCCGGCTACCACGGCCCGCAGGAAGTCGAAATCTTCAGCCGCGACAACTGGTGGAAGCGGCCGGGCGACGAGGTGGTGCGGGTGTGCGTGGAGCGCTTGCACTCGGTGTGTTGAGGCGGGTGCTGGAGCGTGAGGCTCCACCCCACCCAGCTTCGCTACGGCTCCGCCTAGCTTCGCTACCCTCCCCATCAAGGGGAGGGAGACCCCGACTGCAAGTTTCGGTTCTATCGTCTCCCTCCCCCTTGTGGGGAGGGTAGCGAAGCTAGGGCCGGCGGCCCGTAGCGAAGCTGGGTGGGGGTGGGCCACAAGCACCGCCATCAGCTCCCCCCAAAGCAGCGCTTGCGCCATCCGGCTCACTGAGTAATCTCCCGGCAAAAATCCGAGGAGACTCCATGCATATCCTGATCATCGGGGCGGCCGGCATGATTGGCCGCAAGCTCACGTCTGCGCTGCTGAAGGCCGGGCAGGTGGGTGGCAAGGCCATCAGCAAGTTCACGCTGACCGATGTGGTCGAGCCGGCAAAGGTCGCCTTCGATGGCGATGTGGCGACGGTGGTTTCCGACGTCTCGCTGCCGGGTGAAGCGACCAAGCTCATCGCCTCGCGGCCCGACCTGATCTTCCACCTTGCGGCGATCGTTTCGGGCGAGGCCGAGGCCGATTTCGACAAGGGTTATCGCATCAATATGGATGGGATGCGGTTCCTGCTCGAAGCCATCCGCCAGGAAGGGGTGAAAGCGCCGTACCTGCCGCGCCTCGTCTTCACCTCGTCGATCGCGGTGTTCGGCGCGCCGTTCCCGGAAGCCATCGGCGACGAGTTCTTCAACACGCCGCTCACCAGCTACGGCACGCAGAAAGCGATCTGCGAGCTCTTGCTCAACGACTACTCGCGCAAGGGCTTCGTCGACGGCGTCGGCATCCGGCTGCCCACCATCACCATCCGGCCGGGCAAGCCCAACGCGGCCGCCTCGGGGTTCTTCTCCAATATCCTGCGCGAGCCGCTGGTCGGGCAGGAAGCAGTGCTGCCAGTGTCGAAGGACGTGCGCCACTGGTTTGCCAGCCCACGCGCCGCCATCGGTTTTCTGACCCATGCTGCCGAGCTCGATACGACCAAGCTCGGCTGGCGGCGCACGCTTTCGGTGCCGGGGCTTTCGACCACGGTGGGCGAAGAGATCGAAGCGCTGCGGCGCGTCGCGGGCGACAAGGCCGTGAGCCTGATCAAGGATGTGCCGGATCAGAAGATCATTTCGATGGTGGCCGGCTGGCCGCGTAATTTCGACGCCAAGCGGGCGATTTCGCTCGGGTTCAAGGCCGAACAGAGCTTTGACGAGATCATCCGGATTCACATCGAGGACGAGCTGGGCGGCAAGATCGGGGGGTAGAACGACAGGCTCGATGGCGGGTCCGCTACCCGGCAACCGGCGCTGGCTTGGGCGTCAGGCCGCGATAGCGGGCCGTCTTCAGTTCGTTGATGTAGTGCTCGAGGTCGGGCATGCCCGAGGCCTCCGCCTGCCGGATCGACTCCTCGATGTCATAAGGCAGGCGGACGAGGTTCACCGCCCAGGGTCCGGGCTCAGCGCTGTCGAAGCGGCCTTCGAGCAGGGCGTAGCAGGCCTGCGGCAGGTCGAGCGGGTTACCCACGCTGCCGGCGTTGAACAGGCACTTGTTGGCGAAGCTCTTCACATAGGCGGTGTGAACGTCGCCGTAGCCGACGATATCGGGCAGGGGGCCGAAACCGGTGAAGTCGGTGTTGTCGAACATTGCGAGGTGATCGTCGCGGCTGTCGTACTGGCGCACCCGGTGATAGATGCCGCGCGCCGAGGCATGGAACAGCCGCACCCGCCGGCCGCTGAGGCGGAACTCGACGGTTTCCGGCAGGCCGCGCAGATAAGCCAGCCGTTCGGGGCCGAGTTGCCGGCGGTGCCACATCACAGTGGTGTCGGGCTCAGCGTCGGCCAGCCCATCGTCCCAGTTGCCCTTGACCGTCGTGACGCAGACCCGGCGCGAAATGTCGATTGCCTCGGCGCCGCTCGGGCCTTTGCCGGCGATATCGCCGAGGCCGTAGATACGGGTGATGCCGCGCGTCGCGATATCGGCCAGCACCGCCTCAAGCGCCGGCAGGTTGCCGTGGATATCGGAGATGATGGCGATGCGGTCGAGCGCGCTCATGCTTCGGGCCGCACCTTGCCGGCGGCGAGATAGGCGGCTTCGACGAGCGCGAAAGTCTTGAGGTTGTCCTCGGCGCTGGTGGCGGCTGGGCGGCCGGCGCGTACCGCTTCGAGCATGTGGCGGTTGGTGGCGAGCACACTTTCCTGCGCCACGTGCCAGGGCCGCGCAGCCCAGGGCAGCATTTCCGGGTCTTCGTCCAGCACCTGCATCTGCCCGTCGATGGTGACTTCGACCTTGTTGCCGATGCGCGAGACGATGGCGCCCTTGTCGCCTTCCACCTCGATCAGGGTTTCGGGAAAGCTGTCGGGCAGGCGGCGCGAGCCATAGGTGCACTCGACCACCGAGACGGCGCCGGAGGCGTGGCGCAGCAGCATAGTGGCGGTGTCCTCGCCTTTGGCCCTGGGGTTGCGGCGCTGCAACTCGGCGGTCGAGTGCTCGACTTCGCCGAGCAGCACCCGCGCCACATCGAGCACATGGACGCCCAGGTCGATCAACACGAAGCGCTGCTGCTCGGCGAGGTAGGGCTGGCCGGCATAGATGTCGTAGCCGGTGCGGAAGCTCACCCGGGCCCAGGTCGGTTTGCCGATGGCGCCGGAGCGAACGATCTCGGCGATCCGGCGCAGCGGCTTCTGGAAGCGGAAATTCTCGTGCACGGCGAGGAAGGTGTTCTGGGCCCTGGCCGCCGCCACCATCTCGCGCACCTCGGCGATATCCTGGCCGAACGGCTTCTGGATGATGGTCGGCACCTTGTGGCTCAACGCCAGCCTGACCAGCGGCAGGTGCGACTGCATCTGCGTGGCGATATCGACCAGCCCGAGCTGCTCGGCGCGGAACATCACCGCGGCGTCGGTGTACCAGCGCGGCACGCCGAACTTCTCCGCCGCGGCGCTGGCGCGGTCCGGGTCGACATCGCAGACCGCGACGATGTCGACGCCCTCGGGCTTGAGGTCCTGCCAGGCATGGAGATGGTTCTGCGCGAAGAAGCCGCAGCCGATCATTGCGAGCGCGATAGGTTCAGCCATTGTCCCCTCCAGCGGTTACTTTTGCGGCAGCCACTTCTTGGGGATCTTGCAGACCATGGTGTAGGCCGGGTCGTAGACGTTACCCACCTCGTAGCGCACCACCTGGCCCATCAGGTGGCTGGCGGCGGTCTTACTCAGCCCGTACTCGGTGCAGAGCCAGTTGAACATGTCGTTGGTGGCGTGCTGCAGCGCCTGGTCGAGGGGGCGGGCATTGCCGACCGAGTAGATCTCGTCGGCACTTTCGCCGCGCGGCCACACCAGCTTCCGGCCCTTCTCGACGGTCAGCCGCACCTCGACCTCGTAACTGGTCTCGATGCCGGTGCCGACGATCTCGCCATCGCCCTGCACGGCGTGGCAATCGCCGAGGAAGAACAGCGCGCCCTCGACCGCCACCGGGAACCACACCGTCGCGCCCGGGCCGAAGCCGCGATAATCCATGTTGCCGCCATTCTCGGCGCTGGTGGCGGTGGAGAAGGCCTGGCCCATCGCCGGCGCGACGCCGAAGCAGCCGATCATCGGCTCGAGCGGCAGGACGAAATGCTCGAGCCCCTTTACGGGTGGCTGCAACTGGGCGGTGCCGGCCTGCCGGTCGATCGACCAGGTAGCGGCTTCGCGCGAGGGCAGATCGCGCACCGATTCCGGATCGACGACGTTGCCGGCCAGCGACGAGCGGGTCCAGCCGGTGGCGCGGTTCGGCGTCATGCGCAGGATTTCGACCTTCAGTGCGTCGCCAGGCGCTGCGCCTTCGATGAAGATCGGCCCGTTCATCGGGTTCGGCCCGGGCTGGCGCTGCACGCCATCCTTGTCAAAGCCCCAGGCATCGAGCGTCTCGGTGATCACCGTATCGCCGGAGGCGACGGTGAAGGCGGACGGGCGGGTGCCCAGCACGTTGTGCCACTCGGTGGCAACGAAGCGATGCGTCGTCATGTGGGTAGTTCCTCCTCGCGCGGCATAGGGTTAGCGGGAGCGGGGAGGGTTGTCACTCATCCATCAGCAGGGTCGGGGAGCCAGTGTTGGCAGGGAGGCGTCGTGCCCGCCAAATCCCCTCTCTTGGAATTTCTAAGGCTTAGCGCAGCTAAGTCCTTAGTTTTCGCAAGAAAGGGGGGCGCGGGAGCCACCGTACTCGGAACGTTCACAACCCCGCCAGCCACTCCGCATACTCCGCCTCGTGCCGCCCCTCGAAATTCGCCATCCCCGGCTTGGTCAGCACCCCCCGCCTCGGCGCAATGAAGGAGTGGATGCGGCGTTTGGGGTGTTCGCGCCAGTTGAGGTTGAAGGCGGCGTATTTCGGGAAGAACTCCAGTTCGTCATAGGGCAGGTGATCGTGGATCCACCAGGCGATCGCCTCCCAGCGGCCGGTGGCCTCGTAGTACGGCAGCAGCGCGTGGACGATGATGCAGGCGGTGGCGCCGATGCCGCCTTTGGTGTCGCGCCGATCCCAGATATGGCCGCCGTAATTGGTCTCGTTGCGCCCGCAATTGAGGTCGTGCGCGTTGCCGAACTGGTTGACCTGGGGCGAGCGATAGGCCGAGCGGATCGAGATGCGGCCGAAGCCCGCCAGCAAGGGTTCGAGGCACGCCTCGCAGAGGCGTTTGCCCGCGGCGATGGCGAGATCGGGGTCATCGGGGATATTGGGGATGCCGTAGAAGCTGGCGATTTCCGAGTAGAGGAAGTCGCGCATGAAGAAGTTCTGGCTGAGCCGCACCCGGCCCAGTTCCTCGAGGCCTTTCATGCTCTGCGGCTTGCGCATTTTAGGTATCCCGCATCTGTTACGTTACCGACAGTGTGAGCTATCAATGGCTGGGCGGACCACCCGTTTCCAACAGGAGTTGCTTAAGATGCTGAAGTTGCTAGCCGCGCTCGGCCTCGCCCTGGCCCTCAGTGCTTTCCCGGCCGTGGCGCAGACCGATGCCGATACCGATGCGGCGGTGGAGAGCGCGCTGGGTGATCACACGGCCTATCGCGCCGCTTTCGACGCCATCCAGAAAGCCGTGGCGGATGGCGATAAGGCCGGCTTTGCCGCCTGGGTGTCGTACCCGATCGCGGTAACCGCCGATGGCGAAGCTATGAAGCTTTCCGACGCCGCGCAGTTCGAGGAACACTACGACAATATCCTCACCGACGAGATCAAGGCGGCGATCACCGGGCAGAAGTGGCAGGACCTGTTCGTCAACTACCAGGGCATCATGTTCGGCAACGGCCAGGTCTGGCTCAACGGTATCTGCAAGGATGACAAGTGCGCCGAGTTCGACGTGAAGGTGATCACCATTCAGTCAACCGCCGATATCACACCGAAGGCCAACTAGCCCGGCGGGCGATTCGTCTGCTTTAGTTCTGGTTGGGAACCCCGTTGGGGTAGCCCCGCGGGGGACGCCATGCTGCTGCAGATCATCTTTTACGTCGCGATCACCGCCGAGGCGATGACCGCTGCGCTGGCGGCAGGGCGGCGTAAGATGGATTGGTTCGGCGTCTGCGTGCTCGCCTGCGTCACGGCGCTGGGCGGCGGCACGGCGCGCGACCTGGTGCTGGGGCATTATCCGCTGATCTGGGTCGAGAACCCGTATCTGCTGATCATCTGCTGTGGCGCTGCGTTCGTCACGATCGCGCTGGCCCGCTATATGGCGGCGCTGCGCTGGCCGTTCCTGCTGCTCGATGCGCTGGGGCTGGCCGCTTTTACCATCATCGGCTGCAATGTGGCGCTGGAGATGGGGCAGCAGCCGATCATCGTGGTGGTCGCCGGCATGATCACCGGCATTGCCGGCGGCATCATGCGCGATATCCTGTGCAACGAGGTGCCGCTGGTGTTCTCGTCCGAGCTCTATGCCACCGTCGCCATCATTTCCGGCACGCTCTACTATCTCGGCCGCACCATGGAGGTGCCGCACGACATGCTGGTGCTGGGCACCATCGCCATCGGCTTCGCGCTGCGCGTCGCGGCGATCGTGTGGAAGCTCGAGATGCCGAAATTCGTTTACGACAAGGAGCTTCGCTGATGGCGCGTCCACAACGCCTGCAGCTGTCGCGCAAGGCCGGCTTCAACCTACAGGCTGCGTCGCGGGCACTGAACGGGCTGCCGGCCAAGCTCATCACCCGGCCCGGGCGGTGGGGCAACCCCTTCACCATCGACGACACGGCGAAGCGCTATCGGCTCGACCATGCCGCGGCGCAGGCGAAGGCGGTGGAGCTGTGCGGGCAGTGGCTCACCGGGACGCTCGATCCGGCATTGTCGCCGGGCGAGCCGCCGGCGCGGGCTGTCATTAGGGCGGAACTCAGAGGGCATAACCTTGCCTGCTGGTGCAAGGCGGGGACACCCTGTCACGCAGATACATTGATCGAACTGGCGAACGGATAAGCTGATGGCACGGATAAACTACCTCACCAGCATCGAATTTGGGGCGGGCGCGCTCAGCACGCTGGCAGAGACGGTGGAGGAATTCCGGCTCAACCGGCCGCTGCTGGTCGCCGATCGCGGCGTCCTCGCCGCGGGCCTGGTGGCCGAGGCGCTGGCGCATCTGCCCGCCGAAACACCGGTGTTCCTCGATACCCCGCCGAACCCCACCGAGGGCGCGGTGATCGCGGCGCTGGAACAGTATCGCGGCGAGGGCTGCGACGGCATCGTCGCCATTGGCGGCGGCTCGCCGATCGACCTCGCCAAGGGGGTGGCGCTGCTGGCGACGCACCCGGGACCGCTCGAACAATATGCGATGATCTATGGCGGGCTCGAGCGAATCGGGGCCAAGGTGGCACCGCTGATCGCGGTGCCGACGACGGCTGGCACCGGCGCCGAGGTCGGGCGGGCGGCGCTGCTGACGCTCGAGGATGGCCGGAAACTCGGCTTCATCTCGCCGCATCTGATCCCCAAGCGGGCGATCTGCGACCCGGCGCTGACCTACGGGTTGCCGGCGGGACTCACCGCCGCCACCGGGCTCGATGCGCTCAGCCACTGCATCGAGACGCTGTGCTCACCGCGGGTGAACCCGCCGGCCGAGGCGATCGCGCTCGATGGGGCAGGGCGGATCTGGCGGCACCTCGAGACCGCCTGCCGCGATGGCCGCAACGCCACGGCGCGCTCGGAAATGATGATGGGGGCGCTGATGGGCGGGCTCGCCTTCCAGAAGGGGCTGGGAGCGGTGCATGCGCTGAGCCACGCGCTGGGCGGCCTCAAGGATGTCTCCCTGCACCACGGCACGCTCAACGCCATCCTGATGCCGCCGGTGCTGCGCTTCAACGGGCCGGAGATCGGCGAAAAGCTGGGGCGGCTGAAGGCCGCGATGGGTTTTCCGCCGGCCACGGACCTGGCGCGTGAGCTCGACGCTCTCAATCGCCGGCTCGGCATCCCCGAGGGGTTGCGCGGGCTGGGGGTGCGCGAGGATCATTTCGACTGGGTGATCGAACGGGCGCTGGCCGACCACAGCCACGCGACGAACCCGCGCCTGGCGACGGCGGAGGATTACCGGCAGTTGCTGGAAGCAGCGATGGATTGAGCTGCTGAGGCTGCAGTCGGCGCAACCTCTCCCGTTTACGGGGGAGGGGGACCAGCCGAAGGCTGGTGGAGGGGGGAGCCCCACGCGCTGATCCTTGCTTGCCCCTCTCACCAGCAATACGCGGCTGGGGCAGGGGCGGTGTTTGTGGCACCCCCCACCCACCAGCTTCGCTGGTCCCCCCTCCCCCGCAAGCGGGAGAGGGACGCCGACTGCGCGTTCCGGGGCTATTCGTCGGCAAACAGATCCGCGTGTTCTTCGGCCAGCTTCGGCAGCGACGGCGCCAGTTCGTTCAAATGCAGGTGCATCATGCTCACGGCGCCGTCGATGTCGTTGCGCTCCAGTGCATCGACCACGGCGGTGTGCTGGGCGATCACCTGGGGGCGGGGGGTGGCCTGGGGGAAGCCGAGGAAGCGGACGCGGTCGAGCTGCGCCTTGAGGCTGACGATGTGGCGCCAGGCGTGCTCGACGCCGCCATGCGCGGCAATGGCGCAGTGGAAATCGTCGTCGAGCCGCATGAAGTCGATCAGCTTGCCGGCGAGCGCCACCCGCTGCTCGGCCACCAGTTCGCGCAGCTCGGCGATGCCCGACGGCTTGATCCGCTCGGCGGCCTTACGGATCACCGCCAGTTCGATCGCTTCGCGGATAAAGCGGGAGTTCTGCACCTCGCGGATCGAGATCAGCTTGACGAAGGTGCCGCGCTGCGGCCGCACTTCGACCAGCCCGGCTTCCGCCAGCTTGATGAAGGCTTCACGCACCGGCTGGCGCGACACTCCCATATAGCGGGCGAGCTCGGCTTCCGAGAGCAGGTGCCCGGGCCGCAGCTGCAGCTGCACGATAGCATTGCGGACCGTGTCATAGACCCGCTGGCTCATCGAAAGCTGCCGCGTTCCGGCGATGACGGGCTGGTTTACCAGCTCCAGTTCAATGGTCATGTTGACTCCCCCGACGCTGCCATACTAGCACCGGTTGGCGCGGTTGGAAGCGCTGTTGGAGAGGCCAAATGAGGCAGACGTGGCGCTGGTTCGGTCCGGCGGACCTGGCAAGCATTGATGACATCGTGCAGGCCGGCGCCGAGGGGGTGGTGACGGCTCTCCATCACGTGCCCAATGGGGTGGTGTGGAGTGCCGAGGAGATCGGCAAGCGCCAGCAGCAGATCAGGACCCGCAAGGACGGCACGCCCTCCGGCATCGCCTGGGACGTGATCGAAAGCCTGCCGGTGTCCGAGGACATCAAGAAGCAGAAAGGTGCGTGGCGCGAGCATATCGCCAACTACCAGCAGAGCCTCCGGCATGTCGCGGCGGCCGGTTTGCGGACTGTCTGCTACAATTTCATGCCGGTGCTCGACTGGACCCGCACGGACCTGCGCTACCAGGTGGCGCATGGCGGCACCTGCATGCGTTTCGACATCAACGATTTCGCGGTGTTCGAAATCCATATCCTCAAGCGATCCGGGGCGGCCGAGAGCTTCGCGCCCGACGTGGTCGCCGAGGCAGCGCGGCGTTTTGCCGGTATGGACGACAGGGCGCAGCAGCAGCTGTCGCGCAACGTGACGATGGGGCTGCCCGGTTCGACCGAGAGCATGACGCTCGACGACGTGCGGGCGCATCTGAGCGAGTACCAAGGCATCTCGCCGGACCAACTGCGCCAGCACTTTGTCGATTTCCTCTCGGAAGTCGTGCCGGTGGCCGAGGAGGTCGGGGTGCGGCTCTGCTGCCATCCGGACGATCCGCCGTTCCCGCTGCTCGGCCTGCCGCGCATCATGTCGACGGCGGCCGACTACCGGCACATCCTCGATGCCGTGGACAGCCCGGCCAACGGCATGACCTTCTGCTCGGGTTCGCTCGGGGCGCGGCCGGACAATGACCTGCCGGCGATGATGCGGGAGTTCGGGCCGAAGGTGCATTTCCTGCACCTCAGGAACGTGCGGCGCGAGAGCGATGCCATCTCCGGCTCGTTCTACGAGGACGAGCACCTGGCGGGCAGCACCGACATGGTGCCGCTGATCGCCGCGATCCTCACCGAGGAAGCCCGGCGCAAGCGCGAGGGCCGCGAGGATGCGCAGATTCCGATGCGCCCCGACCATGGGCAGGACATTCTCGACGATCTCGGGCGCCGGGCCCAGCCGGGCTATCCGACGATCGGCCGGCTCAAGGGCCTTGCCGAACTGCGTGGGGTGATGACGGCACTCAGCCACCGCGAGTTCGGGCTCAACGCCTGATGACACCGATCCGCTTCGGGATGATCGGCGGCGGCTGGCGCGCCGAGTTCTTCACGCGCATCGCGCGTGAACTGCCGGAGCGGTTCCAACTGGTGGGCGTGGTGCAGCGCGACCCCGGCAAGGCCGCGGCGTTCGGCGCGCAATGGGGCGCGCCGGCCTTCGCCAGCTATGGCGAACTGGCGGCGGCGGAGCCGCATTTCGTGGTGTTGTCGGTGAAGCCCGAGGCACACCTCGCCATCCTCACCGAACTCCATGGGCTTGGCCTCGCGGTGCTGTGCGAAACCCCGGCAGCACTCGATCTCGAGGCGATGATCGCGATCTGGGGGCTGGTGGAGCAGGGCTTTCGGCTGCATATCGCCGAGCAATATCTGTTCCAGCCGCTGCATGCGGCGCGGCTGCAGGTGATCGCAAATGGCGGACTCGGCCGGGTCAGCCTGGCCCGTGTTTCGGCGGCGCATGGCTATCATGGCGTCAGCCTGATGCGGCAGTTTCTCGGCATCGGCTTCGAGGATGCGGTGATCCGCGGCAAGCTGTTCGAGACCCGGGCGCTGGAAGGGCCAAACCGCTTCAGCTGGCCCGAAAGCGAGCGCTACGTCACCACCAGGCAGACGCTGGGCGAGTTCGATTTCGGCGACCGGCTCGGGTTGTTCGATTTCACCGACGTGCAATACCGCTCGCCGGTACACTCGCATCGCGTGGTGATCCGCGGCGAGCGCGGCGAGATCGCCGACCTCGAGGCGCGGGTGATGCCGACCTATGGCCAGCCGCTGACCCGCGCCTTCACCCGCAATGAGTCCGGCCGCTACGGGAACCTGTTCGGTTACGCGCTCGAAGCGATGCTGTGCGGCGACGAGGTGGTGTGGACCATGCCATACGCCAATGCCCGGCTGATGGACGACGAAATCGCCATCGCCGTGGCGATGGAGAAGATGGGTGCGTTGGCGCGCGGTGAGGGCGAGGGGCCATACTCTTATGCCGAAGGGGCGCAGGACCAGTATCTGTCGCTGCTGATGCACGAGGCGGCGCGGACGGGCGAGACGGTGCGGAGTGTGCGGCAGCCCTGGGCGGGGTAGGGCCCGTTACACTGGATAGTGCAGTCGGCGCGCCCTCTCCCGTTTACGGGGGAGGGGGGACCAGCCGAAAGGCTGGTGGGAGGGGGGAGCCCCCACGCACTGAGGGCGGGTTGACGCCCCCGCTGCTGAAGTCGGCAATGCCACCCGCACCAGTGTGCGCGGCTGGGGCACGGGTTAGAGTTTGTGGCTCCCCCCTCCCACCACGCTTTCGCGTGGTTCCCCCTCCCCCGCAAGCGGGAGAGGGACGCCGACTGCGGACTTCACGGGCCCTCTGGCAACCCCGTCTCGCTGCGGATGAATGCCGCGACTTTGTGCAGGTCCTGGCCTTCGCCGCCCTCAGTGTACTGCCGCGACTTCATGGCCAGCACGATCTTCCGGCCATCCACCAGCGTCACCGACAGCACGTCGTTGCGCGGCCGTTCGGCATTGTCCTCGGTCACCACGAGCGCCGCGACCTCATCGAAGCCGAGTTCGACGACCACATCCTTGCCGCGGTCGTGCTTCTGCTCGGAGCGGATGCTGCGGGTCTTGGCGTCGAACGCGGTGACGCTGCTCGTGGAATGCGGCCTCAGATACAGCACGGCTGCGGTGACGAACGGTATCGCGAGGCAGATGAGGGCCGAGACCAGACGGAAAGCCGGATCGGGGATCTGCTGTTCGAGCATGAAGTAGAGCGCTGCCGACACCACGATCGACCCCGCGATCCACATGGCGCGCGGCGGCTGCCGGTGGGTGGCGTAAAGCGTCAGCGCACCATTGTTGCGCCTCAGGTCGATCATCTCAGTCCTCGAGCAGGTAGGCGCCCTTGCGGCCGCTGAGCGGGGTCTTGCCGGCGATCTTCAGGATGCCGGCGCCGCGCGGCGCATATTTGGCCGTGGCGCGCGACAGCACCAGGCCATCGGTGCCGGCAAGGACCGGGGTGCGGGCCATGAAGGCTTCGGGCCCATCGAGGGCAATGAGGTCGGCGACCGGCTGGCCTTTGCTGACGCGCTCACCCAGCTCCACCCGATAGGCGACGAGGCCCGGGCGGTCGGCGCGGATGATCTCGGTGGCGTCGAACGGCGTCGCTTCCGACAGTGGGGCAGGGCGGGGGCCAGGATCGGCATCGATCAGGTTGCGCGCGCACAGGAACCCCCAGAGCCGGCGCGCGTCATCGGCGCCGAAGTGATCGAACACGTCGGCCTGGCCGCGATATTCGAGCGTCGCGGTGGCGCTCGCCATCGGCACCGGCTTGCCGGGGTTGGCCAATGCCACCTTGCGGTAGAGCTGCGGCAGCACCTCGTCGAACGAGCCGCCGCCGCTGTCGGCGGCGGTGAGGGTCGCTGCGGCGCCCATCCAGTCAGCCAGATCCTGCAACTCGGGCATCAGCTCGGGCGAGGTGAAGATGTGGATCAGCGCGTCGTCGTCGCAGTGGAGGTCGAAGACGAACTCGGCATCGTGGGCTTCCTTCAGCACCAAGAGGCGCAACTGCTCGTTGGCGGTGCGCGGCTGCTGCGCGTCGATCCAGTTCGAAACGGCCTTCCTGATCAGGTTGACGTTGAAGCGCTCGTCATCGGCGAGGCGGCCGTTGAGCTGGGAGCGCACCGCGGTGAACAGGTCGGGCCAGCGGCGGTTGAAGTTGATGCCGGTATTGGCATCGTAGCGGCCGATATGGCGGCGTAACGAGAATGTCGCCATGCCCAATGGGTTGACCAGCGGCATGACGGTGAAGCGGGCGCGCAGCAGCCCCTGGTCGTCGGCCTGGCGCAGCATCGGCAACAGATGATGCAGCACCATGGTTCCGGGGTGCTCGTCGGCATGGAGCGCTGCCTGCAGGTGGACCTTTTCGGGCGCATCCCTGGGGCCGATGACGTAATAGGTGAACTCGGTCACCGCGCCGGGCGTATCGCCCTTGAGCGGTACGAGCTTTCTCTCGAATGCCATGACTACCCCCGGATCCAGCGCGGCGAGAATCGGATCGCCGGCGCCTGCGGCAGGTGTCGCATGAGATGGCGGTAGACGCGCCCGAAAACGAAGAAAATGATCATCGAGATGCCGAGGAAATAGAGGCCGGCCACGGGGAAGTGGAGGAAGGCGTTGTAGTCCTTTTCGAACAGCTCGCCGGCCTTGTTCATCAGGTCCTTCTCGTCGTTGATCACCGGCAGGGTGAAGTAGACCAGCGCCGTGGTGTGGAACAGCACCACCACCTCGTTGGTGTAAGCCGGCCAGGCGATGCGAATGACATTGGGCCAGGTGACGGCGCGGAACAGCTGCAGGCGATTCATGCCGAAGGCGCGCGCCGCTTCGATCTCGCCCTTGGGCACGTTCTGCATGGCGCCGTGCAGGATGTTGGCGGTGTAGGCGGTGGTGTTGAGCACCAGCACAGCAGGGCCGAGCACCAAGGGGTTCAACACGATCCAGTCGATGCCGAGTGGCTTCCACAGGCTCAGGTTGAAGGCCAGCGCCAGCGAGTAGAACATGAACAGCTGGATGAAGAAGGGCGAGCCGCGGAAGGCGTAGATGAAGCCGCGGCTGAGCCCGGTGACGAGCCGGTTGGCCGAGCCTTTGCCGAGCGCCACGAAGATCGCCAGCACGAAACCGATGGGGATCGAGGCGGCGGCGAAGTAGATGTTGAACAGCGCCGGCTTGGCGAGGATCACCAGGTCGTTGGCGATGGCGGTGACGAGCTCCATCAGTTGCCTCCCGCCGTAGCCATGCCGCGTCCGGCCCAGCGCTGCAGGGCGGCGAACAGCTTTTCGGAGAGAAAGGTCAGCAGGATGTAGAAGATCAGCAGCACGAGATAATAGCCCCAGCGCCAGTCGGGATGAACCAGCCCCGCCGAGCGGGTGAAATTGGGCGAGCCGAGCCGATCGGCCCACAGCACGATGTCGGAGATCTGCAGCAGCGAAAGCAGCGAGGTCGCCTTGATCAGCAGCATCCAGATGTTGGAAAGGCCGGGCAGGGCATAGGCCCACATCTGCCGGATATGGACCTGCAGCAGCACCTGCAACGGGCTCATGCCATAGGCCCGGGCGGCCTCGAGCTGGCCGCGCGGCACCGAGTTCATGGCGCCGGAAATCACATTGCCGGCAAAGGCGCCGTAGACGATGCCGAGCGAGACGCCGGCAAGGATCAGGTATTCGACGCTGCCGAAGATCAGGTTGGCGTCGGGGCAGAGCGGCCAGCGGCCGAGCGCCAGCTCGGCGGGGGTGCACACCGCCTGGGCTCGGATCCATTCCACCGCCTGCTCGAAGGCCAGCGGGAAGAACAGGAAGAACAGCACATCCGGAATGCCGGGCAACGAGTTGGTATAGGCCTTGCCGAGCAGGCGGAAGCCGGCGAAGCGCGAGTTGCGGCCGGCGGCCGAGAGCACGCCGAGCCCCAGCGCCACGACCGCACCGATGGCGCCGGCCGCCAGCGTGTACTGCACGCTCGCATACCAGCTCAGATGCTTGCCGTTGGTGAAGTAGCCCAGCCAGAACAGAACGTCCTCGCCGAGGACGTTCTGGAGCCATTGCGGCAGAAGATCGACCATAGGGGTCCTGTAATGCAGCAGGGGCGGGAAGAACCCGCCCCCGCCATGATGTGAGGGTTCAGCCGCCGGCGAAGATCGGGCCCGGCGCCTTGTCCGGGAACCACTTGATGATCAGCGCGTCGAGCGAGCCGTCCTTCTTCATTTCGTCGATGACACCGGTGACCTTGTCACGCAGCTCCGTATCGGCCTTGCGGACGCCGGCGCCGACGCCGCCGCCCAGCATGACTTCGGGGCCGATCACCTCGATGGCGCCACCCGAGCCGGCGACGATCTCGGCGATGTAGGAACTGTCGGCGAGCACGACATCGACATTGCCGGCGTTGAGATCAGCCAACGCCTGGTCGGCGGTCTCGAACGACTTGATGGTGTTGGTGCCACCGAAGGTGGTCTCGGCGTAGCCGGCCTGGATGGTACCGCCCTGGACGCCGATATTCTTGCCCGAGAGGGCGGCGAAATCGAGCTGGGTGCCGGTGCGCACCATGTAGTGCGACGGATCGGGCGGGAAGTAGTTGGCGGTGAAATCGATCGACTGCTTGCGCTCGTCGGTGATCGACATGCCGGCCATGATCAGGTCGTAGTTGCCGGCGACGAGGTTGGGGATGATCGAATCCCACTCGTTGACCTGGAAAGCGCATTCGAGTGCGGCGCGCTTGCAGATCTCGTTGCCGAGATCGATTTCGAAACCGGCGGGCTTGCCGGCTTCATCGAGGAAGTTCCAAGGCGCATAGGCGCCTTCGGTGGCAATGCGGATGGCCTGCGCATTGGCACCAGTCGCGAACATGGCGAGAGCAGCCGCAGCTGCCGCCAGAACGAGCTTGTTCATAGTCTCTCCTGTTTCGCCGGTCGGGTCCGGCTTTTTAGCCGGTCCCACCACCGGCTTATTGGTTCGCGCCGCCCGTCGGGCGGCACATGACCGGCAACGCTAGCGTTTTTTACCGTTCGGTCAATCGCTAGTGAATTGTTGGAATCGGCCCTGGCCAGGCGCCGTCAGCCGTGGCCGGCGGCGCTGAGGAACTGCTTGAGGCGGAGCGAGCGGGTGTTGCCGAACACCTCCGCTGCGGTGCCTTCCTCCTCGATCCTGCCCTGGTGCAGGAAAACGACGCGGTCGGCGATGGTCTTGGCGAACTGCATGTCGTGGGTGACGAGGATCATGGTGCGGCCTTCATCGGCGAGCAGCTTGATCACCCTGAGGACTTCCACCTCGAGTTCGGGGTCGAGCGCCGAGGTCGGTTCGTCGAACAGCATGACCTTTGGGTTGATGCACAGCGCCCGGGCGATGGCGGCGCGCTGCTGCTGGCCGCCCGAGAGCTGACTGGGGTAACTCGCGGCCTTTTCGCGGATCCCCACCTTGGCCAGCATTTCCAGCGCCTCGGCCTCGACCTCGGCCCTATTGCGCTTTTGCACCTTGAGCGGCGCTTCCATGACATTGCCCAGAATAGTCATATGGCTCCAGAGGTTAAACGACTGGAATACCATGCCGAGCTCGGAGCGGATGCGGCGGATCTGCTGCTCGTCGGCAGGCTTCCGATGCGGCGGCGTGCCGGTGAGCGCGATTTCCTCGCCGCCGACCTTGACCGAACCGGCCTCGGGCACTTCGAGCATGTTGATGCAGCGCAGGAGGGTCGATTTACCCGAACCGGATGAGCCGATCAGCGCCACCACCTCACCCTGGCGGGCGGTGAGCGAGACGCCTTTGAGCACCTCGAGCGGGCCGTAAGACTTATGGAGATCGGAGATTTCGACGACGGGCGGAGCGAGGGGGTTCTGCATCCGGCGCAACAAACCCAATGCCGTGCCTCGTGGCAAGAGTTTTGCGGAACCCCTCGTACCAAGGGACGTTAGTTCCACAGCAGCCACCGATACGGCGGCTCACTATCCTCAGCAGACAAGAAGGAGATTGCGAGATGAATTGGAACCAGATGGAAGGCAACTGGGAGCAGTTCAAGGGCAAGGTCCAGACCCAGTGGGGCAAGCTGACCGACAATGACCTTGATATCATCAAGGGCAACCGCAAGCAGCTCAGCGGCAAGATCCAGGAACGCTACGGCAAGGCCGAGGAAGAGGCGGAGCGCGAAGTCGACGACTGGTTCAACCGCCTGCACTAAGCCGTTCGGACAGCAGAGAAACTGAAAGCCCCGCTTCGGCGGGGCTTTTGCATTCGCGCGGAGGCGGGGCTTGCGTCTCTCGCCCTCTGGGGAGAGGCAACGGGGCGTTGTGGCACCGTCGGTGAAACCTCAGCGAGCGTCCCGATCCTTTAAAGTACCGAACGCCCGCACCTCGACCGGCGCCCGGCACGCCACCGCCGCCCGTTTGCCCCAGTCGAGCGCGGCGTTCATGTCCGGCAGCTCCAGCACCCAGAAGCCGCCGATATGTTCCTTGGTCTCGATATAGGGGCCATCGGTGACCAGCAGGCCGCCTTCGGACTTGCGGCGGACAGACCTGGCTTCGGCGACACGACCGAGGCCGCCGACGAACACCACGATACCCTCGGCCTGCATGGCGACGTTGAGGTCGGCGATGTCGCGACGCGTCTCATCGCTCTCGGAGTTGGGCTCGAAATCGTCAGGATGGTGAATTGCGATGAGGTACTGGGTCATGGCGTTCTCCTCTCCACGGCGTGGTGCAACACCTAATCGAACCAGGCGGTCCGGATTCGACAGCGGGTCACGAACTTTCGCCGCAGGGGCAGACAATAAGCTAGCGGCTCCGCCCACCTGGACGAAGCCGCTGCCAGCTCAGACCGCGGACCCGGCATGGGACGGCCCGAGTTTCTCGAAAGCCGTTCCTGCTACGACGCGCGCCGGAACAGGCCGATGATCAGCGAGATCACCAGGAAGGCGAGGAACAGGAAGAACAGGATCTGCGCGATACCCGACGCGGTACCGGCTATGCCGCCAAAGCCGAGCACGCCGGCGACGATCGCGATGACCAGGAAGAGCAGTGCGTATTGCAGCATTCTTGTTACTCCATTGATCTGTCGAAGGATTAACGAGCGGCGGTCGCGTGGGTTCCGGGGAAGATTGCCCCCAGATCGCTTTCCTCCCGGAGCGGGCAAGAGCGAGTGGCGTCGGTGAGTTCGGCGCGGCAAAGGTACCCCCCACCCTGTCCCTCCCCCGCAAAAGGAGACCAAAACACTGGCGCTGGTGATGGCGTTTCCCCCCTTTGCGGGGAGGGAACAGGGGTGGGGTACGCTTCCCGCACCGGCTCGTAATGCGATTGCCCATTGCGTCGCGAGCGCCCAATGACTCTCGCGCAAAAAAAAGAGCCGGGCAGAGCCCGGCCCAGATCCGGAGGGGCGTCCGGAATTTCGTCAGGCCGCGGCGCGCGAGCCTTCGTCGAAGAACAGCGCCTGGCTGATCAGCGCCCGCACCATGTCGGGGTTGAACGGCTTGGTGACGAGGAAGGTCGGTTCCGGCCGCTCGCCGGTCAGCAGCCGCTCCGGGAATGCGGTAATGAAGATCACCGGAATCGGATGGGTGTGCAGGATATCGTTGACCGCATCGATGCCCGAGGAGCCGTCGGCGAGCTGGATATCGGCGAGGATCATGCGCGGCTGGGTCTTGTGATAGAGCGCCACCGCTTCCTTGTGGGTGCGGGCGATGCCGACCACCCGATGGCCGAGGCCTTCGACCATCTGTTCGATATCCATGGCGATCAGCGGTTCGTCTTCGATGATCAGGATATCGGTGGCCACCTGGCGCGAGATGTCGGCGGAAGCCTGCGACAGCAGCTCGGCGAACTCGCTGGAGGAGACATCGAGGATTTCGGACGCTTCATCGTGGCTGAAGCCCTCGACGGCAACCAGGAGGAAGGCCTGCCGGGGACGCGGCGCGAGGTTCGCCAGGTTCGCCGCTGCCCGCGACTCCCAGGGGAAACTCGAGGTCGGCTCCGGCACACGGATGGCCGAACTGGAGAACAGCGCCGAATAGAGCTTGTAGAGCGCGATCCGGTCGTTGCTGGACTCGGGGAAAATGCTGAGATCGGCAATCAAGGCTTCGAGGGTTGCCGCCACATAGGCGTCGCCCGAAGTCTGCGAGCCGGTAACGGCGCGCGAGAACCGACGCAGATAAGGCAGGTGCGGAGCAATCCGCGTGGAAAGGGACATGGATAATCTTCTCCCGTGACGCTTTTAGAGCTTACCATGGTGCAGAACGGGGATGCGGAAAACTTGGTTCCCGCATGTTCGGAACTTTTTTTGCCACCGCGCATTTAGTCTGCCGCGGCTGGAGCAAGGGGCGTCAGATCCTGCTGTGGGGCGAAGGGTTTATGCGAGACAAAACAACAATGAATGATTTGGGTGTGCTACGGCGACGCGGCGACGATGGACTGGGGCCAAATTCCGACATCGGCAACAAGCTGCGGGCGCTCTACGGAGCGGTACAGAGCGAAGAAATCCCCTCCAAGCTGATTGACCTGCTCGAGCAGCTCGACGCGGTGGAAAAGCAGTCCAAGCCCGCGAAGGGTAAATAACGCCATGGAAGCCGAGAAGCCGAGCTTCAAGCGAGAACTGCTGTCTACGCTGCCAAGTCTTCGGGCCTTTGCGGTGTCGCTGTCCGGGCGGCACGACAAGGCGGATGACCTGGTGCAGGACACGGTGATGAAGGCCTGGGCGAAGCAGGACAGCTTCGAGATGGGCACCAACATGAAGGCGTGGCTGTTCACCATCCTTCGCAACGAGTTTTACAGCCAGATGCGCAAGCGCGGCCGCGAGGTGCAGGACACCGATGGGGCGTTCACCGAGCGCATGGCGGTGCATCCCTCGCAGTACGGGATCATGGATATGGGCGATTTCCGCCGGGCGCTCGACCAGTTGCCCGACGACCAGCGCGAGGCGATCATCCTGATCGGCGCGTCAGGCTTCTCCTACGAGGAGGCAGCCGAGATCTGCAAATGCGCCATCGGCACGATGAAGAGCCGGGTCAGCCGGGCTCGTACCAAGCTGCAGGAACTGCTCAAGGTCAGCGGCGAAGGCGATTACGGGCCGGACGCGGTGTCGGCGCAGGTCACCACCATCCCACGGTTCACCTGACGCGTGGCGTTTGGGGTTCGTCATGCTCCACAACCACGGGGTCGCCCCGGCGCAGGCCATGGGGGCTGAGTCGTACGGTGGTACCCCAGCCGCCGGGTCATTCCCGCGAAAGCGGGAACCTCGGTTTACTTGCCCGCGGCGCCATTTCAGACGGAGGTCCCCGTTTTCACGGGGATGACACCGAGGTCGGGGGCAGTCTGGTGGCAAGTTCGCCGATGGGCGCTACATCGGAGCAACCCCTCATCGGTTCCTTCCGCTGGCGGCCGCGCAGGCCGCCAGCAATGCCTCGGTATCGAATGGCTTGGCGAGCGGGGTCGCGCCGGTGAACAATGCCTGGACGGCCGCATCGGCCGAAGTCACTACGACTGGTACGCGCGCAGCGCGCAACGCCGCGCAGAGCGCCACGGCCTCGGCGCTGCCGAACTTCGCTTCGATCACTGCGAGGGTGAAGCCCGAGAGATCGAGGGCGCGGGCGGCATCGGCGCTGTTCTTGATGATGACGTCGGCGGCTCCCGCGGTGCGTAGCGTCTGCTCGATATCGGCGGCGACGAGATACTCATCCTCGACGACGAGGGCATGCAGTCCGTGCATTTATGGTTCCATGACGCGGTGGTGGCGCGCATCGTCAACAGCCGGCGCGCCGCGGTCATTTAACAAAGACATACGCCGGCGAAGATTGGGCGCTTCTCGTGGTTGCGTTCTCTCGCCATTGCGGCATGCTGCCGGAACCACTCAGCCGTGAGCATTGCCCTGGCTACCGTCGCCCACGCCCGCCGCATCCCCTGTGAAGCGTGTCCCCTCCGGGAGAACGCGCACTTTCGCGATTTCACGCCGGAAGAACTGAAGTTCGTCTCGAGCTTCAAGCGCGGCGAACTGGTGAGCGAGCCGGCCTCGGCCATCCTTTCCGAGGGGTCGCACAGCGCACAGCTGTTCACGCTCCTGTCGGGCTGGGCCTTTCGCTTCAAGACGCTGGAGGATGGGCGCCGGCAGATCCTCAATTACCTGTTGCCCGGCGATCTCGTCGGGCTGCAGGGCTCGGTGATCGGCGAGATGGAACACTCGGTGGAGTCGCTGTCGCCGGTGGTGCTGTGCGTGTTCCAGCGCGACACCCTGCCGACGCTGTTCGAGAACCATCCGGGCCTCGCCTTCGATGTCACCTGGCTCGCCTCGCGCGAGGAGCGGATGCTCGACGAGAACCTGTTGAGCGTCGGGCGGCGCAGCGCCATGGAGCGGGCCGCCTATCTCATCGCCTTCCTCTACCAGCGCGCCCAGCAGGTGGGGCAGGCCAAGGCCTCAAAGCAGCTGATCCCGATCACCCAGCAACACGTTGCCGACACGCTCGGGCTGTCGATCGTCCATACCAACAAGACGCTGCGCAAACTCGCCGACCGGCAACTGATCCGCTGGCATGACCGGGCCTGCGAGGTGCTCGATCCCGAGGCCCTGGCCGATATGGCCGGCTGGGGCGGTCTCACCGACCGTAAGCGGCCGCTGATATGACTGGGCCGCATTGTTGCCACCGCCCGGGGCTAGGGATGGGGCGATCATTGCTTGGTCCGGGGGGCAAAAGCCGGACAGTCCAGTACCATCCCCGGATGAGGACGGCGCCTTGATGCTCGATGTCAGCACCCAGTCCGTCGAGATCGCTCCGCCGCGGCGCGGCGTGGTGCGGCGCGTGGCCATAATCGCCTCACTGACGCTGGTGCTGGTGGCGGTGGCAGCGTCGCTTTACACGGTACGCACGGTCGACAGCCAGCTCGTCGACATCGCCAAAAGCTACGAAATCCGGCGACAGGCGCGAGAGCTGATGCTGGCGGTGGTGGATGCCGAAACCGGTCAGCGTGGCTACCTGATCACCCGCGACGAGGCCTATCTCAACCCCTACAACATCGCCGTCGGTAACCTGAGCCAGACCTACCAAAGCCTCGCCGCGCTGATCAGCGACAACCCGACGCAGCTCAGCCGCCTCCAAGCCCTGGTGCCCGATCTCGATGCCAAGCGCGCCGAAATGGCGCGCACCATCGAGCTGATGTCGTCGGGCCAGAGCGCCGAGGCGCTGGCGCTGCTGCGCTCCGATACCGGGCTCGAGCTGATGGACCGGATTCGCAGCGTGGTGCGGCAGGTGATCGGCGAGGAAGACGACAAGCTGGTCGAGCGCAACAGCCGGATGGAGTTCTACCGGCAACTGCTGGCCGCTACCATTCTTGCGGCCCTTGCGGCGGCGGCCATCCTTGCCTATTCGCTGCTGACGCGCACGCAGCGCAAGGTGGTGGCGCTGGCGCAGCAGCAGCACCGGCTCAGGAGCGCGAACGAGGAGCTCGAGGCGCATGTGCGCGAGCGCACGGCGGAAGCTGAAGAGGCGCGCGGCCATGCCGAGCGCGAGCGCGCCCGGCTCGAGACGCTGCTGCAGGACACCAACCACCGGATCGGCAATTCGCTGGCGACGGTATCATCGCTGCTCGGCCTGCAACTGGCACGCACCTCGTCGGACGAAGTGCGCAACGCGCTCGAAGCCGCGCAGCTCAGGGTGCAGGCGATCGCCTCTGGACACCGGCGGCTGCGGCTCGGCGCCGATCTCGAAACCACCGATGCGGCCGAGTTTCTCACCGACGTGATCGACGACCTCGCTGCCCAACTGCCCCCGGACAAGCCGGTGCGGTTCGAAAAGCACCTGCAACCAATGATCATCCCGGCACGCGATGCGACGACGCTGGGGATCGTGGTCAGCGAATTGGTCACCAACGCACTGAAGCACGCCTTCGCCGAGGGGCAGGAGGGCGTGGTGCATATCCGCTTCGAGCGGCCCGAGGGCGGGGTCACCTCGTTGACCGTCGAAGACGACGGACGGGGCATCGTGCACCATGGCGGGTCAGAGGGGCTGGGCGCGCTGATCGTCAAGCAGCTGGCACGACAGTTCGGCGGGACGGAGCCGGAATATCGGACGCGCGAGGGCGGCGGCACGGCGATCACGGTGAGGCTGCCACGGCTGGATGTGCCGGCGGGGTAGCGGCTCCCGGGGAGCCGGTGCCATGCCCGGCCGTTGCGCTGGAAACCGCCTGATATGGGGGCCACATGCATTTCGTCGGGGTGTTCAACAAAGACGGCGGCACTTTCCGCACGATGGACATGGCGGCCTTCGCCGCCAACGCCGAGCGGATATTTGCCGAGCACGGCCAGACCCTGGAATGCCGGGTGGTCGATGGCGAGCAACTGACGGCGGAACTCGAGCGCGCCGCGACCGATCCTACGTCGGAGGTGGTGCTCGCTGGTGGCGGTGACGGCACCATTTCGGCAGCGGCGGGGATCTGTTTCGCCCACAAGATGGCGCTGGCGGTGTTGCCGGCCGGCACGATGAACCTGTTTGCCCGTTCGCTCGGGGTGCCCCTGCAGCTCGAGGCGGCGCTCAGCGCCATTGCCCGTGGCGAGATTGCGGCAGTCGATATCGCCACTGCCAATGGCCGACCGTTCGTGCACCAGTTCTCGGTCGGGCTCCACTCGCGGCTGGTCCGGATCCGCAACGAACTCACCTATCACAGCAGGTGGGGCAAGATGCTGGCAAGCCTCCGCGCGATCGGGCTGGCGCTGTCGCGGCCGCTGGTGTTCGACGCCGAGATCAGCACCAAACAGGGTACCGACCGGCGCAAGGCGACCGCGATCGCCGTCTCGAACAATGTGCTGGGGGAGGGCCACGTGCCCTATGCCGAGGCAGTCGATCGCGGCGTGCTCGGCGTCTATGTGGTCAAGCCCATGCCGCCCGCCGAGCTGGCGCGACTGGCGCTGTCGCTGGCCTTCGGCAACTGGAAAGCGCATCCGCTGGTGTCGGAGCGCGAGGTCAAGCAGGTGAGCCTCAGGTTTCCCCGCCGCAAGGCTTCGGCGCTGGCAGTGATCGACGGCGAGCTGATCCCTTTGGAAAAGCAGGTCGATCTCAGAGTGCATGCGGGCGGGCTGAAAGTGGTGCTGCCGGCGGTGGAGATTGCGCCGGAGCGAGAGGATCCGGAGATTGCGGCGGCTTAATCGCCGATGGTGCCCCATTGTCCCCTCGCCCCTGAGGGGAGAGGGCAAGCGGAGCTTGCGAGCGTCAGCGAGCTAGCGAAGCTCGGGTGAGGGGTTCAGCCTCTCGGCATGCTGGTTCTGCCAGCGGGCGGTACCGTTTCACCCCTCAACCGGCGCTTCGCGCCACCTTCTCCCCTGAGGGGTAGAAGGGAAGTGGGCCGGTAGCCACTCATGCTTTGTGCTTGGCGCCCCCTACACTGCGCACCTCACATGCAAATCACCCCGCCGCGGTATCCCGGGGCGGGGTGAGCAATCTGCTCAAACTCTTACCTCAGAGGCTTGCTGCCCCTGCTTCCACCGGTTGCTGGCCCAGCTTGCGCAGGGCGTTTTCGATGGTCTTCAGATCTTCGCCGTCATCGCCGTCGACCGGGGCCATGCCCTCGGTCGCGCTGCGCTCTTTGGACAGCGAGTCCGCCTCGAGCTGACGTAGAATGGTGATCTTCTCAGCCTCTGCGATGTGGTCGTCGGTAAGAATGGTCACGATCTTCCGTTTGATGTGGGTCATAGCTCACACTCCTGGAAATCCTTCGTTGGCCTTACCCGCAAATACTGCGGGTGCATCAGATAACGCAGGTCGATTGCTCGAGTTCCCGACAAATGTGGCGATGTGATCAGTCCGGATCGTGGCCGTTACTGTGGCTATGGGAGCTGCCGGGCTTCGACAACAGGTAAGCGGCGGCCAGCGCACCGCCGATCGGGATGCCGACCTTCTTCATCAGGTCGGACTTCAGCACCAGCGGCAAGGCGGTGAGCGCGGCGGTGGTGACCAGGGCGGTTTTTTCGGCCGCGTTGCGCCGCTGCGCCGCGTGCTTTCTGGCGATGCTGTCGGCGATGGCGATGGCGGCATAGACGCCCAAGGCGATCACCAGAGCGCCGGCGGCGATGATGAGCGGCGCGACGATCGGGCCCCACATCAAGGTGAACCAGGCATTGAGCGCCACCAGCACGAAGACCAGCGCGATCAACGCAAAGAGCGCCACGGCCGTCCAGGCCATGGCGTTCTTCTTGAAATGCTCGAGCAATTCGTCGACCTCGATCCCGAGGACCGACGCCGCCAAAGCGAGGAGGTGCATGGGGCTACCTCGAAACGACGGCGAGCACGAAGCCCAGCGCAATTGCGCCGGCGACGGCCGTCAGCGGCTTCTCGCGGATGGTGTCCTTGATCTGCTTTTCGAGCTGGCCGAACTCATCCTGCACGTCTTCGACGGCGCTCTGGCCGGTGCGGGCGAGGTTTTTCACTTCGCGCTTGGCCAGCTTCTGCGCATCGTTGACCTTGTCCTCGGCGAGGCTGGCCAGCGTTGCAGCGATCGACTTGAGGTCGGTCTGCAACTGCTGCACCTGGGCCGACAGTTCGTCCTCGCGGCTCTGGCTCTGCCGTGCGGCGGCGCGGCGCGGACCGTTGGCCGCGCGGCGGGCCGGGGCTTTGGTGGTGCGGTTGGGGGCCATGTCGGTGGTCGAAGCCATGTTCTGGACTCCTTGTGGGGTTGAGGGTCACAACGCGATCGGTTGCAATTGAGTTCCAGTCTAGCCGAGCTAGCGGATGCCTCGTTTGCCTTAGGTCAAAACAAGTGCACCCCAGTCCGGGGGCGAACTGGGGTGCGATGGCGAGCCGCAAGGGGGGCGACCTTGGCTCGCGGAGCCCGTCAGAATACGCGCATCAACACGAGGATGATGACGATGACGAGCACGACGCCGAGAATACCGGAGGGGTAAGCTCCCCAGGAGCGGGAGTAGGGCCAGGCCGGTATGGCGCCGATCAACAGCAGGATCAGCAGAACGATGATGATCGTGCTCAAGGTCATGGTAGGACGCCCCTAGAGGACTGACAGGAGGAGGGTAGCGGCTACGACGATGATGCCGGCAGCAGGGACAATCGCTGCAAGCACGGCGCCGTAATGCGTACGCCCATCATACCCTTCGGGAATCCACACGACGGCCGAGCGGGCGGCATGTTCCAGGTTGGCGATCTCGAGTCGGGTCATCGCTCTCGTTCCTTTGCATGGGTACTACCGGAGGGAGGGCCGGTAGACACGCCGCTCGTTGGCGCGTCAGCCTAGTAACGGGGCCCGCCACAATTGGTTCCGGGGTGGGGTGAAAAGTGTGGAGGGGGGCGCTGGTGGTGCGACATCCTCCCCCGCGTGGCGGGCAAGGGGGACAGCCCGAAGGGAGGTAGAGGGGGAAGCAAGAGTCGACTCGACTGTGGATTTGGCGGCCCCCTCCACCAGCTTCGCTGGTCCCCCTCCCCCGCCACGCGGGGGAGGATCACGGAGGGTACGGTGGCTCTTACTCCACCCGCACCACATCCACCGACTGTTTCGCCGTATGGCCGCCGCTGGTGCGCAGCACGCCGACGATGGGCGAGATGTCGGAATAGTCGCGGCCGTGGCCGATGGTGATGTGGTCGGGGCCGGCGAGCATGGCGTTGGTGGGGTCGAACTCGAGCCAGCCCGAATGCTGGCCGCACCAGACGCGGACCCAGGCATGCATGGCGTCGGCGCCCTCGAGCCGCGGCTTGCCCTTGGGCGGAATGGTGCGGAGGAACCCCGAGACATAACCGGCGGGGATGCCGAGACCGCGGAGGCCCGCAATCATCACATGGGCGAAATCCTGGCAGACGCCGCGCTTCAGCGCAAAGGCCTCGGCCGGGCCGGTATCGACCTTGGTGGCGTCCTTGTCGTAACGGAAATCGCGGTGGATGCGGAGGCAGAAATCCATCGCCGTGGCGTAGACCGACTGGTCGCCGGCGGCGGAACCCCGCGCGTACTCGGTGATCGCGGGGTCAAGCGGGATACGCGGCGAGGCAGAAAGGAAGTGCTGCGGCGAATCCGGCGCCACCGACCAGAGCGCGCTCAGCTCGTCCTTCAGCCCACGGAGGGTGGGGGACAGGTCGACCGGCGCATGCAGGTCCTCGACCTGCACCCGGGCGGTGAGTCGCACGTCGAGGTGATCGTGCCGGCCGGCATAGGCGATGGTGGTGACCAGGTTGCCGAAATAATCGGCGAAAGTGGTTTCCTGCTCGGGGCGCGGTTCGAACGACAGCGACGAGGCGATCACCCGCTGCGTGTTGGGAATGGAAACCGGCGTGACGCGGACCAGGTGGCGGTCGCCATGCACCGAGGCCTTGTAGTCGTAGTGCAGTTCGAGCCGGACATCGTAGAGCACGGCTCGCCTCCTCAGACGAAATAGGCGTCGGCGATGAGCCCGGCGAGATTGCCGATCTCGATGCCCAGCCGGTTGATCTTGGTGGTCGTCATATCCTCGGGCTCGGTAACGCGGAGCTCGGTATCGAGGGTCAAAGCGGCCTTGGCCGCCATCGACAGATGCCCATCCTCGATGCCACCCGGCAGTTGCTCGAGCTGCTGATGCAATTCGGCGATCTGGAAGCGGACGGAGCGCGGGTTCAGCGGATCCAGCACCAGCAGGTCGACATAGGAGTTGACCCCGGCGCTCACCGCGTAGCGGCGGCGATGCGTCATGACGCTGTCGCCGACTTCGAGCAGCAGGTCGAGCGTCCCCTCGGGCGCGCCCTTGCGCGTACACCAGGCAACGCAGTGGGCGATCTGGATGCCGCGCTCGAGCCGGCGGCCGATCTCGAGGAAGCGCCAGCCGGCAAAGCGGTACATGTTCTCGTGTACGAGGCCCGAGAAGCCGGCGAGCTTGCGCAGCAGTACCGTCATGGCGCGGGTGGCGTCGTCGCCGGGCAGCACGCGCTGCGCGAAGCTTCTGGCGGTCTTGCGCAAATCGGTCAGGGCCAGCCAGCCATCGGGCGAGAAGCGGTCGCGAATCTGGCTGGCGCTGTGCACGGCGCTGTCGATGGCGGCGAGCAGCCCCGGCGGCATTGGCGCCGCGGCATCGATGCCGATGCCGTCGAGATAGGCGCGGGTATCTTTCAGGATCGCCTGTTCGGTGTTGGAGATTTCGGCCAGCCGCGCGTTGTAGGCGCGCAGGATCCGCACCATTGCCTCGCAGCGTTCGGCGTAGCGGCCGAGCCAGATCAGGTTGTCGGCGGCCCGGCTGGGGAGGCTCCCCGAGGACATGCGGACCAGCTTTTCGCCTTCGGCCGGCAGCAGCGTCACACGCTCGACCGGCTGCCGGCTCACCACCCAGACGTCGGCGGCCTGGCCGCCGCGCTGCATGGCGATGGCGGTGGAATCCTGGGTTGAGCCGACGCGGGCGAAGCCGCCGGGCATTACCGTCCAGCCGTCGCGGGTGCGGGCGGCGTAGACGCGCAGCGTCATCGGGCGCGGTTCGAGTTTACCGCCGACATAGACCGGAGCGGTGGAGAGCTGCACCTGTTCCTGGCCGACGAACCGGCCGCCCTCGGCTTCGAGCCGGTCGCGCAGCGCCTGCCGCTCGGCCTCGGGCAGGGTGCCGCCGATCACGGTGCCGCGCGGGTCTTCGATGGCGAGGCCGGTGGCGAAGGCCGAGCCGACCATCATGGTGTCGAAATTGTCGAGGACGTGCTGGCGCTCCGCCGCGCCGCCACACCACCAGGTGGCGATCGAGGGCAGCTCGAGCTCGCGCCCGGTCAGCGCCCGGCAGAGGTTGGGCATGAAGGCCGAGAAGGCTCGGGTCTCGAGGATGCCGGTGCCCAGCGCATTGACCATCGAGATGCTGCCCTGGCGCAGCGCCTCGGTGAGCCCCGGCGTGCCGATATGGCTGTCGTAACGCAGCTCGAGCGGATCGACGAAGCTCGCATCCATGCGCCGCCACAAGACGCTGATCGGCTGCAGGCCGGAGACGGTGCGCACCATCACCTGGCCATTGTCGACCACCAGATCCTCGCCCTCGAGCAGGGTGAAGCCGAGATAGCGCGCGATGTAGGCGTGCTCGAAATAGGTCTCGTTATGCTGGCCCGGCGTCAGGATGCCGACCCGGCCATCCATGGCGATGCCCGTCAGCGCATCGCGGAAGCCGCGGAAGAAGCCGGCGAGCCGGTGCACATGCATCTCGCCATAGATATCGGAGAGGGCGCGGGTGGTGGCGACGCGGTTCTCGACGGCAAAGCCGGCGCCCGACGGCGCCTGGGTGCGGTCGCCCAGCACCCACCAGCCGCCATCCGGGCCGCGGCCGAGCTCGAAGGCGCAGAAATGGAGGAAGTTGCCGCTGGCTGGGCGGACCCCGACCATCGGTCGCAAAAACTCGTCATTGCGGGCGATCAGTTCAGGCGGCAGCAGGCCGCGCTGCACCAGCTGGTTAGCGCCGTAGATGTCGGCGACGATGGTCTCGAGCAGCTCGGCGCGCTGCGTCAGCCCATGCGTGATGGTCAGCCATTCGCTTTCATCGAGGATCAGCGGCACATGCGCCAGCGGCCAGGCCCGCTCCTTGCCCTCGGCGCCGTCATACTTGCGGTAATAGACGCCGGCATCGCGCAGATACTGGTCGGCGCGTTCGAAACGACCCGCCAGTTCCTCATGCCCGAGCGCATCGAGCGCCGAAATCAACGGTGCCCAGACCGAGCGGATTTGCCCGACGGCGTCGAGCATTTCGTCGGGAACGCCCGGCAGCAGCTTGTAGTCGGCAACAAGGCTCGGCGCCCCGCGCTTTCTAGCCTGCCGTTGATTCCGCTTGTCCATGGGGAAATAGCGCTAGCGGAAGCGGGTGGAATGGCAAGGGGGAATTGGGGAAATGGGTAAGATTGGGGGGAGTCAGCTGGTGCTGACTGAAGCAGACGGCCCCCTCCCGGCCTCCCCCATAATGGGGGAGGTGAAGAGTCGAGGCTCTGTCTTCGATTGTGCCAAACACTCGATGCGGCACCTCCCCCTTCATGGGGGAGGATGGGAGGGGGCCGTCTCTCTCAGTCTGCCCTTCGCGGAGAGGCAGGGTGCCAGCCGCGTCCCCCCTCTGGCGAAAACTAAGGACTTAGCTGCGCTAAGCCCAAGTTTTCGCTTTCTCCCCCGCATGGGGGGAGATGGCTGAGAGGCCGGTGGTTACGCCGGCACCCGCAGATCCAGCGTCAGCGGGAACTCTGCCGAGCGTTCCTCGGTCGGGGGCACGAAGGCGCCTGGCGTATGCCCATTCGGCACGAACCGCGCCAGGCGCCGGGCTTCGGCTTCGTTGCCGTTGACCGGGAAGGTTTCGTAGTTGCGCCCGCCCGGGTGCGCCGCGTGGTAAGTGCAGCCGCCGATCGAGCGGGCCGACCAGGTGTCGTAGATATCGAAATGCAAGGGCGCGTTGACCGGCAGCACCGGGTGCATGCCGGAGGCGGGGTGCCAAGCCTTGTAGCGGACGCCGGCCACGGCAATCCCGGCCTCGCCAGTCGGGGTCAGGGGGACGCTGCGGCCATTGGCCGTGACCTGATAGCGGCCGGGATTGAGGCCTTCGAGTTTCACTTGAAGGCGTTCAACCGATGAATCAACAAAACGCACGGTACCACCGATGGCGCCTTGCTCGCCCATCACATGCCAGGGCTCGAGCGCCTGGTTGAGGGTGAGCTTGATGCCCTCGACCTCCACCTCGCCGCAGAACGGAAAGCGGAACTCGAGCTGCGCCGCGAACCATTCGGGGTCGAGGTCGAAGCCGTTGTCCTTCAAATCACCGAGCACATCGAGGAAATCGGCCCAGACGAAATGCGGCAGCATGAAGCGATCGTGCAGCGTCGTGCCCCAGCGGGTGAACTTGCCCTGCTTGGGCGCCTTCCAGAACCGGGCGATCAGCGCCCGGACCAGCAGTTGCTGGGCGAGGTTCATCCTGGCGTTGGGCGGCATCTCGAAGCCGCGGAACTCCACCAGCCCGAGCCTGCCGGTCGGGCCATCAGGCGAATAGAGCTTGTCGATGCAGATTTCCGAGCGGTGGGTGTTGCCGGTGACATCGACCAGGAGGTTACGGAACAGCCGGTCGACCAGCCAGGGGCGCGGCGCCGGCCCCTGGTCGGGCGCCGGCACCTGCTTCATGGCGATCTCGAGCTCATAGAGGCTGTCGTGCCGGGCCTCGTCGAGGCGTGGGGCCTGCGAGGTGGGGCCGATGAAAAGGCCGGAGAACAGGTAGCTGAGCGAGGGGTGCTGCTGCCAATGGAGGATCAGGCTCTTCAGCAGGTCCGGGCGGCGGAGAAACGGCGAATCTCCCGGGGTGGAGCCGCCGACCACCACGTGGTTGCCGCCGCCGGTGCCGGTGTGCTTGCCGTCGATCATGAACTTGTCGGCGCCGAGCCGTGCCTGCCGGGCCTCTTCGTAGACGGCGGTGGTGGTGGCGACGCATTCCTCCCAGCTCGAAGCCGGGTGGATGTTCACCTCGATGACGCCCGGGTCGGGCGCCACGCGGATGACGTTGAGCCGCGGGTCGTAAGGTGGGGCATAGCCTTCGACGTGGATCGGAAGACCAAGGGTCTTCGCTGCTTCCTCGGAGGCGGCGATCAGCTCGAGATAATCCTCGACGGTCGAGACCGGCGGCAGGAAGACGCAGAGCCGGCCCTCGCGCAGCTCCACGGTGATGGCGGTGCGGACGGTCGAGTCGATCTCGTCCAGCACCTGCTCGGTGATCTCCTGGGTGATCGTCGGGTCGGCGGTGAAGGTCGAGGGCTGCGGGTGGTGACCGACGCGCACTTCGACCGGCTGCTGCAGCAGGTCTTCGACCTCAGGCAGCTCGAGCACGGCGATCAGCGGGTCACGCGGCACCACGTGCGGATAGGCGGTGGGCGCGACATGCTTCAGCGAACTCAGCGGCAGGCGGTAGCCGACCGGCGAGTCGCCGGCGGCGAGGAACAGTTTGCCACGACGCGTCCGCCATTTCTCGGTGATCCAGCGGTTGTTGCGATCGGGCAGGGCGTTCCAGCGCTGCACCGGCAGCACGTAGCCCGTGGGATTGTTGAGACCGTTATCGAACACCCGCGCCATGCGGGCCCGCGCCTCGGGGTCGGCGAGTTCGGAATTGGCCGGATCGACATTGGGCGGGAGCCTGGCTTCCTTCACCAGCCAATCGCCCGGATCCTCATAGGCGGCGTCGATGGTTTCGCTGCCGACGCCGAGATTGGCGGCGATCTCGGTGAGGAGGCGCCGGTCGTCACCGGGCTTGGCTTCAGTCGGCACGCCCTCATGGGCAAACAGCGTTTCGTCGCGCCAGACCGGCTTGTTGTCGCGGCGCCAGTAGAGCGAGAAGGTCCAGCGCGGCAGGGTTTCGCCGGGGTACCATTTGCCCTGGCCGTAATGCAGCAAGCCGCCCGGCGCGAAGCGTTCACGCAGCCGCCGGATCAGCGCATCGGCCTTCTGCCGCTTGGTCGGGCCGACGGCGTCGGCATTCCACTCGCCGGCTTCGAAATCGTCGATCGACACGAAAGTCGGCTCGCCTCCCATGGTGAGACGGACGTCGTGCTTGACCAGCTCCTCGTCGACGCGTTTGCCGAGCGCGTTAAGGCGGTCCCAGCTCTCGTCGGAAAACGGCTTGGTGATGCGCGGGTGCTCGGCGACGCGGCTCACCTTCATATCGAAGGCGAACTCGACATTGGCGAAGCTGGTGAAGCCGGAGATCGGCGCGGCATTGCGGTAATGCGGGGTGGCAGCGAGCGGCACATGGCTCTCGCCGGCCAGCAGCCCCGAGGTGGGGTCGAGCCCGACCCAGCCGGCGCCGGGCAGGTAAACCTCGCACCAGGCGTGCAGATCGGTGAAATCGTGGTCGGTGCCGGCGGGCCCGTCGAGCGAGACGAGATCGGGTTTCAGCTGGATCAGGTAGCCGGAGACGAAGCGCGCCGCGAGGCCGAGATGGCGCAGCGCCTGCACCAGCAGCCAGCTCGAATCGCGGCACGAGCCCTGGGCGCGGGTCAGCGTTTCGTCGGGCTCGAGCACGCCGGTTTCGAGCCGCACGATGTAACCGATCTCGCGCTGCACCCGGGCATTGAGCGCAGTGATGAAATTGACGGTGTTCATTGGCGTGCGGTCGACGCCGCGGAGGAACTCGGTGAGCAGCGGGCCAGCCGGCTGCGGCTTCAGGTAGATCGAGAGATCGTCGCGCAGCTCTTCGGGATATTCGAACGGCCAGGTCTCGGCCCGTTCCTCGACGAAGAAATCGAACGGGTTGTAGACCGTCATGTCGGCGACGAGGTCGACCTCGATCTTCAGCTCGGTCACCGGCTCGGGGAAGACGTGGCGGCTGAGGTAATTGCCGTACGGGTCCTGCTGCAGGTTGACGAAATGGTTGGCCGGAGACACCCGCAGCGAATGGCTCAACACCTTGGTCTTTGATTGCGGGGCGGGCTGAAGCCGGATGATCTGGGGCTGGAGGATGACCGGACGGTCATATTTATAGTGCGTCAGGTGATAGATCGCGGCTTTGATCGACATACGGTCGGACGCTCGCTACTGAGGCACAGAAACTTCCCGACGCGACGATAGCATAGAAGCGCGGCGCGGCCAGCCTTCGTGAGCGGCAGAGGAAAACATGGCGGTGATCCGGGCCATTGGCCGGGCGGTGGTGACGCTGGCGGTGGTGATCTACACGCTGCTCGACGAGCTGCTGTTTCCGCTGTTCCGGCCGCTGATCGCCTGGCTCAGCAGGCTCAGGCTGTTCCAGCGGCTGGGCGATTGGCTGGGGCGGCTGCCGCCCTACGCGGCTCTGGTGGCGCTGGGCGTGCCGTTCGTCGTCATCGAACCGATGAAGCTGGTCGCCATCTGGTGGGCCGGGACCGGGCACGTCATCAGCGGCACCATCGGGCTATTGCTGGCGCATGCGTTGTCGCTGCTGGTGGTGGAGCGGATTTTTCACGCGGTGTACCAGCCGCTGACGGATCGAGTGGCTGGCGCGTCTTCTGGGCTGGATGTTTGCCCTGCGCGACCGGGCCATCGATTGGGCGAAGTCGACGGCGGCGTGGCGCGCGGCGGTGGGTTGGGTGCGCGGCGTGCGGGAGTGGGTGCGGGGGGTGTTGGGCAACTAAGCGCGGGCGCTTCCGCTTCCCTCCCCCTTGAGGGGAGGGATTGAGGGAGGGGGTGGTGAAGTCAGCACCGAAGTTCCCCTCACCACCCCCACCCCCAACCCCTCCCCTCTGTATGGACCGGAGACATCGCGAACAGGTGTTCGGAGACATCGCGAACAGTTCTGGATGCTATCGAGCGAGGTCATTGAGGTCGATGGTTTCTATTTTCTGGTGCCGGAAGAAGGCATCGAAGACGC